>Ga0081539_10000919_pt1 | contig 55491 bp, 41 predicted proteins | sample TabmetS4T2R2_FD_71023 | JGI IMG/M metagenome (GOLD analysis project Ga0081539, IMG submission 71023) | Tabebuia heterophylla rhizosphere microbial communities from the University of Puerto Rico - S4T2R2 | ecosystem: Host-associated > Plants > Roots > Rhizosphere ...
GCGCGAGATCGAGGTCCCCATGCCCAAGCTCTCCATGACCATGGAGGAGGGCGAGCTGATCGCCTGGGTCAAGCAGGAGGGCGACCAGGTCCGGGCGGGCGACGTCATCGCCGAGGTCAACTCCGACAAGGTCGAGATGGAGGTCGAGTCCCCGGCCGACGGCACCCTGGTCCGCCACACCGCCGCCGAAGGCGACGTCGTCCCGGTCGGCGCCCCCATCGCCACCCTGGCCACCGAGGCCGAGGACCTGTTGGGCGGGCTGCTGGGCCCGGCCGAGGGCGAAGGCAACGGGGCGTCGCCGGCGACGCCCGAAGCTCCGGCGCCGGCAACGCCCGAAGCTCCGGCGCCGGCAACGCCCGAAGCTCCGGCGCCGGCGGCGGCCGAGCCGAAGCCGGCACCGGCGGCAGACGGCCCCAGGCCCGTCGTCCCGGCGGCCCGGCGCCGGGCGACCGAGCTCGGCGTCGACCTGGCCACCGTCACGGGGACGGGCGCTGACGGTCTGGTCCGCGTCGCCGACGTCGAAGGGGCCGTCGCCGACGTCGATGCGGCCGCGACGCCAGCGCCCGCGACGCCAGCGCCCCCACCGGCGGGCGCGCCGCAACCCCAACCCCCGGTGGGTGGGGCCCCTACCGGGAGGGTAGCCGGTCCCGGAGAAGATCGGGTACCGCTGTCCACAACCCCCGACGTCGAGGAGGTGCCGCTGTCGGCGATGCGGCGGGTGGTGGCTCGCCGGCTGGTCGAGTCGATGCAGTCGGCCCCGCACTTCTACCTGACCGTCATCGTCGACGCCGAGCCCCTGCTCGAGTTCCGGGCCGAGCTCAACCGGCAGCTGGCCTCCCGTGACGAGACGCCCAAGGTCAGCGTGAACGACCTGATCGTCAAGGCCTGCGCCGTCCTGCTCCGGTCCAACCCCGACCTCAACGTCTCCTTCGGCGGCGACAAGCTCCTGCGCCACAAGCGGGTGCACGTGGGGATCGCCGTGGCCGTGGACGGTGGCCTGGTCGTCCCGGTGGTCCGCGACGCCGACCAGAAGTCGCTCACCCAGGTGGCCAGGGAGGCGGGCGAGCTGATCGGCCGTGCCCGGGCGGGGGAGCTGGCCGGCGACGACGTCGGCGGCGGCACCTTCACCGTGTCGAACCTCGGCATGTTCGGGATCGAGCAGTTCACGGCCGTGATCAACCCACCCGAGGCGGCCATCCTGGCCGTCGGGGCGGCCCTGGCCGAGCCGGTCGCGACCGACGACGGGGTCGAGGTCCGCCGCCGGATGCGCCTCACCCTGTCGATCGACCACCGGGCCCTGGACGGGGCGACCGGGGCAGGGTTCCTGCAGCAGCTCAAGACCACCCTCGAGCACCCCCTCCAGATCGTCGCCTGACCCACTACCGGCGCCACGGCGAGACGTGGGACCATGAGCTGTCAAGCCACGCAACCACGCCGAGATCAGGCACAGCCATGAGGTGCACGCCGACGGAGCGGGCCCGCCGGGTCGCCGGCCTGCTCCTCCTGACGACCCTGGCCCTGACCGCCTGCGGCGGCGGCGACTCCGGCACGCCCGGCCAGGCCGGCCCCGCCACGACTGCCACCGCCACCACGGCGGCCCCGGCGCCGGCCACCACGACCGCGGCCGCCTCGCCGACCTGGTCGACCGCGACCAAGCACGGCCCCGGCAACCGCCAGCCCCCGGACGGCCCCTCGGCCAAGCTCGCCGCCGTCCGCGCCGCCAGCCACGCCGGCTACGACCGGGTCGTGTTCCAGTTCGAGGGCGCCAAGGTCCCCGCCTACCGGATCGGCTACGTCCGCGAGATCTTTCTGGGCGAGAGCGACGACGAGCTCCTGACCCTGGAGGGCGACGCCCGCATCGAGGCCACCTTCCAGGGCACGGCCAGCGACGACTACCGCCCCGGCACCCAGACCATGCCCGACACGCTCACCCCCGCCCTCCCCCAGGTCCGCCAGCTCGGCCTGGCCGAGGACTGGGAGGGCGTGGTCCGCATCGGCGTCGGCCTCGACCACCGCGCCGGCTTCCGCGTCCTCGAGCTCACCGGCCCGGTCCGGGTGGTCGTCGACGTCGCCACCTGAGCGGCCGCCCGGCGCATTTCCTCACCGGCGCGGACCCGGGCCGCCGAGCGGGCGCAGCCACAGCGACGCCGCCGCCGGTTGCATGGTCTGGTCGACCACGGCCAGCAGCTCCCGGTGGAGGGCGTGCAGGTCGACCTGGTCGCGGAGGCGGGCCGCGAAGGCCTCGACGGTGCGGGCGGCGTCGTAGCGGCGGCGGTTGAAGCGCCGGTCGACCAGGTCCTGGACCCGGCGGCGCAGCGGCTGGAAGAGGGCGACGGCGGCCAGGGTGGCGGCGGCCACGGCCAGGCTGCCCGATCCTTGGGCGAGGCGGCCGGCGGCCGGGGCGATCAGCAGGTAGGGCACGACCAGCAGGGCCGTGACCAGGGTGTAGGTCAGGGTGCGGCTGATGAGGCGGTCCAGGTCCCACAGCCGGTAGCGCAGCACCGCCACCGCCACCGCCACCGGGACGCACAGCACCCCGGCGTAGAGGACGCTGGAGACCACGGTCTGCTGGGGCGCCATCGCCCCGGCGGACAGCCCCACGACCGCCCCGGCGGCGCCGGCCACCACCCAGTGGAGCTGCTGGCGCTCGATCCCGGTCGAGGACCGGAACCGCAGCACCACGCAGGCCAGCGAGACCACCAGGGTGACCAGCCAGAGGATGGCGCCGAGGCCGCCCACCGCCGCGGCGAGGTCGCCGGCCGGCCCGGCCAGGGCGAACGGGTTGGCGATGCCGGTGTCCTCCAGCTCCACCGGGGCCAAGGCGTTGCCGGCCAGGGCGAGGACGCCCGCCAGCACGGCGGCGGCCGCCACCGGCCGCCAGCGCCGCGACCGCAGCCGGCCGTCGGGCACCAGCAGCGCCGGCAGGACCACCCCGAGGACGGTCGCCGGGGCCCAGTTGAACTCCCCGAACACCGCCGACACCTGGGCGGCCAGCGGCAGCGGGCGGCGCTCGGCCAGCAGATGATCCACCCAGGCGTCGCCGGGGATGCCCAGCGACCAGGTCAGCCCGGCGGCGGCGTACAGCCAGCCGATCGGGTTGGCCGGCCGGCGCAGGGTGAGGACCAGGCCCACGGTCGCGTAGCCGAGCGGGTAGACCAGCGCCCTGGCCGCCCCCTGGGCCAGCACGCCCACTGTCAGCGGCCGGGTCACCGCCAGGGTGACGGCCAGGCCGGCCGCGCAGCAGCCGAAGGTGAGCACCCACAACGACCAGGCGAGCACGGTCCTGCCCGGGGGCGGGATCCTCGGCATGGCTCCTCGACGCGGTCCGGGAATGGTGCGGCCAAGGTTGGCCGACCAGCGGTACGGGATCGTTACGGCCCGGCGGCCGGGCCAGCAGGGGCCGGGCCGGGGTAGCGTGGGTCCATGGAGAGCCGACCCGACCCGCCGGTGGCGGCGCCGCCGGGGCTGCCGCCGGGCGCGACCTCGGACGTGGTCGAGGAGGCCGTCGCGCTCGACGGGCGCACGGTGCGGATGCTGCGGCCACGCGACGGCGACGCCATCCTGGACGAGCTGCTGGCCGAGGACGACCCGGAGGAGGAGCGGCTGCCGTTCTGGACCCAGCTGTGGCCCAGCGGCACCGCCCTGGCCCGGGCCGTGGCCGCGCGCCCCCTTGCCGGCCGGCGGGTGCTGGAGCTCGGCTGCGGGCTCGGCCTGGTCAGCGTGGCCGCCGCCCTGGCCGGGGCCGAGGTGCTGGCCGTCGACCGCTCCCCGGAGGCGGTTGTCTTTGCCGCCGCCAACGCCGCCCGCAACGGCGCCACCGTCCGGACGGCCGTCTGCCCCTTCGACCAGCCCGAGCCCCTGCTCGCCGAGGCTCCCTGGGACCTGGTCCTGGCCGCCGACGTCCTCTACGAGCAGCGCAACGTCGCGGTGCTGCTGTGGCTGCTGCCCCGCCTGGCCGGCGCGGCCGGCGAGGTCTGGCTGGCCGACCCCGGCCGCAACGGCCAGGAGACGTTCCTCGCCGGGGCCGACGCCGCCGGCTGGCGCCGCGACCAGCTCCCGGCCGGTGACGGCCTGGTGACGGTCCACCGCCTCCGCCGGGCGCCCTAGGCCGCCGGCCGCGGCTCAGTCGAGCGCGTTGGCCCGCGCGACCTGGCCCAGCCAGGACGCGCTCGGCTTGGAGGTGCGGATCTGGGTGGTCCGGTCGACCGCGACGAGGCCGAAGGCGGGGCGGTAGCCGTGGGCCCACTCGAAGTTGTCGAGCAGGCTCCAGTAGGTGTAGCCGCGCACGTCGACCCCGTCGGCCAGGCAGTCGAGCACGCTCTCCAGCGCCCGGCGGACGAAGTCGATCCGCTGGCGGTCGTCGTCGGTGGCGATGCCGTTCTCGGTGACCAGCACCGGGGCACCGGTGGCGGCGGCGGCCCTGCGGATGGTAGCTCCCAGCGCCTCCGGCCAGCGTTCGTAGCCCATGGTGGTCAGGGGCACCCCGGGCTCGGGGGCCAGCATCCCCTCGGGCCCGAACCGGTGGCGGGTGTAGGTCTGGACCCCGATGAAGTCGTCGCCCCGGGCCGCCTCCAGGAACGGGTCCTCCCAGCCGGCCCGGTGGGCGGCCAGGGCGCCCTCCCCCCCGGGGGTGGCCTGGTCGTCGGCCATGGCCAGGGTCAGCCCCACCGGCACGGCGGCGGCCTCCTTGATCGCCGCCGTCGCCCTGGCGTGGGCGTCGGCGAACACCTCGTTGGCCCGCCGGCGCCGGTCGGGGTCGCGTTCCCCGGGCGGGAACCGGCCGTCCAGGTAGCCGGCGGTGGCGACCACGTTGGGCTCGTTCAGGGTGCAGGCCCGGGCCATGGCGTCCCCCAGGTGGCCGGCCGCCCGGCCGCAGAAGCGGGCGAACCGCTCGGCGGTCGCCGCGTCGGCCCAGCCGCCGGCCGCGGCCACCCAGCGGGGGGTGGTGAAGTGGTGGAAGGTGACCACCGGCTCCAGCCCCAGCTCCCGGCAGCCGGCGCACATGGCCAGGTAGTGGTCGAGCGCGACCCGGGAGAGCTCGCCTTCCTCGGGCTCGATCCGGCTCCACTCCAGCGAGAACCGGTAGCTCCCGAACCCCAGCTCGGCCAGCAACTGGAGATCCTCCGGCCAGCGGTGCCAGTGGTCGCAGGCGTCCCCGCTCGGCTCGGCGCACCCCGACCCCGGGGTGTGCTCCCAGGCCCACCAGTCGTTGTTCCAGGTGCCCCCCTCGACCTGGTGGGCGGCCGTGGCCGTGCCCCAGACGAACCCGGGCGGGAAGCTGCGTCCGGCTGCTGTCATGGCTCCTTCCGCGGCCGACCGGTGGTGCCGTAGCTGCCCTGGATCTTCGCATAGACCTCGGCCATCTCGGCCTCGGCGAGGATGCGGGGGGTGAACCCGGGCACCGAATGGGCCCGCAGCCACACCTCGGCCACCCATTCCAGGTACAGGGCGCGGTCGTAGGCGACCTCGATGGTGGGGCCGTAGGTGATGGCGCCGTGGTTGGCCAGCAGCACCCCCGAGCGGCCCTCGATGGCACCGAGCACGTGCTCGGCGAGCTCCCGGCTGCCGAAGGTGGCGTACGGGGCCACCCGGATCGGGCCGCCCAGCACGGCCAGGATGTAGTGGATGGTCGGCAGCTCCTCGACCAGGGTGGAGACGACCGTGGCCGCGGTCGAGTGGGTGTGGACCACCGCGGCGGCGTCGGTGTGCGCATAGAGCAGCTGGTGGAACGGGAGCTCGCTGGTCGGGGCGAGGTCGCCCTCGGCCGGCGAGCCGTCCAGGTGCTGGACGCAGACCAGCTCGGGGGTGAGGGTGTCGTAGGCGTGGCCGGCCGGGGTGACGGCCAGCAGGCCGCCGGAGCGGATGCTGAGGTTGCCCGAGGTCCCCACGACCAGCCGGTCGCCGGTCATGCGCCGCCCGTAGGTGGCGATCAGCTGACGCTCGCTGGCCAGGCGCATGCGACCGGCTCCTTTCCGGGCGGGCCGGTCGTGGCCGGCCGGCGGGTGCACCAGCCTACCCGCGGGCGCGGGATCACCCTGTTCGGGTGAGGCGCCCGCGGCCGGCCGATGGGAGGCTGCTGGGCGGACGAAGGGAGGGCAGATGCCCGAGCAGCGGCAGAGCGCGGCCATGCCGTCACCGTTCCCGCCGATCGCCGACTACGCGTTCCTCTCCGACTGCCACACCGGCGCCCTGGTCGCCCCTGACGGGGCGGTGGACTGGCTGTGCGTGCCGAGCTTCGACTCGCCGAGCGTGTTCGGCAGCCTCCTCGACCGCCAGGCCGGCGCCTTCCGGCTGGGGCCGTTCGGCATCAACGTCCCGGCCTCGCGGTCCTATGTGCCCGGGACCAACGTGCTGGTCACGACCTGGCAGGCGCCGGTCGGCTGGGTCGAGGTCCACGACGCCCTCACCATCGGCCCACGCCAGGGCGAGGACAGCGTCACCCCCCATACCCGGCCGCCGGCCGACGACGACGCCGACCACCTGCTGGTCCGCACCGTCACCTGCATCGACGGCGAGGTCGAGCTCGACCTGATCTGCGAGCCGGTGTTCGACTACGGCCGCACCCCCGCCTCCTGGGCCCTGGTCGACGGCGGCCGGCAGGCCGCCGAGGCCAGCGGAGCCGGCCAGACCCTGCGGCTCCGCACCGACATGGAGCTGGGGGTCGAGGGCGACCGCATCCGCGCCCGCCATGTCCTCCGGGAGGGGGAGCGCGCGTTCTGTGTGCTGGGGTGGGCGCCTGACGGGGACCTGCCCGGCGACGTCGAGGCGGCCGCGGCCCGCCTCGACGCCACCGTCCGCTACTGGCGCTCCTGGCTGTCGCGGGCCCGCTTCCCCGACCACCGCTATCGCCACGCCATCCGGCGCTCGGCCCTGGCCATCAAGGGCCTCACCTACATGCCCACCGGGGCGACCGTGGCCGCCCTCACCACCTCCCTGCCCGAGACCCCCGGGGGGGAGCGCAACTGGGACTACCGCTACACCTGGATGCGGGACGCGACCTTCACCCTGCAGGCCCTCCACTACCTGAACCTGGACTGGGAGGCCGACGAGTTCATGCAGTTCGTCGCCGACCTGGAGCCCAACACCGACGGCGCCCTGCAGATCATGTACGGCATCGACGGCCGCCGCGACCTCACCGAGTCGGTCCGCGAGGACCTCTCCGGCTACGCCGGCGCGCGCCCGGTGCGGGTCGGCAACGGCGCCTTCGACCAGCGCCAGAACGACGTCTACGGTGCCGTGCTCGATTCCATCCTGCTGCACACCCGCCGCAGCGGCCGCCTGCCCCGGCGGTTGTGGCCGATCGTCCAGGCCCAGGCGGCCTGCGCCAGCGCCGTCTGGCGCGAGCCCGACCAGGGGATCTGGGAGGCCAGGGGCAAGCCGCAGCATTATGTGTCGTCCAAGCTGATGTGCTGGGTGGCGATGGACCGGGCGGCCAAGCTGGCCGAGATCGCCGGCGACCCTGGCCTGCGCGACGCCTGGGGCGCCACCGCCGAGGAGATCCGCGCCGACATCCTGGCCAACGGGGTCAGTGACCGGGGCGTGCTGCGCCAGCACTACGCCACCGACGCCCTCGACGCCTCCAACCTGCTGGCGGGGATGTTCGGGTTCCTGCCCGGCGACGACGAGCGGCTGCGCAACACCGTGCTGGCCATCGCCGAGGAGCTGACCGAGCACGGGTTCGTGCTGCGCTACCGCACCGACGAGACCGACGACGGCCTCTCGGGCACGGAGGGCACGTTCCTGATCTGCTCGTTCTGGCTGGTGTCGGGGCTGGCCATGATCGGCGAGGACCAGCGCGCCCGCGACCTGATGGAGCGGCTCCTGCACGAGGCCTCGCCGCTCGGGCTGTACGCCGAGGAGCTGGACGCCGACACCGGCCGCCACCTGGGGAACTTCCCCCAGGCGTTCTCCCATCTCGCCCTCATCGAGGCGGCCGGCCGGATCATCATCCGGGAGCGGCTGGAGGAGTTCCGGGGCTGACCGACAAGGAGGCAGGACCATGCCATTCGACACGTTCATGGCCTATGTCGGGGTGTACCCCGACGTGGCCGGCGCCGAAGCCGACTACGACCTGGTCAAGGACCTGCATGTCGAGGCCGGGCTGATCGACGCCTACGACGCCGCCGTGATCGAGCGCCGGGCCGACGGCAAGGTGAAGATCGTCAAGAAGCATGAGACCCCGACCCGGGCCGGCGGGGTCCTCGGCGGCGGGGTGGGGCTGGCCACCGGCCTGGTGGTCGCCCTGTTCCCCTTCGCCGCCCTCGGGGGAGGCCTGCTGGCCGCCACCACCGCCGGCGGGGCGGTGCTGGGGGCGGTCGCCGGCCACGCCGCCGCCGGCATGAGCCGGCACGATCTCAAGGAGCTGGGTGAGCAGCTGGACGCCGGGCAGGCCGGGCTGGTCGTGGTCGGCGTGTCCGACATGGGGGCCAAGATCGAGCGGGCCATGCGCCGCGCCGAGAAGGTCCAGGCCAAGGAGCTCAAGGCCGACACCGCCGAGATCGAGCGCGACGCCAGCAGCGCCGGCGGCTGAGCGGCCGCCGGGTCGCCCAGGTCGCCGGCTAGGGCTTGCGGCCCACCCCGGCGACCTGGTCCATCTCGGGGAGGAGGGCGTGGCGGTCGCCGGGATCGGGCCGCCACCGCGGGCACGACACCACGCCCGGGTCCACCAGCTCCAGCCCCTCGAAGTACCCGGCGATCTGGTGGGCGCTGCGCAGGCGGTAGGGTTCCGCGCCGGTCTCGTTGTAGAACTGCTGGGCCTCCACGCCCGCCGGGTAGAGGTCGTTGGTCCCCTCGCAGATGACCAGGTAGCTGCCGGGCGACAGCGCGTCCAGCAGCCGGGCCACGATCGACCGGGCCTCGTCGTCGTCCTCGATGTGGCCGAGGATCCCCAGCAGCATCAGGGCGACCGGCCGGCCGAAGTCCAGGGTCTGGGCGGCGGCGGCCAGGATCTGGTCCGGGTCGTGCAGGTCGGCGTCGACGTAGGCGGTGGTCGCGCGCGTGCTGGTGAGCAGGGCGCGGGCATGGGTCAGGACCACCGGGTCGTTGTCGACGTACACCACCCTGACGTCGGGGTCCACCCGCTCGGCGACCTCGTGGGTGTTGTCGACGGTCGGCAGGCCGGTGCCGATGTCCAGGAACTGGCGGACCCCGGCCTCGCCGGCCAGGTAGCGGACGGCCCGGGCGAGGAACCGGCGCGAGGCGCGGGCCACGTCGACGATCGCCGGATAGATGGCCCGGTACTCGTCCCCGGCCAGCCGGTCGACCGGGTAGTTGTCCTTGCCGCCGAGCCAGTAGTTCCAGATCCGGGCCGAGTTCGGCACCGAGGTGTCGATCTCGGGCGGTTCCCGCCCCTGGTCGGGGGCGTACGAGCTGTGGACCACGGCGGCACTCCTTGGACGGTGTCGCCCGCTACGACACTCCACGACCTCCACCCTGTCAACCTCGCCGGGGGTCGGGGAGCGGCTTCACGGGGTAGACGAGGTCGGGAAGGGGGAACGGCCTCGGATGAGCACGGTCTCGGACGTCGTCCCGGCGTCGTGTGACAGCCCGGTCGGGGCCGAGGTTGCGGTGCGGGCCGACTTCGTCCGGGACGCCAGCGGCGGGCCCACCACCTGATCGGCGCTGGGCAGCGGAGCTCACAGCCACTCCCGCCAGACGTGCCCGGGATGCGCCTGGTCCAACGCCGAGGCCAGCCAGGTTCGCGCGGCCGCGTCCAGATGTGACAGGACCCGGTCGAAGTCCCGCTGATCCTTGAACCGCGACCCCTTGGCCTTGTACAGCAGCGCAATCTCGGGGCGCACGAACGCGACGCCCTCGGTGGTCGCCGCCCCGACCTCCTCCAGCGGCCGGGTGATCGCAGGATGCCGCCGGAACACCCAGCGTGCTCCGGTGCTCTGCTCCAGAAGGAACTCGACCATCGTGGGGTCGGCCGCGAACTCGTCATGGCTGGCTGGACGACCGGGGCCGTGCCGGGCCCACAGCTGATGCACGGGCGGCGGGATGCTGCTCCCGTTCCATGCCGGCAGTGACGCTCCTGGAGCGGCAAGGCGCAGGTCCCACCCGTGGAGATGCTCGTACAGTGCCCGCTGGTCGGCGGCCAGAACCGAGAGCTCCAGATCCGCGTGTGGCCGCGCCCGATGGTCCAGGAACAGGTCCAGCGCCCACCCGCCCGCCACCCAGTGCCGACCGGCGAAGCCGGCCATCACGTCCTGGCTGCGCCGCTTGGCTTCGGCCAGCGTCGTGGCCCCGTGGGCGGCGAACGCACTGGCCTCCGCGTACGGGTGGAACCGCCCGTCCAGCGCCGGCCGGTAGGGCGTCGCCTCGAAGACCGCCTCCAGGTCCAGCGGGCCATACACGTGCGGGGACACCGCACCGCCCGGTTCCGATCGCTCGTAGCGGACCTCGGCGGCGAGCCTGTCGGCGTCGACCAGCAGCAAGACCAGATCGGCCCGATCCGGGAAGCGGGCGTTGGCGAGGGCGGCATGCTGGGCTGCCGTGGCGCAGCGGATGAAGCCGCGATCCTGCAGGGATGCCGGGGTGTACGCCCCAGCTCCGGCGGCTCGCTCCCAGTCCTCCCGGAGGGCGAGGTGGACGATGACGCTCACAGGCGTCTCCGGGATCTGTGACGCGGATCTCATTCGTTTGGGGTGATGCCTGGACGTCGCCCCTCCAGGCTCAATGGCAGCGCCGGCAGCCGAGGGAGTGGGCGGTGAGCAACGGAGATGGTAACCACTGAGCAGGGGGCACCAGGGTCGGCGACCGCCGCCCAGCGCTGGCTGGCCCGCCTGGCCCTGGTGGCCGCCGCAACGGCCGTGCTGGTGCCGCCGGTGGCGGCCGGTCTCCGGCAGAGTATCGCCCTGGTGCTGGTCGGGCTGGCCGGCCTGGCGCTGACCTTGGCCGGGGCATGGTGGGCGCTGACCAACAAGAGCCTGGTACGGGGACTGGCGGCCGCGCTCGCGGTCGCGGCGCCGCTCACCGTCCTGGTCCTGTACACCAGAGCCCGGCTGACCTGGGTCGTGCTGCTGGCGTTGGGGCTGCTGGCGCTGGCCGTGGCCGCCGGCCGGGCCGCGTTGCGCCGTGATGCCATCCCCGAGCGGATGCGCGAATACGAGGTCCCGCCGCCCCGGCGGCCGTACCTGATCATGAATCCACGCTCGGGTGGCGGGAAGGTGACCCGGTTCGGCCTCAAGGAGAAGGCTGAGGCCCTCGGTGCCACGGTCGCCCTGCTGGAGGGGCCCGGGACCGTGGATGTGGGCCAGCTTGCCCGCCGGGCGGTGGCCGACGGGGCCGACCTCCTGGGGGTGGCCGGCGGGGATGGGACCCAGGCCCTGGTCGCCGGCATCGCGGCCGAGCACGGCATTCCGTTGCTGGTCATCTCAGCTGGGACCCGTAACCACTTCGCCCTCGACCTCGGACTGGACCGCCAGGACCCGTCCCGCTGCCTCGACGCGCTCAAGGACGGGGTCGAGCTTCACGTGGATCTGGGCTTCATCGGTGACCGCCCGTTCGTCAACAACGCCTCGTTCGGCGCCTATGCCGCCGTGGTCCAGAGCCCGGCCTACCGCGACGACAAGACCCACACGACCGCGGAGATGCTCCCCGAGCTGCTGGTCGGCCACCAGGGGCCGCGCCTGGTGGCCAGGGCCGGGAACGTGTCCATCGAGGGGCCGCAGGCGGTGCTGGTATCCAACAACGTCTACGGGATGGGTGACATCGCCGGGCTGGGACGCCGGGCCCGGCTGGACCGCGGCAACCTGGGGGTGTTCGCCGTCACCGTCACCAGCGCCGTCCAGGCGGCCGGCCTGGTGCGCGGGACACAGTCCCGCGGGCTCACCAGGCTGGCCGGAAGCGAGATCGTGGTCGACGGCGACACCTCGCAGATCCCGGTCGGGGTTGACGGCGAGGCGCTGTTGCTGGACACCCCCGTGCGCTGCACGATCCGGCCGGCCGCCCTGCGGGTGCGGGTCCCCCGTGACCGTCCAGGCGTGCCCGACCCGAAGCCGATCATGGACTGGCGGCGCCTGCGGCAGATGGCCCTGACCGTAGCTGCTCCCGGATGGCCGCCTGGACCTGTTCCACCGGGCCGGTCGCCTCCACCGCCACGATGACCTCCTTGGCGCGGAACAGCTCCAGCACCGGCCGGGTCTTCTCGTGGTAGTCCCGCAGCCGCCCCTCGATCGCCTCCGGGGTGTCGTCGGCCCTCGCCACCAGCCGGCCACCGCACACGTCACAGACGCCCGCGGTGGCCGGCCGGGACGAGATGAGGTTGTAGTCGACCCCGCACGCCGAGCACAGACGACGGCTCAAGATGCGCTCTCTGACCAGCTCGTCGGGGACCTCGAGCAGGAGCACCGCATCCAGGTCGTAGCTCTCCAGGAAGAAGCGGGCCTGGGGCTGGTTGCGGGGGAAGCCGTCGATGATGAAGCCGTAGTTCCAGTCGTGCTCGCTCAGGCGCCGGTGGACCACGGCCGCGACCAGGTCGTCGGAGACCAGCTCACCGGCGGCCACGCTGCGGCGGACCTGGGCGCCCAGCTTGGTGTGGTGCTGGACGTTCCAGCGGAAGATGTCGCCGACGCTGATGTGTTCCAGGGCAAGGGTCTCGGCCAGGAGCTTGGCCTGGGTGCCTTTCCCGCTGCCCTGGACGCCCATGATGATGTACTTGTGCATCCCACACCCGTCCTCGTGCGGTGGAGCTGGACGTCGTGTCCCTCCGTAGGATGGCGGCACGACGAGCAGATTCGGTGATGGCCTCTGGGGGTGGAGCCGTGGCTGGGATTATCCCGCGGTGGGAATGGCGCAGCTTCGGCGCTGACTTCGGAGCAGCGGAGGCAGCCCTGGCCGCGTCGACCCCCGGGCCGGTCGAGGAGAGCGACGAGCTGTACCTGCTCTCGGCGGCCGGGGCGAACGTCAAGGTGCGCTCCGACCTCATGGACATCAAGCTCCTGCGGGAGGTCGACGGCGACGGTCTGGAGCGGTGGGAGCCGGTGATGAAGGCGGGCTTCCCGCTGCCGGCGGCCGAGGTGGCCAGGGTGTTCGACGCGCTCGGCGTCCCCGCGCCCTCGCTGACCCGGGACGCCCACGGCCTGGACCAGCTTCTCGCCGAGCTGGTGGAGCCGAGCGACGCCATACGGGCGGTGCGGGTCCACAAGCGGCGCCGGCGCTACACGCTCGCCGGCTGCATGGCCGAGGTCGCCGACCTGGAGGTGGACGGCCGGGTCGCGCGGACGGTCGCGGTCGAGTCCGAGGACCCGTCCGCGGTGGTGGCTGCCGTCCGCAGCCTCGGCCTGGACGGCCAGGTCAACACCAGTTACCCGCGGGGCCTGTGGGCGCTGCTGGACGACGGACGCCAGCGCTTCGCGGTGATCGACGTCGGGACCAACTCGGTCAAGTTCCACGTCGGCGAGCGCGTCCCCGGCGGAGGCTGGCGGACCGTGGGCGACCGTGCCGAGCTGACACGGCTCGGCGAGGGTCTCGGGGACCAGGGGGTCATCGCGGACAAGCCGCTGGAGCGGACGGTGGCCGCGATCGCCGGCATGGTCGAGGAGGCAAGGAGCCAGCAGGCTCGGGTGATCGCCGCGGTCGGGACCGCCGGGTTGCGGATCGCCAGCAACCGCGAGCAGGTCCTCGCGGCGATCCGAGCCCGCACCGGGCTCACCGTGGAGGTGATCTCGGGTGAGGAGGAGGGAAGGCTGGCCTACCTCGCGGTGCGGGCGGGGCTTGGCCCGGCCGAGGGGTCGCTGGTCGTCTTCGACACCGGCGGCGGCAGCAGTCAGTTCACCTTCGGAGCGGGCCGGAAGGTCGAGGAGCGCTTCAGCGTCAATGTCGGGGCGGTCCGCTACACCGAGCGCTTCGGGCTCACCGGCGCGGTGGCACCCGAGGTGGTGGGCGATGCCCTTGCGGCGATCGCCGCCGACCTGGCCCGCCTCGATGGCCACCCTCGCCCGGACGCCCTGGTGGGGATGGGCGGCGCCGTGACCAACATGACGGCCGTGAAGCTGGAGCTGGCCAGCTACGATCCGGAGCGGGTCCAGGGGGCGGTGCTGGACCGGGCCGAGCTCGACCGGCAGATCGAGCTGTACCGCTCCCGCGACGCCGAGGCGCGTCGTGCCATCGTCGGGCTGCAGCCCAAGCGGGCCGAGGTCATCCTCGCCGGGGCGTGCATCGTCCGGACGGTCATGGACAAGCTGGGACAACAGTCCCTGACGGTGAGCGACCGCGGCCTGCGTCACGGCCTGCTGCTCCAACGGTTCGGCACCTGAGCCCGGCAGGCCGGCCAAGGTCATCTGGTCTGCCTGCCGGCAGGGGAGACCCAGTCGGCCCCGAACTGGTCCTGGAAGGCCGCCACGGCCGCGCCAATGGTGGGAAAGAAGTGCGCGGGGTCGATCGTGCGGGTCAGCTCGTAGCGCTCGACCTTCTCGCGGACCGGGTCCTTCATTTCCGCGAAGACCAGGCTGATGCCCTGGGCGTTGAGGGCCTCGTCGAGGTCCTCCAGCATGTCGGCGGCCGTGGTGTCGACGTCGGTGATGGGCTCGGCCGCCACCACGATCCACCTCGGGGTCGGCTGCGACCGGGCCAGCTTGCGGATCTGGTCCCGGAAGGTCCGGCAGTTGGCGAAGAACAGGGGCGCGTCAAAGCGGAACAGCACACATCCCGGCAGCCGCTCGGCGTCGGGGTAGCTGTCCAGATCATGGAAGCCCGGCACCCCCGGGACCCGGCCGAGCACCGCCTGGTGGGGCCACCACGAGCGGCGGAACACATTCCCGATCGACAGCGCCACGGCGATGGCGATGCCGGGCAGCACCCCCAGCAGGGCGACACCGGCAAAGGCGGCCATCGACAGCGTGAACTCGGTGCGGCGTTGGCGCCACAGCCGGACCGTGCCGGGGATGTCGGCGAGCGACAGCGAGGCGGTGATCACGACCGCGGCCAGGGTCGGTTGCGGGAGGTTGCGCAGCAGGCCGGGGGCCACCAGCAGGATCAGGGTGATGGCCAGGGCCCCGACCAGCCCGGTGAGCTGGGTCTTGGCCCCGGCCTGCTCGGCCACCGCGGTGCGAGAGCCGCTGGTGCTGACCGGAAACCCCTGGAAGAACCCGGCGGCGATGTTGGCCGCGCCGATCCCGACCATCTCCCGGTCCCCGTTGACCTCCCGGCCGGCCCGGGCCGCGAACGCCGAGGCGGTCGAGATGGTGTCGGTCAGCGAGACCACCGCGATGCCGACCGCGCCGGCCACCAGCAGGGCCAGATCGGACATGGCCACGCTGGGCAAGGTCAAGGGTGGGAATCCCTGGGGGAGGGGCCCGACCAGGGAGACTCCCTGGTCGGCCAGGTCGAAGGCGTTGGCCACCAGAATCGAGACGACCACGGCCACCAGCACCGCCGGCACCTTGGGGACCAGCCGCTGGAGCACGGCGATGAGGACCAGGCCGAGCAGGCCGACCACCAGCGCCGCCGCCACCGTCTCGCCGTCGGCCAGCCCCTTGGCGAAGCCGGCCGCCTCGGGGATGAGCCCGTCGGCATCGACCGAGAACCCGAACAGCTTGGGCAACTGGCCCACCAGGATCGTGAGGGCGAGGCCGTTCATGTAGCCGATCTGAGTCGGCTTGGACAGCAGGTCGGCCACGAACCCCAGCTTGGCCACGCCGGCGAGCACGGTCATGACCCCGACCAGCAGCGCAAGCATCGAGGCGAGCGCAACGGCGCGCTCTGGGTCCCCGTTGGCCCCGACGATCGGGATGATGGTGGCGGCGATCATGGGGCCAAGCGAGGAGTCCGGCCCCAGCACCAGGATCCTGGACGGGCCGAAGATGGCGTAGCCGACCAGGCACAGGATCGAGGTGTACAGGCCGGTGATCGGTGGCAGGCCCGCCAGCTCGGCATACGCCATCCCCTGCGGGACCAGCAGCGCCGTCAGGACCAGCCCGGCGACCAGGTCCTTGGACAGCCAGCTGCGCCGATACGACGAAAGCAGGCGCAGCCCGGGCGCCGCCGACCGCAGCAACTCCCCCAACGGCATGGGCCCTCTGATCGGCCGCGAGCCTTCTTCTCGTTCCCGACCTCGCAGGCCGCCCCTCCTTCCGCTCTGGCAGGGCAGGCGCAGACGAGTATGGAGACGCCAGCTTGTGCTGTCCTCATCCACATAGGGTGAACGAGCGGAGGCGGTGGCCGGCACTGCGCACCGAGGCCGCGTCGTTTGGTCGGCGCAATCTCCTGACCCGGCTGTCGTAGGATCTTGTTCTGTGGACGCGAAGGACCGTCGGCAACCGCACACGACGAGCCATCCAGGCCCGGGCTCCGTGCGGGATCGGGCCCTGGAACACCGAGTCGCCCGGGTCGACTACGACGCCGAGCTCCGGCTGCACGACGAGGTCCTCCGCCGCACGTACCACATACGGGCAGGCGACCGGGTCCTGGACATCGGCTGTGGAACCGGCCGGACGACGCGGGACGCCGCGCGGTCGGCCGGGGAAGGGCGCGCGCTCGGAGTCGACATCTCCGCCTCGATGATCGAGCGGGCCCGCGAGCTCGCCTGGGCGGAGCGTGTCCACAACGTCGCCTTCGAGCAGGGTGACGCGCAGGTGCACCGCTTGCCGGAGGACGGTTTCGACCTCGCCATCAGTCGGTTCGGGACGATGTTCTTCGATGACCCCGCCGCGGCGTTCGCCAACATCGCGGTGGCGCTTCGGCCCGCCGGGCGCCTGGTGATGATGGTCTGGCGGGAGCACGAGCACAACGAATGGTCCGTGGCGATCGAACAGGCGCTCAGCCCTGAGGGGTCGCCGGTCCCAGCTCCGGAAGCGCGGGAGCCGTTCTCGCTTGCCGATCAGGACATCGTGGAGGCGATCCTCCGGGCGGCGGGATTCGGAGAGGCCACGTTCACCGACGTCCACCAGCCGGTCTACTACGGTCCGGACGTCGCGGCGGCTCTCGAGTGGGTCGGTGGTTTCTCGAGCACCAGGGAGACGCTGATGCGCCTGGGTGCCGCCGCCGCGGAGCAGGCGCTGGAGCGTCTCCGCGAGGCCCTCGCCGCGCACGCAGGCGAACGTGGCGTGTGGTTCGATTCGCGGGCCTGGATTATCGAGGCCCGCCGTCCGTGACCGCGGCGATGCGCTCGGGACGCTTCGTGCCGATCTTCGATGCGCTTGCCGACCGGTCTAGGGCGCCGATCCGGCGCCCTATGCATCCGCAGGTGCTACGTGGTGGATGGTGGAGTTTCCGTGGGACAGGGTGTCGTTGGACCAGGTACGCGGTGATCCGCGACGGACCCGCGCCCTTGTGACCGACGGCACGGTGGATATGTGACGTACGACACCGATCCGACGGAACGATGGTGCTATAAGAGTTTACTTGGACGAATGCGCCCCTCGTCATATGCGAGAGGAAAGGGGCGGTATCATGCAGCGACTCCTTCCGCCGGGTCTCCGCCGATCCTTTACCGGGCTCGAGGTCGGGCTGTCCGTCCTCTCGCTGTCGCTGGTCGTGCTCCTGGCCGAGTGCTACTGGTCGGATCCCCGGGCTGCCAGGGCCCAGCAGGCGGCGATCGCCGGCCAGGTTGGCGCCCCCACCACCACGACGGTTGCTCCGGGCTCCCCGCAGGAGGTCGACCGCCTCCAGGGCGATCAGCGAACGAGCCCGGACGCCACGCGTGGCGCCGCGACCGAGCCTCCACCTACCGCCAGCCCCCCGGGCACGACCCCGCCGGGCACCGAAGCGCAACCAGGCACCAGCGCGCCGGGCGCCGAAGCGCAACCGGGTACCAGCCCGCCGGGCACCGAAGCGCAACCAGGCACCAAGTCGCCGGGCACTGAGGCGCAACCTGGCACCAGCGCGCCGGAGGCTGAGCTCCAACCTGGCACCACCAGGTCACCTCGTACCGCTCCACCAGGGACCGGTCCGACGCCCACCACCAGGCCGGCACCGCTCACGAGCTCACGAAGAACCAGCCCTGGCGGCGCCAGCCAAGAATCCGGCACCAAACCTCCGCGACGTTCCACCCCTCCACCCACCAGGTCGGTTCCGCCCACGTCTCCGCCGGACATCGGCACCACGAAGGACACCAGCCGGGAAGGCGAGTCCCTGCCGCCTGCGAGCGAGGCCCCGACGACGATCTACTTCGCGGGGCCTGACGCGCCGCCCGACGCCCTCGCGTTCTTCCTCGGTACGGTCGAGCTCGGGGCGAAGGGTCCCGCGGAGTGGATAGCGGTGACCAACCCGTTCGAGACCCCGGTCGAGGTCGATATGGTCGCACTTGAGGGGAGCGACCCCGGGGACTTCCAAGTCGTCCAGGACAAGTGCACTGGCAAGACGGTCCCCCGCGGTGGCGATTGCATGGTGGAAGTGGTGTTCGCTCCGTCGAAGGCGTGCTACAGGACGGCGGTGCTGGTCATCAGCGGCCCATCGGGCATCGCCTTTGCCGGCCTGAGGGGTACCGGGGTGGACCCGGCCGACCCTAGCAGTTGCGACTTGGCAGGTGCCTCGCAACCGTCAGAGACCTCGGCCACGACGCCCCCGGAGACCTCGGCCACCACCATGCCCGCAGAGACCTCGGCCACAGCCACGCCGCCGTCGGTGACCGCAACAGCCACCACGGTCCCGCCATCGACTGACTCAGACGGATGAGTGTGTCTATGAGCTTCCGGCCGTTGCCGGCCTGAACTCGAACCGGAAGGCGTCGGTGTCAGGGACGACCACCGTCACCGAGTTGCTTGGTGACCAGTTCGAAGGGAGCAGGAAGTACTTGCCTCCGGAGCGGATGAGGAGCCGCAGGCCGGAGTACCGAAATCGGTAGGGAGCATAGCTGGGGCCCATGTCACTCTCCTCGACCTCCGGAGTGTCCACATGCAGTCGGTTGGAGCTGTACACCGTGACCGCGGGACGGCTGGTCACGGTGGATGCGATCTGCTGGGCCTTGCCGCGACCAAACGCCTTGGCATAGACCTCAGTCGCCCAGAACAGGCTCAGCACGACCAGCAAGATGACCAGGGTGTTGTGCGCCGACGCGAACCAGGGAGGATCGGCCGGACGATCCTGGCCCGCGGCCGCTCGATGCTGTCGGAACAGATGCGCACCGTAGCCCAGGGCGCCGACGCCCGCCGCCAGGCAGAGTGGCGTCACCAGGAAGTCGGACCAGACCGGGTTGGCGACGCCGAGAACACCACGAGCGAAGGCGACCAGCCCGAAGGCGATGGCCGTCGGCGCGATGACCTCACCGGGCCAGCGCCGGCGTCGCCCCACCGACCACGATCTGATCGTGACGTGAGCCCAGAGCGCCAGCAGGATCAGGATGCCGAGGACGCCGAGCGGCACATAGGTCGCGTCGGTACTCCGCAACACGTAGTCCTGGACGGAAAACCCGAGCGCGCTCGCGTCGACCCCGAAGCTGGCGTAGAGCTCGTTCGTGCGCGCCCACCCGAAGTAGTACAGGAGCGCACCGATGAGGGTGGTCGGCGCGACCACCGACCCGATTGTCTCGATGGTGCTGCGCCAGGACGAGGTGCCGCCAGCGCGTGCCGCTACCGGCGGGCCCAAGCCACGGCCGGAGCCGTCCGCATCGGCACGCTGGGCTGTCGCGGTCACGGGAGGCGGCGAGGCCCCCCTGCCTGGACTGGGCGGTTCCTGCTCTGAGGCCATTTCCGGCATCGGGTCCTGGGGTCGCGACATCCAGTGCGTCCTACTCCGGCCGCCAGCACGACGACGCTGACGCCAAGCCGCTCCCCGAATCGTACGACACTCGCGACAACTCCCGGAAGACGCGAAAACCAGCCATAGCCGGCAGGCAATACCACGCCATGAGGAGGCAGCCATGGCCGAGCGACCGGACCAGCCAGCGCTCCAGGATGACTCCCGCCCCGATGAGGACTACGTCCCGCGGGTCGTCCTCAAGTTCCGCGACGACGTTGATCTGCCATATGACGACAGCGCCGCCAAGTACATCGCCCAGCGCTTCCCGGACGACTGGGAGCGGCTGGTGAAGGATTTCCCGGAGATTAAAGTGGTCCCGCTATTCGACTCGGTTTCCGAAGAGGACCTTCGCGCACTCATCGAAGAGGCCACCGCACACGACGAGAGCTATCGTCCGCCGAACTTCTTCAGCTTCTTCGCCGTCGAGGCACCCGCCGATGTCGATCCAGAGCTGGTGGCCCGCGAGCTGACGACGTGGAAGTCGGTCGAAGAGGCCTTCGTCCAGAGCCCACCCACGGAGCCGCCGGTCGACCCGGACACGCACCTCCAGGCCTATCTCGACGCCGCACCCCAAGCCGTTGATGCCCTGGCCGCATGGCAGGTAGCTGGCGGTGACGGCCTCGGCGTCGGATTCGCCGACATCGAACAGGGGTGGACGCCGAATCACGAGGAGTTCCCGGTCCCCATCTCGGTGAATGGGCACAACCATGCCTACAAGGATCACGGCACCTGCGTCCTCGGGGTTGTCGTCGCCGCGGAGAATGGTGTCGGTGGCCAGGGCATCGCGTACCGGTCCCAGGCCAGGGCGGTGTCCGAATGGCGAACGGCGAGCGTCCATAACGTCCCCGCCGCGATCGCCTACGCTGCGAGCAACCTTCACGCCGGTGACATCCTGCTGATCGAGACGCAGCTGATGGTGAACCGCAAATACTGGCCGGTGGAGGTCGAGGATCCCAATTTCGAGGCCATCCGGGTTGCCACGGCCAAGGGCATCACCGTGGTCGAGCCGGCCGGCAACGGCTACGCCAATCTGCGGGACTTCGTCCACCGGACCCGCGGACGCGTGCTCGACCCTGGCGACGCGAACGGCCGGGACTCGGGCGCGATCATGGTCGGAGCCGGGACCTCCGGCGCTCCGCACTACCGGACGGCCCTGTCGAACTACGGCGACCGGGTCGACTGCTTCGCGTGGGGGGAGAACGTCTACACGGCCAGCAGTGACGCGGCCGGCGTGTCGACCAACTGCTATGTCGGCAACTTCGGTGGTACCTCGGCTGCCTCGGCGATTATCGCCGGCGTGGCGGCGTCGGTACAGGGAATGGCCCGGGCGGCCGCCAACAATTGGACGTTCGACCCATGGCCCCTGCGGTCCCTGCTCAGCAACCCGACGTTGGGCACGCCGGCCGCCCAATCCGCGCAGATCGGCGTCATGCCGAACCTCGGGGCCATCGCCGCTGCTCAGCCTTGGCCCTAGGCCCTCAACCACTCCAGGGCCTTCCCCAAGTCAGCTGTCGAGTGGCCAACACGCAGCCTGTCGGCCGCTTGACAGCGGTGAACAGGTAGCTGGCCGAGGATCAGGCCCGAAGGCGGCAGCCACCACGGCCCACCGGGGACCGTCCCGCCAAGAGAGGAGCCGACCATGGCCGGCATTGTCACGCGAAGGCTGAGAAGGAGCGCACTGTTCACCGTGCTTGCGATCGCGCTCGTGCTCGTCGTGGCAAGTCCCGCAAACGCGTACACGACCTATCAGGGCTACTCATACCGAACCTACATCAACCAGGCAACGGTGAGGACCGGCCCGGTGGGGAACTCCGGCTGCAGCTACGCCGTGAGCACGTGGGTCAACCCAGGTACGTTTCCAGGCACCGGCGTGCGCGTTTGGTGCTCGGGCGCGCGCCTGATCAAGATGCAACATGCGCTGTATTGGAATGGCCCCTCCAGCAGCCTCTACATGGCCTCCCCGCAGTGGTCGTATGGGACGGTCAGCGATACGGGCGAATGGGGGTATGTCAACGTCTCCTGCGCCAATACGGGCACGACGTGGCAATGGCAGCCGGCGGTCTACATCTGGATCAACAATCAGTACATGGGCGGCTTCTTCGGCTATTCGGGCGGTTTCGAAGCCTGCGTCGGCTGATCAGCCTCTGCACGAATCATTCTGAGACGCGGTCGAGCTCATCATCACGGGCCAGCTGGTCCTAGTAGCTCCCGGCGCGGCTCCCGGTCCGGGTGATGACCCAAATGCCACCGGCTTCGACCCTGCAGCCGGTTGGTCTCCTTTGGCGACGATCGATCTGCCTCGGGGCGACAGCTGCACGCCGATCATCCTCGACATTTACAGCGGGGAATGGGCCTCCAAGCGGGGAGATCGAGGACTTAGGGATTGACTGGTGGAAACGGCCGGTCTTAGGCTTTTCGACGCGCCAGCGGGTCGTGCGCCTGGGAGGGAGGCAGACGCTGGAGGGCGATCTCCACCCCGTGTCTTCGGCTGGCGCCGATGGCAGCCCAGAGGCTGATGGCTCGCCCCAGGCCGATCGGCGGGCAGCCCGCCCGCGACCGGGGCATGCACAGAACTGGAGGGTGGCATGCACCTCCCACGGTTCCCCCGCATCCCGTTGCTCAGCTCCCCCCGGCGTGCCGGCCGGCCGGGCCGGGCGCTGACTGTACTGGCCGCCGCGGCATGTGTCGTGGGCCTGGTGGCGGCATCTGGCTTGGCCAACGCCGGCCCGCTGGCCGCGGCGGCGACAGTGACCTACCTGGACCCGAAGGCGCCGATCTCCGCCCGGGTGGAGGACCTGCTGCATCGGATGACCCTGGCCGAGAAGGTCGGCCAGATGGACCAGATCGTCATTGGTCAGCTGCGCGACAAGACCAACCCGGCCGACGGCATGTGCCACAACACCGGCGGCAACGACGACCCGCTGCAGCCCAACTGCCTGAACGAGGTGCTGGTCAAGAACTTCACCGGCTCGATCCTGGCCGGCGGCACCGACAACCCGGCCGACAATACCGGCCACGGCTGGGCGGAGTGGGCCAACACGATCCAGCACGCCGCGATCGACGGTTCCCGGCTGCACATCCCGGTGATCCTCGGCGTGGACGCGGTGCACGGCTTCGGCCACCCGTTCCAGGCGCCGCTGTTCCCGCACTCGATCGGCACCGGCGCGACCTGGGACCCGGCCGCTGCCCAGGCCGCCGGCGAGGTCACCGCCAAGGCGCTCAAGGCCACCGGCTGGACCTGGGACTTCGCCCCGGTCCAGGACCTGGCCCGGGACAACCGGTGGGGCCGGACCTACGAGACCTGGGCGGAGCAGCCGGCGCTGTCCGCGGCGCTGGGCGCCGCCTTCGTCCGCGGGCTGCAGGGCCCGGACCGGTTGCAGGCCGCGGCGACGGTCAAGCACTTCGCCGGCTACTCCGAGTCGATCAATGGCCATGACCGGGTGGAGGCGCAGCTGCCGATCCGCTACCTGCAGGACGTCTTCCTGCCCTCGTACGCCGGCGGGATCGACGCCGGCGCGAAGACGGTCATGGTCAACTCCGGGTCGGTCAACAACATCCCGGCGACCGCGTCGCACTTCCTGCTCACCGACGAGCTGCGCGGGCGGCTCGGCTTCAAGGGCGTGGTGATCAGCGACTACGGCGACGTGCCGGCGCTGCAGACCGCCTACCACATCGCCGCCGACCTCCCGCACGCCATCGCCAAGGCGGTGAACGCGGGCGTCGACATGTCGATGACGCCGTTCGACTTCGTCGGCTGGCAGGCCGGCCTGATCCAGGACGTGCAGCAGGGGCTGGTCTCCCAGCAGCGGGTCAACGAGGCGGTGCGGCGGATCCTGCGGCTGAAGTTCGAGCTCGGCCTGTTCGAGCACCCCTACGTGGACCCGAGCAAGGCCGACGCGGCCGTCACCGCCGGCCGGGACGCCACCCTGGACGCCGCCCGCAAGTCGATCACCCTGCTGCGCAACCAGGACAACGTGCTGCCGCTGCCGGCCAGCGCCAAGCTGGTGGTGACCGGGCCGAGCGCCGACTCGATGACCAACCAGCTCGGCGGCTGGAGCGTCTCCTGGCAGGGCGTGTTCGGCGCCGGTCACGTCTGCTGCATGGGCCCGCCGGACCAGATCCCGCCCGGGACCACGGTCCTCAAGGGGTTGCAAGCAGCCGACCCGAACGTGGTCTCCGCTCCCAGCCAGGCCGCCGCGGTCGCCGCGGCGGCGTCCGCGGACGCGGTCGTCGTCGCCGTCGGTGAGAAGGCGTATGCCGAGGGGCTGGGCGACAACCCCGCGCCGGCGCTGCCGCCGGACCAGAAGGCGCTGATCAGCGCGCTACAGGCGACCGGCAAGCCGGTGATCGTGGTGGTCATCGCCGGCCGCCCGCTCGGGCTGGGACCCGGCGAGACCACCGCGGCCCTGCTGATGGCCTACCAGGGCAGCACCGAGGCCGGGACCGCGGTCGCGGACGTGATCTTCGGCAAGGTCAACCCCAGCGGCCGGCTCCCGATCAGCTGGCCGTCGGACGCCGAGGCGCCCGGCGGGGACTTCTGCGGCACCTGCCCGTCGCCGCTGGGCGATCAGCCGAAGTTCTTCGACCAGCTGCCGGACACCGGCTCCGGCCAGGGGCACTCCTACAACCCGCTCTACCCGTTCGGGTTCGGCCTGTCCTACACCACCTTCCAGACCAGCGGCCTATCCGTGAACGCCACCGTGTCGCGGACCGGCACGGTGACCGCCAGCTTCACCGTGGCCAACACCGGCACCCGGGCCGGGACCGCCATCGTCCCGGTCTATGTGCATCAGCCGGTGAGCGACGTCGTGGTGCCGCCGCAGCGGCTGGTCGGGTTCGCCAGGGTCGACTTGGACGCCGGCCAGTCCAGGTCCGTCCAGGTCTCGTTCCCGGTCTCCCGGCTCGCCGTCACGCCCGCTGACATCGACGCGACCGCACGGCCGGCCGTCGAGCCAGGGGGATACCAGGCGCAAGTCGGCTCACTCACCGCGAACTTCACAGTCAGCTGATCCCGCCGGCGGTGACGCGTGGACCGTTCACACGCGTCACCGCCGGTAGACCGTCTCAGCTGCCATCGCCTTCGTTCCCTGGCGGCCAGGGCGGTGGATCGTCGAGACCGGCGTCGGGGGCACTCCCTGCGGTCGGATAGGGAGATGTTCCGCGACGCCTCGGAGCACCGGCGCGACGCGGTGGCCGGCGACCACGTCGGCCATCTGGGTGCCGATCATTCCTGGACGGCTCACTCTCGCCAGGTCGAGGGTCGCGCCCAGCGGCCTGACGAGCCGCCTGAGGGATGAGGCGGCTGGTGGCCCGCCGGACCGGCGGCGCGCCGGACACCAGGCCGGGCACGGGTCGATGGCCTCCTGGGGGTGGGCGGCCGGCCGCCAGCTGGTCACGGCGATCAACCTGCAACCCGAGCCGGCGCCCAGGGCGGCTGCCGCGGCCGTGGAGAACATCCTTCGCCGAGAGGTCAGCTGCTAGACCCGGACAGGTGCCCTGTGCCATGCACCTGCCACATCCTCGCCCGCCGGTACGCCGCCAACCTCGGCATCGAACGGTACCGGTGGAGGATGAGCGACGAGGGATTGGCGGCGCGAGCCGGCTCGTTCCAGACTGGCCTGGGCCGACCGGGACAGGCAGTGGACGAAGGATGGGGCTGACGTGGTGATCCGGACTCCCGACCAGCGTCTGCGGGTGTTCGTGAGCTCCACGGTGGGTGAGGCGGGCGAGCTGGCCGAGGAACGGCGCGCGGTCGCGCGCGCCATCTCGGCATTGCGCCTCACGCCGGTGCTGTTCGAGCTGGGGGCGCGGCCGCACTCCCCACAGGACCTCTACCGGGCCTATCTCGCGCAGAGCGATATCTTCGTCGGGCTGTACTGGCAGCGCTATGGGCGGGTCGCCCCCGGCATGGAGGTCTCCGGGCTGGAGGAGGAGCTCCAGCAATCGGAGGGACTGCCGCGGCTGCTGTATGTCAAGACGCCGGCGCCCGAGCGCGAGCCCCGCCTGGCCGAGCTGCTGGCCCGCATCAAGCAGGAAGCCGCAGATTCGTATCGGTACTTCCGCACCCCGACCGAGTTGGGCCGGCTGGTCCGCGACGACCTCGCGACGTTGCTGAGCGAGCGGTTCACCGCCAGCGCCGGGGCGGGCGTCCCTGGGTCGGTGCCGCCACCCCGCCCACCCACGAGCGCGTTGCCGACCGGGACGGTCACCTTCGTGTTCACCGACATCGAGGGGTCCACGCGGCTGGTGCAGCGCCTGGGCGACGGCTATGTGGCGGTCCAGGATGCCTATGCGGCGATCATGCGGCAGGCCATCGACGAGGGCGGCGGGGTCGAGGTCAGCACCGAAGGCGACTCCTTCTTCACCGCCTTCCCCAGCCCTGTGGGGGCGGTCGAGGCCGCTGTGGCTGCCCAGCGGGCCCTGGCCGCTCACGACTGGCCGATGGAGGCTCCCCTGCGGGTCCGGATGGGCCTGCACACCGGGGAAGGGATCCTGGGCGGGGACAACTACCTCGGCCTGGACGTGCACCGGGCGGCCCGGATCGCCCGGGCGGGCCACGGCGGGCAGGTCCTGATCTCTGGGGCCACCCGCGGCCTGGTGAGGAATGCCCTGCCCCAAGGAGTGTCGCTCCGAGATCTGGGCCGGCATCGGCTCAGAGACCTCGCCCTGCCCGAGCACCTGTACGACCTGGTGATCGGGGGGCTCTGGGACGACTTCCCGCCCCCACGGACCCTAGGCGCCAGACCGAGCGCCCTGCCGATCCAGCTGACCTCGCTGGTGGGCCGGGAGGAGGAGATCCCCGAGGTCATCCGCCTCCTCGACACGGCCCGGCTGGTTACCCTTACCGGCCCGGGTGGGATCGGCAAGACCCGCCTGGGGCTCGCGGTGGCCGATCGCGTGCGTGGCCGCTTCGGTGCCGGCGTCGTGTTCGTCCCGCTGGCCGGCGTCACCCAGCCCGAGCAGGTCCTGACCGGCATCGCCCGGGCGCTGGGCGCCGACCTCAGCGGGACCGGCTCGCCGCTCGAGGCCCTGGCCGAGCGGCTGGGCGATGACCGCTGGCTGCTCGTCCTCGACAACCTGGAGCAGGTGCTGGAGGCCGCCGGTGACCTGGACCAGTTGCTGTCTCGCTGTCCCGGGCTGGCGATGCTGGCAACCAGCCGGACGGTGCTAGGCCTGCGCGCCGAGCACGCGTACCCGGTCCCGCCGCTGCTGCTGCCGGCCGACCCCGGCGGCGCGCCGGCCGAGGTGCTGGCGACCTCGCCGGCGGTGGCGCTGTTCGTGGATCGCGCCCGCGCCGTCCGCGGTGACTTCGCCCTCACCGACGGCAACGCGGGGGCGGTGGTGGAGATCTGCCGGCGCCTGGAGGGTGTGCCGTTGGCGATCGAGCTGGCGGCCGCCCGCACCCGGCTGCTGGAGCCCGACGTCCTGCTGGGCCGGCTTTTGAGGTCGCTGGACGCGCTGGGCACCGGTGCGGTGGACCTGCCCGAGCGGCAGCACACGCTGCGCGCCACGGTGGAGTGGAGCGTGGGCCTGCTCGAGGACAACGAGCGGTCGCTGCTGGAGACCATGGCGGTATTCGTGGACGGCTGGACCGTCGAGGCCGCCGCCCAGGTCGCCGACTTGGACGAGGACCGGGCGTTGGAGATGTCGGAGGCGTTGGAGCGCCACAGCCTGATCCAGCTCGACCGCACCGGCGTCGGCCCGCGGCTGCGGATGCTGGAGACCGTCCGCGCATTCGTCGGCGAGCGGCTGGACGCCCGACCAGACGTCGCCGAGATCGGCCGCCGCCACGCCGACCACTACCGGGCCCTGGCCACCCAGGCCGACCGCCCGCTACGGGGCCTCGACCAGGACCACTGGGCCGAGGGGCTCGAGAAGGAGGCGGGCAACCTGGCCGCCGCCGTCGAGTGGTACCTGGCCAACGACCCAGGGCCGCTGCCTCACCTGTTCCGGATCCTGTGGCTGTACTGGGGGCTACGGGACCATCTCGGTGAGGCCCGCGCCTGGATCGACCAGCTGCTGCCCACCGCCGACGCCCTGGACCCGCAGGCCCAGGCCGAGCTGCTGTGGACGACGGTGGTGACCGCCGTGGAGGTGGTGGGCGACGACGCGGCGGTGCTGGCGGCCAGCCAGCGCCTGGCATCGCTGCTTGAGCGGATCCAGGACCCCTACCTGCACGCGGTGTGCCAGCTGGCCATGGCGGGAGTCTCGGCGGTCGTTGGCGACTTCGACGGGGCTCTGCGGGGAGAGCTGGTCTCCCTGGAGGAGCTCCGCGGCCAGGACGAGCCCTACTGGACGACCGTGGCCGTCCTCTCCGCCGGCCTGGTGGAGACGGCCATGGGCCGCCACGACGACGCCCTCGGCCACCTGGGCGAGGCGCGGGAGCTGGCGGGGCGGTTCGACCACGCCGGACTCAGCGCCTGGTCCCAGGTGCAGCTGGGCATCCTGGCCCTGGTGCGGGGCCGCCCCGAGGAGGCCCGGGCGCTGTTGGAGGAGGGGCTGGAGCTGAGCCTGGCGACCCACAGCACCCGCAACGTGACCCTGTGCCTGGCCGCGTTCGCCCAGCTGGCCTTCGTCGAGGGGGATGCGGAGCGGGCGGCGCTGCTGGCGGGGGCGGCCGAGGGGCTGCGCCGGCGGGTCGGCCTGCGGGCGTGGTCACTGCAACGGCAGGGGGAGGCCCAGATGGTCGCCCAGATTCGCCAGGCGCTGGACGCGGGCCGGTTCGACCAGGTGTTCGCCGCCGGGGTCCGGCTCAATCGCCGAGAGGCGGTAGCGGCCGTCCGCGAGCCGCGAGGCGCGGGCACCGCAGCTTCCTGAGCCGGGCCTCGACCAGGGGCACCTCGGGTCTCGGCGGGAGCAGTCAATCCAGATGTGGGGCAAAAGCAAAAACTCCGCCATATCGCGTTAAGGTGGCAGCAGTAGCGTGCAGCGGCCGACCCTCGGGCAACGAACTCGGTAAGGGGCGTCGCCGTGAGCACCGTTGACCGCCGTACCTTCCTCGCGCTGCTCGGCGTTCCCGCCGTGGCGGCCGCGCTTCCCCAGGACCTCGACAAGGCGCTGGCCATCCCGGCGCACCATCGGTCAGGCACGATCGAGGATGTCGAGCACGTCATCTTCTTGATGCAGGAGAACCGATCCTTCGATCACTTCTTCGGCACCCTTCGGGGCGTCCGGGGCTTCGCCGACCCCCATCCGGTGACCTTGCCGTCAGGCAAGACTGTCTGGCACCAGCCCAACGGCCCCACCGACCTGCTCCCGTACCGACCCAAGGTGCGGGACCTGGGCCAGACCTTCCTGCCGGACCCGCCCCACGGCTGGAGCGACACCCATGCGGCATGGAACGACGGACGGCATGACCAGTGGGTGCCCAACAAGGGCGTCACCACCATGACCCACCACGTCCGTAAGGACCTGCCATACCAGTTCGCCCTGGCCGACGCCTTCACGATCTGCGACAACTACTACTGCTCCCTGCTGGGCCCGACCGATCCCAATCGCTACCACATGTGGACCGGCTGGGTCGGCAACGACGGCAACGGCGGCGGACCGGTCATCACCAACGCCGAGGCCGGCTATGACTGGTCGACCTATCCCGAGCGGCTGGAGCGGGCCGGGGTCTCCTGGAAGGTCTACCAGGACACCGGCGTCGGCCTGGACGCCGCCGGGTTCTGGGGTTGGACCGACGACCCCTACATCGGCAACTACGGCGACAACTCGCTGCTGTACTTCCATCAGTACCAGAACGCCCCGCCGGGTACGCCGCTGGCCGACAGGGCCAAGACCGGCACGGCCATCCGCAACCAGGGCCGTGACCCCGAGGCGCTGCTGGGCGACTTCGGCGCGGACGTGCGCCACGGTCGGCTGCCCCAGGTGTCGTGGATCGTGGCGCCCGAGGCCTACAGCGAGCACCCAAACTGGGAGCCCGACTTCGGGGCGTGGTACGTCTCGCAGGTCGTCGACATCCTCGCTGCCAACCCCGAGGTCTGGAGCCGGATGGTGCTGTTCGTCACCTACGACGAGGAGGGCGGTTTCTTCGACCACCTGGTGCCCCCGACGCCACCCCGGACCCGCGCCCAGGGCGTGTCGACCGTGGCGACGACCAACGAGATCTTTCCCGGCGACGCCGACCATCCCGCCGGCCCCTACGGCCTCGGGATGCGGGTGCCGATGATCATCGTCTCGCCCTGGACCCGGGGCGGCTGGGTCAACTCCCAGCTCTTCGACCACACCTCGATGATCCGCTTCCTCGAAGCGCGCTTCGCGCGCGGCCGGTCCGACCTGATCGAGTCCAACATCACCCCGTGGCGGCGTGCGGTCGTCGGCGATCTGACCAGCGCCTTCAACTTCAGCACGCCCAACACCGACTGGAAGGTCCGCCTGCCCGACACCGACGAGTTCAAACCGGTCGACCTTGTGCGGCATCCCGACCAGGTGCCGGTCCCGCCGGCCGAGCCGCGACTGCCCGGCCAGGAGCGAGGGGTCCGTCCGGCACGGCCGATCCCGTACGCGTTGCACGCCGACGGGCATGCCTCGGCCACCTCGTTCAAGATTCAGTTCCGCAGTACCGGGCGGGCGACCGGCGTGTTCCAGGTTCGCTCCGCCGACCCCGCGCAGGACCCCCGCTCCTACACCGTCGAGTCGGGCAAGCGGCTGACCGATGCCTGGGATGCCGTGTCCGGGTACGACCTCTCGGTCCACGGGCCCAACGGGTTCTTCCGCCGCTTCAGAGGTGGCGGGGGCGACCGGCCGGCGAGCCTCGACATTGGGACCCGCTACGGCCGGCGTCTCGAGCTCATCCTGGAGATCGCGAACCTCGGCACCCAGCCGGTCGAGGTAACCATCTCGAACCGGTACTCGTCGCAGCCCACCACCCTCGCGCTCAAGCCTGGCGACGCGGAGACCGGGCGGTGGTCGCTCGCGCGAACCAGAGGCTGGTACGACCTGGTCGTCACCGTCGAGGGCGACGCCACATTCGAGTACCGCTATGCCGGCCACCTCGAGAACGGCAAGGCCAGCATCAGCGACCCAGGCATGGGCGGACTGCTCTGACCAGCCCACTGGCCTCGGCGGTGGGCTCGGCCGGGTCGACGTTCCACCACACCCACACCCCGGCGGTCCACGCAGGGGGCCGACGGAGAAGCTCCGACAGGAACTGCACCATGGTGGCCTCGATGGACGGCGAGTCCATGGGTCCGACGATGACGGTGGTGACCTGCCAGCGGCGGAGGTCGGCGACCAGCTCCCGGCGGAGCCTGGGCCCCAGCGTCGGCTTGGCCCAGCCGAGCCGGATCTTGGTCATCCAACCCGACAGTCTGGTGCCGACCGGACCGAACTTCGGCCGCCCCTCGCCGTCCGGACCAACGAAGTAGCCACCGGGCATGCGATAGCGCATGTCCGCCAAGGCCTGCCAGGTCATGGCTCTGGACGCCTGGGCGGTGGGAAACGGGGCGACCAGGGCGACGCTTCCCTCGGGGATGCGCTGTACCTCGGTGCCGGTGAAGAACGGCGGTGGCCGGAGCGGTTCGGCGGGCAGGGGCACCCTCGGCAGCAGCGTGAGCAGCGCCGCCCCGACCAGGACCATTGCCGGCAGCCGGCCGGCGAAGGTCCAGCGTCTCGTGCGGTCGATGAAGATGGCCAGCAGGAGGGCGAAGAACAGGTCGGCAGTCAGCATCAGGCGGGTCGGGATGGCGCTCTCGAGCAACGGAAGTGACCGCATGGCGGACCAGGGCAGGTCGATGTCGAGGATCCGGCCGCCGACGTGGAGGCGCTCACCCATCGACAGCACCAGCAGCACTGTCCCGGTCACGAACGCCACCCGGACCACCCCGCTGCGCCACCAGCGGACAGCGGTGAACAGCACCGCGGCCACCAACGGCAGCCCGAGGTAGCTGTTCAGTTCGCCGACCCTGCCGACGAAGCGGCCGCTCACCTGCAGGGCAGCCGCAGGGGCGACCGCCATGATGCGGGTGGGGACGACAAAGGAATACAGGTCGCTGCCGTTGCGGCTCGACTCCTGGATGTCGCCGACGACCCGCTGCGGACCGAGAAACTGAACGGCCAGCGGCCAGGCGGCGAGCACCGTGAAGACCAACGCGGCTGCACCCAGCCCGGCCAGGGCATGGGCTGCCTTGGCCGGTACCTGGCGTGGGAACAGCACCACCAACCCCACCAGCATGGCCGCGGCCGCGATGCCGGTGAAGGCCAGCATCTCCTCGCCGATCAGGAGCTGGGCGGCCGCCAACCCTCCCAGCGCGGCGCCGCTCAGCAGCGGCCTTCCCTGCTGGCGGACCAGGACGTCGTCGAGGAGCAGGAGCAGCAGCGGCGGAAGGGCCGCGCCCAGGGTGAGGTGCAGATGGCTGGAGGACTGGGCGATCATCGCCGGCGAGAAGCCATAGACCAGGCCGCCGAGCAGCGCCGCCGGATAGCTCCGGACGTAGCGGCGGAAGGCGATCGAGGCGACCCATGCCGACAGGGCCAGGGCCAGGGTGTACAGGGTGGTGACGGTCACCGGAAGCCCGGCGGTCGCGGTCAGGGGGCCCATCAGCGCCGCCGGCAGGGGCAACGAGGTGTTCCACATCAGGTTCACCCCGGCGGGCACGTTCAGGTAGGTGGCGTGCAGTGGGTCCAGGCCATGGCCGAGGGCATAGGGAGTCCAGCGCAGGAACCACAGGAACAACGCCCCGTCCCCAACCCCGCCGCCGTTGGGGGAGCTCCTGGGAGCTTCCCAGGCGTTGGCGAACACCACCACCGCCAGGGTCGTGCACACGAGCAGGCCCCCGACCTCGGGCCGCCGGACGACCCCGCACGGCACACCGCGAGGTCGCCGACTGGGGATAGGCATGGCCACCCGATGTAGCAGTTCCAGGTGACAGGCAGATGACGCGTGGATGACCGGCACCGGTGCCGCCGCATTGGACAGAGCCGACGACAAGGATCGTTCTTGGGACCTTGGCGCTGCGGGCAATCAGCCATCGTCGGTTACCGGAGTGGCCATGCACCTGACCGACCGTGGCCACCGGCGTCCCATATGAACTGAGTCGTGCGCCTCGTCGATCTCGAGCGCAGCGACGAACACGGAGGAGCCATGACCAGACCGGGCCGACGTTGGATGGCGGTGCTCGCCGTAGCCGTGGCCGCGACATCCGGGCCTGCCTCGGCCGCCGGGTCTGGACGGCCGGCGACCCAGCCACAGCTGGTGGCGCGGGCCGTGCTGCCCGCCGACACCTTCGCCGAGGGGCCGCCGTCGGGGTCGGCGCTGGGGTCGGCGCCGATCAACGGCCGCACCCCGCCGTTCCCCTCCCAGCCCGTGCAGGGATTCTCGGCCCTGATCGGCGGCGGCGGACCCGGGGTGTACCTGGCGCTGGCCGACAACGGCTTCGGAGCCAAGGCCAACTCGGCCGACTTCCTGCTCCGTGCCTACCGCATCCGGCCCCAGTGGGAGCGGTCGGGTGGCGGGCCAGGCACCGTCGAGGTGCTCGGCTTCGTCCAGTTCCGCGACCCCAAGGGGAAGGTCCCCTGGCCGATCGTCAACCAGGACAGCGACGAGCGGCTGCTCACCGGGGCCGACTTCGACGTCGAGTCGATCCGCCGCGCCGCCGATGGCAGCTACTGGGTCGGGGACGAGTTCGGGCCCTTCCTGCTCCACTTCTCAGCCAGCGGGGTGCTGCTGGAGCCGCCGATCCCCTTCCCGGTCCCCAGGCGGCTGGCCGCCTACGCCAACGGCCAGGACGAGGTCCGCTCGCCCGACAACCCGGCGTTCTTCTCCCTGCCCGATGATGCCGCCAGGGTGGCCGCGGCCAACCTGCCGCGCAGCCGCGGCATCGAGGGCATGGCCCTGTCCAGCGACGGCCGCGTCCTGTACCCGAGCCTGGAGGGAGCCCTGGTCGCCGACCCCAACCAGAGCCGGCGGGTGGTGTACGCCTACGACCTGGCCCGCCACCGGTTCCGGAGCTGGACGGCCGACTACGTCAGCGACGCGCCCGGCAACTCCATCGGCGACCTGACCGCGGCCGGCCGCGGCGCCCTCCTGCTGATCGAACGCGACAACCTCCAAGGCGCCGAGGCGGCGGACAAGCGGATCTATGAGCTGTCGTTGGACCGGCGGCCCGGTCGCGCCATTCCCAAGACGCTCCTGGTCGACCTGCTCGACCTGGCCAATCCCGAGCTGATCGGCGGCCCTTCCCAACCGGAGGCCATTGGCCTTGGCGACCCCTTCGGCTTTCCGTTCCAGACCATCGAGAGCGTGCTCGTCCAGGACCGGCGCACGCTGGTGGTGGCGAACGACAACAACTATCCCTTCTCGGCCGGCCGCCGCACCGGCCAGCCGGACGACAACGAGCTGATCCAGGTCCGCCTGCCCCGCCGGCTCCCGGCCGGCTGACCCGGCTCAGGGGTTCAGGAGGTCACGGTGCCGGCGCCTGGCCTGTCCTGTCAGTGGGCGGGCGCGTGACCCAGGTGCAGGACCGACTCGCCGGGTGCGTCCTCCAGGCCGTCGTTGTCGACCGCGCCGAACAGCCGACCGCCGCTCACGGCCAGGCCCTCGGGCTTGTCGGCGACCACGCCACCGCCGGCCAGCAGGGCCGGGATGCCGTGCGCGGCCCGGCTCGCCGGCGGTGCTGCGAACCCCGCAGCCCGCAGGCACAGGGTTGCGTGCTCCCTGTTGCTGGGGCAAGGTGTCCAGGTTGCGACAGGTTGGAGGCGTTGTGCTGTACCTGGTGCGTCACGCCCATGCGGGTGACAAACAGGCCTGGAGGGGCCCCGATTCCTTGCGGCCGTTGTCCGGCTCTGGCCGCCTTGAGGCCCACGGCCTGCTGACCCAGCTCCGCGACTACCCGATCGCCCGGATCCTGAGCAGCCCGGCCGTGCGCTGCCTACAGACCGTCGAGCCGCTGGCCGAGCGCCGCGACCTGCCGGTCGAGTCCACCGGCACGCTGGGGGTGGATGCCGACCCGGCCGGGCTGGTCGACCTGCTGCTGGACACGGCAGCCAACGAGACGGTGCTGTGCAGCCATGGTGAGCTGATCGGGGCGGCCCTCACCCGGCTGCTCGAGCGGGACCTGGCCGACATCGGTCAGCTGACCTGGCCCAAGGGCTCGACCTGGGTGCTGGAGATGGACGCTGGCCAGGTCCACAAGACCCACTACCTGCCGCCGCTGCGGCTCCAGGACGCCAAGGCTGGCTACTACTAGGCCCCCGAGGCCCGAGGGGGAGGGCACCTCTCCACCTACGGCCCAGCGACCGGTCGGTTGGCGTCGGCCGGCGCCTCACATTCAGGCAGGGTGGGGCTCGGGCTCCGGCTCCGGCGTGCCAGGGGAGGCGGGTGCTCGGGTCGCGGGCGGGACCGACCGTGCGGCGTCGGACCGTAGGCGCCACAGCGCACTCATCAGGAGGCCGAGCCCGACCAGGAACCCGGGAAGTGCCGCGACTCGCCACGATGGCGGTTGGGAAAAGCTGATGTTGAGGTAGGACCACCACAGCCACAGGTTGACCGCGGCCATCGCCAGGAGCATGACCACGACCGGGATCTCGCGCCGCCCGCCGGGCAGGGCCCCCAACCCCGCTGCGGCGACGAGGCCGACAGTGACCAGGCCAGGGAACAGGTAGCGGACGTGGCCCCCTCCGCCGGCGCTCACGAACTGGACCTGGGAGAGCTGCAGCAGCCCGAGCAGGACCACACACAGGCCGACCGCGACCCTCCGTCCATGGTCGAGCCGGCAACCGCCAGCGGCTGGACTGGCCAGCCTGCGGGCACCGGCAAGCACCAATCCGGCGACGGGAACCAGCCCCAGCAGCCAGAGGTGACGGGCGACGCCGACCTCGGTTCCCGGCAGCAGGTTGGTGACGTCCCACAGACGCCGCTGCTGCAGCCGCCAGAAGCCGAAGTCGGTGAGCAGCTCGCCCATGCTGGCCTTGGGGGCGCGGCCGAACTGGTCCAGCAGCGCCGCCGACCCGGTGATGTCGCCGTAGAGGGTGAGGTTGCGGAGGTAGAACCAGCCCGCCGCCGCGGCCACGGCCGCGCCCACCGCGCCCGCCCAGACGACGGCGCGTCCCAACCGCCGTCGGGTGCTCCCCCCACCGGCCCGCCAGACCGCGACGAGCACGGCGACCGCCGCCACCCCGGCCACCAGCAACCCTGACGCCCGGGTCAACGCGGCCAGGGCGGCGCCGGCGGACACGGCGGCCAGCCGGGCGACCGACGGGCCGCGGACCACGAACACCACTGCCGCCGCGAGCGCCATCGTCGCGGTCAGGAACGCCAGCGAGTCGTTGTAGACCCTGGCCGAGATGCTGATGAAGCTCGGCAGCAGCGCAATCAGTCCGGTGGCGGCCACCGCCAGCTGCGGCCGGCCCGGCGCGAGCTGCAAGACCACGTAGGCCACGGCGATGAGGCCGAGCGCGGACAGCCCAACCGACACCAGCCGGGCCGCCAGGACGCCGCGGACCGGGTGGCCGCTGTCACCTCCCACGCGCAGGGGGACCGCAACGAGGGCGTAGTACAGCGGCGGGTGGTTCGCGGTCCAGATCGTCCGGTGCCTGGCGTCGCGGCTGCTCAGCTCCTGGGTCAGGCGCAAGTCCCCACGAGCTGAGATGACGGTGTCGATCCTCGGCAGCCGCCCGTGGCTGAGCTCGCGGGCGTAGGCCACGTGACTTGCCTCGTCGGGCGGCCGATAGACAGGCACCGACATCCATAGTCCCGCGAGCATCACGAACGCCAGGATGGCGCCGCCGACCCCCAGCCGGACCAGGTCACGCTCCCGACGCCGCCCGGAGTCCGGCGGGGCGGAGTCGCCGGCCATCGCCATGGGCCGTCGCCCCCAAGAAGCGCGCTGCATGGGCCCTGGCTGTCGCAACAACCTCACCAACCGACAACGGCAATCGATCCCCGAGGACGGTGGCGAGCATACTCAGCGAACCCGACCGATACGAATTCCACGATCTAGCGCAGTGACCTGAACGCGGCTCTGACCTCGTCGGAGAACAACTGCGGTTCTTCCAGGCGGCGAAGTGGCCGCCCCTTTCGGCCTCGTGGAAGTAGGTCAGGGTGGGATAGCCCTGCTCGACCCAGCTGCGCGGGGCCCGGAAGATCTCGTCGGGGAAGGTGGTGAAGCCGACCGGGAGCGAGACCGCCGGCGGCGGCTGCCCGGCCGCGGCGGCTTGGGCGCGGCCGCTCTCCCAGTACGACCGGGCCGCCGAGGCCCCGGTGCCGGTCAGCCAGTACAGGGTGATGTTGTCCAGGATGTGGTCGCGGGTGAGGTTGCCCGCGGGCTGGCCGTCAACGAAGGCGCGGGAGATCTTGTAGTAGCTGTCGGTGTCGTGGTCCAGCATCCAGGCCGCCAGCGCGACCGGCGAGTCCAGCAGGGCATAGCCGATCGTCTGGGGCCGGGTGGCCTGCTCCAGGAAGTAGCCGAAGCCGGTCGCCCGGAAGGTCTTGGTCTGCTCGAGGGCCGCGCGTTCCTGCTCAGTTTCGGCCGGCATGGCGCCGCCGCCCAGCGCCGTCACCAGCAGGTTGGTGTGGATGCCGATCAGCCCCTGGGGGCCTGGCGGGCCATCGCGTCGGTGATGGAGGCGCCCACATCGCCGCCCTGGGCGACATAGCGGCCATAGCCGAGCCGGTTCATCAGCTCCGCCCAGGCGCGGCCGGTGCGGCCGGGGCCCCAGCCGACCTCGGTCGGCTGGCCGGAGAAGCCGTAGCCAGGCAGGGACGGCAGCACCAGGTGGAAGGCGTCCTCGGCCGCTCCGCCGTGGGCGGTCGGGTCGGTGAGGGGGCCCACCGTCTCCAGCAGCTCGATCACCGAGCCGGGCCAGCCGTGGGTCATGACCAGCGGCAACGCGTCCTCATGAGGCGAGCGGACGTGGAGAAAGTGGACGTCGACCCCGTCGATGGTGGTCGTGAACTGCGGCAGGGCGTTCAGTCTGGCCTGGACCCGCCGCAGGTCGTAGTCGGCCGCCCAGTAGCGGGCGAGCTCCTGGAGGGTGGCCAGCTGCACCCCCTGGGAGCGATCTCCGACCAGCTCCTTGGAGGGCCAGCGGGCCAAGGCGAGGCGCCGGCGAAGGTCGTCCAGCGCCTCCTCCCCAATCGCGACGTCGAAGGGACGGATCTCGTTGGCGCTCTCGACGGTGCTGGTCATCACGCCCTCCACGCTGCGGATAGCCGTAGCGGTAGGCCTCGGCGGCGTCCTTGACCCCTCGGCGTTCGCCGCGACCGTGCTCCTTCGCCCAGTCAGCGGGGGTGGCGACCAGCATGCGCCCAACGTGGGTGCGCGGTCCTCATCCTGATCGGGTGATTAGGTGCCGTGTCGGCGCGCATGCTTGCTGGCGAGACGACTGCGGTACATGTACAAGCTCGGCCCGACGGCCGGCGCAACTGGCACGTGCTGGCCACCGACTGGAACGTTGTGCACGCATGGCACGGGCCTGGTGGCGTCGACAGCACCTGGACCAGGCCAGCACCAAGTCTGGCCATTGCCGGTTACGCCCGGCGCCGTTGGCCTGGGAGAGAGCCCGCTCGAGAAACACAAGCAAGGAGCCGACAGGTGGACTACACCGACGAGAGCGACCTGCCAGAGGTCACCGATGAGATGCTCCAGCAGGCCCTGCCGACGACCAAGCCGTACACGGTGGTCGTGCTCAAGGCCGGCCCGAGGTTCGAGATGCCCGACCAGGACCGCTCCTCGGAGGTGGCCGAGATCATCTGGGCGCACGGCAAGCGCAACTACGCGCTCCATCTGGCAGGGTTGATGCCGGTGGTCTGCCCGGTGGGCGACGGCAGCGGCGTCACCGGGATCAGCGTCTTCGACGCTAGCCCCGAGGACGTGAACCGGATCATGGCCAGTGACCCGGGCGTTCGGGCAGGCGTGTTCACCTACGACATCCACCCGACCAGGAGCTTTCCGGGGAGCAGCCTCCCGTCGTAGGCCACGGCGAGACCAGTGCACCGGCTCGGCGGCACCTGCTCGGCCGCTTGCACGAGCGCCAGGGGCGACCTCATGCCTTGTCGCCGAGAGCGCGGGCCAGCTCGTCCGGCCCATCTTGGAGCGGCCCGGCAGGTCCGGCCGCTTGGCGATCTCGTACAGCTCCTGGCGGGTCTTGGGCGACGAGCCGCCCGTCAGACGTTCAGACCCGGCAGGCCTCCAGGAGCCGCACCGGATGGGCGAACCCCTTGAGCTCGACCTCGCCGGCCGCTCGGAAGACCACGCCGGCGGGCGGAGCCGCGTCGGCCACGCGCTGGCTGACCACCACCTGCCCGGCGCCGGCGTGGGCGGCGATCCGGGCGGCCAGGTTCACGGTGCGGCCGAAGTAGTCGCCACCCTGGACCACCACCGGCCCGGCCGCCACCCCCACATGGGCCGGCGGGAGGCCGGCCCCGGGAAGCTGCTCCACCAGCTCCAGCGCCGCCAGCACCGCCCCGGCCGGCTCCCGGTAGTGGACCATCACCCCGTCGCCCAGCCACTTCACCGGCACCCCGCCGCGCTCACGCGCGGACCGGCCGACCAGCACGCCGAGGGCGCCGGCCAGCTCGGCGGCGGCCTGGTCGCCGCGCTCCTCGGTCAGCCGGGTGTAGCCCACCAGGTCCAGAAAGCACATCGCTGGCACCCGCTCGGGCCGGTCGAGCACCCCGGTGGCGTCCAGCGCGGCCTCGATGTTCTCGACCAACTGCTCGGTCCAGGCCAGCTCTTGCTGGCGGCGGTAGGCGGCCATCAGCGCGCGGTCGACCAGGGAGGTGTAGTCGAGGTCGCCGGCCCGCTGGGCGGCCTGCTCCATGGCGGTCTGCTGGTCGGCACCGGCCTCCAGCAGGGGCGCCATGAACCGCGCCTGCCAGACCTCTCTCTCGACCTGGGCGATCAGGCGCAGGCCCTCGGCGTAGCCGCGGCCCAGCCGAGTCGACCAGAGCTGGTCCAGGAAGCCGCTGGCAAGGCCACTCTGCAGCAGCGGCACGACGTCCAGCTCGTCCTCCCGCATGGGTTCGTCAGGTGCCATGCGGGCAAACCCCATCGCCTCCAGGAAGCTGCCGAGCAACTCCAGCGGTACCCCGGTCTCCTGGCTGACCTGCCGGAAGGTCCGCGCCGAGCGCGCCGCCCACCGCCGGTAGGGGGCGGCCTCCAGGAAGGCGAACGACAGCCGCCCCGCTCGGATCGCCGAGGCGATCCCCGCCATCGGCAGCCCGGCCCGCTCGCACGCCACCGCCAAGCGGACCTTCTGCGCATCGGTCTCCCGGAACGGGCCGGCGCCGTCCCTGGGCACCAGGATGCCGAGCTCGACCAGCCGCGTGATCTCGGCCGTGGTCACGCCGGCGAGGTCGGCCAGTCCCGCTGCCGATAGCTCCTTCATGCCGCCATCATCCTAGGCAGCCTCCTCGGCGAGGGTCGCTGCGTCAGGGCCGAGCAGCCAGCTGCAGTGCGGGGTACGCCGCCGCCCGGTAGCGGTGACCTCGATCAGGCGGGAATCAGGTCGTGGCGTCGATCGCGGACAAAATGACCTTGGTGACGTCACCAGGACGTGTGACGAGCGATAGGTGGCCGGCCTTGACCGTGGAGATGTGAGCGCCGGCGCGCTCGTACATCCTCTGCTGGAGGGCCGGCGGGATTACGTTGTCCTGGGTCCCGAGCAGCGCCCACGACGGGATCGACGTCCATGCCGGTGGGCCGGAAGGCTCGGCGAGCTGCGCGACCGCCGCCGGTCGCTGCACGGCGGCGAGGACGGCGGCGGTCTTCTCGTCGACGCCGTTCGCGAAGCACCCCGTGAACCCGGCGTACGGCGGGTTCGCTTCCCAGCGCAGGTAGAGATCCAGTCCGCCGTTGAACGGCACGGGGTTGAAGGCGTTGTTGCTGAGGATGCAGGAGCCGGTGTTGGCCGTGAGGCCGGCGAGCGTCTCGTTCTCGTCGGGGACGAACGCGTCGATGTACACCAGCGCCTTCACGTTGGCGTTGCCCGTGGCCGCGTTGGTGATCACGAAGCCGCCGTAGGAGTGGGCCACGAGCACGATCGGACCGGGGATCGTCTGGAGGTAGCTCGCCAGGTACGGGGCGTCCTGGCTCGGTCCGCGTAGCATGTTGGGCGGAGCCACCACGGTGAAGCCACGATGCTGCAGGCGCTCGATCACACTGGTCCAGGACGATCCGTCGGCCCAGTCGCCGTGCACGAGCACGATCGTCGGCCGCGGGCGCTGGCCAGCCTGCGAATTGGCCCCCGCAGCCCCACCAGCGCCGAGCGCGAACAACCCGACGACAAGGGCGAGGACAGAGGCGATCATGAAACTCCGTCGACGAGGGTGCGCCGGTTTCTCGGTGACCATTGCCTCTCCCTTCGAAGAAGTGACCGTACTGTGAGGATCGCACGGCTGGGCGCGCTCTCGCATCCACCGCTCAAGGAGGGCACCGAGCGGCTGTAGGCTGCCAACTCGCGTCCCCGCTTCGAACTCCCCTGCGACGGTGAGGGTGTGGTCGGCTAGACGCCACGGCAGCGCCACGACGCGGCCGCGGTGCTGCGCGACCTTTTCGAATCAGGCATTCTCACGGGTCGACCCACGAATTCTCGTACCAGATGACCACCTCAACCGCGGAACGCAGGTCCCAGCCTTCCAAGTCCGGCGGCGGTTCCTGCGCGAACATCCCGGCCACGCGCTGGACGGCTGGCCGCTGCCGGCCGATTGATTTCTAATTGGGGGCACCCCAACGCAGAGGAGAGCCCCGTGGGCAAGGTGGTCATGTACAGCTCGGTGTCGGTGGACGGCTTCGTCGCGGACGAGCACGACCAGCCCGGACCGCTGTTCGACTGGTTGTCCAGCGGTGACGTCCCGTTGGACGAGAGCGGCGAGGTGAAGGTGTCGCAGACATCCTACGATTACACCCGGCCGTACTGGGACCAGATCGGGGTGACAGTCGTCGGCCGCCACGTCTTCGACATGACGGACGGCTGGGGCGGGAAGCCGCCGAGCGGGATCGACCACGTGGTCGTCGTGACGCACCGGCCGGAGCCCGAGGGCTGGGACCCCGAGGCGCCGTTTCACTTCGTCGACGGCGTCGAGGCAGCCGTGGCCAAGGCGCAGGAGCTTGCGGGTGACCGCATCGTCGAGGTCGCCGCTGGCGAGGTCGGTGCCCAGGTGCTTGCCGCAGGTCTGGTCGACGAGGTGCGCATGGACGTCGTACCGGTCGTGTTCGGGTCCGGCAAGCGCTACTTCGGGTCGGTCGACGCGCAGCACCTGTTGGAGGACCCTGACGTGGTGATTCAGGGCAACCGGGTGCTTCACCTCCGCTATCGGGTGCGCCGTTGACCGATCTGAGCGGGTACGCGAAGAAGCCTCCTGCGGACGGTGACACCAGATCGGGCCTCCGGCTGCGTTTGCGCAGGCCGAAGGCCGTTTCTCGGTCGGTGTGAAGTCGTGGCCAGACAAGGGCCTCGAAACGAGGTCAAACGCCAAGCTAAGTGGGGTCTGTCAGGTCAGGTACTTGTAGTACTATGACGAACATGTTCGTTACGAACACGTTCGTCAGGCTGGACTGCGTGCATGGCTAACGCGGGTCGTGAACCGATCAGCCGGCGCGAGCGGCCGGCGAAGCGGGCTCTGAGTCGCCAGGCGATCGTCGCCGCGGCTCTTCGTCTGATCCGCTCACCCGGAAATGACGGGTTGACGCTGCGCAGGCTGGCGGCGGAGCTCGACACCGGCGCCGCCTCGCTCTACGTCTACTTCAAGGACACCGACGAGTTGTACGCCGCAGTGCTCGACGAGCTGTTGGGCGGCCTTAGCTTTCGCCGGGGGCGGAAGCCGTGGCGGGAACGGCTGATCTCCCTGTTGACGTCCTACAGCGAGCTTCTGACCGCATATCCGGCGCTCGCCAAGACAGCGCTGTTCACGCGCCCGAGTGGCGCCAACTCGGTCCGTCTTTGGGAGGCACTGCTTGGACTTCTCGACGAGGGCGATATCGGCGGCCAGGATGCTGCCTGGACGGTCGATCTTCTCCTGCAACGCGCAACGGCCACCGCGGCCGAGCAAGGTGTGCGCCTGCAGGACGCGAACACGGCCGCGGCCGATGCGCAGGTGGCCGAGGTGATCGACCACCTGTCGCCAAAGGATCACCCCCACCTGGCAGGGGTGGCCGAGGAGTTATTCACTGGGACTCCGACGACTCGGCTGGCCTGGTCGTTCGAGGTGCTTCTGGACGGAATCGCCGCGGGGCGGCAAGCCGCGACTCGACCTCACCAGACAGCAAGGGCCGGCACGACGAGGGACAAGGGCGCGCAGACCGTCAGGGTGCGCCGCCGCCCATGAACGCAAGGCTGACCGTCAACGGGCGTGGTTACACGGTCGATCTCGATCCAGGTGAGAGCCTGCTCGACGTCCTGCGCGAGCGCCTTGACCTGAGCGGGACGAAGAAGGGCTGTGATCAGGGGGCCTGCGGGGCGTGCACGGTTCACGTCGACGGCCGGCGGGTGCTCAGCTGCCTGACGCTGGCTGCCCGCTGCGAGGGCAAGCAGGTGACCACGATCGAGGGCGTCGCCCAAGACGGCGTGCTGCATCCGCTGCAGCGCGCCATGGTGGAGCACGACGGCTTGCAGTGCGGCTACTGCACGCCGGGGCAGATCATGGCTGGCATCGCCCTGCTCGAAGAGGGCCATGCGGAGACGCGGGAGGAGATCCGCGAGTGGATGAGCGGCAACCTGTGCCGCTGCGGCGCGTACAACGGCATCGTCGAGGCGATCGAGCAGGCGCGAGACGAGCTGCGCGATGCAGCCGTTTGAGCTCGTCACACCGGCCGGCATCGCCGAGGCGATCGAGCTAGGCCGCGCCGCGGACGCCATGTACCTTGCCGGGGGCACCAACGTCGTCGACTTGCTGCGCACCGGCGCGATGCGAGCCTCGACGCTGGTCGACATCGACGGGCTTCCCTTGCGCGGGATCGACTTCGATGGCGAGCGGCTGCGAATCGGCGCGCTGACGCGGATGGGCGAGCTGGCCGCCGAACCGACCGTGCGCGATCGCCACCGCTTGATCGCCGAGAGCCTGGAGCTGTCGGCGTCGGCGCAGTTGCGGAACATGGCCTCGATCGGCGGCAACCTGCTGCAGCGCACCCGATGCCCGTACTTCCGCGAGCGCGACTTCGAGTGCAACAAGCGCACGCCGGGTAGCGGCTGCGCGGCCCGGGAGGGGGAAAACCGCCGCCATGCAATCCTCGGCGGCAGCGAGGCGTGTGTGGCAACGCACGCCTCCGATCTCGCGGTCGCGCTCGTCGCAGCGGACGCCGATGTCCACCTGCACGGCCCCACTGGGGAGTGGACGAGTCGTCTCGAGACCTTCTACCTCGAGCCGGATACGACCCCGGAGATCGAAACACGGATCGGCCGGGGCGACCTGATCGTCGCCGTCTCTGTGCCGGCGCTTCCGGGCGGGGAGTGGTCGGTCTATCTCAAGCTCCGCGAGCGGACCTCCTATGAGTTCGCGCTCGTCTCGGTCGCGGCCTCGGTTGACCTCGACGGCGCGCTGATCAAGGAGGCGCGCGTTGCGCTGGGTGGGGTCGCGACCAGACCATGGCGGGCACGGGAGACCGAGGCGCGCTTGCAGGGCATCGCGCTCGATGACGCCGGTGCGTTACGCGAGGCTGCAGCGTCCGCCTTCGTCGGGGCGAGGCCGCTGCGCGACAACGGGTTCAAGGTCGAGCTCGGCACGCGCGCGATCGTCGCAGCCGTTCGCCACGCCGGAGGTGGCGCGTGACTGATCTTGTCGGTGGCCCGCGCAACCGCATCGACGCGCCGGCCAAGGTCACCGGCGATGCCCGCTACAGCGCCGACATCGCCCTCGAGGGGATGGCCCACGCCGTGTTTGCGGCCTCGACGGTCGCCGCCGGACGCATCGCGCGGATCGATGTCACCGAAGCGGAGCAGACTGCTGGGGTCGTCGCCGTCTACACGCACGAGACGATGCCGCGCCTCGCTCGCCCCCCGGCATTCGAGTTCCCCAACATCGGCACGAACTTCGCGTTCCTTCAGGACGACCGCATCCTGTACGCCGGACAGCCCGTGGCCATGGTCGTCGCCGAGACGCCCGAGCAGGCCGCGGCAGCCGCCGAACGGGTTCAGATCGACTACGACGCCGAGGCCCCCCTGGCAACCTTGGCCGACGCCGAGGCGGGCGCTCGCGAGCTTCGGTTGCTGTACGGGGTCCTGCCGGCTGCCCATGCGCGCGGCGACATCGAGGAGGGCCTGCGACAGGCGGATGTGCGGGTGAGCGAGCGGTACTCGTTCCCAGCGCAGCGCCACCACCCGATCGAGCTCTCCTCGACGACCGCCGTCTGGGACGGATCACAGGTGACGGTCTACGAGACGACCCAGGGGATCTCGATGATCCAGCTCAACCTCTGCCACCTGCTCGGCCTCGACCCGGAAGACGTTCGTGTCGTCAGCCGCTTTGTCGGTGGCGCGTTCGGCGCGAAAGGAACCTTCTGGTTCCATACCGCGTTCACGGTGCTCGTTGCCCGCGAGCTCGCGCGCCCGGTGCAGCTCGTGATCACCCGCGACCAGATGACGACGACGACTGGCTACCGCGAGGAGCAGTGGCAAGACATCACGCTGGGTGCAACGCGAGACGGCACGTTGACGGCGATTCGCCATCACAAGCTGGGCGCGACATCGATGGTCGATGACTTCACCGAAGGGTCGTGCACCGCGACGACGCTGCTCTACGCCTGCGGCAACCTCGACACCGCATACCGCCTCGCGCCAACGAACGCGATGATGCCGAACTTCATGCGTGGGGTCGGGCAGTCCTCGGGCCTGTTCGCGCTTGAGTCAGCGATGGACGAGCTGGCCCTCGAGCTCGGCATTGACTCGATCGAGATCCGGTTGCGCAATCACGCCGACGCCGACCCGCGCTCGGGCGCGCCTTGGACCAGCAAGTCCCTCAAGGCGTGCTACGCACGCGGTGCCGAGATGATCGGCTGGCATGAGCGCGATCCGGCGATCGGTTCGATGCGCGAAGACGGCTGGCTGATCGGCTACGGCATGGGCACGGCCTTGCATCCGGTGCCGCCCCGCGAGCGCACCGAGCTGCGGCTACGCCTCCATGCCAGCGGCCTTGTACGTGTCGAATGTGGCGGGCAGGATATCGGAACTGGCACCTACACCGTCGCAGCACTCGTCGTCGCCGATGTGCTCGGCATCCCGATTGAGTCGGTGGACGTGGAACTGGGCGACACCGATCTCCCCCGTACCGGCAACAGCATCGGAGCAACGAGCGCGGCGTCGGTCAGCTCCGCTGCCCACGTTGCAGCGATGGGTCTGATCGACCGGCTGAGCGCGCTGGCGATTGCCGACCCGCGCTCGCCGCTTCATGACGCCGAGCCCGAGTTGCTGTCGGCGAGCGGGGGGCGGCTCGTCCACCGCGACGGCCGCGCAGACCCGTTCGGCGAGATCATCCAACGACGCCAGCTGATGACGCTCGACGTCATGAGCGAGTGGGACCCGGCCTCGGGCCTCGCCGCTGCTGCCGGTGTCGTGCGACGCATTCCCGTCGGACAGGGCCCGTCCTTCTCGTACGGCGCGTGGTTCGCTGTCGTCACGGTTCACCCGGACTTCGGACTCGTCCGCGTGCGACGGCTCGCTGGCGCATTTGCGGCGGGCCGCATCCTCAACGAAATGACCGCGGCCAGTCAGATGCGCGGCGGGGCGATCATGGGCATCGGGCAGGCACTCCTCGAAGCGACCTCGACCGATCGGCAAACCGCGCGCATCCTCAACCCCGGCCTCAACGAATACCTCGTCCCCGCACACGCCGACGTTCCGCCGATCGACGTCGCCTTCATCGAAGAGCGAGACGAGAACATCAACGTCCTCGGGGTCAAAGGCATCGGGGAGCTGCCCGTCTCGGGCGTCGCACCGGCAATCGCCAATGCCGTCCATCATGCAACCGGCCGGCGCATCCGCGATCTCCCCATTCGCCCCGAGATGTTGCTATGACAGCGCCACCTCGCGTCGGCGACTCATTGCACGCTCACACGGGCCATGCCAGAGACACGCCATGGCGGCGACTCGCCTTCTCGACCGAACCGAGGACGCCTGGCGACCGAGGCGGAGGGAGCGACCATCTGCTGGGGGTCGGGAGTGGCCGCTTGGCGAGAACCAGACCGTGCTTGGCCTGTGGTACAGGACCGCCTCTCAGTACCCGGTGCCTGTCTTGACCCGCTTGCGGTCGTGCGGGTGCAGGCTGCCTTTCTCGGCCAGCACGTTGCAGGCAACCGCGATGTCGTCGGCCAGGGTCTCGACCAGTGTGTGCCCGAGGGTGAGCTTCACCAGCGCGCGCATGATCTTGATGTGGTCGGCCTTGGGCGGGAGGGTGTAGGCGGGAACCATCCAGCCGCGCTCGGCGGCCAACTGGGACGCCAGATCGAACTCGTCGTAGTCGTGGTCGCCGTCGAGCTGGAAGGCCACGAGCGGTAGCTGCTCCTCGTCTTCAGATCCAATGATCCGGAAGTCACCGATGGCGGCGATCCGTCGGGCCAGCTGGCGCGCGTTGGCCTGCATGGTTTCCATGATGTAGCGGTAGCCGTCGTGGCCGAAGCGGACGAAGTTGTAGTACTGGGCCAGGACCATCGAGGAGCCGGTGGAGAAGTTCAGGGTGAAGGTGGCGTCCCGCTTGCCCAGGTAGTTCTCATAGAACACGAGGTCCTCGGGCAGGTCGCTTCGCTCGCGGAACACCAGCCAGCCGATCCCCGGGTACACGAGGCCGAACTTGTGGCCGGATACGTTGATCGAGCGCACCTGGGGGAGCCGGAAGTCCCACTCGGAGTCGGGGTACAGGAACGGCCAGACGAAGCCGCCGCTGGCCGCGTCGACGTGGATGGGCACGTCCAGGCCACGCTCCTCCTTGAGGCGCATGAGCAGGTCGTTGATCCCGACGACGTCGTCGGCGTGGCCGGTGAAGGTGGTGCCGAGGACCGCGGCGACGCCGATGGTGTTCTCGTCCACGTGCGGCTCCACGTCCTCGGGGCCGATCACGTACCTGTCGGGCTGGAGCGGGATGATGCGCGGCTCGACGTCGAAGTAGCGGCAGAACTTCTCCCAGACCACGTGGACGTCGCCGCCGAACACCAAGTTGGGGCGCGCCGTGTCCTTGCCGGCCGCCTCCCGCCGGGCACGCCACTTCCACTTGAGCGACAGGGCGCCCAGCATGATGGCCTCTGATGAGCCCTGGGTGCGGGTCCCCGTCGTCTCCCCGGGCGCGTGGAACAGGTCGGCGAGCATCCGGATGCACCGCTGCTCGATCTCCGCCGTCTGGGGGTACTCGGCGTGGTCGATGTAGTTGCGGTGAAGGTTCTCGGCGATGACGCGCTGCGCCTCCGGCTCCATCCAGGTGGTCACGAATGTGGCCAAGTTGCGGTTGGGGATGCCGTCGAGGATGAGCTCCTCGCCGAGCAGGCGCATGGCGTCGACGGCGCGCATCCCGTGCTTGGGCAGCCGATGGTCGGGCGCGGGCTCGAGGAGGAAGCGGTTTCCGTACTCCCGGGCGAGAGCGTCGAGCTCGCCCATCACCGAACTCCCCGTCGATGTCACCGGACTTGCGTGCTCGCCAGACGTCATGGGTCAGGCCTCCTTAGAACGACCATGAGGAGTTGACCCCGGCAGCCCGATCCTCCACATCACCCCAAGGAGGTGAATGCAGCGACCGCCTCACCCGCTCCGGGTGATGCGCCAGCGCGCGCGGCTGGGATGAACTGATGGGAGCCCGAGGCGAGAGGCAGCACGGTCGAGTGGTCCTCCCGCAGCCACCGCAAGCACGCCTCCCTGTTGTCCCGAGCCCGCCGCCGCGAGCCCGTCCACTGGGCGCCGCACCGGGCGTCGTGATGGATCGCCGTGCTGTTCGCCATGGGCTCGACCTGCTTCCTCGTCGCCCCGATCCCGGCATTCCTGCGGCTCGTAGGCCCGGTCGCAGACGGCGCAGTCTTCTTCGTGGGGTCGCTGCTGTTCACCTCCGCGGCGGTCCTGCAATGGCTGGAGACGATCAACGCCAACCGCGGGCCGGAGCAGGCGGCCGGACGCACTCGGCTCGATCTGCTTCCTCGTCTCCGGCTACCTGGCCTACGTCGAGGTCGCGGGGCACCTGCTGGGCCGCCCGCGCCGGACGCTGGAGTCGGCGATCGCGACCGTGAACGTGCTCGGGTGCCTGGCGTTCGGGGTCTCCGCCGTGGCGTCCTACGGTGTCCCCACGACCGGAGACGAGCGCAACCTGGCGGTGGTGAACATCTTCACCGCGCTCGAGGCGCTGTGCTTCCTCATCGGCGCGGTCCTGATGCTCCTGGAGGGTGCCAGAGGCCTGGCCGCCGCGGCCACCACGACCAGGCGAGACCAGAGCGAGGCAGGATCGTCGCAGCCATGACCGCCGTCGACTTGCCCGCGAGAACGCCAGCGCGCTGGGCAGGCAGGGCGCGGTGGTCGCCCGTCCTCCCAGCTCCGCAGCTCGTCCACCCGATCCTCGAGGAAGGAGACCAGCTCGGCGACCGAGGCGCGGAGGCGGCCGAGTCCCGCCTGCTGCAGCTCGTCGGCGGCGTCCTTGGGGATGAGGTAGGCGATCGGCCAGTAGGCGCCCCGGTCGAGCAAGACCAGCAGGTGCCCGGCGGCCAGCCGGCCGAAGGACTATGGGGCGTCGGTGGGGCGCCGGGGAGGCGGAACCAGAGCACGTCGATGGGCACGCCGAACAAGCGGCCGGGTAGCTGGCGGGCACCTGCGGCGATTGATCTCCGGTGGCCCTGGCAGGACTCGAACCTGCCGGGTCTAGGTCGGGTGGCCGTGGCGGCGGTGCGGTGGCCGTGAGGGCGACGCCATGGTTGGATTTCCTTGTCCGTTTCCGTGTCGCGCCGCGCAGGAGGCGCCCGTGCCCGACGGAAGCACGCCGGTCGGCGAGGTCGTCATCGTCGCCTGACGACCGCACCGACCAAGCCCGCACCGCTCGCACGCGCCATCGTGGTGCTCGCCTTCGGGTGTCGCCGCGACCGCGTCAGCCTGGCTGCGCGGGCTCCGTGACCGTACGGGAGCCGACATGGAAGACCATCGGACCGACCACCGCACCAACCGCCTCGGGGTGCTGCTCGACCAGCTCGACTTTGCCCGTGAGATCGCTCAGGCACGCCTGGGCGGGCTCGTCTCGCCGGCGAGTCTCCCCAAAGGGGCGCCACTGGCCCCAAGGACGGGCGACGGGCCACTCACCGACGAGGAGTATTTGTGGGAGCCGGCGCCGGGCGCCTGGTCGCTGCGGCGCCGCGGCCAGGCCAGGAGCCCCCGGCCGTTCGGGCCGGGCGACTGGCTGCTCGACGACGCTCCCGGCGACCCCGACCCGACCCCGGTGACCACGATCGCCTGGCGGCTGGGGCACCTGCACCTGGACGTCGCCGGGAGCTGGGAGTGGACCTTCGGCGGACGGCACCAGCCGCCCGAGCAGCTGGTCGACTTCAGCCCCTTGGCCGCAGTGGCGCTGGAACGGTTCTGGGCGGCGATGGACCGCTGGCGCGACAGCCTCGCGGCCGTGACCGGCGAGCAGCTCGACACCGTCGGCTACTGCCAGTATCCCTGGAGCGACGCCGCCGAGTTGCCGTTCATCTCCGTCATCTGGGCCGGCAACTTGGAGTTCATCCACCACATGGCGGAGATCGCCCTGCTCCGCGACCTGTACCGGACCCGCTCAGAGGGTTCCACGGGCGCGCGGTAGGCCGGGGCGCACCCACCACGGACCGTCGGCGGCGCGGCTGGTGGGCCGCGCCGCCGACCGATCGCACGCGGCCGGCGCTGCCGTGCAGTAGGCCAACATTGAACGCCCCGTGGGTGGGCGGCTAAGGTTGACCCTTGGCACGGATATTGCGGCCCTCAATCGAGCCCCCCATTATTCGGGTCGTCGAACCGTCAGCGGTGTCACGTTATCCAGCAAGAAACGCCCTCAGTCGTTTCCGGGCATGTCGACACCCGTGCCGCCGGCGTATGGCCGCAGTGGGTCGCTACTGTCCCTTGGAGACGGCGTCGTCAGCTCGCCGGTCCTCATGCTCGGCTGACGACATTGACAAGCTTCCCAGGAACATATATGACCCTGGTCAGCCGATCCTCGCCGACCAGGCGCGCGACCGGGCCAAGTGCCAGCGCCGCTTGGCGCACCTCCTCTTCGCTTGCGTCACGGCGAACAGTGATCTCACCGCGCCGCCGCCCGTCGACCGTGACTGGGAGCACGAGGGCTATCCGGACCAGCGCATCCGGGTCCGCAACGGGGAACGCGACATCGTCGATCAGCTCATCGTGCCCGAGCCGTTCCCAGAGCTCGGCGGCGATGTGGGGCGCCAGCGGGGCTACCATCAACACGAGGGGTTGGACGGCCTCCCGAGGGGCGGCCCCTCGGTCCCTTACATACCGGGTGAGGGCGTTGTTGTACTCGATGAGCCGGGCGATGGCGACGTTGTAGCGCAGCTCGCCGTACTGGGAGCCGACCGCCTCAATGGTCTCGTGCAGCAGGCGATGAAGCGGCTCGTCGTCCGAGACCCTCGCCTCCGTGACGCGCGCCTCGCCGGTCGTCTCGTCCACCACGTTCCGCCAGAGCCGTTGAAGAAAGCGGAATACACCAACGATGTCGTCCGGCTGCCACGGGCGATCGACGTCGAGGGGCCCCATCGCCATCTCGTACATACGCAATGTGTCCGCGCGGTACGTTACATAGATCTCGTCGGGCGAGACGGCGTTCTTTAGGCTCTTGCCCATCTTGCCGGAGTGGCGTGTCACGACCTGGCCCTTGTACCCGACCGTGCCATCGGCCTCGTGGACGACCTCCGCGGCCGGCACGTAGCGGCCGACCGGGTCCGTGAAGGCGTCGGCCAGGATGTATCCCTGGTTGTAGAGCCGCTGAAACGGCTCCGGGGTCGACACGTAGCCCAGGTCGAACAGGATCTTGTGCCAGAACCGGGCGTAGAGCAGGTGCAGGACCGCGTGCTCGACGCCGCCGATGTAGAGGTCGACGCCGCCCACTCGCTCTCCGTCCGCGTCGCCCATCCAGAATCGCTCGACGGTCGGATCGACGAAGCGCTGGTCGTTGGTGGGGTCGAGGTACCGCAGGTAGTACCAGCACGACCCGGCCCACTGGGGCATGGTGTTGGTCTCGCGGCGATACCTCTTCGGCCCTTCGCCGAGGTCGAGCGTCGCATGCTCGAATCCCTCGGCCCTCGAGAGCGGCGGCCGGGGTTCGGCCTCCTCGGTCTCCTGCGGGCGGAAGTCCGACATCGGCGGCAGCTCCACCGGCAGCATCGACTCCGGCAGCGCGCTCGGCAGGCCGGTCTCGTCGTACACGATCGGGAACGGCTCGCCCCAGTATCGCTGGCGCGAGAACAGCCAGTCGCGAAGCCGGTAGGACACCTGCCGCCTGCCGTTCCCGGACGCCTCGAGCCACTGGATGGTCCGGGTCGTCGCTTCCGCCCTACCCAGGCCGTCGAGCGAGAGCTGGCTGCTGTGGGAATTGATCGCCACGCCCTCATCCAAGAAGGCTTCACTCCAAGTGTCGGCTTGCTCGGGGACCGCGTCCGGGTGGTCGTCCAGCCATCGGTCATCAGGCCGGACCACCGCCCTGATCGGCACCCCGAACTGCCTGGCGAACTCGAAGTCGCGCTGGTCGTGGGCGGGCACGCCCATGATGGCGCCGCCGCCATAGCTGGCCAAGACGTAGTCGGCGACGAAGATCGGCACCGACTCGCCCGGCGCGGGATTGGTCGCAAAGGCGCCCGTAAATGCCGCCGTCTTCTCCCGTTGGGCCTGGCGCTGCCGGTCACTCAGCGAGTCGGCCCGTTGGCGGTAGGCATCGACGGCCTCTCCCGGCGACGCGGCCGGCCCCCGCTCGGTCGAGGACGGGCCTCGCCAGGCCTCAGGCGTGCCGGGCGGCCAGGCTGGCGCCGTCAGCTCCTCCACGAGCGGGTGCTCGGGGGCCAGCATCAGGCACGTCGCGCCGAACAACGTGTCGGGCCGAGTGGTGTAGACGACGATCTCAACGGTCGCGCCGGTGGCGGTCGAGGCCGTGAACCGGATGTCGGCACCCTCGCTGCGCCCGATCCAGTTGCGCTGCATCGTCTTCAGCGAATCGGTCCAGTCGAGAGGGTCCAGATCCTGGAGCAACCGGTCCGCGTAGGCGGTGATCCGCATCATCCACTGGCGCATCCGTCGACGGTAGACAGGGAAGTTCCCGATCTCCGAGCGACCCTCGACGGTCACCTCCTCGTTCGCCAGGACCGTCCCAAGCCCTGGGCACCAGTTGACCGGCGCCTCGTCGAGGTAGGCGAGACGGTAGGAGTCGACGACCTCCCGTCGCTCTACCGCGTCCAGCTCTCGCCACGGCTTGCTGTCGGGGTTCGCGGGCGAGTCCGGCGCGCGGACGCCCTGCTCGAATTCCTCCACCAAGGATCCAATGGGCCGGGCAGCCTGCCGCTCGGTGTCGAACCAGGACCCGAATATCTGCAAGAAGATCCACTGGGTCCACCGGTAGTACCGGGGATCCGCGGTGGAGATCTCACGGCGCGGGTCGTGCGCCAACCCGAGCCGGCGGAGCTGCCGCCGCATATTGTCAATATTTTCGGCGGTGGTGATGGCCGGATGCTTGCCCGTCTCGATGGCGTACTGCTCGGCAGGCAGGCCAAAGGCGTCAAACCCGAACGGATGGAGAACGCTGCGGCCCTTCATGCGCAGGAACCGGGCATAGATATCCGAAGCGATATAGCCAAGCGGATGCCCAACATGGAGGCCGGCGCCCGAGGGGTAGGGAAACATGTCGAGCACGTAGAACGGATCGCCTCGTTCCAGACCGGCGGAGCCGTCGGCGAGGGGCCCTGATGGGTTGGGAACCTCGAACGTCCCCCGCTCAGCCCAAAGCTCCTGCCACCGCGACTCGATGTCGCCGGCGAACTTGGCGGTGTAGCGGCAGGGGGGAATCGATGGGCCGCCCCCGAGGTGTTCCGTCACGATGCGCCCTCTAATGGATGCCGGTGCCCCTGGCAGGACTCGAACCTGCAACCTGCTGTTTAGGAGACAGCTGCTCTGTCCCTTGAGCTACAGGGGCTGGTGGGGGGGAGGATACCGGAACGGGTCCGGCCCGCACCCCTGAAGGTGCGGGCCGGAGGGAGGGCGTGTTACGTGGGGAGGTTGAGGACGAACAGGCCCCGGGACTGCCAGGACTGGCCGTCGACGGCGGGGCCGCTGATGACGGTGGCCGACCCGGTGGGGAGGCCGGCGGTGAAATCGACGGCGGACAGGGTGCCGGTGGTGGTGGCGTAGACGAGACGGCCCGAGGACATGGTCATGCCGCTGACGGTCGACCAGTTGCGGCCGTCGCCGGCGCCGCTGGCGACGAAGGTGTCGGCGCCGACCACGCCGCTCTCCGGGGTGAACCAGCGGTAGTAGAGGCGGGCGTCGCCGCTGACGGTGTAGTAGAGGCGGCCGTTCCAGAAGAACATGCCGGTGATGCGGCTGATCGGGAACTGGGTGCTGGTCAGGCCGTAGAGGTTGAGCGGGGTGGTGAAGCCGGCGGTCGTGCCGTCGAAGTCGCGGACGGTCATGGTGCCGTCGGCGTGGCCGGTGTAGAGGCGGTCGCTGACCACGAAGGCGCCGCGGACCGTCGACCAGTCGACCCCGGTGGTCACCGTGGACGGGGCGCCGACGCCGGTGCCGGTGAAGGCGCGGCGGGTCATGGTGTTGTCGGTGCCGATGCGGAACAGGTCGCCGGGGAGGGTGCCGACCCGGGACTCGGGAACCGGGGTGCCGCCGGCCAGGGGCATGAAGGCGATCTTGGCGTGGTACTCGTAGCGCCCGATGCGGTCGGTGTCGCTGCCGATCCAGAGACCCTGGGCGGTGGCCACGAGGGCGAAGACGCCGACGCCGCGGTCGCGCCCGGGGTTCCAGGACAAGGGCAGGCCGTTGATTGGGTCGAGCGCGGCGATGCCCTCGCGGGGGACCGCGCCCGGGCCGGCCTTGTCGGCGGCGAAGCTGTTGTTCATCCGGCGCTGGTGCCCGCCGACATAGACCGCGGTGCCGGTGATGGCCACGCTGTAGAGGGTGTCGCCGCCGGTGTAGTCGACCCAGGTCGGCTGCTGGCCGGAGCCGGTCGGGCCCAGCTCCCAGCGGGAGGCGGCGTCGCACAGGCTGCCGGCCCGGTAGGCGCCGGTGGTCCCGATGACGAAGTAGCTGCCGTCGGGCGAGATGTCGACGTCGCGCATGTAGGTGTCGAACACCGACGCGCACTGCTGCTGGAAGCGGGTGGTGGCCCAGTCGGTGACGCTGACGGGGTTGTTGGCCAGGTTGAGCATGACGATCTGGTCGCGCTGGAGGCCGGCCACATAGGTCCAGTTGCCGATGGCGATCAGCCGGCTGCCGTCGGGGCTGATGTCGAACTTGTCGATGTTGACGGTCCCGGTCCGGGGGCCGGTGAAGGCCAGGTTGACGTCGTTGCTGAGGGCCCCGGTGACGGGGTCGACGGCGGCCAGGGCGGTGCGGGCCACGCCGTTGACGGTCTTGAAGGTGCCGCCGATGTACAGGCGCCCGCCGCTGACGGCCATGTCCTTGACCCGGGCGTTGGTCTTCCCCTTGAAGTCGGTGATCCGGGCGCCGTCGCTCAGGCGCAGCTTGACCAGGCTCTTCTGGGCGACCCCGTTGATCTTGGTGAAGCTGCCGCCGGCGAACACGTGCAGCCCGTCGGGGGCCACGGCCAGCGACTCGACCTGGGCGTCGAGCACCGGCGCGAACGCGGTGTCGATCGCCCCGGTGGTGGCGTCGAAGGCGAAGATGTTGCTGCGGGCGATCGCCGTGGTCGGCGCGGCCGCGCTG
>Ga0081539_10000920_pt1 | contig 55416 bp, 50 predicted proteins | sample TabmetS4T2R2_FD_71023 | JGI IMG/M metagenome (GOLD analysis project Ga0081539, IMG submission 71023) | Tabebuia heterophylla rhizosphere microbial communities from the University of Puerto Rico - S4T2R2 | ecosystem: Host-associated > Plants > Roots > Rhizosphere ...
GATGTCGAGCGTCTGCTGGCTCGAAGACCGCGACGATCGGTTCGCGCGGGCGCGCGCTCTCGCGGCGACCGATCCGGTTGCTGCGCTCGAGCTGGTCCAGTCGGTCCTCGCGGAAGTGCCCGACGATCCCGAGGCACTGCGGACGCGCGGCGCCGTGCTCGTGGACGTCGCCGACGCCGAGCGCGAGGCGGCACGCGCGGTGACGTTGTACGAGGAGGCGATCGCGCTGCTCCAGCGTGGCGCCTGTCCCGCCGACGCGGATCTGGCCGCCGCGCAGCGCGGCCACGCGGCCGCGCTGCGCCAGCGCGATTCCGCCGTCTAGAAGTTCAGGCCCTCGGGCAGCGGCCCCGCGATCGGCACCTCGAAGAGCGGTCCGGGGCCGTCCGGATCCACGGTCATCGCGCCATCGGACGCAAGGAAGATCGCCATCTGCGTCTGGGCCTGAATCGCGGGCGTGACCCCGACCCCGAAGGTCAGGAACGTGTGTGGATTGGCGGCGGTGAAGGGGACATTGAGGTCGTTGCGGAAGAAGGTCGCGCGGTCTGCGAGGTCCCCGGCGCGTATGAGCGCGGTGGCCGTCGGGTTCGGGACCGTGCGGTCGCCTTTGGCGAACTGGACGATGACCGGCGTGCCGTCACCGGCGAGCGGGCTCATCCGGATGTGCGGCGCGTACGCGTTCGGGTTGCCCGACTGCGACACCCATTCTGTGTCGTCGATCACCTGCTGGATCGCGCTGGCGCCGGGCACCGTGTCGACGAGCAGAGGCAGGTTGCGCAGCGGGATGTTCTCGGTGAAGCCAAACGAGCCGCCGTTGAGGAGCGACGGCGTACGGGCGCCGAGCGAGAGCGCCACGAGGCCCCGAAAGGACGGCGAGAGGCGTGCGATCTCGATGATGGGGCCGCCCGGCACGTTGAGCACGCCAGCGCGGATGTCCGGCTCGACTCCCAGCAGGATGCCACCGTAGATTCCACCGAAGGACTGCCCGGCGTAGTAGATGCGCGTCGTGCTCAGGCCCTGGATGCCCCCGGTCTGGATGAGCCGAACGAGCTGCATGATGTCCACGGTCGTTTGCCGCAGACCGTCGCGATTGCCGATGAGCGGTGCGACGGCGCTCGAGCCCTCGGTTGAATCGATCGCGCCATCGCCGTTCTGATCGAATCCGCGGCCGCCGTCGGGGAAAGGCGCCGCGGATCCGAGCGTGGTGTTGACGGTGATGGTGCCGAGGGCGCCGCCACCGTGGCCCACGACGTTGATCGCGATGGTCGCCAGCCCGTTCGCGGCGAGGGTGGCAGCTACGGCGTTTGGCGCGCCTTGTTTGCTGTCCGTGAAGCCGTGGCCGAAAATAACCACGGGATAGCCGCCCGGAGGTGCTCCTGACAGCGGCAGGATCAGGTTGAACTGGAGCGTGTTGGTGCCCAGCACCGCCGGCACACCGGTGCGCGTGCCGACGGGGGGGATGAACTTCAGCGCGTTCTCGTAGTCGGGCGACTGGAACTGGCCGAAGGCGACGGTGCCGACGGCGGCCGGGTTCAGCAGCGACAGGTTGAACGACGGTGTCGCGAACGTCGCCGTTCCGACCTGGCGGTTCCACACGATCGACGTGATGGTGGCCCGCGCGAAGCTGCCGTGCATGACGGCGGGCGCGGGGGTCTGCGCCTTGATCTGGCTGCGGATCTTCTCGAGCACCGCGGTGGCGCTCTGCGTGGTGAAGATGCTCACGGCCGCCAGCGTGTCCGGCTCCAGCCCGAGCGCGTCCAGCGCGTCGAGCAACTCCTTGCGATAGGCCTTGAGCGCGGGGTCCGTCGTTTGGCCGAAGTTGAGATCGTGCTGAAACGTCGTTTTGGCGAGCGGATTGCCCGCTGCGTCGCGGATCCCTCGCGTGATGACCAGCAAGTAGCGGGTATGCTGGTCGAGCTGCGCGTCGGACTCCACGTGCAACGTGTTCGCGGCCGGTTCCCAGACGGCTTGATTGATGCCGACGACCTTGCCGGCGCCCGTGCCGTCCGTCGTGCTCCCAAGGGACACGAGGTACACGCTGGCGCTGCTGACCGAGGCGGGATCGATGGCGTCGGTGAACGCAACCGAGATCCGCGGCTGCAGATTGAAGCCGTCCAGCGTGTTGAGCACGTCGATGTCGGCGCAGTCGCTCGGGTGGGTTGCGCAATCGGGTTTGGGCAGCTTCACGTGCAGCCCGGTGAGATGGCTGGGATCCGACACGGTGAACAGGTCGCTTGGAAATGGTGATCCCACGACCTCAACGGTCGCGGCGGCGACGGCCGGGATCAATAGCAGGAAAACGATGGCGAAAGGGAGACTACGGCGCAACGACGTCATCGGCGTGTCCTCCGGCCCAGCAATGCACTACGTCGTACGTTCGCAATGACGAGCGCGGAGGAGATAGCACGCGAGGCGACGCGGTGTCACGACGCGGCGCGGCGGGGCGGTTCAGCGGCGGTGGTGACGCGCGGCGGCGAGCCGTGAATCTCGCCGCCGCGCGGTGCCCCGGGCGACGATGCTTCCGCCCGGGCGCGCCCCCAAGCCGCTACGGTCGCAGCGCGAAGAACTGATTGAACGGATTCTGGATGGGAAGCTTCTCGACGTGGGAGAAGCCGGTCTCCTGCGCGAGCGCGTGGACGCCTCGCTCGCCGATCACCGTGCCGAGGCCTTCGCCCCGGTGTGCCAGCGACACGGTCATGCAGTGCAGCGGGCTCACGCACTGAAACGCCTTGCCCACGGGATTCCGGTTTTCGAGCGGGTTGTGCGACGCGTTCGGCTCGGACCACAAGAACACGCCATCGGGAGTCAGGGCGCCGCGGATCGCGCGGAGCGTGGCTCTGGGATCGACCATGTCGTGGATGCAGTCGAAGGCGCAGATCAGACCGAAGCGATGGTCGCGGAGCGTGAGATGCGCGGCCTCAGCGCGCCAGTCGATGTTGAGCAGCCCCCGCTCGGCCGACACGCGACGGGCGCGGAAGATCGAGCCGGCGTCGTAATCGAGCCCGACGAATCGCGACGCGGGAAACGCGGCGGCCATCGTCATCGTCGACAGCCCGTAACCACAGCCGACGTCGGCCACGTCGATTCCGGCCTTGAGCCGCTCCGGCAGGCCGGACACCGCGGGCAGCCACTCCTGCACGAGGAAGTTCACGTAGCCGGGACCGAAGAAGCGTGCGATACCCTCCGGCACCTCCGGGCCGATCTCCGAATACGGGATGCCGCCGCCGTCGCGGAAGATGCGTACGAGCTTTTCCGCGTTCGCGACGGTCGGCGTGGTGAACTGCAGCGGACCGCCGGCCGATACGGGGCTCGCATCGTCGGCGAGGACGTAGGCCTGTTCGGCCGTCATGACATAGCGGTCGGTGCTCGGATCATAGTCGAGATATTCGGCGGCCACCATGCCCCGCAGCCACTCCCGGACGTATCGCTCGTTGAGCCGTGTCTTGGCGGCGAGCTGCTCGCTGCTCAGCGGGCCCGCGCCCTTCATCGCGTGGAATAAGCCGAGTCGATCGCCGATGTGACCGAGGGCCATGCTGAACGACCCGGCCATGTCACCGACGATGCGAAAAGCCAGCGTCTCGACCTTCTGCTGGTCCATGAGCCCTCCCTGGTGAGCATCTGTGTTTTCGTTCGCCGTCAGGTTCCGGCGTCGCGAGCGTGAAAAGCATCGGCGATGCCACGCAGGAGGGGCGCAGTGGCCGAGATTTTCGGAGCGGGGCCGCGGTCGGGCTGGAATTGCGCCCGACCAACGCTGGCGCCGCGGGAATCTTGCCCGCGGCGCCGGCGTGTGACTCTAGTCGTACGTGCGGACGGCGAGCATCAGCGCTCCCGCGCCCACGAGGACGGTCGTTCCGGGAAGCGACACGGCGATCAGCAGATGTCGATCGCGATCATGCGGGGCCAGTCGATGAACTCGAGCTTCGTCGTCGTCCCCGTGAGGCCCACCTGGCCGGGGAGGACGCCAAAGAAGTGTTTCAGCAGGACGTCGTTCGCCTCGAACGAGAAATCGGGCCACGCCGCGTCCGCGTGCGTGTCGCAGCTGCTGACCGTGCCGTTGGGACAGGTGCCGTCGGGAAGAATCTCCCAGTCGAACGACACCCACGAGATCGGGTCCCAGACGATGTTGTTACCGTTCAGGCGGGCGTATCGGTGTTGTTGCCGACGGCGCCATCGGTGCTGCCCAGTGTGATGGGCTTCACTGTGCCGTTGACCAGCCGGCCGACGACGTGGTCGTCGCCGGTGTATCCTTTTCCGCCACGGCGCCGTTGCGCGCTACTACGCGCGCAAGTTTTGCGACGCCGCGAAGAAGATGTCGCGTTCGCCGAGAGCAGCTCAGCCGCCGAGCTTACGGCGTGTCTCGACGAGCTGGCGCGCGATGGGCGCGGGAAGCCGCCCGCCGAATTGGCCGTAGAAGCCGTCCAGATCGGCGAGCGCCTGGAGCCACTCGCCGTGATCGACGCGCAGCGCCTGATCGAGCTGCGCGCGGGAGAGCGTGAGGCCGTCGGTATCGAGCGCGTCGTGCGTGGGAATCCAGCCGATCGGCGTTTCCTGCGCGCGCCCACCGCCGCGGACGCGCTCGACGATCCACTTGAGCACGCGGACGTTGTCGCCGTAACCGGGCCACAAGAACTTGCCGTCGACATCGCGCCGGAACCAATTGACGCGGAAGATGCGCGGCGCTTTCGCCGCGCGGGGTCCGGTGGCCAGCCAGTGGGCGAAGTAGTCGCCCATGTTGTAGCCGCAGAACGGCAGCATGGCCATCGGGTCGCGGCGTACCACGCCCACCTGACCGGTGATCGCCGCCGTGGTCTCCGTGCTCATTGCGGAGCCAAGGAACACGCCGTGGGCCCAATCGAACGCCTCGAACACGAGCGGAATGACCGTGGTGCGGCGCGAGCCGAAGACGAAGGCGGAGATCGGCACGCCGTGCGGCTCCTCCCAGTTCGGCGCGATCGACGGGCACTGCTGGGCGAGCACCGTGAACCGCGAGTTCGGATGTGCGGCCGGCGTGCCGGGCTGCCACGGCCGCCCCTGCCAGTCGGCGAGACCGGCCGGTGGCTGGGGCGTCAGCCCCTCCCACCACGGCTCGCCCGACGCGCTGAGGGCAACGTTGGTGAAGATCGTGTTGCTCTTCACCATCGCCGTCGCGTTCGGGTTGGTCTTCGGGCTGGTGTTCGGCGCGACGCCGAAGAAGCCACGCTCGGGATTGATGGCCCGCAGCTGCCCGCCTGCGTCGACATGGATCCACGCGATGTCGTCGCCGACCGTCCACACCCGCCAGCCGGGCAGGGAAGACACCGCCATGGCGAGATTCGTCTTGCCCGACGCGCTCGGCATGGCGGCCGCGATATACGTCACCTCGCCCTGCGGGTCCTCCACGCCGATGATCAGCATGTGCTCGGCGAGCCAGCCTTCCTGCCGCGCTTGCCACGAGCCCAGGCGCAGCGCGTGGCATTTCTTGCCGAGCAGGGCGTTGCCGCCGTAGCCGGAGCCGACACTCCAGATCAGCTTTTCCTCGGGGAAGTGCAGGATCAGCCGCCGGTCGGGCGACAGGTCGCCGATCGAATGGACGCCGGCGATGAAGTCGTCGTCGCGTCGCATCGCCTTGATCGCGGCGTCGCCCACGCGAGCCATGATGTGCATGCTGGCCACGACGTAGGCGCTGTCGGTGACCATGATGCCGGTGCGGCTCATGGCCGATCCCACCGGGCCCATCAGATATGGAATCACGTACATCGTGCGGCCGCGCATCGTGCCCTTGAAGTATTCGCCCGCCTTCGCTTTGGCGTCGGCCGGCGCCATCCAGTTGTTCGTCGGGCCCGCATCCTCCCGCGCACGCGTGCAGATGAAGGTGAGCTGCTCGGTGCGCGCGACGTCCGAGGGATGGCTGCGATGCAGGTAGCAGTTGGGATAGGTACGGGCATTGAGCGGCAACAGCGTGCCGTCACGGAGCATCATCTCGATGAGGCGGTCGTACTCCTGCTTGGAGCCGTCACACCAGACGACGTCCGAGGGCCGGGTCATGCCCGCGGTATCGTCAACCCACCGCTCCGCCACACTGGTCGCGCTCATGGACGAACTCCTGGCTCGATGAAGATTCGCCCCCCCCGGTGCTTTCGATTGTCCGTGCGGGATGAAGCCGTGTCAAACAACTTCTTGCCGGTGAGTAAATTTCTTGCAGCATGCTAGCATCCGCCCGTGGCGCGCGCCTTGCTGGCGGTCCGCTACCTCACGATCGTGCCGGTGTCGCGCCGGGCCCACGCCTCACTGCAGGAGCTTGGCGCCGCGGCGCCGTGGTTTCCCGTCGTCGGCGCGGGTCTGGGGTTGGCGGTGGCGGCGGTCGATATCGTCACCAGCCGCGTGTTTCCAGCGCTCCTGGCGGCCTTGCTGACCGTGACGGCATGGAAGGTTCTCACCGGGGGCCTGCATCTCGATGGCCTCGCCGATTGTCTCGATGGGCTCGCCGGCCGAGATCCGGCTGCCCGCCTCGCGATCATGAGTGACAGCCGCATCGGCGCCTTTGGCGCCATGGGGCTCGTGCTCGTCTTGATGCTCGAGGTCGCCGCCGTGGTCGAGCTGTCGCCTGCGACGCGATGGCGTGCGCTCGTGGCGGCGCCGGTCGTCGCCCGCGGCACGCCGGCCCTGCTGGGCAGGCTGTTTCGTGCGGCGCGCGCCGATGGGCAGGGCGCGCTGTTCGTTGTCGGGCTGAATCGCCTCGCGCCTGGGATCGCACTGGCGATCGGGCTCGTCGTCGCCACCGCCGTGCTCGGCTGGCCGGGCGTCGTCGCCATGGGCATTGCCGTCGGCTGCGCGGTGGCGGCGGCAGCATTTCTTACGCGACGGCTCCGCGGCGTGACCGGCGACGTGCTCGGCGCCGGCGTCGAGCTCAGCGAGCTCGCGCTGCTGTTGACGCTTTCGGCATGGCCGGGCGCGCGAGCGTAATTTATCTGCTGCGCCACGGCGAGGTGGCGCAGGCCGACCCGCGACGCTTCATCGGCCATCTCGACGTGCCGTTGTCCCGCCACGGGGAGGCTCAGTGTCGCGCGCAGGCGCGTCGTCTCCGCGATGTCTCGATCGGCGCCCTCTACACCAGCGACCTCGTCCGCGCCCGGCACAGTGGCGAGATCATCGGCGCGCCCCACGGCCTCACACCCACACTCGTCCCCGACCTGCGTGAGATGGCGATGGGCCGCTGGGAGGGGCTGACGGCAGACGAGATCCGTCGGCGCGAGCCCGACGCATTTGCCGACTGGATGGCGCGAATCGGTGAGTTTCCATTTCCCGAGGGCGAGAGCGTTCCGGATCTCGTCGCGCGCGCGGGGCCCGCCTTCGACGCGATCGTGGCCCGCGCGTCCGGCGCCGGCGTCGCCATCGTCGCGCACGGCGGCACGAACCGCGCGCTGCTCTGCCGTGTCCTGGGCCTGCCATTGGCGCGGCTGCTCGCGCTGGGCCAGGACTATGGCGCGCTCACGATCCTCGAGCGGCGCGACCGCGCATGGGTGCTGCGCCGGCTCAACGAGCGGCCGGTGCTATGATCCCCGCGCGATGAGCGCTCCCGGTCCCGACGCGCTGCTCACCATGTACGCCTCGATGCTGCGCGTGCGTCTGTTCGAAGAGCGCGTTCGCGAGCTGTTTCAGCGGGGCCGCATTCCCGGCTTCCTGCATACGTCGGTGGGTCAGGAGGCGGTGGCCGTCGGCGTCGCGGCCGCACTGCGTCCTGACGATTACGTGCTGTCGACGCATCGCGGTCACGGTCACCTGATCGCCAAGGGCGGCGCGCTGCGCGGGCTGATGGCGGAGCTGTACGGCAAAGCCAACGGCGTCTGCCACGGCAAAGGCGGCACGATGCACATCGCCGATGCGTCCGTCGGATACCTCGGCGCGAACGGCGTGCTCGCCTCCGGCTGCGTAGTGGCGCCCGGCGTGGGACTGTCGATCAAGCACCGTGGCCTGGGTCAGGTCGTCGTCACGTTCTTCGGCGACGGCGCCGCCAACCGCGGGCCGTTTCACGAGGGCGTCAATCTCTCGGCGCTGTGGACGCTGCCCGTCGTGTTCGTCTGCGAGAACAACCGCTGGGCCTCGTCCACCGCGCACGCGCTGTCGACCGCCGGCGGCTCCATCGCCGCGCGCGCCGCCGGCTACGGCATTCCGGGCGAGAGCGTCGATGGCAACGACGTGCTCGCCGTGTACGAAGCGGTCGCGCGCGCTGTCGAGCGCGCACGCAGCGGCGAGGGGCCTTCGTTGATCGAGGCGCACACGATTCGCTGGGTCGGTCACTTCGAGGGCGATGCGCAGGCCTATCGTGGCAAGGAAGAGGTGGCCGAGGGACGGCAGCGCGATCCGATTGCGCGGCTCGAGCGATGGCTGACCGAGCACCGGTTGCTCGACGCCGCGCAGGCCGAGCGCGTCCGCGCGTCGGTCGCCACGGAGATCGAGGACGCCGTCGCCCATGCCGAAACCAGTCCGCTGCCGCGAGGCGAGGACGCGCTCACCGATCTCTTCGCCTATTACCCGTGGCGAGACTCGTGACATGAAACTCGATTTCGGCGAGGCGCTGAACCTCGCACTCCGCGAGGAGATGCGTCGCGATCGGCGCGTGTACTGCATCGGCGAGGACATCGTGCTCGGCCTGCCGTTCGGCGTCACCAAAGGCCTCGTCGACGAGTTCGGCTCCGAGCGGGTGCTCAACGCGCCGATCTCGGAGGCGGCCATCGTGGGCTCGGCTTTCGGCGCCGCCATCACCGGGTTGGTGCCCGTGGTGGACATGCACTTCGCGGATTTCGTGACGTGCGCGATGGACGAGGTCGCGAACCAGATCGCGAAGTCGCGCTACATGTTCGGAGGCCAGCTCGATTGCCCGCTCACGCTGCGTATGCCGTATGGCATCGGCAAGTCGGGCGGTGGCCACCACTCGAATTCCGTCGAGGCGTGGTTTGTGAATCTGCCGGGGCTCAAGGTCGCGATTCCGTCGACGCCCGCCGACGCGCGCGGCCTCTTGAAGACGGCGATCCGCGATCCCGACCCGGTGCTCGTGTTCGAGCATCGAGGTTTGTATCGCGTGGTCGGCGAGGTGCCCGAGGCCGAGACCCTGGTGCCGCTCGGCGTGGCCGACGTCAAGCGCCGCGGGCGGGACGTGACCGTGATCGCCACCGCGCGCATGGTGCACGAGAGCCTCGAGGCCGCGCGACGGCTCGCCGAGGAAGGCATCGAGGTCGAGGTGATCGATCCGCGGACGCTGGTGCCGCTCGATCGTGAGGCGCTGGCCGCGTCGGTGCGGCGCACGCACCGCGTCGTCGTCGCCGAGGAGGGCCCGATGCGCGGCTCGGCGGGGGCGTGGCTGGCGTGGGTCGTCATGGAGGACGCCTTCGACGAGCTCGACGCGCCCATCGCGCGCGTGGCGGCGCCGAACGTGCCGATCCCGTTCAGCCCGCCGCTGGAGTCGTTCGTCATGCCGGCCGCCGACGACGTCGTCGCCGCCGTCCGGCAGGTCGTCAAGTAGCCCGCGCCCGCGCCAGCCGACGACACAGTTGGGGTACTATTCGCGCGTCGGGCGCCCCGTTCCGGGTCGCGAAAGGAGTCGCGCATGAAGATCGCCCTGCTCTCGCCCATGCTCGCCCTCGCTCTGATCACCTCCGCGGTGGCGCAGCCGAGCGAGCAACCGCGCGCGGGCGGGGTGCTGCGTGTGGCGATGATCGGCGAGCCGCCGACGCTCGACCTGCACACGACGACGGCGGTGATCGTGCAGCAGATCACCTGGCACGTGTACGAGACGCTGTTCACGTACGACCGCCAGTACAACGCGATTCCGCTGCTCGTGGACACGCACACCGTCACCGACAACGGCCGCACCTATCTGCTCCGGCTGCGCCGCGGCGTGAAGTTTCACCACGGCAAGGAGATGACGGCGGTCGACGTCGTGGCGTCGCTCAAGCGCTGGGGCCGGCTGGCCACGCCCGGCAAGCAGCTCTGGAAGAACGTCGAGGGCGTCGAGGCGAAGGATCCGTACACGGTGGCGATGTACCTAAAGGACTCGTCCGGCGCGCTGTTGATGGGCCTGGCGCGACCGAACAATGGCGCCGTGATCTATCCGAAGGAGATCGTCGACGCGGCCGGCGACAACGCGGTGAAGGAATTCGTCGGCACCGGTCCCTATCGGTTCGTCGAGCACAAGCCCGACCGCCACGTCCGACTCGCGCGCTTCAAGGAGTACGCGGCGCGCACCGCCGCGCCGGAGGGATTCGGTGGCCGCCGCACCGCCTACGTGGACGAGATTCTCTTCGTCCCCGTGCCCGACGTGGCGGTACGGCTGGCCGGCGTGGAGACCGGCGAGTATCAGCTCGCGATGCAAATCCAGCAGGATCAGTACGAACGCATCAAGACCATGCCAGCCGTGGTGGCGGGCGTCATCAAGCCCGAGGGGTGGAGCACCGCCGTGCCCAACCACAAACAGGGCCTGATGAGCGACAAGCGCATTCGACAGGCATTCCAGGCCGCGCTCGACGCAGAGCCGATCATGGCCGCCGGCTTCGGCAACAAGGCCTTTTACCGTCTGGATCCGGGTCTATCGTTCCCCGAGCAGCCCCAGTGGCATTCGCGCGCGTCCGCCGATCTGTACAACCAGAAGAATCCCGCGAAGGCGAAGAAGCTGCTGCAGGATGCGGGCTACGCGGGCCAGCCCGTCCGCTGGATCACGACCAAGGAATACCAGTGGATGTACAAGAACGCGCTCGTGGCCAAGCAGCAGCTGGAGGCCGTCGGCTTCAAGATCGACCTTCAAGTGGTGGACTGGGCGACGCTCGTGCAGCGTCGCAACAAGCCCGAGGCGTGGGACGTGTTCTCGACGGGCATCACGTTCAATCCGGAGCCGGCCTTCAGCACCGCCGCCAGCTGCGGCTGGCCGGGGTGGTGGTGTCACGAGGACAAGGAACAGTGGATGGAGGCGCTGGCGCGCGAGACCGATCCGCGAAAGCGCCGCGCGATGTGGGAGAAGGTGCAGCAGATCTTCTACGAAGACGTCGGGCGCGTGAAGCTCGGCGATTTCTTCGGGCTCACCGCGGTGCGCAAGGAAGTGCGCGGATACCAGCCCACGAACGAGTCGAATCTCTGGAACGTCTGGCTGTCCCGATGACGCGTCCCGCGTGAAGACGTACGTCGTTCGGCGGCTGCTCGCGCTGATTCCGGTGGCCGTGGTCGTCGCCACCGTCGCGTTCGTCCTGATCCATATCGCGCCCGGCGACCCGGCCTCGATCATCGCCGGGCCCGATGCGAGCCCTGACGACGTCGCGCGCCTGCAGCGTCAGCTCGGCCTGGATGCGCCGTTTCACGTGCAGCTCTTTCGCTGGTATGGCCGCCTCGCGCGGGGCGACCTCGGCCAGTCCATCTTCCTGCGCCGGCCGGTGCTCGAGGCGATCGTCGATCGCGCGGAGCCGACCATTCTGTTGACGACGTACGCACTCATCGTCGCGGTGCTGCTCGGCGTTCCGGCGGGCGTCGTGGCGGCGCGCCACCACGATGAGACGGCCGACCAGGCGCTCATGGCGGGCGCGCTCATCGGCATCTCGATCCCGAACTTCCTCCTCGGCCTGCTGCTGATCCTGGTGTTCTCCGTGCGTCTTGGCTGGTTTCCCGTGGCCGGCTACTCGCCGCTCGAGTACGGCTGGGTCGCGACGCTGCGCTCGCTGACCCTGCCCGCCTTCGCGCTCGGGGTCGTGCAGTCCGCGCTCATCGCGCGCATCGCGCGCTCGGCGATGCTCGACGTGCTGCGGGAGCAGTTCATCGTGGCCGGCCGCGCGAAGGGATTGGGCGAGCGTGCCGTCGTCTACAAGCATGCGCTGAAGAACGCGATGATTCCGACCGTGACCGTGATCGGAATCTCCCTCGCCATCCTCATTTCGGGCTCCGTGATCGTCGAGCAGGTCTTCAACATCCCCGGGCTTGGGCGCCTGATTATTTCCGCTGTCCTGCGCCGTGACTATCCCGTCATTCAGGGCGTGGTGATCTGCATCGCCGGCATCTACATGCTCGTGAACCTCGCCGTCGATCTGTCGTACGTGGTCTTCGATCCGCGGGTGAGATACCAGTGAGCCACCAACCATCTCGTTCAGGCCACCCACGGCGCGAGCCGGGCTGGCGGTCCCCGGTCCAATGAGCCGAGTGCTCGCGCTGCCGCGCCCGGCCGAACCCGTGCGCCGGCGCGCGCTGTGGCTGGCGCGGCTCGTGCGGCGCCGCGCGACAGTCGTCGGTGTCATTCTCCTTGCGGTGACGACACTGGTCGGCGCGCTGGCGCCCGTGATCGCGGGGGATCCACTTCGCATGGAGGTGTCCGCGCGGCTCACTGCGCCGGGCGTCGCGCACTGGTTCGGCACCGACGACGTCGGTCGCGACGTGTGGAGCCGGGTTGTGTATGGAGCGCGGCTGTCGCTCCTCGTGGGCGCGGCGGTCGTGCTGCTCGCCTTCGCGATCGGTCTGGTGTGCGGGCTGGCGGCCGGCTACTGGCGCAAGCTCGACAACCCGGTGATGCGCATCATGGACGGGCTCATGGCGTTCCCCGCGATCATCCTGGCGATCGCGCTGATGGCCTCGCTCGGCCCGAGCGTTCTCAACGTCATCGTGGCCATCGGTGTCGTGTATGCGCCGCGCGTGGCGCGCATCGTGCGCGGCTCGGTGCTGGTGATCCGCGAGACGACGTATGTCGAGGCCGCGCGCGCGCTCGGCGTGCCGGACCTCGTCATCGTCACTCGGCACGTGCTGCCGAATTGCCTGTCGCCCGTCATCGTGCAGGCCTCCTTCGTGTTTGCCGCCGCCGTGCTGACGGAGGCGGCGTTGTCGTTCCTCGGCGTCGGCGTGCCGCCCTATGTGCCGTCCTGGGGCAACATCCTGGCCGAGGGGCGCCTCTACCTGCAGCAAGCGCCGTGGCTCGTCCTCTATCCCGGCGCCGCGATCATGCTCACGATCTTCGGTCTGAACCTGCTCGGCGACGGACTGCGCGACCTGCTCGACCCCCGGCTGCGCGGTCTCGTTCGCGAGCGGTCCTGAAGCGCCGTGTGAAAGGAGCCGTCATGCCGCCTCATCGTCACGCCTACCGTCCAACCGTCATGGGCCGCCGTGGTGTGGTGGCGTCCGCGCATCCGCTGGCTTCGATGGCCGGCATCGAGATGCTGCTCGCCGGCGGCAACGCCGTCGATGCGGCGGTCGCCGTCGCCTCCACGCTGAACGTCGTCGAGCCGTTCATGTCCGGCGCCGGCGGCATCGGCCTGATGCTGATCTCGCGCGGCGGCGAGCGTCACGTGCTCGACTTCATCGGCTGCGCGCCGCAGGCGGCCGACGCCGCACGCTGCACCGAGGACGAGCTGGCCGGCGGCCCGAAGTCCTGCGCGACGCCGGGCAATCTGGGTGGATGGCTGGCGGCGTTGGAGCGCTTCGGCACCATGGACCGCGCGCGGGTGCTGGGGCCCGCCATCGGCCACGCCGAGCGCGGCGTGCCGCTCACGTTCAAGAACGTCGAGTTCTTCGAGGCCGCGCGGGCGACGCTCGGGCGATCCCGGGAGGCCGAACGGCTCTATCTGGGCAACGGCGGACCACGCGCGGGTGGCGTCGTGACATACAAGGAGCTGGCCGCGACGTTTCGCCAGGTCGCCGAAGGTGGCGCCGAGGTGTTTTACCGCGGATCGATCGCGAAGGCGATCGCGCGCGCCGTGCGCGAGGCGGGCGGCTGGCTCGGCGAGGAAGATCTCGCCGCCTTCGCGCCCCAGTGGCGTGAGCCCGCGACGATCACGTATCGCGGTCAGCGCGTTTACTCGATGCCACCGCCGTTCTCGGCATTCCAGATGCTCGAGACGCTGAACATCCTGGAAGCACACGACCTGACCGCGTGGGGGCACAACTCCGTCGACTACCTCCACCATCTCATCGAAGCGGTAAAGCTGGCCTCGGCCGATCGCCTCGCGTACGCGTATGGCGGCGACGTGCCCATCGCCGGATTGCTTTCCAAGAAGTACGCGGCCAGTCAGAGCGCGCGGATCGACGCCAAGCGTGCCGCGGTGAGCGAGGGCGAGCGTCACAGCAGCGAGCGGCTGCCGAGTCAAATCGCCGAGGGCCATCCCGCAAAATTCTCGGACGAGCACACCACGCACTTCGCCTGCGCCGACGCCGCCGGCACCGTCGTGTCCGTGACCCAGACGCTCGGCATGCCCTTCGGCTCGGGGTTCGCGATCCCGGGCACCGGCCTCGTGTTGAATAACATCCTCAAGTGGGCGGATCGCGACCCGGCATCGCCCAACGTCGTTCGCGCCGGCCGGAAGGCGGGGACGATGATGTCGCCCACGCAAGTCTTCCGTGATGGAAAATTTTTTCTCTCGATCGGCACGCCGGGCTCATACGGAATTCTGCAAACGACCGGGCAGATGCTACTCAACGTCCTCGAGTTCGGCATGAACGTCCAGGAGGCGATCGAAGCGCCGCGCGTGCGTGTCTATCGCGATCGGCTGGTCGACGCCGAGGCGCGCATCACGACCGAGGTGCGCGACGGGCTCGTCGCGCGCGGACACCAGGTGAATGCGATCGCGGACTGGTCGTGGATCGTCGGTGGCGGGCAGGGGCTCATGCGGGACCCGGAGTCGGATGCCCTGATGGCGGGCGCCGATCCTCGACGCGACGGATACGCGCTGGCTGTTTAATCCAATGGGGGGCCCCGAAATGGCCCCCCAAACCCCGCAGCGTTCGCCGCGCCCCGGGAAACCCGTGGCGCGTCTCTAAACCCAGTTCGCGGGGAGCCGGTCGCGCGGGTCGATTAGAGCCGGGGCAGCAGCCAGTCGAGCAACGAGCCAGCCCCGTGGACCGACACGGTCTGCGCCACCTGGAGGAACGCGAGTAGGGCTGCTAAGGCCAGCGTGATCAGCGTTCCGACGCGAGCATTGCGCATCCAGCTCGCGGGGATGCTCCGATCGAAATCCTCGACCGCGAGGGCGCGCGGTGCGCGGGCCGTCGTACCCATTCGTCGAAGCTCGTTGGCGCGTCGTCGCTCATCCGCTGTCAGTCGGTTCATCGCTGCAACTCCTCCGCCCGATGTAGGTGCAAGAGGTTTGCCACGACTCTCTTGCTCAGCGGGTCGACGGCCCTGCAGTCCGTTGCGCAGCGGCGGCCCAGCCATGAGACGGCACCGCTCGCGCGATCTCGACCGCCGTTCGGTCCGCGGCCTCACGAACCGCACGAAGCAGCGCCACGTGCGAGATCCGGCTGTACGCGCGGCCGTGCGGCGACGCCAGGAAGTCGACGTAGGCGTTCAGCTCCTCGTCGCTGAGCGCCGCGTACGTGTACAGCATCTGGGCCAGCACGGTCTCGCCGATGGCGCCGGCGATCTGACCGCGCATTTCATCCACGCGTCGTTCGGCGAGTCCTGGCCGCGCGCGGGGCTCCGTCGGCGTGGACGCCGCGCCCGCGCGCGCGACGCTGCGCGCGATCGCCAGCGCGAGATCCGTGGTGTCGTCGCTCGTGCCGCTCACCCAGTCGAGCCGGTGGACGAGCTCGAGCCGCGCTGCGGTCGCAGGCGTCGTCTTCAGCTTCGCCACGAAGGCGGCGATGGCCGGCGCGGCGTCCGGCTGACTCGCGGCGATCTCTAGAGCGGTGATGCGGCGGCCGAGCGGCGACCGGAACCATGCCGCCAGCGCGTCGCGCTGCGGCGGATCGATCTGCTGGCGGAAGTCGTGCTCGATTGCGGCGTAGAGACGCTCGGCCGCGAAGTGCTGCCCGACGATCCGGCTGACGCGCGCGCTGTCACGGCCCTCGAGCTGATCTGGCCGCGGAACGTACTCGGCTCCCAGCGACGTCGCAATGGCCGGCAGCTGCGCTCGGATGCCGGACAGGTCGAGAATTTCCGCGACGGTCGCGGGCGTGCTGGAGACGGATGGCTCGGGATATTTCGAGACGGCGGCCACGGTCGACGGCGATGTCGGCGTCGCGTCCTCCGCGGCCACGACGGGCAGCGGCTCGCGGCTCGGCATTGCCGTGACATTGATTCCCTCTTGCGGAGGCTGATCGCTGTACACGACCGTCGAGCCGTCGACCCAGCGATAGATCTCGGCGGCGTGCGCCGGCATGGCCAGCGCCAAGAGCGCAACGACCGCGAGGACGTGTTGCATCGCCGCCTCCTCAGTCCTGATTCCAGCCGAGGATGACGCGCGGGTCCGGCGTCGGCGGCAGCGCCGCACCGGGGCCCCAACGCTGGAACTTGGTGAAGAACTCCGCCGGTGATGTCGTGGCGTCCGCCCCGCGCCATCCGCGCGCGAAGCCGAGCGCATATTCCGTCTGCTGCCGATAACCGTCCCAGTTGTTGCGCGCGTAGAGCGCGCGCGCGAGGGCGAGGCGCCCGCCGACGTCGTCCGGGAACAGCTCGATGGCGCGGGACAGCGCACGCTCCGCTTCGTCCCAGCGCTCGGCGGCGAGTAGCAGACGGCCCAGGTTGTGCCAGGTCCGCCAGGAGTCTGGATCGACCTCGGTTCCACGCTGCAGCCAGCGCAGCGCGGCCTCGCGATCGCCGTCGTCCAGGGCGAGGCGCGCCTTGTACGAGTACGGCCGCGCAAACGCGGGCGACAGTCGAAGGCTCTCATCGAACAGACGCGCAGCGCCGTCGGCATCGCCATCACGCAAGTAGCGCTGCTTGGCGATCATGAACAGCGACTCTGCGCGCTTGGAGACGGGCCGCGTGCCGCCCAGGCGGATTCGCACGAAACGCTGGCCGGATTCTTTGTTGGAGGCGGCGGACGTCAGGCGCGTGCCCTCCTCGACCATCAACCGACCCAGCCGCATGTACCCTTCATCGGTCAGCCACTGGCCGTACCACCAGATGCAGTCCGCAGAGTTTGGCTGTCCGAGGGCGGCCAGCCGGAATGCCTTGAAGACGGCGTCGGACGAGCCCTTGCGGCCCGTCTTCTCGTTCGCCTCCGCGCAGTAATCGCGTCCGGATTCGACGATGGCGTGTCGCTGAGCGAGGCGCCGAGCCCCCGCGAGGTCGCCCTTTTCCATCAGGATGTCGATCTGCAGCTGCACGAACTGCTCGAGGGCGGGGGTCTGCTTGAGCAGGGGCTTCTGCACGAACGGGGGCGCCCACTGAAAGACCAGCTGCGCCGCCTTGGGCTGGGTTGCGAGAATCGCGTCGAGCTCGCGCAGCGCGCGATCGTAGTCGCCGATGCGGGTGGAGAACAACGCCAGGCGGTACCGTGCGGTGTTGTCGGACGGTGCGAGCGCCTGGGCCATCGCGTACGCCTGTGCTGCCTCGTCGAACTCGCCCATGAACTCGGCCATGCCGCCCCGGCCCAGCTGCGCCGGCGCCGAGCGCGGCGCCAGCTCCGCCGCGCGACGCGCGCTCTCGAGCGCGTCCTGGAAGCGTCCCTGCGAGTAGGCGGCCCGCGCGCGCTCGACGAGGGCCGCGGGCGAGTCGCCGAGCGCCTCCGGCCGCTGGGCGACGCTCGCCGACGCCGAGAGTGACACGAGCGTCGCGAGGATCACCGCCGTCACGGCGCGTCGCGTGCGGGAGCTCATCGAGCGGAGGACGGCGTCGGTCCGCTACGCACGTCCGAGCCGTACCGGGAGTTGAGATAGGCGCGCTCCGTCTGCAGGCTCGGATCGAGGCGGATCGCGATCTGGAGCTCGCGGTCGGCTTCGACGTGCTGGCCGAGCTCGATGAGGGTCCAGCCCACGTTCGCGTGCAGCCGCGCGTCGTTCGGACTGATGGCCAGCGCCTTGCGATACGCCTTGAGCGCGTCTGGCCACCGCTTCAAATTTGCGTTCGTCACGCCGTAGTTATAGAGCGCGCGCCAGTGATCCGGATTGACGGCCAGCGCCCGCTCGAGCCACTCCCGCGCCTGCTCGTAATTCGCCTTGGCCATGTAGACGCGCGCGATGTTGTGGTGCGGCCACGAAAAGTGCGGGTCGATCTCGATCGCCTTCTGGAACACGACGATGGCCTCGTCCGGCGCGTCGTGCACGTGCTGCAGGCGCCATCCCGCGATGTTCAGCGCCTCGGCCTGGCGCGGCACCTCGTGATCTGGCAATCGGTAGCGGAGGAAGTACTCCGCGCTCTGGCGCGTCTCGGGCTGCTGCGAGTTCGCGATGCGCTCCAGCAGCATGGTGCGCGCCAGCCGTGCGCCGCCGTCATCGGCGATGCGGGCCGCGATGGCCACGGCGCAGTCGGCGCGAGCGGGCTGGGTGAGGATCGCCAGCAGCGCCGCGGTCTCGTCGTCGATCGGGAGGGCATGATGACCGCAATACTCAGCGCCCTCGCGGACCCATCCGCGATCGCGGGCGAATGCGAGCGCCTGATCGCGCCGTCCGTCCTCCACGAGGATGCGGAAAACGCCGCGCGGCACGAGCTCCCGTGAGGCGTCGAACGAGGAACCATAGGCCTCGCGCGACCCGGTTACGCAGGTGTGCCACAGGCGGAGCGGGTTCGACCAATGCACAGGCACGCACGTCGCGAAGCTCGCCAGGGCCACCCTCGCGCCCGCTGCGGCGTGGCGCCTCCAGGGACCATTTGCGTGCTCGAGCATCTGGATCGCGACGTCCACGCGGCCCAGCCGCTCGGCCACGGCACCGATGCGCAGGCTCGCGTCGGGCGATGGCGCGATCGCGGCGGCGTGCTGAAACGCGGCGAGGGCTTCCTCGTACTCGCCGAGGATGTCGGCGAGCTCACCACGCGCGACGTGAGCTGCCGGCAGATCCGGCGCGGCGGAGGCCGCCGTCCGGTAGTGATCGAGCGCTTCACGATAAGCCCGGCGATGCGCGGCGACCTGGCCGGCGGCCAGCGCGCGGCTGGCTCGCGCCGGTCCGTGACAGGCGGAGAAGACGTGATCGGGCCCGACAATGCCGCCGAGCGCGCCGCACGCCGCGGCGCGAAGCTGGGACACGGGGACGCCCGCGGCCATGAGGAGGGACATGAACAACAGGCCACCGATGATCAGGACCACCACGACCTGGACGACCAGCACTCGGGCACTGCGGCGCGCCGCTCGTGCAGCCATCGTTCCGTCTCCCTGGTGAGGAGAACCCCGGTGGGCGAAAACCCACCTCAAACCATAGTGGCGTTTCTCCGCGCCGGGGTGTGAGCGAAATCGTATTGGCGCGCCGAAGCTCGCGGGAAATCAGGGCGAAGAAGCGGTCAGCGGGCTTTGAACCGGACGGCTCCATACATCACTTCCGCCGTTGAGTGCGTGTCGTTCGAGTCGATGGCGAGTGACAGGACGGCGGGAGCGTCAGGCGTGTCGCCGTACACCTTCTTGAAGTCCTCGACGACGTTGCGCTGCTCGGTGATCCAGCGGTTGAGGTCGGCGGATCCCGATCGGACCACGATGTAGGTCACCATACCCGTCTTTTCGCTCTTGCAGGTCGTGCCCACCGGCCGCGTCGTGTCCCAGACGTAGCCGATGATCCGCGAGCGCACCGCCTCGGGGAAGCGCGGCCAGAGCAGGAATACCTGGCCCGCCTGATCATCGGTCTCCTTGTTGCAGGAGTTGGCGCCCTTCGGGAGCGCGATCGCCTTCCACTCCCACTCCAGAATCGGCGTGGCCTTCAGGTCGACCTTGCCCTTGATCTCCCGGTTGATCGTGGAACTGTCGTCGGCGCTCTTCATGGACAGCGCACGGTGGCCGCCGTCGTCGACGATCTTGATGTTCTGATAGTTCGGCGTTCCCCAGTTCTGCGGCTTCCAGTTGCCCGGCAAGCCGGTGGCGCCGACCGTGGACGATTTCCAATCCTCGATGAGGACGTGGTCGGCGGCGGCGGCGAGGCCCGCCAGGGCGAGCAGGGCGAAAACGACGAGGACCGAGCGAGCACGCATGGAAGCTCCTCAGGGACGCATGCCCCGGGTCTTTGGGCCCAGGCGCGTGGCTTCGTTGTCGTAGGCGAGCGGTATCCAGTCGGTCAGCAGCGGCCGCGTATCGCGCGGATCGATGATTTCCTCGATGTTGAAGGCCTCCGCAGTGCGGAACGGGCTGCGATACACGTTGAGCCGTGCCTCGATCGCTTTCAGCAGCGCGGCGCGATCGGGCGCGGCCTCGAGCTCACGCCGATAGGCAGCCTCGATGCCGCCTTCGAGCGGCAGCGAGCCCCAGTCGGCCGACGGCCACGCATAGCGCAGATTGAGCGCCTGCACGTTCGCATGCCCCGCGCCGGCCACGCCGAACACGCGGCGGACGATGATCGTGATCCACGGCACGGTCGCCTGATAGACGGCCTGGAGCGCCCGCACGCCTTTGCGGATCGTGCCGTCTCTTTCGGCCTGCACGCCGATGAGGAACCCGGGGTTGTCGACGAAGTTGACGACGGGCAGGTGGAAGGTGTCGCAGAGGTCCACCATCCGCATCATCTTCTCCGAGCCGGCGGCCGTCAGCGCGCCGCCGGCATGCATCGGATCGTTCGCGATGACGCCAACGGGGTAGCCGTCGAGTCGCGCGAGCCCGGCCACCAACGACGGGCCGTGCTTGGCGCCAATCTCGAGAAACGAGTCGCGATCGAGCACGTGCGACAGCAGCGCCCGCACGTCGTAGGGACGTCGACGGTTCCGCGGAATGATCGAGAGCAGCTCCTGCGCGCGCCGCCGCGGATCGTCGGTCGCGGTCGCCCGCGGCGGCAGCTCCCAGACGTTGCGCGGCAGGTAGCCGAGCACGCGCCGGACCTGATCGAGCGCCTCTTGCTCGGAATCCACGACGTTGTCGACGCTGCCGGCCTCGACCTGGATCTGCGAGCCGCCGAGCGATTCCTTGTCGATCGGCGTGCCGAAGGCGCGCTCGACGACCGGCGGTCCGGCCACGAACATCTGCGCGATGCCGCGCACCATCACCGAGAAGTGCGAGCACGCCACCCGCGCGGCGCCCAGCCCCGCGACGGGTCCGAGCGCCGCGGCAAGCACGGGGATCTCGGACATCGACGCGCTGACGATGTCCCATGCGGGATTGCCCGGCACGTACGTGCGTCCCGTGATCTCGTAAGTTTTCACGCTGCCGCCGCCTCCCGTGCCATCGACGAGACGTACGATCGGCAGTCGCAACTCTCGCGCCATCCGCTCGCTGTAGCCCTGCTTACCGCCGATCGAAGCGTCGTTGGCGCCGCCGCGCACGGTGAAGTCGTCGCCGCCCACGACCACGCGACGGCCGTCGATGCGGCCCGTCCCCATGACGAAGTTCGCCGGGCGAATCGAGACCAGCGTGTCGCCGTCGTACGTCGCCGCGCCGGCCAGCGCGCCGGTTTCGTGAAACGATCCGGGATCCAGCAGGCGTTCGATGCGCTCACGGACTGTGAGACGGCCGGCCTTGTGCTGTCGTTCGACGTTTTCCGGACCGCCCATGGCCCGGGCCAGCTCCTGCCGTCGCTTGAGCTCCTCGGCCTCGGGTTCCCAGGTCATGTGCGCCCTCATGATACCGTCAGGACGTGGATTCGCTGAGGATCGACAAATGGTTGTGGGCTGCCCGCGTATTCAAGACTCGAAGTCTCGCCGCCGTGGCCTGCGACGGCGGAAAAGTCGACGTCAACGACCAATCCGCCAAGCCCGCCAAGGCGGTACGCCCTGGAGACTATATAAAGGTTACGCTGCCGCAGGGCCGCCGCCGCATCCTCAAGGTCGTGGGGTTGGACGAGCGGCGTGGCGCCGCCTCTCACGCGCGGCTGCTGTACGACGACCTCACACCGCCCGAGCCGCCGCGGCCGCGCTGGGCGCCGCCGCCATTTCGCTCGCCCGGTACGGGGCGGCCGACCAAGCGCGAGCGTCGAGCGCTCGATCGTCTGCGCGACGTTTGAGCCCGGCCGCGCCCTCGCCGGGCACGGGCGACGGGTCATCGCGGCGGACCCCCCGCTTCCAGGCGTCTTCCAGAGCGCTGAAGAGCGCGAGCGAACCGTCTTTGAAGCTCGCCAGGTGTATCGCGCCGCCACGCGAGGTTTCGATGATCACGGTGGCCCTCTCTGCGTATCCAATCCGGCGGCTCCGCCAGAGGTAGTCGACGGCGATGGCGTCGTCGAGGAGACGGACCTACCAGGGCGGGCCGAGCAGCGTCGACATCCCCCAAGCGATGGCGAACAGCAGCGCGTACGGCGAGTCGCCCTGACGCCAGAACCACGCGGCGACGATCACGAACACCATGGCCGGTGCAGCGGCAGCATGATCGCCGCGAACAGCTCGGGATAGCGAACCGGACCGAGGTCGAGCCACCTCAGCAGGACGACGGCGAGGACCGCGAACACGACGCCGGAGACGGCGGTCATGACGTTGAACCGCCGAGGGTAACGGAACGTCTCCGTTGCCACGGCACGACGGTATCATGATCCCCGCGGAGGACGTGATGAGTACGGACACCTACGACTGGCAGGCGATCGTCGACGGCCTCAACCGCTATCTCCGTCTGCGCTCGATCCCCATCGGGATGAAGCTGTTCGAGACGGTGGAGGCCATGGAGGCGATCCCGAAGATCCGCCGTCCCAAGGCGCGCCACACGACCGACCAGATCGTCGCGCAGGCGCGCCAGCTCGGCTGGACGGTCGGGATCACGATGGCGGACTTGATCGGCGCGCAGTGCGGCGCCGTCATCGGGCTGCATCCGCAAGACGACGAATGGCTGTCGGGCCGGCGGATGGCCGGCGTGTGGTTTCAGACCGTCGAGGACGCGAGCGCGCATCAACACGCGATGGACTGTGTGCCGCACGGACGCTACCGCGCGATGGCGGTCGCTCCGCTCACGTCGGGCCGCCTGAACCCGCCCGACATTTGCCTGATCTACGGCACGCCCGGCCAGATGATCTTCTTCATCAATGGCCTGCAGTGGACGGGGTATCGCAAGATGTCGTTCACGTCCGTAGGGGAATCGGCGTGCGCGGACTCGTGGGGCAAGGCGCTCAAGACCGGCGAGCCGGCACTCACGATCCCGTGTTATGCGGAGCGTCGCTATGGCGGCGTCGCCGACGATGAGCTGCTCATGGCCATTCCGCCGCGTTTTCTGCCCAAGGTGATCGAAGGTCTCGCCGCGCTCGATCGGAACGGCTTGCGCTACCCGATCCCGCCGTATGGCATCCAGGCGGACGCGGGCGCGGGCCTCGCCGTCTCGTATTCAGAGAAAGAGAAGGACGCGGCCAAGAAAGCGTAGTCGCTGGCACACTGCTCGCACCGCCGCCCTGCCGGAGGTGCAGCATGCCTGAGAAGCGAACACTCGAGCGGGCCCAGCGCGATCGACGCGAGGGCAAGCGCCCCAGCACCCAGGCCGGCGAGTTCGTGCGCGAGGAGATCCATCACGTGCGCGAAGGCAAGCACGGCGCACGGTCCACCAAGCAGGCGATCGCCATCGGCCTGTCCAAGGCGCGCCGCGCCGGCGTCGCGCTGCCGCCCCCGCGTAAGGGCAAGAAGTCGACGCGCCGGAGCGCGGCTTCGGCGTATCGCGCGGGACGGCGCGGCCGTCGCCGGACGTCCCCGCGCCGCTCGCGGGCAACGCTGCGGGCGCTCAAGCGTGAGCCTCGGCGTACGGCGTCGCGCACCGCGCTCTCGCGCCAGGCGAGGACGGCGGCGAAGCGCCGCAAGGCTCCGGCGCGCCGCGCGGCGTAGGCGTCGGCCCGGGCGGTTGCGGCGGCGGCCGGTCATCTGATACCGTTCCGCCGTTGTTCGCGCCCGGGCGCCCGCGAGGGCCCAGGGAAGGCGGTGCGAATCCGCCGCGACCCCGTCACTGTGATCGGGGACGAAACCCGCACGAGCCACTGGCCACGAGGCCGGGAAGGCGCGGGGAGTAGGACGATCCGAGAGCCAGGAGACCTGCCCGCGCGCGCACTTTTCGACTCGGTCTTCGCGGGAGGACCCGGGCGTGGCTTCGACGACTCTCGTGCTCGGCGGCGCGCGCAGCGGCAAGAGCCGTTTCGCGCTCGATGCTCAATCGGGGCAGGCGCGTGTCGTCTTCCTCGCAACCGCGATCGCCGTCGACCGCGAGATGCGCGCGCGTATCGAGCGGCATCGCGCCGAGCGCCCGCCTCACTGGCGCACGCTCGAGGAGCCCTGTGACCTCGTGGCGAGCCTCCGCGAGGCGAGCGCGGGCGCCGACGCCGTGCTCGTCGATTGCCTCACCGTCTGGGTTGCCAATCTGATGCTGCGCGGCGACCCGGACGAACATGTGCTCAAGCAGGCCGACGAGCTTGCCGCCCTGCTCGCGCAGCCTCCCGCCGACCTCATACTCGTGTCCAACGAGGTCGGCCTGGGCGTGCATCCCGCCACCGATGACGGCCGGCACTTCCGCGATCTTCTCGGCGCGGTCAACCAGCGTGTCGCGGCGGCCGTCGGCCGCGTCGTCTTGATGGTCGCCGGCATTCCGGTCACCGTGAAGGACGTCCGCGCGTGATCACCGTCGCTGCGCTCCGCGATGCGATCGCCGCGCCGCCTGCGCACGCCGCCGGCGAAGCCCGGCGCCACCTGGACACGCTCACGAAGCCGCCCGGCAGCCTCGGCCGTCTCGAAGAGCTCGCGGCGCGGCTGGTTGCGCTGACGGGGGCCCCGCCGCGCGTGGCGCAGCCGGTGATTTTCACGTTCGCCGCGGACCACGGCGTGGTGGCCGACGGCGTGAGCGCGTATCCGCAGTCGGTCACCGCTCAGATGGTCGAGAACTTCCTCCGCGGCGGCGCCGCGGTGAACGTCCTCGCGCGCGATTGCGGCGCGCGTGTCGTCGTCGCGGACTTCGGCGTCGCCGGGCCGGTCAGCGAGTCCGACGCGCTGATCCGATGCTCGCTCGGGGCGGGCACGGCCAACATCGCGCGTGGGCCCGCGATGACGCGCGAGCTCGCCGAGGCCGCGATCGAGCGGGGCGCGCAGCTCGCGCTGCAGGCGGTCGATGCCGGCGCCGATCTGCTCGCCACGGGCGACATGGGAATCGGCAACACCACGGCGGCCAGCGCGATCACGGCCGCGTTCACCGGCGGCGTGGCCGAGGCCGTGACCGGGCGAGGGACGGGCGTCGACGATGCGGGATGGCGACGCAAGGTGGACGCCGTGCGGCGCGCGCTGTCGGTGAATCGACCCGATCCGCACGACGGCGTCGACGTGCTCGCGAAGGTCGGCGGCTTCGAGATCGGAGGGCTCATCGGTGTCATTCTCGCCGGCGCGGCTCGCCGCGTGCCGGTGGCGCTCGACGGCTTCATTGCCGGCGCCGCCGCGCTGATCGCCGCGACGATCGCGCCCTCAGCCGTGCACGCGATGTTCGCGTCACATCGCTCGGCCGAGCCCGGACACGAGCTGGCACTCGGCCATCTCGGTCTGGCGCCGTATCTCGATCTCGGTCTTCGGCTCGGCGAGGGCACGGGCGCGGCGCTGTTCGTGCACCTCGCCCGCGCCGCGGCGCGCGTGTACACCGAGATGGCGACGTTCAAGTCTGCCGGTGTGGACGGTCCGGCATGACGCGCGTCCTGGTGGTGGCGGGCACGGCGAGCGGTGTGGGCAAGACGTCGATTACGCTCGGATTGCTCGCCGCGCTTCGCCGCCGCGGGCTCGTCGTGCAGGCGTTCAAGGTGGGCCCCGACTTCATCGACACGGGTCTGCACGCGCTGGCCAGTGGCCGCGCCTCGTACAACCTCGACGGATGGATGTGCGGTCGTGACGCCGTGCTCGCCACCGTTGCGCGACACGCGGCGGACGCCGACGTCGCGATCGTCGAGGGCGTCATGGGCTGCTTCGACGGCCTCGACGGCACGAGCGAGGCGGGATCGACGGCGGAGGTCGCCAGGTGGCTGGATGCGCCCGTGGTGCTCGTCGTCGATGCGGGTGCGCAGGCGCGCAGCGCGGCCGCGGTCGTCTTCGGCTTCGAGCGATTCGACCCGGCGCTGACGATCGGCGGCGTGATCGTGAATCGCGTCGCGGGCGAGGCGCACGCTCGCATGGTGAAGGACGCCATCGGGGGCGCGTGCCGGGCCGTGCCGCTCGGCGCGATCGCCAGCGACCCGCAAGTGTGGGCGATGGCGGAGCGTCACCTCGGGCTCGTCACCGCCGTCGAGGGCGTGGTCGACGACGCGCGGCTTTCGCGCATGGCCGACGCCGTCGAGCGCGGCGTCGACCTCGGCCGGTTGGTGGCGCTCGCCCCGTCGCGCAGCCTGGCCGCAACGCCGCCGGCATCGACGTCCGCACCGCGTGCGACGATCGGCATCGCCCGCGATCGGGCCTTTCAGTTCTATTACGCGGAAAACCTCGATCTCCTCCGCGCGGCGGGCGCCGAGCTCGTCGACTGGAGCCCCGTCGCCGACGACGAGCCGCCCGACGTGGACGGCTTTTACTTCGGCGGCGGCTATCCGGAGCTCTACGCGCACCGCCTCGCCGACAATGCGGCGGTGCGCAAGGCTCTCCGTCGCTTCGTCCTCGACGACGGACGGCCCGTCTATGCGGAGTGTGGCGGGTTGATGTATCTCGCCGAATCGCTCGAAGATGCCGACGGTGGCGTGCACGAAATGGTTGGCCTCCTGCCAGCGCGGGTCACGCTGCGGCCGCCCCGCATGTCGCTCGGCTACGTCGACGTCGCGCTCACCGCGGCCACCCCGCTCGGCCCGTCGGGCGGCGTCGCGCGGGGCCAGGAGTTTCACTTCTCGCGCCTGTCGCCGGTTCCCGCGAGCGTGCGGCGCGCCTACACCGTGACGGCACCCGCCGGCGCGTCGCGCGCCGAGGGGTATCTCGTCGGCAGTGCGCTGATGAGCTACGTGCACCTGCACTTCGCGTCGAATCCGGCCCTCGCCGTCGGCTTCGTCGACGCGTGCGTGGCGGCGCGACGATGACGGCGGCGCCGTGCCTGATGGTGCAGGGAACGGCCTCAGGTGTCGGCAAAAGCCTCCTCGTCGCCGCGGTTTGCCGCATCTTCGCGCGCGCGGGTTACCGCGTCGCACCGTTCAAGTCGCAGAACATGTCGCTCAACGCGGCGGTCACGGTGGACGGCGGCGAGATCGGCCGGGCCCAGGCGATGCAGGCGGCCGCGGCGGGTCTCGAGCCGACGGTCGACATGAATCCGATCCTTCTCAAGCCGGAGCGCGACGATCGCTCGCAGGTGGTGGTGCGCGGCCGTGCGATCGCGACGCTGGACTGGCGCGGCTACGAGCGGCTGACCCCGACGCTGTGGCCCGTCGTCGTCGAGAGCCTCGAGCGGCTGCGCTCGGCGCACGATCTGGTGGTGATCGAGGGCGCCGGCAGTCCCGCGGAGATCAACCTCGACACTGACCTCGCGAACATGCGCGTGGCCGCCGCCGCCGACGCGCCCGTCGTCCTCGTCGGGGACATCGACCGTGGCGGCGTCTTCGCCGCGCTCGTCGGGACGCTCGCGCTGCTCACGCCCGCGGATCGTGCACGAGTCGCGGCGATCGTCGTCAACCGCTTGCGAGGCGATGCGAGCATTCTGGGTCGCGGGCTCGACCTTCTTACCGCGCGCACCGGCGTGCCGGTTCTCGGTGTCGTGCCACATCTCGGCGCCGCGCCCGTGCCCGACGAAGACTCGCTCGACCTCGACGACGCGTGGGGCGAGCCCGGCCCCGGCGCCAGTGTGGTCGTCGTCGTGCCGCGGCTGCCGCGCATTGCGAACTTCGACGATTTCGAGGCGCTGGCCGCCGAGCCCGGCGTCGTCGTGCGGTTCGTCACGCGGCCGAAGGCGATCGATGCCGCCGACGTGGTCGTGCTGCCGGGCAGCAAGACGACGATCGGCGACCTCGCGTGGCTGCGCGAGCGGAGGCTCGACGCCGCGATTGCGCGCGCCGCGCGCGAGGGCCGCGCCGTGATCGGCGTGTGCGGCGGATACCAGATGCTCGGTGAGCGTCTGGACGATCCCGACGGCGTCGAGTCCGCCGGCGTCTCGGTCGCCGGACTCGGCCTGCTGCCCGTCGTGACCACGTTCGTACGGGACAAGACCACGCGACGCGTGCACGGCACCGTGCTGGCCGGCGGTCCGCTGCATGCGGCGGCCGGCGCGACGCTCGACGGCTACGAGATCCACTGCGGACGCACGACCGCGCATGGCGGCGCGCCGGTCTTTGCGGTCCAGGCGCTCGGCGATCGCTCGGCCGGCGTAGACGGCACGCGCGTCGGCAGCGTCATCGGCACGTATCTGCACGGCTGCTTCGGGAGCGGTCCGCTGCGGCGCGCGCTCTTGACGGCCGCCGTTTCGCGCCGCGGCGGCGTCCCGAACCCGCACTGGGGCGCCGATGCGCTGGCCGGTCGCTACGATCGCCTGGCGGATCGCGTGGCGGCAGCGCTCGATCTGGACGCGCTCGCGCGGCTGGCGCGTTGTCCGCTCGGCGCGGTGACCGCGTGATCCGCGTCGCGGCGGCGGCCCTCCTGAGCCTGGTGCTGGGCTCGCCGGCTCACGCGCTCGTGCTGCGGGACATGCTCGGGCGCGACGTCACGCTGGCCGGGCCGCCGACACGAATCGTCTCGCTCGTGCCGAGCGTCACCGAGACGGCATTCGCGCTCGGCGGTGACGCGCGGCTCGTGGGCGTGAGCGATTTCTGCGACTGGCCGCCGGCCGCGCGCGCCAAGCCGCACGTGGGCGGCATGATCAACCCGAGCCTCGAGACAATCGTCGCGCTCAAGCCGGACCTCGTGGTCGGCACCGACGAGGGCAATCGCGAGGAAACGTTCTTGCAGCTGCGACGTCTGGGCATTCCCGTCTACGTGGTTCACGCGCGCCGCGTGGCGGAGATGTACGACCTCATCACCCGCGTGGGCGAGCTGACCGCGCGCCAGGACGCGGTCGCCCCGCTCGTGGCCGGCATCCAGCGGCGCATCGAAGCCGTGCGCGCCACGGTGCGCGAGCGGCCGGCGCCGCGGGTGCTCTACGTGCTCTGGCCCGATCCGCTCCTCGTTCCAGGCCGCGATTCGCACCTGACCGAGATGATCGAGCTGGCCGGTGGCCGCTCGATCACGGCGGCGGAGCCGGTGAGCTACGTGCGCTTCAGCATCGAGGCGGCCGTGGCGCGGGCGCCCGAGGTCATCGTGCTGGCCGATCATTCCAGCGGGGCCTCGACGGCGGGGCGTGCGGCGCCGGAGAAATGGCAGGCGCTCACGAGCGTGCCGGCCATTCGCGCCGGCCGGCTCTATTCGGTCGATCTCTCGATCCTGCATCGCTACGGTCCGCGCGTGCCCGAGGGCCTCGAGATGCTCGCGCGCATGATCCATCCCGAGGCGTTTCGATGAGCGACGCGCGAAGGCTCGCCACCGCGCTGTCGGCGCTCGGCGTCGTCCTGCTCGCCATCGGCCTCACGGCGCTCTTCGTCGGCAGCGCCGGACTCTCGCCCGGAGCGGTCGCGCGCGCCCTGACCGGCCGGGCGGAGACGTCGTCGGTCGAGGCGATCGTGACCCTGAGCCTGCGACTGCCGCGCGTGGCGGCCGCGGCGCTGGCCGGCGCCGCGCTGGCGGTGGCCGGCGTCGGCTTCCAGGCGCTCACGCGGAACCCGCTTGCCGAGCCGTCGGTGCTCGGCGTTTCGAGCGGTGCCGCCTTCGGCGTCGTGCTGGCGCAGATTCTCGGGTTCGAGACCGGGCTCGTGGCCGCGCTCGGCGTGGCCGTGTTCGCGTTCGCCGGGGCGCTGCTCTCCGCGGCCATCGTGTATCTCGTCGCCACCGCGCCGGGCGGGCTCGCCATCCAGACGCTGCTGCTCGCCGGCGTCATCGTAGGCATCTTCTTCTCCGCCGCGATCACCGTGATCATCTCGGTCGTCGACTTCAACCGCCTGAGCGGCGTGATCCACTGGCTCCTCGGCAATCTCGCGCCGATCCCGCTGAGCTCGCTCGCGCTGTTCGCCGCGCTGACCGGCGCCGGCGTGTGGCTGATCCTGCGTCACGCACGCGAGCTGAACCTGCTCGCGCTCGGCGAGGAGGCGGCGAGCCAGCTCGGGATCGACGCCGAGCGGCTCAAGCGACGCGTCTTCGTGGCTGCGGCGCTGTTGACGGGCACCGTCGTGGCGTTCACGGGACCGATCGGCTTCGTCGGCCTGATCGTGCCGCACGTGCTGCGCGGTCTCGTGGGACAGGACAATCGCTTCCTCGTCCCGACCTGCGCGGTGGCGGGCGCGACGTTTCTGCTGGCCGCCGATACGCTGGCGCGCAACGTGGTGGCGCCCGCGGAGCTCTCGGTCGGAGTCATCACGGCGTTCTGCGGCGCGCCGTTCTTCGTGTGGGTCCTGCGCGCGCGGAGCCGGCCGGCATGACGGCGCTCATCGAATTCGACCATGTCGCCTTCGCCTACGCGCGCGCCGCCGACCCTCGGACGCGCGCCTTCGCCTTTCCGGGCCTGTCGTTCGCGATCGAGCGCGGTGAGATCTTCGGCGTGATCGGGCCGAACAGCGCGGGCAAAACCTCGCTGTTGCGCCTGCTCACGCGCGTGCTGTCGCCGCAGCGTGGCGAGATTCGCCTCGACGGCCGCCCGATCGCAGCGCTGCGATCGTGGGAGCTCGCGCGCGAAGTCGCGGTGGTGCCGCAGGACGCGCCGCGGCCGTTTCCGTTTACCGTCGAGCAGCTCGTGCTCATGGGCCGCTATCCGCATGGCCCGCGCCGGTTCTTCGAAGACGCCGCCGACGCCGCCGCGGCGCGCGACGCGATGCTGGCGACCGAGACGCTGAGCCTCGCGGCGATGCCGCTCGAGCGGCTCTCCGGCGGCGAGCGGCAGCGTGCGCTGCTGGCCCGCGCGCTGGCGCAGGAGCCGCGGTTGCTCGTGCTGGACGAGCCGACGGCCCATCTCGATCTGCGCTATCAGGCCGAGACGGCGGCGCTGCTGCGCCGGCTCAACCGCGAGCGCGGCATGACCGTGTTGCTCGTTTCGCACGACCTGAATCTCGCCGCCGAGCTCGCCGACCGGCTCCTGTTGCTGCGCGCCGGCGAGGTCGCGCGGGTGGGCGCGCCCGGCGACGTGCTCGAGCAGGGATTGCTGGAGGACGTGTTCGGCTGCCGTGTCACGGTCGACAAGAGCGCGAGCGGACGTCCGGTGGTCCAGCTCGCATACGACAGGGGGTGAGAGGCGAGTCGTTCGCGTGTCACGCGCTCCGGGCGCGAGGGAAGCCGGTGAGAGGCCGGCACGGTCGCGCCACTGTGAGTGGGGAGCGTCGTCCAGGTCCCGGGCCCGAGGGAGCCACTGTCGCCGGTACGGCGATGGGAAGGCATGGACGATTGCGACGATCCACGAGTCAGGAAACCTGCCCGGAGCGAGTCGTCCAACCCTTTCGCAGAAAAGGAGCGGCGCATGATCCGGATGGTGACGATGGTGCTCGCGGTCGTGCTCGCGGCGGGCACGGTGGCGGCGCAAGAGGTCAAGCACACGGAACCGGTGGTCGTGACGGCGACGAAGGTCGAGACGCCCGCGGAGCAGCTCGGCGCGTCGGTGACCGTCATTCCCGGTGAAGATATCGACGCGCGGCGCTATCCGACCGTGGACGAGGCGCTCCGCAGCGCGCCGGGCGTGGACATTCGCCGTTCCGGAAGCTTCGGCAAGACGTCGGCGATCTCGATCCGCGGCGCCAACCCGAGCCAGGTCCAGGTGCTCGTGGATGGCATGCGCGTGAAGAGCCCGACGCTCGGCCAGGTCGACCTCTCTGACCTGTCTCCCGAGCTCATCGAGCGTATCGAGATCATCCGAGGGCCGCAGTCGACGCTGTACGGCGCCGACGCGATCGGTGGCGTGGTCAACATCATCACCCGCAAGGGTAAAGGGCCGTTCAGCCTGTGGGCGACCCAGGAGGTCGGCAACTACGAAACCCTACGCTCGGCGACGGGGTTCTCGGGCTCGGTCGGCATCTTCGACTACGCGTTCGCGACGGGCCACTTCGAGTCCAACGGCCAGACGATCAACGACGGCGTCGATCAGAATGCGCTGAATGGCCGGTTCGGGCTCTCGCTGCCGGGCAACACGACGGTGTCGCTCGCGGTGCGATGGAACAAGACCGACACCGGTGTGCCGATCGAGTTCGTAGCCAGCCCGCAGCCGATCGTGCCGACGATCGATCCCAACACGCACCAGCAGACGGAGACGGTCATCATCAATCTCGCGGCCCACACCCGACCGGTGCCGTGGTGGGAGAGCGAGATGCGTGTCGGGCGTTACTGGAACCGCCAGGTGTTCATCGATCCTCCCGATCCTTTCACGTGCCCGCCCATCACATTCGGACCGCCGTGCGATTTTTCGGGACTCTTCAAGGTCGAGCGTCGTGAGATCGAATGGCTCAATCACTTCCACGTCGGGAACTGGTCAACGAGCACGTTCGGGTTGGAGTATCGCTGGGAGTCCGCCGACGTTCAGGGCACGAACGGCTTTGGACCGACGATGGAGACGGTGTCGGGGCTGTTTCAGCAACAGTTTCGGTTCTTCGATCGCCTGTTCATGGCCGCGGGCGTACGGGTGGAGGACAACGACGTGTTCGGCCGCTCGGTCACCGAGCGTGGTTCGCTGTCCTTTCTGATCAAAGAGACGGGGACGCGGATTCACGGCGGCGCCGGCTCGGGCTTTCGCGTCCCGACGTTCAACGACCTCTTCTTCCCGGGCTTCTCGAATCCGGCGCTGAAGCCCGAGGAAAGCTTTTCATTCGACGCAGGCATCGGTCAGAAGCTGTGGAACAACCGCATCCGCCTCGACGCCACCTTCTTCAAGAACTCCTTCACCAACCTGATCAAGAACGTGATAATCCCCGCGCCGCCGTTCGTCGTCAGCGCAAACGTCGGCCGAGCCCGCAGCCAGGGACTCGAGTTCACCAGCGAGGTTGACGTGCTCGAGACGCTCACCGCCGGTGTGAACTACACCTACACCGAGACGAGGGACCTGGACGCGCATACGTGGCTGCCGCGCGAGCCGCGGCATCGCTGGAACGCGCGCCTCACATGGCAGCCCGTGAAGCCGCTGTCGCTGTGGAGCGAGCTGCACATCGTGACCCGTCAGTGGGAGAGCCTGGGCAGAATCTATAACCCCGGCTACACCCGGCTCGACATCGGTGGGACGTATCGCATCCTGGAGCGCTGGGGTCTCGTGAAGTACGTCGATCTGACGGCGCGGATCCAGAACGTCGCCAACGAGTCGTATCAGGAGGTGCGCGGGTTCCCGGCTCTGGGCATCACGGGGATCGGCGGCGTGCGGGTGGCGTTCGAGTGAGCCTCGACGGCGTCGCGACGCGGGTGGGGCCGGAGGCGGTCGTCGTGATTGCCGAGCACGAGCTCGTCGTGCTGTCCTCGGCGGTCGTCGGCGGCGGCTTCACCCGCGCGCGCGCCGTGCTCAACGTGCACGTGCCGAAGAACTTCGCGTGCGCCGACGCGGTGGAGACGGTCGCCGCCGCCGCCCTCCGCCTCGGCGTGCCGGCGCCGTGGGTCGGACTGCTCACCGGCGCGTGGACCGAACGCGCCGAGATCGCCACCGCGGCGGCGGACGAGGTACGCGCGCTGGTCGTCGCCACCGTCGGGCTGAGCAATCCGAGCGCGGCGGGGCTGACCGCGCGCGCGGCCGCGCTGCCCGCGACGATCAACACGATCGCCGTGGTCGACGCCGATCCCGAACCCGCCGCGCTCGTGAACCTCGTGGCGACGCTGACCGAGGTGAAGACTGACGTGCTGCGCGCGGCCGGCGTGCGCTGCGAGGATGGCCATCCCGCCACCGGGACCTCGAGCGACGCGATCGTGGTGGCCGCAACCGGACGCGGCGCGCGCTGCCGTTACGGCGGACCGCTGACGGAGGCCGGCTGGGCCACGGCGCGCGCGGCTCGGCAGGCGCTCGAGCGTGGCGTGCGCCGGTGGCTCGACGCCAACCGGGCGCAGACGTGATCCGTCCGGCGCGTTGGGTGCCGTTGTCGCTCGCGCTGCACGCGGCGACGCTGGGAGGTGGCGTGTGGGCTGCCCGCGAGCCGCTCGAGCGCGCGCTGTTCATGGATCTCACGTTGAAAGATCCGGACGAGCGCGCCGACACCCCGCGCGCCGCCGCGCCGCTGCGCGCGCCGACGCAGCGACCGTCCGCCACGTCGCGCTCGCCGGCGCCGCGGCCGAGCGCTGCGGCCGAGCCGGCGGTGACGCCGATGGCGTCGCCTCCTGCGCCTCCTTCGACACCTGAGATTGCCACGACGCCGTCCGAGCCGCCGGCCGTCCCGCAGCCGGCACCCATCACACGACCGGCGCCGGCGGCCGAGCCGTCGCCGACCGTCGCGCAGGCCGGCCCCGCCAACGGCGCGACGACGGCGCCGAGCGTGTCCAATGACGCGGCGGCGTCGCGGAGTACCACCGCGAGTGGTGACGGTGCAGGGGCGACGGGGGTGACGAGCGGCGGCGGCACGCCCGGCGCAGCGGCGGCGCGCGGCGCGGGCGATGGCGCCGCGCTGGCGCTGGCGATTCCCGGCGACGGTGGCGGTGAGATGTACGGCGCCTATCTGGCGGCCCTGCGGCGTCGACTGCAAGAGACGCTCGAGTATCCGGCTACCGCGCGGCGGCGCGGGCTCAGCGGCACGGTCCACCTCGAGATCTCGCTCGAGTCGTCTGGTCGAGTGAGCGAGGTCGTCGTCGTTCGCTCCTCGTCCCACAGCGTGCTCGACGACGCCGCGCTCCGCGCCGCGCGCAGCCTGGCGCGCGTGCCGTTTCCGCCGGATGTGCGGCCGCGTCCGCTGCGTGTGCGCCTGCCCGTGGTCTTCGAGCTCCGCTGACGCGCGCGGCTCCGATTGGCGTCGCGCCACGTCGTTCTCGCTCGGCGCCGATCCTCACTCGCAGCCGCGCTGACGCCCGCGGCGAATCGCGTTACCATGCGCGCCATGACGACGCGCACGGTGGAGCGCGGGCCCGACGAGAGCGTGACGGAATACGCCGACGTCCCGGTGCACGGGGACGTCGTGCAACAGCTACTCACCGAGCTCTTCAGCCGGCACTGGGCCGAGATCTTTGCGGGCCCCGTCATCGAGGGCGCGGCCTACGAGATCCGCTTCACGTCGCCGCCGAAACTCTCGATGCTGGACGGCTACCTGACCGTCGATGTCGGCGCCTGGCATTTTCATCTCTGCGTCGGCGAGCATCGCGGCGCCGCCACGCCCGAGCAGGCGGCGATCCGCCGTGTGGCGCGCGCGGCGTTCTTTCACACGGACGGCGGTAGCTGCGTGCCCGGCGCGTGGGGACTGCGGCTCTGGAACGGACGCGGCGAGCAGATGATCACCGTGTATTTCCCGAATCCGTGGCTCGACGACGCGCAGCAGCGCACGCGCGAGCCTCGCTGGGAGAAGACGGCGCTCTGGACGGAGCTGAGGGCGCGCTACGCGGGCGCCACCGGCTAGGATCCTTCGCCGCGCCACGCTCGGCGTGGCGATCTGCGCGCTCGGCGTGGTCGCCGCCGGCGTCGTGGCGACGATGGTGATGTCACGGCAGGGCTCCCCGGAGCGGCTGCGCTCACGGGCGGGACGCCTGGCGCGAATTGACACCACGCCGCTGCGCAGCCTCGGCGCCTCGAGTATCGAGGAGCTCACGCTGCATAGCTCGAGCGGCCTCGACGTTCATGGGCTGGTGCGCGTACCCACGACGGGCCGTCCGCCGTACGCCGGCGCGGTGGTCGTCGGAGGCATCAAGCGCGGCAGCCGCGTGCTCACGCTCGCCGGGCTCGACGACATCGCGCGCGACGCCGTCCTCGTCTCGCCGGATTATCCGATCCAGCTCCGAGCCGGCTCGTGGCACGGGCTCACCGCGCTGCGCACGCTCGCCGGGCTGCGGCCGGCCGCCTTCGACAGCGTCTGTGACGTGCTGCTCTTGACGGAATACTTGAGCGGCCGCCCCGACGTCGACCCCCGCCGCATTTTCCTGATCGGCGGCAGCCTCGGGTCCGCGGTCGTCGCCATCGCGGGCGGCGTCGATGCGCGCCCGGCGGCGGTCGTCCTGCTCTACGGCGGTGGGGACATGGCGCCGCTCATCACGCACACGCTCAGGCATCCGGCGCAGGACGCGCCGGTCGCGCACGCCATCGCGCCGTTCGTCGGACACGCGCTCGCGTGGTGGCTCACCCCGCTGGCCCCCGAGCGCTACGCGCCCGCCATCGCACCCCGCACGCTCATCATGATCAACGGCGCCGAGGACTCGCTCGTCCCACGCCGATACGCGCTGATGCTGTACCGCGCTGCGCAGGAGCCCAAGGAGCTCGTGTGGGTCGCGGGCGAGCACGTGCAGCCCTCGGAGAGCGCGCTGATCGAGCGGCTGGGCGGCATCGTCACCACGCGGCTGGTCGCCCACGGCCTCTTACGGTGATCGCTGAAGATCGCCTCGCCTATGCCTCCTGGCTCGGCGATTCTGCCGCCGCGCGGCGCGTGATGAGCGTGTAGAACGCCGGTAGCGCCAGCAGCGTCAGCGCGGTGGACGACAGCAGGCCGCCGATCACGACGCGGGCCAGCGGCCGCTGGATCTCCGATCCGATGCCGTGGGAGATCGCGGCCGGAATGAAGCCGATCACGGCGACGATGCCGGAGACGACGATCGGGCGGAACCGCAGCGTGCAACCCTGCCGAATCGCGTCCCCGAGCGACCGCCCCTCGGCGCGCGCCTGACGGATCGAGGAGACGAGCACGACACCGTTGAGCACACTGACGCCGAAGACCGCGACGTACCCCACGGCCGCCGAGATGTTGAAGTGTGTGCCCGAGACGAAGAGTGCCAGCGTGCCGCCGATGAGGGCGAACGGCAGGTTCAGCATGATGAGCAGCGCATCGCCGATCGACTGGAAGGTGCCGAAGAGCAGCATGAAGATGATGACGATGACGAGCGGCACGATCACGTAGAGCCGGGCGAGCGCGCGCTGCTGATCTTCGAAGCGCCCCGACCAGATCATGGTGTAGCCGTCCGGAAGGTGAACCGTCGCATCGACCTTGCGCATTGCCTCCGCGACCAGGCTCGCCATGTCGCGCTCGCGCACGCCCCACTTGATCCCGATGCGGCGCTGGTTGCCCTCGCGCAGGATCTGGCCGAGGCCCTCCGTTTGGACGAACTCCGCGAGCTGCGGGAGCGGAATGCGCTCGCCACTCGGGGCGCTCACCGTCAGCGCCCGCAACGTCTCCAGGGACGCGGCGCCGCCCGTCAATCGGACGGCGAGCTCGAAGCGCCGTTCGCCCTCGAAGATCTGGGTCACCACGCGGCCGCGCGTGGCCGCCTCGATCACGTCCTGAACGTCTTGCACGTTGATGCCGTAGCGGGCGGCCGCCTTGCGGTCCACCACGATCTGCAGCTGCGGCTGGCCGACCAGATGGTCGTAGTCGAGATCGGTGACGCCGCGGACGCCGGCGAGCACATCGGCGATCTCTTTCGCCTTGGCCTCGAGCACGAACAGGTCGGGGCCGAAAAGCTTGATGGCCAGCTCGCCCTTGACGCCGGCCAGGGCCTCGTCGACGTTGTCCTTGATCGGCTGCGAGAAGTTGCTCGTGATGCCGCGCAGATCCGCGAGGCGGGCCGCCATCGCCTCGACGAGCGTGTCCTTGTCCGCGATCCTCCACTCGGCCCGCGGCTTGAGGCCGATATAGAACTCGGCCGTGTCGGGGCCGTTGGGGTCGGTGCCGTCGTCCGGCGCCCCGTGCTGCGAGACGACCACGCGCACCTCCGGGAAGCGCAGCAGTCGCTCGCGGATGTCGTGGACGTAGGGGTTGCCGTCTTCCAGAGAAATACCGATCGGCAGCTTCACGCGCAGCCAGATGTCGCCCTCGTCGAGCTCCGGCAGAAACTCTTTGCCGAGGACCGTGAATGCGAGCAGGGCCAGCGCGAACATCGCGGCGGTGGCGGCGACCGGCACGACCGGCCGGCGCAGGCAGAAGCGGAGCGCCGGCAGGTACGGCGCACGCAGCCAGCGCAGCACGGGGCTCTCCCGCTCGGCGGGCGGACGCCGAAACAGGAACGTCGTGAGCACCGGCAGCAGCGTGAGAGTCAGCAGAAGTGAGCCGATGACGGCGAACGCGATGGTGATCGCCATCGGCCGAAACAGCTTGCCCTCGATGCGCTGGAACGTCAGGATCGGCGCGTAGACGGTCATGATGATCATGACAGCGAAGGTGAGTGGGCGGGCGATGTCGAGCGCCGCGCGCTGGACCTCGGCCACGACGCGATCGCCGGTGACTTTCCGCTCGCTCAGGTGGCGCAGGATGTTCTCGGTCATGATCACGGCGCCGTCGACGATGATCCCGAAGTCGATGGCGCCGAGCGACAGCACGTTCGCCGGAATCCCTCGCAGATCCATGAAGACGAACGCGAAGAGCAATGACAGCGGGATCGTCACCGCCACGATGAGCGCCGCCCGCAGGTTGTAGAGGAAGACGGAGAGCAGGACGATGACCAGAGCGGCGCCCTCGACGAGATTGCGCATGACCGTGGTCACGGTGGTCTTCACGAGGCGATCGCGGCTGTAATACGGCCGCATGACCACGCCCGCCGGCAGCGTCTTCTGCAACTCGGTGATCTTCGCTCGGACGCCTTCGATCACTGCGTCGGCATTCTCGCCCTTGCGCATCAGGACGATGCCCTGCACGAGGTCGTCGGCGTGATCCCGGCCGAGAATGCCGAAACGGATGGCGTGGCCGATCCCGGCGTGCCCGATGTCCCGCACGCGCACCGGGGTGCCCTTCGACGACGAAAGGACGATGTTGTCGAGATCGTCCGTCGACTGCACGAGGCCGATGCCGCGCACCATGAGCGCGTATTGGCCTTCGCGGATGTAGGAGCCGCCGGCGTTGGTGTTGTTGGCGGCCACGGCGTCGAAGACCTGCTTGAGCGTCAGGTTGTAGGCGCGCAGCCGCTCGGGATCGACGGTCACCTGATATTGCTTGGTGCCGCCGCCCCAGGAGACGACGTCGGCGACGCCGGGCACCTTGCGGAATTCGCGGTCGAGCACCCAGTCTTGATAGGCCTTGAGCTCGATCAGCGGCATCGTCGTGGACTCGAGCGTATAGCGATACACCTCGCCGATGGGCGAGGCCAGCGGCCCCAGCTGCGGCTTGGCGTCCGAGGGAATGTCGGCCTGGGCGATGCGCTCGAGGACCTGCTGGCGCGACCAGTAGTTGTCGGTACCGTCCGCGAACAGCAGGCGAATATTGGAGAGGCCGAAGTTGGAAAACGAGCGCAGGAACGTGACGCCTGCGATGCCGTTGAGCTCCTTCTCGAGCTGAATCGTGATATAGCGCTCGACCTCCTCGGCGGCGTGACCCGGCCACAGCGTGATGACGTCGACTTCGACGTCGGCCACGTCCGGATACGCCTCGATGGGCAGGCGGTGGAACGACACGATGCCACCCGCCGTCAGCAGCAGGGCGAGCGCCAGCGTGATCAGACGCTGGTGCAGCGCGAACGCGACGAAACGCGCGATCATGACTCACGCCTTCCTCGGACCGGCGCGCATCACCTGCGCGCAGCCCGGGTTCGGTTCCGGAATGCCGCCGGCAAACGCCGGCGGCGCCTCAGGACGGCGGTATCAGACGCGCGCGGGGGGAGCGCGGGTGGCGTCGGCGGCGGCCGCGCGGAACGGCGGCGCGCCGACATCGGCGGTGGCGACGGTGCCCGCCACGACCCGCCGGCAGTCGGAGACGGGCGGGGCCGGGTGCACGGTCGCGGCGGTGGCGCAGACGAGCACGACGACGTCGTCGTGGTCGCCGTCGTCCCAGAATCCGGCGACCCACGTGGGGTCGGGCGGGCTCGCCAGCGCCAGCGGTGTCAGGCTCACCAGCGCGAGCAGGAGCAGCAGCACGAGCCACGCGCGCGGGCTCACGCCGGAACCTCGTCGGAGACTCCGTGCCGGGCGCCGAGCCATGCATAGATGGCGGGCAGCACCAGCAGGGTCAGGAGCGTCGAGGAGATCAGGCCGCCGACGACGACGCGCGCGAGCGGTCGCTGGATCTCGGCGCCGATGCCGTGCGAGAGCGCGGCCGGAAGGAAACCGATGACCGCCACGATGCCCGAGACGACGATCGCGCGGAAGCGCAGCGTACAGCCGCGCACGATCGCCTCGCCGTGTGAGAGCCCCTCCTCACGGGCGTGACGGATGGAGGACACGAGCACGACGCCGTTCAGCACGCTGACGCCGAAGACGGCGATGTAGCCGACCGCCGCCGAGATGTTGAAGTTGGTGTTCCACAACAGCAGCGCCAGGGTGCCGCCGATCAGGGCGAAGGGCAGGTTGAGCATGATGATGAGCGCGTCGCCGACCGACTGAAAGGCGCCGAAGAGGAGGATGAAGATGATGAAGATGACGAGAGGCACGATGACGTACAGCCGCGCCAGCGCCCGCTGCTGGTCCTCGAAGCGCCCGGACCACACCATGCGGTAGCCCGCCGGCAGCGTCACCGCCTTCATCTTCGCCATCGCCTCCGCGACGAGTCCGCCCATGTCGCGGTCGCGTACGCTCCACTTGATCGCCAGGCGGCGGGCGTTCGCCTCGCGATCGATCTCCGCCAGCCCTTCCGTCTGCACGAATTCGGCGAGCTGCGTGACGGGGATCCGCTCGCCGCTCGGCGCGCTCACCGTGAGCGCCTTCAGCGTCGCCAGCGGATCGTCGCCGCGGGGCAGCCGCACGGCGAGGTCGAAGCGGCGCTCCCCCTCGAAGACCTGGGTCACGACGCGTCCTTTGGTGGCGGCTTCGATGCCGTCCTGGACGTCCTGCACGTTGATGCCATAGCGGGCGGTCGCTGCGCGGTCGATGACGACCTGCAGCTGCGGGAGGCCGACGAAGTGATCGTAGTCGAGGTCGGTCACGCCGGCGATCGGCCGCAGGACGTTCACGATCTCTTTCGCCTTCGCGTCCATGACGAACAGGTCGGGCCCGTACAGCTTGATGGCCAGCTCGCCCTTCACGCCGGCCATGGCCTCGTCGACGTTGTCCTTGATCGGCTGCGAGAAATTCGTGGTGATGCCGGGGACGGCGGCCAGCAGTCCGGCGCGCATCCGCTCGATCAGCTTGTCGCGGTCGTGCGTCGTCGTCCACTCCTCGCGTGGCTTGAGGCCCACGTAGAACTCGGCGTTGTCCGGCGCCTCCGGGTCGGTGCCGTCGTCGGGGGCGCCGAGCTGCGACACGACGGCGCGCACCTCGGGGAACTTCAGGAATTGCTCGCGCATCTCGCGGACGTACGGGCGTCCACCTTCCACCGAGATGCCCAGCGGCAGCGCCACGCGGACCCACATGTCGCCCTCGTCCAGCTCGGGCAGGAATTCCTTGCCGAGAAACGTGAAGGCTCCGAGGCTGGCGAGGAGCAGGGCGGCCGCGGCGCCGACGGGCACGACCGGACGGCGCAGGCAGAAGCCGAGCGCCGGCGCGTACGGGCGGCGTAGCCAGCGAAGCAGCGGACTCTCGCGCTCGGACGGCGGACGCCGGAACAGCAGACTCGCGAGCACGGGAATGACGGTCAGCGTGAGCACGAGCGAGCCGATGACGGCCAGCGAGATGGTGACGGCCATGGGCCGGAACAGCTTGCCCTCGATCCGCTGGAACGTGAGGATCGGCACGTACACGGTCATGATGATCAGCACGGCGAACGTCAGCGGACGCGCGACGTCGAGCGCGCTGTGCTGTACCTCGCGGACGACGCGATGGCCCGTGACGCGTCGCTCGGCGAGATGGCGCACGATGTTCTCGGTCATGATCACGGCGCCGTCGACGATGATGCCGAAGTCGATGGCGCCGAGCGAGAGCAGGTTCGCCGGGATCGCGTTGAGATCCATGAAGATGAACGCGAAGAGCAGCGACAGCGGAATCGTCAGCGCCACGAGGATGGCCGCCCGGATGTTGTAGAGGAAGAGCGAGAGCAGCAGCACCACGAGCGCCGCGCCCTCGATGAGGTTCCGCATCACGGTGCCCACGGTGGCCGTCACCAGCCGCTCGCGGTTGTAGTACGGCCGCAGCTCCACGCCCGGCGGCAGGAGGTGCGTGATTTCTTCGAGCTTGCGCTTGACGCCCTCGATGACGGCGCCCGGGTTCTCGCCCTTGCGCATGCGAACGATGCCGCCGACCACGTCGTCGTCGTGATCGCGGCCGAGCACGCCGAGGCGGATCGCGTGGCCGATGCCGACCGTCCCGAGATCCCGCACGCGCACCGGCGTGCCGCGCGGCGCCGCCACCACGATGTTCTCGATGTCGCGGGTTGACTGGATCATGCCGATCCCGCGGACGGTCAGCGCATATTGTCCCCAGGGAATGTAGGACCCGCCGGCATTGGCGTTGTTGGCGGCGACCGCATCGAAGACCTGCTTGAGCGTCAGGTTGTACGCGCGCAGCCGCGCGGGATCGATGGTGATCTGATACTGCTTGATGCCACCGCCCCACGAGATCACGTCGGCCACCCCGGGCACCTTGAGGAACTCGCGCTCGAGCACCCAATCTTGCAGGGCCTTCACCTCGACGAGCGGCAGGCTCGACGACCACAGCGTGTACCGGTAGACCTCGCCGATCACGCTCGACAACGATCCGAGCGAGGGCCTGGCGTCCGAGGGAACCTCGGCGCCCGCGATGCGCTCCTGCACCTGCTGTCGCGCCCAGTACTTGTCGGTGCCGTCGGCGAAGAGCACGCGGATGTTCGACAGCCCGAAGAGCGAGGCCGAGCGCAGGAACGTGACATTGGCGATGCCGTTCAGCTCCTTCTCGAGCTGGATGGTGATGAGGCGTTCCACCTCCTCGGCGGCATGCCCGGGCCAGAGCGTGATGACCTCCACGGTGACGTCGCCGACATCGGGGTAGGCCTCGATGGGCAGCCGCGTCCACGACAGGAGCCCGCCCGCCGTCAGCAGCAGCGCCAGCGCCACCGTCACGAAGCGCTGGTGCAGCGCGAAGGCGACGAGCCGCGCGATCACTTCGCGGCTTTCTTGAGCAGGATGCTTCCGGACGCGACCACGCGATCGTCGCGGGTGACCCCCCCGCGCACCTCGACGGCGCCGTTCATCTCCACACCGATCTGCACCGGGCGGCGCGCGTAGTCGTCCGGCCCGCGCGCGAGCAGCACGTACGTCTGGCCCTCATCGCGGTGGATGGCGGTCACGGGCAGCGTGAGCACGCGGGTCACGCCGGTGGCGATGGCGACTTTGACGAACATCTCGGCCTTCAGCGTGCGGCCGCGATTGGGCACGACCGCACGCACCTTCACCGTGCGCGTTTCCTTGTCGACGAGGTCGCTGATGAATTCGATCGTGCCCTCGAAGCGCTCGTGGGGGCAGCAGGGCAGGGTGACGACGACGCGCTGACCGCGCCGCACGCGCGTCACGTCGGGCTCGTACACGTCGGCCACCACCCACATCGTCGACACGTCGGCCACCACGAACAGGTTCACCGGCGTGTCGGACTGACCGTAGGCCACGACCTGCCCCGGGGCGACGTTGCGCTCCACGATGACCCCCGAGCGCGGGGCGGTCACGACGATGCGCGTGCTGCTGTCGGCGCGGGAGGCGATGGCCGGCAGCTGCTCGGCGGCGACCCCGAGCGTGCGCAGGCGCGCCGCCGCCCGCTCGCGCTCGGCCACCGACTTGCGATAGTCATTGTCCGCCTCGCGAACGTCTTTTTGCGGCACGGCCTTGACCTCGAACAGCTCGCGAGCGAGTCGAAGCGCGGCCTCCGCCCGTTCGACGTCGGCCACCGCCTTCGCGTAGTCGGACTTGGCGGCGCCCAGGTCGGGACTGTCGATTTCCATCAGGCGATGGCCCGGCTCCACGACTTCCCCGGGCCGCGCGAGCACCTCGAGCACGCGGCCGGTGAGCGGCGCGTGCACACGCGCGAGCGCCTCCTCGTTGAACTGCGCCTTGCCGCTCGTCTCGAGCGTCGTGGCCCGCTCCTGATACTGCGGCTGCACGACCACGACGGCCACGTTCGCCGCCGGCGCCGGGGCGGGCTCCGGCCGCGCCGGACCCGCGTCGTCGGGGCGCCGGCCGCACCCGCTGAGCACGGCGAGCAGGGCGACGCCGACGACGATGCGGCGGGCGCTCATCGCAGGACTGAGCCTTCGCCGACGGCGGCTTCGAGCTGATAGACGGCGGCCCAGTACGCGCCGAGCGTGCGCAGATGCTCGAGCGCGGTCTCGCGATACGTCCGCTGCGCGTCGAGGAAGTCGAGCAGGCTCACGCCGCCGCGGCGGTAGGCGAACTCCACCGTGTCGCGCGCCCGCTGCGCCTTGGGCAGGTACGTGTCGCGCAGCAGGAGCACCTTGTCGCGCTGGACGGCGAGCTGGCTCAGCGCGGCGTCGACGTCGGCCAGCACCTGCACCGCGGCCGCCTCGCGAAGCGCGTCGGCGCGATCGACCTCGGCCCGCGTGCGCGCGATCTCGCCCTGGTTGCGGTCGAAGATCCGCAGGGGCACGCTCAGCCCGACGCCGAACGTGTTGTCGCTGCCGATGCGCTGATACTCGAGCTGCGGCGTGACGTCCCACCAGGCGTTGGCGCGCGCCAGCTCGCGGTCGGCCCGGGCGCGCACCCGCGCCGCCTCCGCCGCCCGCAGATCCGGCCGCGTGTCCAGCGCGCGGCGGCGCAGCGCGGTCGCGTCGAGCGGCGTGTCGCGGAAGCCGAGATCGCCGGACAGCGTGAAGTCTTCGGGGAGCGCCGGCGGCCCCACCACCGCCCGTAGCGCGATGCGCGCGGCGGCGATGGCCTGACGCGCGTCGGCGGCGTCGCGCTCGAAGGCGAAGCGCTGCAGCTGAATGCGGGCGAGCTCGAGCTCCGAGATGTCGCCCTTCTCGGCGCGGATCCGCTGCAGGCGCTCGACCTCGTCGAGCGCGCGGAGGCTGTCGTTCGCGAGCCCGAGCGTCGCCTCGCCCACGAGCACGTCGGTGAACGCCTTCTTGACCTGCGCCACGACCTGGCGACGCGTGTCCTCGACCTCGGCGACGGTAACCCGCGTGGCGGCGCGTGCGCTCGCCAGGCGGCGCTCGCGCTTGCCGCCGAGCTCGATGGGCTGGCCGACGTTGACGGTGTACTGCGGGTCGATGTTGCGGCTGCCGAGCTGCTCGACGATAGAGTTCGCCGTCGGATTGGGCCGCAGCCCCGCCGTGATCTCCTGCGCGCGCGTCGCGCGGTATTCGTGCTGCTTGGCGCGCAGCGTGGGGTTCGCGCGCAGCGCGAGCGCCACGACGTCGTCGAGCGACACGGGCGTCGCGGGCGCCTGCGCGTGCGCGGGCATGGCGGACGCAACGATGACCGCCAGCACGGATGCAAACCTGACCATGACGTCTCCTTGCGTGGAACGAGGGCCGGCTAAATCAGTGCGCGCGAGGAGCGGTCAGGCGGACGGGGCGTCGGCGAGCGTCGCGCGCGGCAGCAGGATGCGCGTGGCGGGCGTCGGCGCGAAACGGCGGACGCGCGGAATCGCGGCGCGCTCGACCCGCGCCGCATTGGCCCGCGCGCGGGCCGCGAGCGCGGCGCCGAGCACGAGGCTGAACGCGAGCGCCGCGAGCACGACGCGCTTGACGTCGTCGTGATGCGATTCGGCGGGCCGGACGGCTTCGGCCTGGGTGAACGGCACGAAATCGGAGCCGTCGACGTCGAGGACCTCGAACAGGATGAACGCGCAGACCAGGCCGAGGCAGGCCAGGTACACGGCCAGCAACAGGCGAGGCCAGCGTGCGCGTCTCAGGGCGGCGTACACGTTTGAAGAAGTACCACATCGCCCCGAACGTGTCGATAATGCCGACCGTGTCGGCGCTGGCCGTGATCGTTGCCGTCGCGCTCGACCTGGCGCTCGGCGATCCCCCCAACCGCCTGCATCCCGTCGCCTTCATGGGCCGCGCGATCGGCGCCGGCCGCCGTGCGCTCTGCCGGGGCGGGCGGGTGCGGCTGTTCGTCTCCGGCGCGGTCGTGACGCTGACCGTCGCCGGCGCCGCCGCTGCGGCCGGCGCGGTCGTGGCCGCGCTGGCCACGCTGTGTGGCCGGGCGGCGCCGCTCGTGGAGGGAGCGGCGCTCTCGCTGCTGCTCTCGTTGCGCGGGCTCGCCGCGGCGGCGCGTGAGGTGGCCGGACCGTTGGCCGCCACGGATCTCGCCGCCGCGCGCGCGGCGCTCGCTCGTCATCTGGTCAGCCGACCGACGTCGGACCTGCGCCCGGACGAGATCGCGTCCGCCGCCGTCGAGTCGGTCGCCGAGAACCTCACCGATGCGCTCGTCGCGCCCGTGTGCTTCTACTTGCTGTTCGGGCTGGCCGGGGCGGCCGCCTATCGCGCGATCAACACGGCCGACGCCATGATCGGCTACCGTGACGGCGCGCTCGAGTGGTTCGGCAAGGTGGCGGCCCGACTCGATGACGCGTTGAACTTCGCCCCGGCCCGGCTCGCCGCGCTCGGGCTCGTCGCCGGCGCTGCGGCCGCGGGCGAGAATGCGCGCGGCGCGGCCCGCGTGTGGCGACGCGACGGCGCGCGCACGGCGAGTCCGAACGCCGGCCGAACGATGGCCACGATGGCCGGGGCCCTGGGGCTCACGCTGACCAAGCGCGGCGCCTATCGGCTGGGCGACGGTCGTCCGGCCGTCGTCGGTGACATCCCACGCGCGGTCCGCATCCTCGGCTGGGCCGCGGCGCTGACCGTCGGCGCGCTCCTACTCCTCGATTCGCTTGTGCTTTTTCTTGCTGGCGGCCATGGAGCGCTGAGTATCATCTAGGGCGTCGCCGCGGAGGGCGATGTTGGCTTCAATGACGGTCACCGATCGGCTGACGGACGGAGTTCGCGCGGCGCTGGCGGCGGCGGGGCTGCCCGCGGCCGACGACTGTGCGTGGGAGGTGCCGCGCCAGTCCGAGCACGGTGACTACGCCACCAACGTCGCCATGACGCTGGCGCGCGCTGCGAAGCGACCGCCCCGCCAGATCGCCGACGCGCTCGCGAAGAATTTTCCCGCGATGCCGGAGGTCGCCCGCGTGGAAGTTGCGGGCCCCGGATTCCTCAACGTGTTCCTCGCGCCGACGTGGACGTCGAGCGCGCTGCACGAGATCCTCGACGCGGGCGCCGCCTACGGCCGCGGGACGGGCCACGCCGGGCTGCGCTCGCGTCTGGAATTCGTCTCCGCCAATCCCACCGGGCCGCTCGTGATCGTCAACGCACGCGCCGCCGCCGTCGGCGATTCACTCGCGCGTCTGCTGCGCTCGCAAGGGGCTCGCGTCACGACCGAGTACTACGTCAACGATGCCGGCAACCAGTTCGAGATGTTCGCACGGTCGCTCGAGGCGCGCGTCCGCCAGCGCTTCGGCGAGCAGGCGGCCGTTCCCGAGAAGGGCTACACGGGCGAGTACGTGGCCGATCTCGCGGCGCGCTACATAGAGGAGCACGGCGGCGGCCGTCCGGCCACGCTGGAGATGCCCGAGCGCGAGCGCATCGAGCATTTCGGCCGCTGGGCCGTCGACCATTACGTCGCCGAGCAGCGGCGCGTGCTGCACGACTACGGCGTCGATTTCGACGTGTGGACGTCCGAGCAGCGCGATGTGCGCGATCGCGGGCTGGCCGAAAAGATCGTCCAGGAGCTCACCGCGCGAGGGCTGACGTACGAGCAGGACGGCGCGCTGTGGTTCCGCTCGACGGCGGCGGAGGCCGCGGAGGACGACAAAGACCGCGTGCTGCGCCGCCGGACGGGCGAGCTGACCTATTTCGCGGTGGACATCGCGTACCACCAGTACGTGAAGTTCGCCGGCGATGATCGCGTGATCAACCTGCTCGGTCCCGACCACCACGGGTACGTCTCACGCATGCGCGCGGCGATGTCCGCGCTCGGGCATCCGCCCGACGCGTTTGCCGTCTTCATCGTGCAGCTCGTGACGCTGCTGCGCGACGGCCAGCCCGTGCGGATGTCCAAGCGTCGCGGCGAGTTCGTGTTGATGGAGGAGCTTCTGGAGGAAGTCGGGCGCGACGCCGCGCGCTTCACCTTCCTCACGCGGCGCCACGACAGCCCGCTCGAGTTCGACCTCGCGCTCGCGACGCGACAGTCGAGCGACAACCCCGTCTACTATGTGCAGTACGCGCACGCGCGGATTCGCTCGATCCATCGTCAGGCCGCGGAGCAGAGCATCACCATTCCGACGTGGCGGGACATCGATCTGTCGCCGCTGGCCGCCGCCGAGGAGCAGGCGCTGATCAAGCGGTTGTTGGAGTATCCGAACGTGGTGGCCGGCGCCGCCCGCGCGCTCGAGCCGCACCGCATCGCGTACTGGCTCACCGAGCTGGCCGGAATCTTCCACGCGTACTACAAGAATCACCGCGTGCTGCAAGACGATCGCCGGCTCATGCTCGCCCGACTCGCGCTCTGCACCGCGGTGGGCCAGGTCATCGCCAACGGCCTGGCGCTGCTCGGCGTCAGCGCGCCCGAGACCATGTAGATGGCGGCGCGCGGGCGGCGGCGCGGCGGTCTCTTCGTGCTGATCGGCATCCTCAGCATCCTCGCCGTGACCTTCGGCGCCGGCGTGTACGCCGGGCGCATCTGGATGGCGCGCTCGACCGTGACGCCGGCGCGCGTGACGGACGCCGACATCGGAAAGCGTGGCCCGACGCGGGGCGCGAAGCTGCCGGAGCCTCCGTCGCCGCAGCTGACCTTCTATCACGAGCTGACGGCGCCGCTCACGGCGCCGCCGCCGCCGCCCAAACCCGCGAAGGCCGGCAAGCCGCTGGTCAACGGGCCGCGTCCCGCCGAGCAAGCCGACGCGCTGACCGGGCGAGACGGATCCACGACCATCTCGGGCAGGCCATCCGCGGATCGAACCGGCCTCGCGGCCCCCGCGACAACGAACCGCTTCACGGTGCAGGTCGCCTCGTACCGCGTGCGCCTGCAGGCGGAGGCGATGCGCGAGTCGCTCGCGTCCGCCGGGCACGACGCGCGCGTCGTCGAGGCCGACGCGCACGGTCCGGTGTACCGCGTGCAGGTGGGGGATTTTTCGACGCGCGACGCGGCCCGCGCGGTGGCCGCGCGTCTGAGCGGCGAGCGTTTGTCCGTTGCTCCCATCGTCACTCCGCGCTGACGTGACGACCGGGCGCCCAGGTCGCGTGCTCATCAGCGAGCCGGAGCTGCGCGCGCGCATCGCCGAGCTCGGTCAGCAGATCGCGCACGACTACGTCGGCGAGACGCCGGTGCTGGTCGGGGTGCTGCAGGGCGCGTTCTTGTTCATGGCGGATCTCGTGCGCGCGATTCCCAGCGACATCACGACCGACTTCATCGGGCTGGCCTCGTACGGTGCCGGCCACCGCTCGTCGGGCCAGGTGCGCATCGTCTCCGATCTCGCCATGCCCGTGGAGAACCGCCACGTCGTCGTGGTCGAGGACATCGTCGACACGGGGCTCACGATCTCCTACTTGCGACGCAACCTCGAGGCGCGCCATCCGCGCAGCGTGCGGGTCTGCGCGCTCGTCGACAAGATCGAGCGCCGGCAGGTAGACGTCCGGATCGACTACGTCGGCTTCACCATTCCGAACGTGTTCGTCGTCGGGTACGGCTTCGACCTCGGCGGGCTGTACCGCAATCTTCCGTACGTCGCCGCGCTCGACGAAACGCGCGCCTGACGCGTCGTGTCAGCCCGCAGCTCACCTTTCTCGCTGTGCTAAACTGGGTGCGATGAACCAGGTTTACAAAAACCTCGCCCTCTGGATGGTCATCGGCCTCATCGTCATCCTCCTCTTCACGGTGTTCTCCAACACCCAGCCCGGCGGGCAGGAGTCCCCGAACTTCTCGGAATTCCTGAAGGCCGTCGAGCAAGGGCGGGTCGAGTCGGTGGTCATCCGCGGCAACCTGGTCACATACAACCTCCGTGACGGCTCACCGACCCAGCGCACGTACATCGTCGACTATCCCGACCTCGTGAAGATGCTGCGGGACAAGGGTGTGCGCATCGCGGTCAAGCCGCCGGACAGCAACCCGTGGTACGCGATCTTCCTGCAGTGGGTGCCGATGCTGCTGTTCATCGGCGTCTGGATCTTCTTCATGCGGCAGATGCAGGGGGGCGGCGCCAAGGCGCTGTCGTTCGGCAAGGCGCGCGCGCGGCTGATCAGCGAGAAGCAGAACAAGGTGACCTTTCAGGACGTGGCCGGGGTCGACGAGGCCAAGGAAGAGCTGCGCGAGATCATCGACTTCCTCAAGGATCCGCAGAAGTTCCAGAAGCTCGGCGGCAAGATCCCCAAGGGCGTCTTGCTCGTCGGTCCGCCGGGCACGGGCAAGACGCTGCTCGCGAAGGCGATCGCCGGCGAAGCCAACGTGCCGTTCTTCTCGATCTCCGGATCCGATTTCGTCGAGATGTTCGTCGGTGTCGGCGCCTCTCGCGTCCGAGATCTGTTCGAGCAGGGCAAGAAGCACGCGCCCTGCATCATCTTCATGGACGAGATCGACGCCGTGGGCCGCCACCGCGGAGCCGGCCTGGGCGGCGGTCACGACGAGCGCGAGCAGACGCTCAACCAGCTGCTGGTCGAGATGGATGGGTTCGAGACGAACGAGGGCGTCATCCTCATCGCGGCGACGAACCGGCCGGACGTCCTCGACCCGGCGCTGCTCCGGCCCGGACGCTTCGATCGCCAGGTCGTCGTCCCGCGTCCCGACGTGAAGGGCCGCGAGGAGATCCTGCGCGTGCACGCCCGCCGAATCCCACTGGCGCCGAACATCGAGCTCAAGGTGCTCGCGCGCGGCACGCCCGGCTTCTCGGGCGCCGACCTCGCCAACCTTGTGAACGAGGCGGCGTTGCTCGCCGCGCGGCAGAACAAGAAGCTCGTGGAGATGCCCGACTTCGAGAGCGCGAAGGACAAGGTCCTGATGGGGGTCGAGCGCCGCTCGATGATCATCAGCGACGCCGAGAAGCGCACCATCGCCTATCACGAGGCGGGGCACGCGCTGGTGGCCGACTTTCTGCCGGGTGCCGATCCGCTGCACAAGGTGACGATCATTCCGCGCGGCCGCGCGCTCGGGCTCACCATGCAGCTGCCGATGGACGACAAGTACAACTACTCCAAGGAGTACTTGATCAACCGCATCACGATTCTCCTCGGCGGCCGCACGGCCGAGGAGCTGGTCCTGCAGCAGCAGACCACCGGCGCCGGCGACGATCTCGAGAAGGCCACCGAGATGGCGCGCAAGATGGTGTGCGAGTGGGGCATGTCCGACAAGCTCGGCCCGCTGACGTTCGGGAAGAACGAGGAACACATCTTCCTGGGCCGCGAGGTGGCGCGTCAGAAGGACTACAGCGAGGACACCGCGCTCGCCATCGACGGTGAGATCAAGCGGATCATCGTCGAGTGCGCCACGCGCGCGCGGCAAATCCTCGAGGAAAACATCGAGAAGCTGCACGCGCTCGCGCGGGCCCTGCTCGAGCGGGAGTCGCTCGACTCCGAAGAGATCGCGCGGATCCTGCGCGCGCGTCCGTTCTCCGAAGCACCCGCGCCGGCCTAACGCTCGAACCCGTGCGGGCACGGTACTCGGCGCCCGCCGTACCATCTCGCGTGGACCGTCGGTCCGCGCGACCACTCTCGGCGGTGGATGGTATCGTGAGACATGTCGCGTAGATCTCGCGCCGATCTCGCTGGCATCCAGATCGGCGACGGCCTGCCCGTCGCCGTCATGGGCGTGATCAACGTCAGTCCCGAGTCGTTCCATCCCGGCTCCGTCTATCGCGGCGACGACACCGTGCTGGCGGCTGCGCTCGCGATGGCGGAGGCGGGCGCCGCGCTGGTCGACGTCGGCGCACGCTCGAGCGCGCCCTACCTCGACACCGCCATCACCGAGGTGGAGGAGAGCGAGCGGCTGGTGCGCGCGGTCGGCGCGCTCGCCGCCAAGCTCTCGGTGCCGCTCTCCGTCGACACCTCACGCCCGGTCGTCGCGCGCGCGGCCCTCGAGGCCGGCGCGCGGGTGCTGAACGACGTGTCGGCGCTGGCCGATCCGATGCTGGCCCGGGTCGCGGCCGAGCACGACGCGGGGCTCATCGTGATGGCGGCGCCCGCGCCGGGTCGTGCTGTCGACGCGCCGCTGTCGACCGTCACGCGGATCCTGCGCGGAGCACTCGACACGGCGCGCGCCGCCGGCGTGCCGGAGGAGCGGATCGTCCTGGATCCCGGCATCGGCTTCTTCCGCGATGCGGACATCGCGTGGCACGCCTGGGACGTGACCGTGCTCGCCGCCCTGCCCGAGCTCGCGGCGCTCGGGCGGCCGCTCTGTGTCGGCGTCTCGCGCAAGTCGTTCGTCGGCGCCATCACCGGCCGCGCCGATACCGCGGCGCGCCTGTCCGGCTCGCTGGCGGCGACGGCGGCGGCCGTGCTCGGCGGCGCCGCGCTCGTCCGCACACACGACGTCGCGGAGACGATCGACGCCGTGCGCGTGGCCGAGCGCCTCCGTGGGTGCGCGCTGTGACGGCGGCCGCCTTCGGCTGGCGCGACGTGCTCGACGTCCTGCTCGTGGCGCTCGTGATCTATCGCATCTTCACGCTGTTCCGTGGCACCCGCGCCATGCAGATGCTGGTGGGTGTCGGCGTGCTCGTGGCCGCCTCCATCGGCGCGCGCCAGCTGGAGCTGCACAGTCTCGGCTGGCTCCTCGACACGCTGTGGTCCTTCTGGGTGGTGGTGCTGGTCGTGCTCTTCCAGCCCGAGCTTCGCCGCGCGCTCTCGTCACTCGGCCACGGCGCGGCGCTGCGCGCGCTCCTGGGCGGGCGCGGTGGCGAGACGCTGCGCGTGGTCGACGAGATCGCCTCCGTGGCCGGCTCGCTCGCCGAGCGCCGGATCGGCGCGCTCGTCGTCATCGAGCGCGGCACCGGGCTGCGGCAATACGCCGAGCTCGGCGTCGCCCTCGACGCGCTCGTGTCCGCCGACCTGCTGATGAGCATCTTCCTGCCGTACTCGCCGCTGCACGACGGCGCCGCGTTCATCCGCGACGATCGCGTCGTGGCCGCGGGCTGTTTCCTGCCGCTCTCGCGCAATGGCCAGCTGGCGCGCCAGCTCGGGACACGCCATCGGGCCGCGCTCGGCGTGACCGAGGAGACCGACGCCGTCGCCGTGGTCGTCTCGGAGGAAACGGGCCGCCTGTCGCTCACCGTGGATGGCGGCATCGAGACCCTGAGCAGTCCCGACGTGCTCCGTCGCCGGCTGCTCACGCTGCTGGGCGAGCCGACGGATGGCGTGCCCGCGTTCTGGCGTGGGTGGCTGCGCACCGGACGGCTGCGCGCGCGACCGGCCGAGCCGCCCGCGCCGTGATGCTGGCGGCGCTCACAAGGAACTGGCAGCTGAAGATCCTCGCGTTGGTCCTCGCGGTCGTGGTCTGGTTCTTCGTGGTCAACGCCAACCGAAGCCGCTTCGGCTTTGCGGCGCCCGTCGAATACGTCGGGCTCGATTCGGGCATGGTGCTGCTCGGCGCGCCGCGCGAGAGCGTCGACGTGCAGGTGGAAGCCGCGCGCTGGGCGGCGGCGCGGCTGTCGCCGGCCGACGTCCGCGTGCGCGTGGATCTCTCGCGCGCGCGCGAGGGCGACAATACCGTGCCGGTCTCCGCCGACGACGTGCAGATGCCGGCGGGGGTCAACATCGTGCGGGTGTCGCCCGACCTGGTCCGCGTCACGATTGCGGCGGCGGCGACGCGGGCCTTGCGCGTGGTGCCGAAGCTGCGCGGCTCGCCGCCCGCCGATGTCCAGGTCGGCCGCGTGGCCGTGGAGCCTTCGACTGTGCAGGTGAAGGGTCCCCGCACTACAATCGAAGAGCAGGCAACGGTGGAGACGGCGCCCGTGGACGTCAGCGATCTCCGTCAGAGCATCACGCGCAACGTCGGGCTGCAGCTGCCCGACTCCGTGTATCCCACAACCCACAGGACGGTGCAGGTGACCGTCGAGATTCGGCGCGATCGATGAGCCCGCGTGTAGCGAACCCGAGGCACGTATGAGCCAGCGGTTGTTCGGCACCGACGGCATCCGTGGCGTGGCCAACGAGCCGCCGCTGACGCCGGATCTCGCGTACCGCGTCGGCCGCGAGCTGGTCGCCACGCTGGCGGCGCAGCAGGCCGACGGCGCACGCGTTCGGCTGGTGATCGGCCGCGACACGCGCCGCTCGGGGCCGCTGCTCGAGGCGGCGATGGTGGCGGGGCTCTTGTCCGCGGGCGCCGACTGCTACACGGTCGGCGTGCTGCCGACGCCGGGCATCGCGCTGCTCACGCGCGCACTCGACGCGAACGGCGGCATCGTGCTCTCCGCCTCCCACAATCCGTTCGCCGACAACGGCATCAAGCTGTTCTCAGCGCACGCCACGAAGTTCCCCGACGCGTGGGAGGAGCAGATCGAGGCGCGTCTGGCCGCATCGGACGCCGCGCCGCGGGCGCATGGCGCCGACATTGGCCGGCTCGTGCACTACGATCGCGCGGAGAAGTACTACGTCGACTTCCTCACGCGCTGCTTTCCGCTGGACCTGGCCGGGCTCACCGTCGCGATCGACTGCGCGCACGGCGCGACGTACCGCGTGGCGCCGAGCGTGTTCCGGCGGCTCGGCGCGCGGGTGGTGGCGATGAGCGTGCAGCCCGACGGCACCAACATCAACGCCGGCTGCGGCGCGCTCCATCCCGAGGGGCTGCAGCGGCGCCTGCGCGCGGTACGGGCGGACGTGGGCTTCGCCTTCGACGGCGACGGCGACCGGCTCATCTCCGTCGACCACCTCGGCGAGATCCGTGACGGCGATTACGCGCTCGCCATCGCGGGGCGCCACATGGCGCGCCAGCGCCGGCTCAAGGCGAGCCTGGTGGTGACGACGGTCATGGCCAATCTCGGGCTCGACGAGTCCCTGAAATCGGCGGGCATCCGGGTGGTGAAGACGCAGGTCGGCGACCGCTACGTGCACGAGGCGATGCAGAAGAACGGCGCCAACCTCGGCGGCGAGCAGTCCGGCCATCTGCTGTTTCCCGACTACATGCCTACCGGCGACGGGATTCTCTCGGCGCTCGCGCTCTTGTCCGTGGTGCGCGAGACCGGCGAGGCGCTGGCGTCGCTGGCCACCTGCATGCGGAAGTTTCCCCAGGTGCTCGTCAACGTGCGCGTGCGGGAGAAGCCGCCGATCGAGACGATCCAGGGGCTGAACGACCGCGTCGGATCCTTCGAAAAGGAGATGGACGGCGTCGGGCGCGTGCTCATCCGCTACTCCGGCACCGAGGCGCTCGCCCGCGTGATGATCGAGGGCGCCGATGCGGCGCGCATCCAGGCGATGGCCGACGAGCTGGCGGGCGTGATCCGGGCACAGATCGGCCAGTGATACGGTCGCGATCGCGCCGCCGGCCGACAGCCGCCCGCAGCCAACGACCGTCTCAGACCAGGCCACCCACGGCTCACGTCGCGAACAGCGGCTTCGCTACAAAACGCAGCCGGCAACCATCGCAGACCAGGCCACCCACGGCGCAAGCCGCAAACCGCGGCTTCGCTACGGAACGGAGTCGGCAACCATCGCAGACCAGGCCACCCACGGCGCAAGCCGCAAACAGCGGCTTCGCTACGGAACGGAGTCGGCAACCATCGCAGACCAGGCCACCCACGGCGCAAGCCGCAAACAGCGGCTTCGCTACAATAGGCATCG
>Ga0081539_10000921_pt1 | contig 55381 bp, 53 predicted proteins | sample TabmetS4T2R2_FD_71023 | JGI IMG/M metagenome (GOLD analysis project Ga0081539, IMG submission 71023) | Tabebuia heterophylla rhizosphere microbial communities from the University of Puerto Rico - S4T2R2 | ecosystem: Host-associated > Plants > Roots > Rhizosphere ...
GGGTACCTTGGGCCGGATCTGGTCGGCGACGGCGCGCCATTGCGTGCTGGCGGCCTCCGGCGTCTCCTGGGCGAATGCCGTGGCGATGAAGGCCGCAACCACACGCCGCCCGCTCTTGCCGGCATGGGCCAGCGCATTCCGGATGAAGTGAACCCGGCAACGTTGCCAGGTGGCGTGGAGCACCTTAGAGACCGCCGCCTTGATGCCCTCGTGCGCATCGGAGATCACCAGCTTGACGCCACGCAGCCCGCGTCGCGTCAGCTTGCGCAGGAACTCCGTCCAGATCGGCTCGGCCTCCGAGGTGCCGACCTCCATGCCCAGCACCTCGCGACGGCCGTCCGCGTTGACGCCGACCGCAATGATGACGGCCACCGAGACGATACGGCCGCCGCGGCGCACCTTCAGGTAGGTGGCGTCGATCCAGATGTAGGGCCAGTCGCCCTCGATCGGCCGATCGAGGAAGGCCTTCACCTTGCCGTCGATGTCTTCGCACAGCCGGCTGACCTGGCTCTTGGAGATGCCGCTGGCACCCATGGCCTTGACCAGGTCGTCGACCGAGCGCGTCGAGATGCCTTGAATGTAGGCCTCCTGGATCACTGCCGTGAGCGCCTTCTCGGCCATGCGGCGTGGCTCCAGGAAGCTCGGGAAATAGGAACCCTTTCTCAGCTTGGGGATGCGCAGCTCGACCGTGCCGGCCCGCGTCTCCCAGTCCCTGTCACGGTAGCCGTTGCGCTGCACCAGCCGCAGCCGGTTCTTCTCGCCATAGCCGGCGCCGGTTGCCGCCCCCACCTCAATCTCCATCAGTCGCTCGGCGGCAAAGCCGATCATCTCGCGCAACAGATCGGCATCGGAGCTCTTCTCCACCAGCGTGCGGAAGTTCATCATGTCGTCGGTCATCGGTCGTTCCTCGAATCAGGTTGGTGTCAGCAACCCGACCCTACCGGGGAACATCGATGACCGCCCGCGAAGCCGCTCGCTCGCTACAGCGCTATTTGAGTGCGCGCGAGCGAGCGGCTTCGCTTACGCCGAGCTACACCACGAGGTGGGACACGACCCCGTCTTGGGTCCCGCCAGTGAAGCGGTCCATCATCGGCGTCGCAATGGTGCCGCGGACACGACGTTGATCCGCGCGCCCTGCGCGGCATAGTCGAGGGCCGCCGCCTTGCCCAGGCCCGCGACCCGAACTCCGTGGCGCAGTAGGGGGCCCTCCTTGGGAAGCCCTTCTCGGATGCGTCTGAGCCGTATTAGCTCGCCGACGTGACCGCAAGATTACTTGTCGTTGTGAGCAAGATTCATTGATCTGCGGCGACGGCCCGATCGCGGGAACATCGATGAACCGCGGCGAATTCATGAAATATCATCGTCGACGCGGGCTAAGACGGCCCTCGGCGGACCGCGCGGGCCGCCTGCAGCCCGCGCGCTGGCCGCTCTGGGCATCTGTCCCCACGACATTCCTCATGCACTAATTTGAGAATCTGATGGCGGAGATTCTCATAATTGACATCGCCGATCTCCGGCGAGTACGCTATAGTAGCGCTACTATCTCGTATGGTATCGCTACTAACAGCCGATAGGTTATGATTCTCGGTGTGGGGAGGCAGGCCAAGTCCCGCTCAGGGCTAATGCGGACTTGTCCGCAGATTCAATAGAGGGAGGGAAGATGAAAACGACTCATCTCGCCGTCACAATGGCGGCTGTTCTGTTAGGGTTGAGCGGTATGGCGCTCGCCCAGGAGACCACAATACACGTCATGTCCTGGACGACAACGCAGGCACCGGGTGTGGAGTACTGGGAAGAAATCACGAAAGGCTTCGAGGAGCAGCACCCAGGCGTCAAGATCGAAACCAACTTCGTTCCGTTTAACCAATACCTGCCCACGCTCGGCTCGATGATCGCCGGCGACAGTCTGCCGGACGTCTTCTACGGCCACGTAAAAGTCGCCGAACTCGGACGCGCAGGGAAGGTGATCGATTGGGCCGATCATGTCGACCAGGCCTACCTCGATGCGTTCTACCCAGGCGCCCTGCGCCAGTTCAACTTCGACAATGGCCATATCTACGCGCTCCCCTGGACCGCACTGAATCTCGGCATCTTTACCAATGACCGGATCATGCAGGAGAACGGCCTCTCGGCACCGGAAACCTGGTCCGAGCTGATCGAAATGGTGCCGAAGCTGCGCGGGGCAGGGCTGACGCCGCTTGCCTTCGGCAATGTTGCCCGCAACAGCTGTCTGGATCTCTTCATGATGCTTGTCGCCCAGTATGGCGGTGATGGCTACGCGCTCGACGACCTGACGCGGCCCGGCGTGACCTGGAATTCTCCCCCGGTCGTGAACGCCCTGACGCTTCTCGACAGGATGGCCAAGGCAGGAGTGTTCCTCGATGGCGTCAATGGCATCGACGACAGCCAGGCGTGGCAGCTGGCCTATCGCGGTCAGGCGGCAATGGTGTTTACCGGCTCTTGGGGGCCCTCGATCTTTGCCGGCGAAGGCAGCGAGGACTGGCTCAAGAACTATTCGGTGCATCAGTTGCCCGTCGTCAACGAGGGTGACACCAAGTACAGCGGCAACGGCAGCGGCGAAGGATGGGCTGTGAACGCGAACAGCCCGAACCGGGACATCGCGATCGAGTTCGTAAGATACCTGTTCTCTCCCGAGGTCTACGACGAGCACGTAGCAGGGCTTGGGGCCTTCCCGTCGAGGCCCGACGGGCTCGACAAGGTGGCCGAGCCGCATCTCGCCGAAATGGTCTCGTGGATGGATACCGACGGTGCCAATCACATTCTCTTCGGTGCGGGAACCTACGACGCGGTCGCCAATGTTTGCCAGGGCGTGCTTGACGGATCGATCGAGCCGGCCGCGGGGGCGGCGCAGATCCAGGCCGACGTGCTGGCGACGCGGTCGGGCGCGCCCAAATGATGCCGCGCGCGTGAGCCCGCTTCAGGGCCAAGCGGACATACCGCAACAATGGAGCCCGCCAACGCTCAGCGGCGCCGACGGGTTTTCGAGTACCTCTCGGCAGGCAATCTAGGAGGCAGCCATGGCGCGACCGGATGGTTGTAGACCAGCGCGCACGCTGGAGCCGAAACGACGTTGGGTGTCAAATCCCGGCACCGATGAAACGATTGGCCGCACCATGTGCACGGGAGTCGGATATGAGGCTTCCTGGACAGTATAGGGTCGGCGAAACCCTGGTTGCGTTTGCCTTCATTGCACCGGCGGCGGTGGTGCTGGTGGTCTTCATGGCCGTGCCGATGGTCAACTCGATCATCCTGAGCTTGCAGTCGTGGAACGGCATGGCCCCGCCGGTTTGGGTCGGGTTCAGAAACTACGTCGCGCTTTTGAGCGATAAGAACTTCCTCTCCGCGCTGAACCACACAATCTACTACACGCTAGCCACCGTCGTGCTGCAGACGATACTGCCGCTGCTGGTGGCCAGCCTACTCGCATCGGGCGTTCGGGCAGGAGTTTTCTTCCGCACCGTGTATTTCATGCCGGTCATCATTTCGTTAGCTATCAGCGGGCTGCTTTGGCGGATGATTTTTGAACCGAATTTCGGCGTTCTCAACGAGATGCTGCGGTTCGTGGGGCTTGGCAATTTCACGCAACTCTGGCTGGCGGACCGTAACCTCGTCATCCCTAGCCTGATCTGCGTTTCCGCCTGGCAATCGCTAGGTTTCTATTTGGTCATCTACTACGCAGCGATCCAGGGAATCCCCAGCGAGCTCTATGACGCCGCCAAGATCGATCACGCCAACGCGCTGCAGCGCTTCTGGTACGTCACAGTGCCCTCGCTGCGACCAGTCATCGTGCTTGTCGTCGTCCTTAATACCATCAACGGCATCAAGGTCTTCGACCATGTGTGGGTGATGACAGCCGGCGGGCCCAATCGAGCGAGCGAGATGCTAGGCACCTACCTGTACAGCACCTCGTTCGGCGCAATTGGCAGCTCCAATCCACAACTCGGTTACGCCACCGCCATTGGGATTGTCATCCTGCTGTTCAGTGTGCTGCTCAGTATCGTCCAGATCAGGTTGGGCAGGCGCGAGGAGCTCGACTAGTGACGAGTTTGAACTCCGTACCCGTGACCGCAAGGGTTTCAGGCGCGAATGATGACCGGATCATCCTGGGCCTGAGCCGCAGCCTCGTCTATACCATCTTGATCCTAATTGTAATCGTACAGGCGTTTCCCTTTGTTTGGATGCTGAGCGCCTCGCTCAGCAGTCAACGCGAGGTCTTCACCTCATTTCTGCCCACGCGTCTCGATTTTTCGAGCTATGCGCGGGTTTGGGTCGCCATCGATCTCCCCCAGCATTTGTTGAATTCACTCCACGTCACGGGACTCACCGTCTCGATCGTGGTGATCGTCTCGACGCTGGCCGGCTACGCGTTTGCGCGCTTCCGATTCCCGGGCCGCGATCTCATTTTCTACGTCTTCATCGCGGCCATGATGATTCCCGGCCAGGCCATTCTCATCCCTATGTTCAGATTCCTTAAGAACATCGGGCTGCTCAACACCCTGACCGGCCTGTCGCTCTCCTATCTGGGCAGCGCAGTCGCCTTCTCGATTTTCCTAATGCGCTCGTTCTTTGTGAGCCTTCCCAAAGAGCTGGGCGATGCCGCCAAGATGGATGGGGCCAATGAATTCGGCGTCTTCTGGCATGTGTACATGCCGCTCGCAAAACCCGGCATCGCGACGGTCGTGATCATCCAATCGATGAATGTCTGGAACGAGTTCATGTTCGCCAATACCTTCATCTCAACGCCAGGCACGAAGACCATCCAATCGGCGGTTTTCCAGGCCGTCGGCCAGTATGCGACCGATTACAGCACACTCAGCGCGGGCCTGATGCTGGCTCTCTTGCCGGTCGTCGCCATCTTTCTCGCGCTGCAGCGGCAGTTCGTCCACGGCCTGACCGCCGGCGCCGTCAAGGGCTAGCGCTGGCCGTCCCAACCGTCCTCTACACGCAGCAGAAGGAACTCCGAGGTGTATCCCAACTTTGCCGACCAGGCCGCCCTCGTTACGGGGGCGGGTTCGGGTCTAGGACTCGCCGCTGCTCGCGCTTTTGCCGAAGCAGGAGCGTCGGTCGCATTGCTCGACGTCCAAACGGACGCGATCGACGCGGCAGCGGACACGATACGCGCGGCCGGCGGCAAGGCCATTGCTGTCAGATGCGATGTCGCCGTAGAGGACGACGTCGCCTCGGCCATCGAGCAAACCGTCTCCGCCTTCGGTCGACTGGACGCGGCCTTCAACAATGCCGGTATCTTTACGCCAGTTCGCGAGACCGCCGAGGCAGCCGGCGATGAATTCGACCGCGTGATCGCAGTCAATTTGCGAGGGGCGTGGAGCTGTATGAAGTATGAGTTGCAGCAGATGTTGCGCCAAGGGAGCGGGGCGATCGTCAATTGTGCCTCAGTCAGCGGGCTGGTGGGCGTTGCTGGCCAAGGCGCCTATGATGCCGCCAAGCACGGCATGATCGGTCTCACTCGCACGGCCGCACTTGAGTACGCGTCACGGGGCATTCGCATCAACGCCGTCTGCCCGGGCACGATCGCGACGCCGCTGGTAGCCGAGATTTTCGCCCGCGACGCCGCCGCTGTGGATGGCATCAGTCGCTATCATCCGATCGGTAGGATCGGCCGGCCGGAGGAAGTCGCGGCCGCCGTCTTGTGGCTGTGCAGCCCGGGTGCAAGCTTCGTCATTGGTCATCCGCTGGCGGTCGACGGAGGATGGACGGCGCAATAGGACGCGCGGCCAACGCGACATGCCGGCGGCACAGACCCTGTCCGCCACGGGACCTCATCGAGCCCGAGGCGCGGCCGGCAACCGGACCCGGGAGCTGTCTCGCGTGATCAGCGTGCCGTCCACCAGCGTTGTGACTGGCTCCGGCATCGCCTGGCGCCGATCCATCAGCGCGCAAAGACGTTCTACCGCCTTGCGAGACACCGCCTCGACGTCGTTCTTGATCGTGCTCAGGGGTATCACGCCGAACTTGGCAAACTCGGTGTCGTCGAAGCCGACGATCGACAGATCGCCAGGCACCGACACGCCATGGATCGTCGCCCAGCGGAGCACGCCCACGGCATAGCGGTCGCTGCCGGCGAAGATGGCTGTTGGCGGTTCGCGAGACGACATGATGGCTGCTGTCGCGTCGATACCACCTTCAATGCCGCGCATATGTGGGTAGCCCACGATCGACCGGTCGAACTCGATGCCCGCCTCCTCGAGTGCTGATGCGTAGCCGCGAAGCTTCTCGCTGTTTACCTCCGAAGTAACGATGCCAATTCGACGATGACCAAGGTCGATCAGGTGTTGGGTAGCAAGCACGGCGCCGCCGTATTCGTCGACACCAACCGCATCGATAGGGGCATCCTTGGTGCCGATTAGCAGCACGACTGGGAAGCCTTGCTGGCGCAAGCGGATCAGATGATCGATACGATCGTGCACCAGCGGGTAAATGAGGATGCCATCCACGAGGTGCCGCTGAAACCGCTCGATTGCTAGTAGCTCCTCCTCGAACGAACCGTTCGAGGTCGCGAACAGGACCGAATATCCGCGGGCGGCAAGCTCAAGCTGGATCGCTTTGGCCGCCGCCGTGAAAACCGGATTGGTGACATCGTGCAGGACCAAGCCGATCGTATTGGTTCGATCGAGGGCCAAGGATTTCGCCACATAGTTCGGTACATAGTTGAGCTCGCGGGCAGCGCGCTGAATGATGCCCTTTGTCTCTTCGGTGACGAGGCTGCTGTTACGCAGCGCGAGCGACACTGTATTAGTTCCGAATCCAGTCCGATCGGCGATGTCGGACAGTCTCACCCTCCTGCGGGTCATTGCCGCTCCTCGATCCCGCCTTTCTCCGGCTCGCAAATGTTTCTCCCCGACACGTTACCCCAGAAGGGGAGGCGAAGCCGACGCTTGCGCCGCTGATCGGCCGCGACCCTTTTGCCGCTCAAACCTTCACTCGGCAATGCCCCAGGATCAACCATGTTTCGCGGTTCCCCCTGAAGGGCCGGGATCAGCTGTAGACGGTCTGGGGACATCCTCCTGAAACGGATGGGAAGAAATGAGCTCTCGTAGGTTGTCCAGGGAACGAGTTGCGAAGCGCTCGAAATCCTGCGGCAACTCGGTATCCACAACGAGCTGTTGGAGCTCGGGCAGCCTTGCGATGGCGGGCCAGACACGATCATACCCCAGGTCGCCATCGCCAATGCTGGTGAATGACGACTGCTTCCGGCTCCAGTCGCGCAGCCGCAAGGTGCGGATGCGATCCGCGCGCAGCGCAAGTTCGTCTTCGACGTTTTCGCCGACCATCGTCAGCCAGCCGCTGACCAACTCGTAGTCGACCTCCGGACGAGCCAGGATCAGGTCGATCGGCCGTTGCCCGGAGGACAATCGACGATACTCATGGTCGTGATTGGCCCAGCCTATGCGAATCCCTTCGCGCGTCAGGCGGGCCGCGGTCTCCGCAAGTGCATCGCTGAGGTGCAGCCAGCCTTCCGCCGAATCTGGGCGCGTTTCTGTGCGTCGCAGATGGGGGATCGTGATCGAATTCGCCCCCATGACGTGCGCCATTTCGATCCAGCGCGCAGGCTCGTCCCTGACATCAGAGAGTTCCATGTGCACGCTCGGGATGGTCAGTCCGAACTCGTCCACAAGGTGTCGGAAGGCCTTGGCGTCCTGTGCGAACCAGAAGGGGTAGGCCTGGATGGAATCATAGCCCAGGCCGGCGACCGTCTCGAGTGTTCGACGCAATTCGAGTTGGCGGGCTGGCCACAACTGGATCGAGATATGGGGAGTCATCGTGCCGTCGTCTCGAGTGGATGTGAATCTGCGCGCTCGAAGGGATAGACCACGCCGGCCTGCGCCCGCCAAGCATCCAGCACGCGAGCATTGCCTAGGCTGTCCGCCCAACTCATGCCCGGGCTCGCGAACTCGACGCGACCGGCCGTGACCGCTTCGGCGACGGCGTCGCTTTCGTACGAGTAGAGGTGGGCGGATGCGCCCACTCTTACCGTTTCGCGTTCGCCGTTCCGGACAATGTCGATCTGTCCAGGCGAATTGTCGCGGTTGCCGCCGGCGAACCAGAAATCAGGAAGTTCGATTCGCCCTGCCGACCCATGGATTCGCAGGACGTTGTCGAGTCGGATCATCGTTCCGCAGGCTACTTGGGCGATGACGCCGCTAGCGAAGGTCAGAACCGCGGCCGACCAGCTGTCGGTCCCTTCGGCGTTGAGTTGGGCATCGCCGACGACGTGGACGGGGTCGTCGAACGGTTTCCCGACGGCGGCACCGGCAATCAGCCGCGCCATGGAGACGGGATAACAGCCGGCGTCCAAGATGCCTCCGCCAGCAAGCTGGGCGGCAAACAGCCGATGCTCCGGGATAAAGCTCGGCATCTGGAAACCGAAGCTGGACTGGATCATGCGAACCTCGCCGATCGCGCCCGCGACCAGGAGTTCCACAAGCGTGGCGACCTGCGGGTGCAATCGGTACATGAATGCCTCGCCGACAAAGGTACTGGCAGCACGGTGCGCCGCGAAGATGGCATCGGCCTCACGGGCGGTGACCCCCAGAGGTTTTTCCACAAGGGCGTGCTTGCCGGCTCGCGCGGCCTCGATCGCCCACCGGGCATGACCCGTGTGGGGCAGGGCGATATAGACAGCGTCGATTTCGGGATCGACGAGCAGGGCCTCGTATCCCTCGACGACCCGAACGGCAGGGTAGTCGGCCGCCAGGCTCTCACGACCGGGATTTCGCGTGGCGACCGCCGCCAGGACGCCATGCCGCGAGTCTCGAAGACCGTCGCGAAACGCCTTGGCGATATTGCCCGGCCCGATAATCCCCCAACGGAACCTTGGCTCGCTCATGACAACTCCTTCCGCGCCTTGCTACCGTGGGATAAAGCTGCTCGCCGGGGCATGTTCGGCGGTCGAAATCATGACGCTCTTGGTCTCAAGGAATTCGTCTATCGCTTCAATGCCGTTCTCGCGCCCCAGCCCCGATCGCTTCATGCCGCCAAACGGCATTGTGAAGCTGTAAGTCCGGTAGGTGTTGCCCCAGACCGTCCCGGCACGGAGGGCCTTGCAAACGCGGACCATCCGACCGATGTCCGCGGTCCACACGCCCGCCGAAAGTCCGTAGGCGATGTCGTTGCCGATGCGGATCGCCTCCGCCTCGTCGTCGAAGCCGATAATCGAGAGGATGGGTCCAAAGACCTCTTCCTGAGCGATCCGCATGGTGTTTGTGACGTTGTCGAAGATGGTGGGCTCGACGAACTGGCCACCGTGAATTCGTTCGCCCGTCGCCGGCTTGCCGCCCGTCAGGCAGCGCGCGCCTTCCGCCCTGGCGATCTCGATATAGTCTATGACCTTGCGATACTGCGGGGCAGTCGAAAGCGGGCCCATATGCGTCGCCGGATCCATTGGGTCACCCATCCGAATCGTCTGCGCCGCGGCGACGAGCCGCCGGGAGACCTCTTCCTTGATGGAATTCTGCACCAGGAGCCGCGAACCGGCGGTGCACATCTGGCCGGCGGCGCCAAAGATGCCCGAGATCGCTCCGGGCACCGCCCGATCGAGATTGGCATCCGCAAAGACGATGTTGGGCGACTTGCCCCCGAGCTCCATCGTCACCCGCTTCATGCCGCGCGCTGCTGCCTCGTAGACCTTGGCACCCGTGGTATCGGAGCCGGTGAATGTCACAATCCGGACGTCGCGATGCTCAACGAGGGGAACGCCGACGTCCTGACCCAGACCGGTCACCACATTGAGGACGCCGTCGGGCAGCCCCGCTTCCTTCGTGATCGCGGCAAACTCTAGGGTGCTTACCGAGGAAAACTCCGATGGCTTGACGACAACGGTGCACCCGGCGGCCAGGGCAGGCGCGCATTTCTGAGCAAGGAAGCTGAGCGGGGAATTCCAGGCGGTAAGTGCAAGCACTACGCCCACCGGCTCCCGGAACGTCATCCCAAGGACGTCCGGTTTGTCCATAGGCATCACCGCGCCCTCAATCTTGTCAGCGTAGCCGGCATAGTATTGCCAATAATCGGCCATGCTGTTCACGGCTCCGATCATCTCGGCAAACAATTTGCCGTTGTCACGTACCTCGTATTCCGCCAGCCGCAACGCCTCCTCACGCACGAGTACGCCGAGACGGTGCAGCAGCCGACCCCGATCGGTGGCGCTCATCTTGCTCCAAGGGCCGCTCTCCAGCGCGCGGCGGGCGGCTGACACGGCGGCGTTCGCATCATGCTTATCGCCCCTCGGAATCCGCGCCCAGACCTTGCCCGAGTAGGGATTGACGGTGTCGATCCATTGCCCGCCGTGGGGGGGCACGTACCGACCATCGATCCAGTTGGAATAGGTTTGCATCTCATTCTCCTCGTCACCGCCCGCACCGTACAGATCGTCGGCCGCGCTCGCTTTCCGGGCTTAGGGATTGCCCTGCCGCAGGCTTTGCGTCGGCTTAAGACGCAGGCTTTTCGCCATCTGCTGCGCCATCGCGGCAAGTCGCGCCACGAGAAAACTGCGCGCCTGGGGGATCGCGGTCTCCGTCCTGTTGCGAACGTCGTTGAGAAAGCGCGTGCCGAAGGGCAAAACCACCGCCGACGTATCGAGGTAGCGTGCACCGTCCTTGTTGACGATGAGGACGTGCTCACCGCCCTTGCGGCCAGCTGGATCGACGTACTTACGGGTTTCGATGTACCCGTCGGTACCAAGCACCATGAGGCGAACGTCACCCGGCATGCCCAGGCACTCCGGCGTGTACCAGTCGACGCGGAACCAGCCGGTGCCGCCATCGCCCCTCAGAGCGACTTCGCCGTAATCCTCGAAGCCCGGCAGGTCGGAGTTGGCGAAGTTTCCGGTTTGCGCGAGCGTGATTTCCGCTTCCCTCGATCCCGTGAAGGCCAGGAACTGCTCGATCTGATGGGTGCCGATGTCTCCGATGATGCCGCCCGACAGCGCAGGGTTGAAGAACCATTTGGGTCGAATCTCGGGGCGCAGCAGGTGCGGTCCAAGGCCCGTCGTCTGTACCACGCGCCCGATGGAGCCTTCGGCAACGAGGGTGCCAGCGAGAACCGTGCAGCGCCGGTCGTGATGCTCGTTGGAGAAGAGGCACCAGATGCGCCGGGTCTGCCCCTGCACGCGCTCGATCTCGTCGAGCTCGGCGGGACTGAGGACCGCGGGCTTGTCGGTGAGCACGTCCTTCCCACGCAGCATCGCCTGAATGGAGATCTTGGCGCGATCGGCGGGCATCGGCGATCCGGCGATCACGCCGATGGAGAGGTCGTCGAGGATTGCATCCATCGATGACGCGACCGGGACTTCGGGAAAGCGTTCGGTGAAGACCGCGAGGCGATCAGGCTCGTCCGAATAGACCGCTGCCATCTCGGCGCCGGCGCCCCGCAGCAGCTGCACGTGCGCGTAAGCGTGCATATGCGCGAGACCGACGATTGCAAACTTCACCCGAGCAGTTGGCATCGCGTCTCTCCCTCTTGTGCCCGCGCGAGCACGGAGCCGCTCGCCCCCGGGTCCGCGGCCGGCGAAGCCGCCTGCGATCGGGTGCCTTTGGCGATCAGGTAATCGTTGGAGCGCTGCGCCACGGCACGCCAGTCGCGCGCGTTGTCGTGTTCGACCACGAGATGATCGGCGGGGGTCGAGGGAAAGAGCGGCCACAGGACATCCCAATCGACGATGCCATCGCCCATCGGCGTCCAGCCGCCCTCGTCCAGCGTGCCGGGAGGTGCCGGGTCCTTCACTTGAATCGCGAGGATACGCGGCGCGTAGCTTCGAAGCTCGGCCACCCGGTCGGCCCAGGCGCGCATGACCCAGGCGAAGTCGATCTCGAACCCGAGATCGTCGCCCGCCGCATCGAGCACCAGGTCGATCGGTCGCGACCCGTCGGCCAGTGGCTTGTACTCGAATTCGTGATTGTGCCAGGCGACGCGCAGACCGGCCGCGCGCGCTGCCTCCGTCCCGCGCGCCAGTTGTTCGCCCACCCGGCGCCAGCTGTCGGCATCATCGATCCGCCTGCGGAAGCCTGCAGGGTCGTCGCCGAAGTCTGGGAGCCACGGCTCGACGGCGTCGTATCCGACCTCCTTGAGCCCCTCGAGCACCGCCTCCTGCGGCGGAAGGTTCCGCGCCGAACAAAGCTGGAACGATATCTTGTAGGGGCTCATTTCGAGATCCTCACCATAGCCAAAGCTTCAGGTCAGTTGAGGGCAAGTCCACCGGCGTCGAACCGGACGATCTTGGACGGCTGGGGGACTAGAAAGACATGGTCGCCGTGGGCAACCTGGAGATCGCCCGTGCCGCGGACATTGATGTTGCCGATTCCAGGGACCCGAACGTGCGCGAAGGTGTCCGCACCCAGATGCTCGATCACGCTCACCTGGCCCGCCCAGGCGCCCTGGGACGGCACGGTGGAAATGGCGATGTGCTCGGGCCGGACGCCTATTGTCTTGGCATCGTATTGGGGCACCGCGGCGCCGTCGACGAAGTTCATCTTCGGAGACCCGATAAAGCCGGCGACTAAGAGGTTCGACGGTTTCCGGTAAAGCTCAAGTGGCGAGCCGACCTGCTCCACCCTGCCGACGTCGAGGACCACGATCTTGTCGGCCATGGTCATCGCCTCCACCTGGTCGTGGGTGACGTAGATCATCGTCGTGCCGAGCTTGTTGTGGAGTTCGGTGAGTTCCAGCCGCATCGCGCCTCGCAAGGCCGCATCAAGATTCGACAGCGGCTCGTCGAAGAGGAAGGCCACCGGCTCGCGCACGATTGCCCGGCCGATGGCAACACGCTGACGCTGCCCTCCCGAGAGCTGGGCAGGCCGTCGCTGCAGATAGTCGGTGAGGTTCAGCGTCCGCGCTGCTTCCGCGACCTTCCGTTCGATCGTTTCGCGCGGCTCGCCGAGCATCTTCAGAGGAAAAGCGATGTTCCTGGCGACGGTCATGTGCGGGTAGAGCGCGTAGGACTGAAACACCATCGCGAGTTTGCGTTTGGCCGGCGCTTCGTGGGTCACGTCCTTGCCATCGATCCGGATGGCGCCAGAGCTTGCCGGCTCCAGCCCCGCAATCAGACGTAGCAACGTCGACTTGCCGCACCCCGACGGTCCCACGAAGACGACGAATTCGCCGTCGCCGACCGTGAGATTGATGTCGCGAAGCACGGTCGCCGCCCCGAAGGACTTGCTGATGTTTCTGAGCTCGATAGTGGCCAATTGGCACTCCCCCATGTATTCAAGTTGTCGCGTCGGACCACGCCGGGACCATGTGCTATTCCCCGTTCGCGCGGGGTCAGCGAACCGGCCCGTCTGGATCGAAGGACTCGAGGAGCTCGAAGGTCGCTCCCAACGCCTTTGCAGTATTGAGGTAAGTGTACATTCCCCGGTGGCCGCCATTGGGGTGCGCCCCGGTGAAGAAGCCCTGCTGCATTACAGTATAGCCGTGACGTTCGAACTCCTTCGCAACGTTGTCGCTGTCGGTCACGCGAAAGGCGACATGGTGGATGCTCGGTCCGTGCGCGTCGAGCCAGTCCTTCCACACGCTGTTCTCGCCGATTGGCTGCAGGATCTCGAAGCCGAGAGCGCCAAAGGCCCAGGTGTAGATCCTGGCCGTGGCATCCGTGGGCTGGCCGAAATATGTCGCACCGCTCCGATGGTGCGCTTCCGTCACCGAGAGCTTGGGGTTCGCGATTCCGAACAGATCAGCATATCGCGTCATGAAGGCGTCGGCATCGTCGACAACCACGCATACCTGAACGAGAACTTTGTCACCGAGGCCAGTCACGGGTTCCATTGAGGAAAATCCTTGGATGTTCGAATGAGAGGAGCGGGCTGCCATGGTCAGCCCTTGAGTGCCCCGGCGGTCAGGCCGCGGACGAATTGCTTTTGCAGAACCAGAAACACGATCACGATAGGCATCAGCGCCAGCATCAAACCGGCGCAGAGCGCCCCGTAGTCGGTCGAGAATTCGTCGACCGCCTGGAATACCGCGGATTGGATGGTCTTGAGACCAGGGCTCGATATGAAAGTGTTGGCGAACATGAACTCGTTCCACACGCTCATCGACTGAATGATGACCACGGTGGCGACGCCGGATTTGGCAAGCGGCAGGTAGACGTACCAGAAGGTGCGGAACTCCCCGGCACCGTCCATCCTCGCCGCGTCGCCGAGTTCCTTGGGCAGGCTGACGAAGAAAGAGCGCATCAGAAACACCGAGAACGCTACGGCGGATCCAAGATATGAGAAGGACAGCCCTGTCAGCGTGTTGATTAGCCCGATCTGCTTGAGGAACTGGAACATCGGGATGAGGATGGTCTGGCTGGGAATCATCATCGCGGCTAGGAAAATGTAGAAAAGCGCGTCCCGGCCGAAGAACCGGAAACGCGCAAAGACGTATCCCGCCAGTGTCGCCGCGGCGAGCGTGATCGCCACCGTCAGTGACGTCACATAGAGCGAATTTATCAAGTGTCCCGGCAGATTGAGGTTGCTCCAGACGCGCACGAAGTTAGAGAAGTCGAGCTGGCTGGGCAGGAAGGAGTTGAAGACTTCACGCGGATTCTTGAACGCGGTCACGACCAGCCACACCAGGGGAAAGGCCTGCAACGCCCCGATCGCGCCCAAGGTCGAGTAGATCGCCGCGCGGCCAAAATAGTGGGCGAAGCGCCCGTACGGAATGGCGGGACGAGCGAGCAATACGGAGGCTTCAGTCATATCTGTCATTAGCGCGCCTCAGTATTCGACTTCCTGTCGCCGGCCGATCCTGATCTGGATGATGCTCAGCACCGCGCTCAGCACCAGAATGACCATCGCGATCGTGGTGGCATAACCGAATTGCGGGTTGCCAACCGAACCGAAAGCCGTGCTGTAGAGATACGTACCAAGCGTGTCGCTGGCGTGGTTCGGCCCTCCCGCGGTCATCGCCCAGACCTGATCGAACACCTTTACTCCGTTGATCGTATTGAGCACGATCACGAGCACGATCACCGGCCGCAGCATCGGGACCGTCACGTGCCAGAAGCGCCGCAGCGCATTGGCATTGTCCATTTTGGCGGCATCGTAGAGGTCGGACGGAACGCCCTGGATTGCCGCGTAGAAGATCAGCAGATAGAAGCCCAGCCCCTGCCAGAGCGACACGGCAATGATGCTGGGCATCACGGTATTGCTGCTGCCCAGCCAGATCTGGGTGAAGTTGCCCAGACCGATGAAACGCAGCGTCTCATTGAGCAGGCCGAAATTCGGCTCATAAATCATCTTCCAGAGCAACCCGCTGATCGCGAGCGAGATCACTACCGGCATGAAGTACATAGTGCGGAAAAACACGCTAAACCTCACGCCCGAGCTCAGCAGGCTCGCAAGGATTAGGGGAAGCGAGGTCTTCAGCACGACGGTCGCGATCGTGTAATAGGCCGTATTGCGCAGCGCACTCCAGAACAGCGGTTCGGAGAACAACGTCTGGTAGTTGCTGAGCCCGATCCAACTGGGCGGCGTCATCCCGTTCCAGAACTGGAAGGTCAGCACCACCGCGTTTGCCATCGGCAGCGCCATGAGGACGATGAGGATCAAAGCCGCCGGAGCAACAAAGGCGGGAACAACCCAGTTCCACTGCCGCAGCGCGAATCGGGCGCTGCTTGGACGGTTGGTGGGCATGGCACTCCTACTCGCACGTTGGCTTCGCGATTGCGGGCGGCCGGGCGTCGCCCGGCACCCGCGACGAGGCGGACACGCCGGCACGCCGGTCGGCTCAGCTCTTGCCGCGCGCCTTCAAAACGTCGGCCTGCATCTTGGCTGCCGCGGCCGCCGGCTCGATCGACCCGTCCAGGATCGCCTGACAGGCGGCATCGACCGCGTCCGAGCTGCCGGCGCCGTAGAGGACGTTGCGCGCACCATCCTCGGTAGCCCACTGGATCATTTCCCGAACCTGCGGCAGGGCCACGGCATCCATGGCCGACGGACGGGACGGAAATCCGTTGAAGCCGGCGATGATGTCGTTGTAGACGGGCGGCGAGAACACGTACTTCAAGAATTCCAGGGCGAGTTCCTTGTTTGGACTCTTGTCGTTGACCACCCAAGCAAGGCCGCTCCCCGCCGCCATAAAGTGGCGGCCATCGGCGATCACCGCGGGCATCTTGTGCACGGAGAAGTTCTCGAGCCAATCCGGTGGGGCCTCCTTCTGGAAGATGCCGACATTGCGGGAGGGGCCGTAGAGCATGGCGGCTCGACCCTGGTAGGCGATCTGAGTGGCCTGGTTGATGTCGAGGCCGTTGACACCATCGAGGAACACCCCGGCCTTCGTCAGCCGGTCCAGCAACGTCAGCGCCTGAATCACCGGCTCGGAATCCCACGAGGCGGTGAGCTCATCGAGCGCGCGCGCATCGCCACCATACTGGGCGATAAGCGGCATGACGAAGTCACGGCAGGTGCCGGTGTTAAGGTTGCCCCAGGCCAGCGGCGCCAACCCCGCCTCCCGAATCTTTGGGGCCATCTCGATAAGCTCCTCCCAAGTGTTTGGCACCGTCAGTCCGAGTTCGGTCATGATCCGGTCATTAGCGAAGATGCCAAAGGCGAATCCGGTATACGGCAGGGCGTAGACCGCGCCGTCGGCGGTGGTCAATTGGGCCAGCAGATTGGGCGAGAAGCCGTCGAGGAATTCGTCGGTCATTACGTCCGTGTAGTCGACGGCGAGGCCCGCGCGGCCTAGCTCAAGGGCCTTCACGTGCCCGAAGAATACGTCCGGCAGCGTGCCCGCCGCCGTCATAGCAGCGAGCGTGCCGAGGTACTGGGTGATCGGCACGACATTGGATTCGACCCTGACGCCGGGATGCTCGGCCTCAAAGCCCGCGACAAGCTTATCCCACACCGGGTTGCCAGGGACGTGCCGAGTCTCCCAGCCCATTACGTGGAGGACGGTCTCCTGCGCCGTCGAATGAGCTATCGGCAGGAAAGCGCTTACCAGCCCCAGGGCTGCACCGGCTAGAAGTCTCGTGATCTTGGTCATTGGTCACTCCTCCTCCGAGTGATCATGGGGCCCAGCGGTCAGCGCGATCGCAGGCGTCGGCCCGCAGTAGTAGCGCTACTTGAGATTATAGTAGCGCTACTATCGGCCAAGTTGTCAACCCACCCTCCGGCCTCTGCTGCTCTCAGCGCGAACAACTCGGTGGCCTTGGCAGGCATCCCTGAACCTCTCTGCTTATGCCGGTGGCGCAGTCAAACTGGGCCAGTTCACCATCGCAACGCGCATCGGATAGCCGATGCAGCATCCGATCAGGCCCTTCGGACCCATCGGAAGCTCGAGCAGGTCATAGAGATGAAAAGCCTGTGCAAGCTTGGAAGCGTTTGCCCTCGTTGGCACATTGCTGAGCCGTCGGCGCGCAGGCACTGTGACGATCTACGTGCTCGAGGCGGTCGGATGGACGATGCTGGTACGGCCCTCGCCGGCCTTGAACGCTTTTATGGCCTCGTACTGGATGCAGTCGGGCGACATCTCCATGAGCTCGATCAGATTGCCGTCGGGATCTTCGAGCATTGTGCCGCGGTTCTTGTCCGCATTCCTTTTCAGGCTGAGCGGTTTTGGCAGCTTTATGCCGCCTGCCTCGAGCTGCGCGACAGCTTGTTCGATATCACTCACTGTGATGCAGAAGTGGTGCACTCCGGCCATGTTGCGTCCAGGCGCTCGCCCGGTACCCCCGCGCATCAGTTCGAGGTAGGTCATGTCGTCGAGTCGAAGGTAGACGATCCAAGGCGTGTGGTCCTCCTCCGTAAGCTGGAGGAATGGTTTGAAACCGAACTTCTCATAAAATCGCGTCGAAGCCTCAACATCCCGGACCATCAGGTTGATGTGGCCAAGCGTCTGAAATGCCGTCATCGCCGTCATTAGCATTAGTTCCCCTGCTGAATTGCGCTCGATCGTTTCAGCTCCTTCAGGGCTTCAACGACCATCTCGTGATCCTCGGTGCTGGGGAGTCCGCTCACCGCCGCCACGCCGACCATGCCGGCACCGTGGACGAAGAGCGGCACAGCTCCGCCAGCGGCGACAAATTCGGACTCGGACAGTCGATACCTTTGGTTGAAGTCGTAGCCGCCGGCAGCGCTGGCTAGCTGAAGCCTGAGCGTGCTCTGATGAAAGCGTTGCGCGGTGGCGGTCTTCCGACGGATCCACTCCACGTTGTCCGCAGTGGCCCCGGGCAGGACACTGAGGAAGATGGGATCCAGGCCGTGTGTGATCTGAATCGCCACCGGCTTGTGCCCGCGTGCCGCTGCCTCCCGCATCAAGCTTCCGAGGCGCCAAACGACTGTGTAGTCGAACCCGTCGAGCGCGGTCTCTTCTTCTTCGCGCTTGAGCGCTTCGATCGTGTAGGTCATATCTTAGGTCCCAAGTGTTTGATTATCCAATCAGCCGTATAATCGTCTCCATGCGTCCGGCTCATGCGGGCTCTATTGGATAGGCGACATAGGCCAGTCGCCGGGAGTCGGGCGCCCAGGACCCCACGTTGATGGTTCCCTGCCCGCCGGTGAACGCTGCCAGCTCACGAGCCGCATGCGGCCGCCCTTCCAGCACCTTCAGTGAAACTGGCAGGTCCGGCGGATGCCCGACCGTGCCGGGAGGATATTGCAGATAGGCGATGCGATGGCCGTCGGGGGATGGGTGGGGGAACCAGTCCACAGTGTCGCTGGTGATTAGGCGCTCGACTTTTCCGTCCTGCATCGAATAGCTGAAGAGTTGCGCATGTCCCTCACGCTGCGAGGCCATCTCCGAATTGAAGTACAGGTAGCGGCCATCGGGAGAGAACTCCGGGCCGTCCGCCGGCGAGAAGCCGTCGGCCAGCATGTTTTCGACGCCCGTTTCGAGATCGAGGAGCCAGACTGCTCGCTTGCCCCATTCGCTGCCGTTGGCCTGTTCCGTGCCAACATACGCAAGAACCTTGCCGTCCGGCGATATCCCATGCAGGAAATGGCGGAAGCGCCGCCCCGGATCCTTGTCGGCCGTGACGCGCTCGGCTTCCCCGCCTTCCCAGGGAAACCGGTAGATGTGCCAGTCCATTGCCGACACGAAATGCGTGCGGCCGTCGGGCGAGATCAGATGATCGTTGTTGAGGTCAGGGAGCCCCTCACTCTTGATCTCAATCAGTTCGGCGGGCGACTCGACGTCAAGCCGGAACAGGAGCCCGTCGGCGTTGACTACGATGAATCGGCCACCGGGATGCCAATTCGGCGCCTCGAAGAGAAGGTCCTTCGAAACGTGGATGAGCTTCGATTCACCGCTTTCCAGATCGACGACGTGAAGCTCTGCTCTCTGACCCTGCTTCAGCTTCCTGTCGATCTGGGCCACGGGTTTTGCTGTGCTCGCTTCTGGCATGATGCATGATGTTCCTCCTCCAAATTCGCCTCGGCCGGCGATCGCCAGACGCGCCTACTGAATGATCGCGTTACTGACGCCCGCAATAGTAGCGCTACTATCAATGGCACGCAAGGGTTTCCCTGACGCTGAAAGATTGGGCACTCAGCGGCGGTCCAGAGCTCTAAATCCGCAGAAATCCTCGCGCGGGTCATCAGAGCCTTTGGCAGCAGCCGTCAGGGAGCACGAAACTCCATCATCCCAGCATAGGCCTTCGCCAGTGGTCGGGCATAGGTTCCACGCTTGGATGTCGCGAGGCCAAGCGCTACCAGCGCTTCAGCCTGTCTCACGGCCGCTGAGACACCATCGATAACCGGAACGCCATAGTCACGGGAGAGCTGAGCGGCAAGATCCGCCATCCCCGCACAGCCGAGCACTATCGCCTCGGCATGATCATCTTCAAGCGCATGTTCAATCTGCCGTCTGAGCTTGTCGAGGGCGCCCGACTGCGGCTGCTCCAGAGAAAGCACCGGGACGTCCGCGGCGCGCACACGCGCGCGCGTCCCCATGCCGTAGCGGTGTACGAGATGCTCTATTGGCACGCGCGATCGTTCAAGCGTCGTCACCACAGAGATTCGTTGAGCGAGGAACCCGACGGTGGCAAGGGCAGCCTCGCATATGCCTAAGACCGGAATCGACGCCATGCAGCGTGCCGCATCGAGACCAGTATCGTCGAAACAGGCGATAATCGCTGCGTCGGCACCGGATCGTTCCCCCTCCGCGACCTCGGCGAGAAGGCCTGGCACGGACAGGGCCTCATCGTAGAAGCCCTCGATGGAAGCTGGTCCCATCCGCGAAGTCTTCGCGACGATTTCCGTGTCCGGCGCTGCCGCGCCCCTAGCTGCCTTGGCGATCGTCTCGGTCATCGAGGCTGTGGTGTTCGGATTGACGACAAGTATACGCATGAGTCGTCGTTCAGGCGCGCACGCGCCGACGGTTGACCAGCACGATCGCCACCAGCGTCGCGGTGATTACCAGGAAGGAGAACAGCGTCGTCACCGTTCCTAGCGCGTAGAGCACGGGCGTCGTGACGTTTGTGGTCATACCGTATATCTCGAGAGGGAGCGTGTTGTACGTGCCGGAGGTCATCAGCGTGCGCGCGAACTCATCATAGGAAAGCGTGAAGCCGAACAGCCCGACCCCGATGAGCGAAGGCGCTATCATTGGAAGTACGACGTGAGCGAAGGTCTGCCAGGACGTTGCTCCGAGATCGCGCGCCGCTTCCTCGTAGAACGGCGAGAAGCGGTTGAATACCGCGAACATGATCAGTACACCGAAGGGCAGGGTCCAAGTCAAATGGGCGCCGAAGGCTGAACTGTACCAGGCCGGCCTGAATCCGAGCTGCTGGAACACCACGCCGATGCCTAGTGAGATAATGATCGACGGCACCACGAGACTCGCCACGGAGAGGTAGAAGAGCGGCGTCGCACCGACGAATTTTCGGCGGAAGGCGAGCCCGGCGAGCAGCGAGACCACGACCGTTAGCGCCATGACCATCAACCCAAGCGCGAAGGAGCGGCGGAAGCTGCCGCCGAAATCGCCGACGGCCTGCTTTTCGAACAGATTCACGAACCAGTGCAGCGAGACGCCGTTGAGCGGGAAGGTCAGCCCGCCGTCCGGCCCCTGGAACGAGAGGATGAGGATCGCCGACAGCGGGCCATAGAGGAAGAGCACGAAGAAGGCGAAGAAGGCGGACAAGACGAAGAATTCCAGGGTCCGCTTCTCGTGGCTCATCGGCTCAGAGCTCCTTGCGTATGTCGACGATGCGCAGGATGCCGGCGACCATGAGGAGAACCAGTGCGAGTAGGATCACGGCGTTCGCTGCCGCAGCTGGATACTGGAGCAGCGACATCTGGTTCTTCATCATCAGAGCGACGGACGCGCTCTGCCCTCCGGACATGACCTGGACCGTCGAGAAGTCCGCCATGACAAGCGTCACCACGAAGATCGTACCGATCGCCATTCCGGGCTTGGCCAGCGGCAGAATGACCGCGACAAGGACTTGCCAACCGGATGCGCCGCAATCGCGCGCGGCCTCGATCAGCGAGCGGTCGATGCGCATCAGGGTGTTGAAGATCGGCGTCACCATGAAAAGCGTATAGAGGTGCACCATGGCGAGCACGACGGCGAAATCCGAATAGAGCAGCCATTCGATCGGCGCCGGGATGATCCCCATCTTGACCAGGCTGGTGTTGACCAGGCCGTTGCGCCCGAGCACCGGAATCCACGAGATCATGCGGATGATGTTGGAAGTCAGGAACGGCACTGTGCAGAAGAGGAAAAGGACCGTCTGCATGGCGCTGGTGCGGATATGGAAGGCGAGGTAATAGGCAACCCAGAAGCCGATGAACAGCGTCAGCGCCCAGACGATGAAGGCGTATTTCAACGTGTTCAGATAGGTCTTCCACGTGACCCACGAGCCGAGCGTGTCGGTGTAGTTGAAGGTCACGAAATCGGGATACATCGCCGCGAAGTCGTAGTCCCAGAAGGACACGACGACGATCATAAGGATCGGCAAAAGCAGAAAGCCGCCGAGGATCAAGGTCAGCGGCAGCGCCTGCAGATAGGACGCCCAGCCAAGCCTTGCCGTGCGACCGCGCCGCGATCGCCGGGGCGTTGCTTCAACGATGGCAGGCTGGTCGATAGCTACGGCCATATTGCGGGGTGCCCGTCGGAGGAAGGTGAAGGGCCCGGCAAACGGCGCCGGGCTCCGACGTATCCAGGATTACGCCGCGATAAACTCGTTCCAGCGCTTCACCATGTAACGGTCCTCGTCCATCACCGAGTTCCAGCAGGCGACCTTGCCCATGCGTTCTTCAAAGGAACCGCCGTCGCGCACCGCGCCCGCCTTTTCCATGACCTTGCCGTCCGGAGCGAGGATGTCGCCCTTCGCCGGCTTGCCTTCGATCCAGAAGCCCCACTCGTCCTCGGACATGAACTTCTTCGCCGTGACCATGTTGGCGGAGTAGTAGCCCTGACGGTTGAGATAGCCGCCGACCCAGCCTGACGTGTACCAGTTGATGTACTCGTATGCCGCGTCGAGCTTGGCGCCTTCGAGGTGCAAGGCCAGGCCTAGACCGCCGCCCCACGAGCGATAACCTTCCTTCAAAGGCTGGTACTTGCACGGGATGCCCTTGGAGCGGACCGCGGCAACGGCAGGCGACCACATCGACTGGATCACGACCTCGCCCGACGACATCAGGTTGACGCTCTCGTCGAAGCTCTTCCAGAACGCGCGGAACTGGCCGCCCTGCTTAGCCTCGATCAGGAAGTCGATTGTCGTGTCGATCTCCTTAGTCGTCATGTTGCCCTTGTCGGCATATTTGATGTTGCCCATCGCTTCCATGATCATGGCGGCGTCCATAATGCCAATCGACGGGATGTTGAGGATCGACGTCTTGCCCTTGAAGGCCGGGTCCATGATGTCGGCCCAGGTGGTGATCTCGCGACCGACCAGGTCGGGGCGGATGCCGAGCGTGTCGGCGTTGTAGATCGTCGGGACCATGGTGAACCAGCCGGTCTCGCTGGCGGCGAAAGTCTTGGAGTCCTTGGATTCGACGTAGCCGACCGTATGCGGCGCGGTGCCTTGCGCGATAACGCTGTCGGGCATCAGCTTGCCGTTTTTGAACAGAGGCACGATGGTGTCGTAGTAGGTGAGCTTCGACACATCCATCGGCTGGATGACGCCGGCCGGGAACACCTTCTTCAGGATCCAGTATTCGATGTCGGCGATATCGTAGCTGTCGGGCTGCGTCACGGCGCGCTGTGCAGCGGCGTCCGAATCGGTCGCCGTCATCTCCAGCGTGATGCCGAGGTCTTCCTTGCACTTGTCGGCAATAGCGTTGAGGTTTGACACGCCGGTGCCGAATTGCCTGAGCGTGATCGGGTTCTGCGCCCAGATGGTAGGAAAGCCGGTGATGGCGCCCGTGCCGGCGGCGACGCCGATCGCGGCACCGCCGGTCTTGAGGAGAGAGCGGCGTGATATGCCCTTGCTGGCGGTGGTCTTGGTCATGTCATTCCCCTTTTTGTTCTTCAGTGAAGTTTTCCAAGCATGATCGCGTCCTTCGCCGCCCAAGCGAGCGGCACCGCGTCGCCGACCTCCGGCGGCGCGGCGAAGAAGTCGGTGTCGCTGAGGATAGCGGTGAAATCTTCGATGCCGGCGCCCGAGACGCTGAGCTTAACCGAGGAGCCGCGGTATTCGATGTTCTGCACGATGCCTGCGAAGCCGAGGCCAGGCGCCGGCGCTTCGCCGAGCCGGACGCGGTCGATACGCACCGCGATGTCGACCGGCGCTCCTGGCTCGCTGGCGCCGCTTGCCGCGAAGCTGCCGCCGCCCTGAACGTCGAGCGTCAGCATGCCGTCTGCATGTGTGGCCGCCCGCCCGGAGATGACGTTGTGATCGCCCATGAAGCGCGCCACGAATGCCGTGGCCGGGGTCTCGAAGACGGTGCGTGGATGCGCGGCCTGCTCGATCCGCCCGTTGTTCATCACCACGATCAGGTCCGCCAAGGCCATCGCCTCCTCCTGACTGTGGGTGACGTGAACGAAACTGATGCCGAGCGCGGTTTGCAGCTTCTTCAACTCGGCGCGCATGCGCACCTTCAGGAACGGGTCGAGGGCCGACAGCGGCTCGTCGAGAAGTAGCGCCTCCGGATCGGTGATCAGTGCTCTCGCCAGCGCCACACGCTGCTGCTGGCCGCCGGAGAGCTGCGCCGGGCGACGGCTCGCATAGGCTTCCATCTGCATCAGCTTCAGCATTTCCAGCGCCTTGGCACGGCGCTCCGTCTTATCGACCCCCTTCATCCGCAGGCTGAACGCGACGTTATCGATGAGGTCGAGATGCGGGAAGAGCGCATAGGACTGGAACATCATCGCCGTCCCCCGCCTGGCCGGCGGCAGGTCGCTCACCACGGTGTTGCCGAGACGGATGTCGCCGGAGGAAAGGCTTTCGTGGCCGGCTATCATCCGCAGAGTCGAAGTCTTACCGCAGCCCGAGGGACCGAGCAGACAGCAATAGGTGGCCGCAGGGATCTTGAGGCTGATCGGGTGCACGGCCGTCGTCGAGCCGTACACTTTCGAAACCGAAATGATGTCGATATCGGCGCCTTTGCTCATCCGGCACTCCTTTCGGAATGGGTGAAGCATCAGGCGTGCCAATTGCGCCTTCTCGTTCCAACCGATTGAAACGGCTAGGACTTCTTTGGTCGGCGCTTTTGCCTGCCACTCGTGCGAATTTTGCAATGCACAATTATTGGGCGATCGTTTCTTATCGAAGGGGAAATCGTATGCAATCTTCCCGCGATTCGCATACACCTTTCCTCTTCCCCCGATGGCGAATCTTCAAGTACAAGCGCTACGAGGGTTCTTTCATGAGTGCTTTGCATACCAATCCGAGCGACGGGCCTGTGTCGGACCGCGCCGCGGCCATTCGCGACCACATACGCAATGCGATCGTCGACCGCCGCCTCGGGCCAGGGACCAAACTCTCGGAGCACGAGGTCGGCGCGCTGTTCGACGCTAGCAGGACCGTCGCGCGCGCCGCGCTGCAGATGCTCTCCTTCGAGGGGCTGGTGCGTACTGAGCGCAATCGCGGCGCCTTCGTCGCTAACCCGACGCCGGAGGAGGCAAGGCAGGTTTTCGCATCGAGGCGTCTGATCGAGCCGGGCATCGCCGCCCAGGCATGCCAGAAGATTGAGCTCGCCGACTTTGTGCGTTTCGAAAGCCAGTTGGCGGCCGAGTCCCGCTTCCTCTCGATGAGGAGTCCTGACGCCCGGCGGTCAGAGATAAAGGCCTCTGGTGATTTTCACCTGCTTCTGGCTGCGGTCGTCGGTAATCCGATCCTGTTGCGCTTCATGGAAGAACTGGTGGCGCGCTCGTCGCTGGTTATCGCACTCTACGGCCGCTCCGGCGTGTCTGCGTGCGGCCATTCCGAGCACCTGGAAATCTGGGATGCCTTACGCTCTCGCGACGCTTCTTGTGCCAGCAGCCTGATTATCCGCCACATCGACCACATCGAAGCCGATCTGGACTTTCGATCCCGACAAGGCTCGGCGTTGCGCGAGGCCTTCGCACTATAGACCGATCGACTGGTGCAAAAATTGTGGACCGGCAGCGTCATGATTGTCGTAATGATGCGAAATCAACTGTACGGCCGGTTACGGAACCATACGTAATGATGCGGCAAGATTTCCGAATCTTGCCAACGAAAAGACTATAAAATCGATAGTTTGAAACACTTCGCTCCGAGCCTACCAAAATTCTTTACATTTCAGTGGGTTAGTACCGGAATCCAGAGTCTTTGTTAGCGTGCGGGCAAGCTATTCCAATCCGGGATCTCGATCCTCCTGCTTCCTAACAGCAATAACACGTAATCCAGATGTTCTTGGTCCGAAAGACGTCCGAGCGGTGGGTGTGGCGATCTGCGGCAACGGCGTGCAATTAGGACCAGCGTCCGCACTGCCGCGCGAGGCTCACATACCGATCGCACTGCTGCTGACCGCGGCCAACATATCACGTCCTCGTTACCGTCAGTCTTTGCGCAAGCCTTCTGATACGCTACCGTATGATGCCGCCTACAGCTTGGCCGTTCGCCTTTGTGCAAGGGACCCTGTCCATGGAAATGCAGCAGGTTCGCTATTTCCTGGCCTTGTCCAGCACGCTCAATTTCACGCGAGCGGCCGAGGAGTGCAACGTCACTCAACCAGCGCTGACACGGGCGATCCAGAACCTCGAGGTTGAGCTTGGCGGCGACCTGATCCGACGCGAGCGCCAGCATTCGCATCTCACGGAGCTCGGGCGGCGCATGCTGCCGCTGCTGCAGCAGTGTTACGACGCGGCTACTTCGGCGAAGTCTCTTGCCAAGGCAGTCAAGAGCAGCGATGTCGCGCCACTCAACGTCGCCATCTCCAACAGCATCAACATCGCGCTGCTGGTTTCACCGTTCAGTGAGCTCTTTCGCGCTTATCCCGGCGTTCACCTCAAGATCAGCCGCGGCTCCCCGACGGTCGTCCTGGAGGCCCTCAAGAGCGGCGATGCCGAACTCGCGATTGCCGGTCCGCTCGGGCACGCCTGGGAGCGGATCGACACCTGGCCGCTGTTCGACGAGGAGATCGAGCTGGCGGTGAATTCCGAACATCCGCTCGGTCGCCGCAACGAATCGGATGTCGCCTTGAGCCAGCTCGTCGGTGAACCGGTGCTCAGCCGTGTCGATTGGGAGACAAGAGAGGAACTGTCGCGCTGCTTGAAGGCCAATGGCCTCGCGCCTGAGACTGCGCACGAAGTCGAGACGGATCACGACCTGCTGGCGTTGCTGGAGGCCAACGCCGGGGTTGGCTTCGTCTCGATGACCGCGCCGCGCTCGCCGGGTGTTCGTCGGCTCAAACTGCGTGACGTCGGTATTTCGCGGACGGTCTCGGTCTACAGTGTCTCAGGTCGGTCGCGCTCGCCGGTCGCGACGACGCTGCTCAACCTGTTGCGCGCAACAGACTGGTCGCCGTTCGGGGTTCGCGAGCCTGCGTGAGGGCGGCGAGCAGGTCCTCGATCTCCATGCGTTGGCGATAATCCGGATCGAGATAACGCGCGGTGATGATCCCATCAGTGCCGACGACGAAGGTCGCCGGAATCGGCAGAATCCAGGAGGCGTTGCCCTGGTAGCTCGGCACATCCCAGCCGGCGCCGGCAATCAGCGTCTCCATTTCCGTCCCGACCCAGATTGCCAGGTTGAGTGACAGTGCGTAGCCGTTGTCCATGTCGGTCAGAAAGGGAAAATTGGCCTCCGCCTCATTCTTCAGGGCCGTCGTGAACTTGCGCCGCTCGGGCACTATGGCCACCACTTGGCCTCCGAGTGCTGCAATCTCCCTCTCGACCTCGCTGATACCGATCGCGTTTAGCCGGCAATAAGGACACCAGTGCCCGCGCTGGAAGAAGATCGCAGCAGGACCTTTCCCGAGAATGTCGGACAAGCCGACCAGCTTGCCGTTTTCGTCGGGCAGCAGAAAGGGCGGCATGACATCGCCGGGCCCCGGCGCGGTTGCTCCTGTGCCTTGGTCCTGCAGCCGCTGCACCATGTGGTCGACTGCCTCGGCGAAGGTCGTGCTCAGCGAACGCACGGCATTGGCGATCACCGCCATCCGCTCGTTCAACGGCGCGTCGAGTGCGATCGCCTCCTGGACCGCCACCTCCAATTTTGCGACCAGCTCACTGGCGGCCATGGGAATGTCTCCAAATTCGGGTGCGCGCATCAGTCTACCGCACCCTCAGCCAACGTCCATGCCCTTCTGTTCGCGAAAGGTTCGCCTGGCGATGCTTTTTGCGCATGGAAACCATGACCCGGGCTCATGCGAGGGCAAGGAAGATGAGCGCGGCATAGGTGAGCTGATGCAGCAGCTGGTCAACGCTGTGGAGGGCCCAGTAGGTGGCCGTGTCTGGTCCTGCCTGGCTGCGCACCGAGAGGTCCGCCTTGGTGAAGTCGATCAAATAGTGGACCACGAATTCGGCGATGATCAACGCGGCGATCACGAGCGGACGGGGGTCCGCCGTCAGCAAAGCAGGCAGGGAGCCCACGCAATGGAGGCCGGCATGAACGTAGCCGCCGGACCTGCGCACGTCGCCCTTGCCTCTGAGCACCCATTTGGGCTGCAGCAGATAGTCCGCTACGAAGTGCTCCAGCTGGAAGCAGATGAGCATCACAACGGTCGCCGTCACCATGAGATGACCGTCCTCCGTGCCGCACCGCTCAGGGCGCGAGCGTATGGATCGGCACCGGGGTTGCCTTGCCGCGAACGCTCGCGACGCCCAGCGGCGCCGTGGCAAGGCGTCCGCCAATTCGCTCGAGCGTCATGGCGCTCAGCACGATTTCGACGCCATGCACCTTGGCGACGCCGACGAGTCGGCTGGCGAGGTTCACCGTGTCGCCGATCGCGGTGTAGCTCAGCCGCTCGGCGGAGCCGACATTGCCGACCAGGGCGGTGCCCGAGTTGATGCCGATCCTGACGCGAATGGCGTCGCGGTCCGCCGAGATCGCCGGCAAGGCATGCATGGCGGTGCGGATCGCCGCGGCGGCGCGGCAGGCGCGCTCGGCGTGATCCGGGACGTCGTTCGGGGCGTTCCAGATCGCCATGACCGCATCGCCGATGAATTTGTCGACGGTGCCGCCTTCGGCATGGATCGCAGCGACGGCCAGCGTCAGGAAGGCGGTGAGATGCGGCTCGACGTCCGGGCCGAGTTGCTCCGTGAGCTCGGTGAAACCGGGCAGGTCGGCAAACATCACCGTCACCTCGGTGAGCTTGCCGCCCGGGCGCGGCTCCATCTCTCCTGACGCGAGCGGCCGCACAACGTCGAGCGGCATGTACTTGGCGAAGGCCGAAAGCCCGCCGGCCATGCGTTTCAGTGCCCATGAGAAATCGTTGAGCTCGGTGAGGAAGGTCGGGACATGGCGCACCTGGTCGAGCGAAAAGCGCTCGATCTGCTTGAGCTGTGCCGACAGCCTTCGGATCGGTCGCGCAAACATCAGCTTGGCGAAGAGCACTGCGGTCGCTGCAGCGAGCAACGCCAGGCCGGCGACCACGATCAGGACGCGGCGAGTGCTGCGGTCGATCTCATCGGCGAAGGCCGAACGGGGGATCGCGGTCAGCAGGCGCCACCCCTCGAAAGGCAGATCCGAGGACGAGACGAAGACCGGCCCGAGCACGCCGCCATCTGCCATCGTCCTGAACTCGTCGGTACCCATGGCGCCGACCGCATCGGCGACCGCACCGGCCAGCACATCGGCAGGCGGGAAGTCAGCGAGATGCGCGGCCATCACCTTGTCGCCGTCACCTGACTCCGAAGTTGCCAGCACGATGCCGCCGTCGTCGAGGACGAAACCCCTGCCACGGCCGTCCATTCCCAGGGTGCGCAGCGTGTCGGCCAGCCTGGTCAGGCCAACCGCGACCATCACGACACCCTGATACTTCCCACGGAGCTCGACGCGTTTGGAGACGACCACGGACGGGTCGAATCCGCTCGGCAGAATGTCGGCGACAGTCCACACGGGGGCGGCTGCATCCTTGGCGTAGCGGTACCACGGCGCGCCCGCCGGAACGTAGGCCGTTTCGCCGGATATGCGCTCGTCGAACATCACGTCGCCGGGGATGGGGTGGTAGAGGTCGCGGCGCAGCGGCTTCTGCTCGCCGCGTGCAGCGGCGCCGATCTCGACCAGTTCGATCCGGTCGGGTGCGGCGGCATGCGCGCCGATGAAGCGCCCGTCGGGGAAGCCGAAGCCGATCCAGCGGATCGCCGGCTGCGTTCTCAGTAGCGACAGGAACAGATATTCGCGTTTGACCTCGTCATCGGTGCTGATCGCACCCTGATGGAGGATCAAGCGCACCGTCTCGGCGGTCGCTTCTGCCACCGACAGGGTCATCGTTAGATCGGTCCGTACGGCCGCGGCGCTCTGGGCATCGAGGCTCGCCACCACCTGATCGATGTTGCCGGTCGCCGTGCGTTGCCAAATGAGATGCACGAAGCCTGCCGTAGACAGCACGGCGAGCAACAGCAGAGCCGTGACGGCACGGCCGAGCCCGATGCGGGGCAGGGGACTTTCAGGTGCTGCGCCGTTCGGTGATGAGGCGTGCGCCACGGTCGAATGTTGCATAGGCCCAGGCCCAATCGAGGAAGACGACGATGCGATTGCGGAAGCCAACCAGGAACCAGAGATGCGCGAAGCTCCAAAGCAGCCAGGCGATGAAGCCGGACAGCGTTATTCGCCCGAAATCGGCGACGGCTGCCTTGCGACCGATCGTGGCTAGGTTCCCATAGTCGGCGTAGTGGAAAGGTTTCGGCAGCTTTCCGGCAAGGCGCGCCTTGATCAGTCCTGCGACATAGCTGCCCATCTGCTTGGCCGCCGGCGCGACGCCAGGCACTGGCCTGCCGCCTTCGCCCTTCACGAGTGCGGTGTCGCCGATGACGAAGATCTCGGGGTGGCCGGGCACGCCGAGGTGCTCGTCAACAATCGCGCGCCCAGCGCGGTCGGCTTCGGCCTTCAGCCATTTGGCGGCGCGCGAGGCCTGGACGCCGGCCGCCCACAATACACAGCCGGAGCTGACGGTATGCCCATCGGCAAGCACCACGCCGCTCCCATCGCATTGCGTTACGGCATGGCCGAGCCGAACCTCGACGCCGAGCCTTTCCAGCTGCTTCTTCGCGGATGCGGCGAGATCTTGGGGAAACGTCGCCAGCAGCCGCGGCCCCGCCTCGACTAGCACGACGCGTGCGGCCGACGAGTCGATGTGGCGAAAATCGGCAACGATGGCATGCCGTGCCAATTCGGCGATCGCGCCGGCGAGCTCCACTCCGGTCGGCCCGCCGCCGACGACCACGAAGGTCAGTAGCTTGCTGCGCAATGCGGGGTCCTGGGTGACCTCCGCCCTCTCGAATGCGGTAAGGATGCGAGCGCGGATCTCTGTCGCGTCGCCGATGGTTTTCAGGCCTGGCGCCACGTCCTCCCACTCATCATGGCCGAAATATGCGTGCCGCGCGCCAGTCGCAACGACGAGATAGTCGTAAGGAATCCGGCGGCTGCCAGTGATCACTACGCGTTCCCCGGTATCGATTTCCTCGACCTTGTCCATCAGTACGGTCGTGTTCTTATGTCGCCGGAGGATGTGCCGGATCGGCATCGCGATCTGGGCCGGCGACAGGCCGGCTGTCGCGACCTGATAGAGCAGCGGCTGGAACAGATGGTAGTTGCGCCGGTCGATCACCGTCACATCGACGTCGGCCCGCTTGAGCCCGATCGCCGCGTTGATGCCGCCGAAGCCGGCGCCGATGATGACCACGCGTGGACGGCGTGCAGGTGCTGCCCCGTCGTCCCGCATCGGCATCGGCTGTCCGATCCGAGTCGCACTGCCTTCGTCGATTGGTTGCCGCAACACTGTCAGGCTCCGTGGCTGAATAGACGCGCTGCAACATGGTCCAGCGACACCACACCGGCACCGCGGGCGAGGATCAGGAGCAGCAAGGATGCCCAGAGCAGATGTTCCGCCCAGTGGCCCGGGAAGACGAAGATCTGGATCGTGGCGACGACGCCGAGCAGGATCAATGCACCGAGACGTGCGAAGAGGCCGAAGAAGACCAGCAGCGCGCCCGCAATCTCGGCTGCCGTCGCCAGTGGCGCGGCGATCGCAGGGTCGAGGATCGGCAGCTGATATTCGAAGGCGAAGAGCTGCAGCGTCACCGGCCACGAGGCGAGCTTCGTCTGTGCCGATTGCCAGAAAACATGGGCAACCGCGACGCGACCGGCGAGCTGCACAAGCGAGAGCGGGATGCGGTCGCAGAGGCCGAGCACAGCACGATAGCGGCCGACGATACTGCGCCCCGACGCGATCCGCATTTCTTGGGTCATTGTCATTGCTTGCTCCATTCGTTTAGTCGTTGCGATTGTTCCGGATGTCGATCACCAGTTCGTCTCGGAATAGGCGGACGAGAGCGCCAGCCACATCGAACATCGGGTCGTGGGTCAGTGCACGCGCGACCGCCCTCTCAAGGCCGAGTCCGGCCTTCAACGAGGAGCGAAACGAGAACTCGGCGCTGGTGAGCAGCGCAAAGCGTACGTTGTCCCCGCTCCGCCACAAGGCGACGCGCTCCGGATTGCGCGTGGACGCATCGAGCCGGTCGAGGTCCCCGCTTTCCTGATGCGCCGACCAGATTGACATCACCGGCCAATGCGAGATGACGAAGCGCAACGAGGGCTGCAATGGCAGTTCCGGCACCGCTTCGCCCGTGGCTTTGAGCGCGCCGATGTCCGCGGCAGGCAGCGACGCCGCGTCGAGCGCCTCGGCGATTGCCCATTCGAGTCGCGCGATCTCGGCGACGAAAGGCATCTCGGAGAGCCCATCGAAGGTGCGCAGGAAATTCGGGAACTCCGCGCCGTAGCGCACGAGTCTCGGTTCAGATGGCGGATGGAACGAAATGAACGCGCCGGCGGCGTAGCGGAAGAAGCGTTCGTCGACGAGGCGCGTGGTCACCGGGAACACGGCGATCAGCGTCGAGGTGAGCGATGCGCGCGTGTTGTTCTGGTAGATGCGCAGGCGCTGGATCGGATCGGCTCCACCGGCCTCGAGCAGCGGAGACAGGCCGAACTGCGGTACGCCAAGGATCGCGCGCGCGACTGTGTGCTGCAGGCACTCAAGCGTGAGCATGACCGTTCCTCCCTGGCTGATGGGCTTCGGCGAAGCCATTCGATCTCACTGTCTCGAAAGCGGCGAGCACCGGCATGCTGCTTGGCGAAGGCTTGCGATCGAAAGGAACCACGATGCTCGGTTGGCGTCCGGCATGGTTCCTGGTCGTTGCCGGCGTGCTTCCGCGGCGAGCGAACTCAATCGAGGCGACCAGCATGTCTGCCCACATCGCCTCGCCGAGCAGCACTTCGAACGTCGGCAGTGCGGTGTCCCATTCGATCAGCGTCGGGCGCGGTCCGAGCTTCCGGATTGCGCTTGCGTAGAGCGACCATACGGCCGGCGGCACGCGCGAGCCGTGGTCGTCGATGAGCACCGTGTCGTTGCCGATCTTGTTGACGGCATGGCCAGCAAGGTGGATCTCACCGATCGCGTCAGCCGGCAGTGTGTCGATGAAGCGGGCAGCGTCGAAGCCCAGATTGTGGGCGGAGACATAGACATTGTTGATGTCGAGCAGCAGGCCGCAGCCGGTACGCTTCACCAGCGCGGCCAGGAATTCCGCCTCTGTCATGGTCGAGTTCGTAAATTCGAGATAGGCGGAGAGGTTCTCGATCTGGACGTGCCGCTTCAGAGTGTCCTGCACGAGCATGACGTTGTCGGCAACGATCGCAAGTGCTGCCTCGTCGTAACGCAGCGGCAGAAGGTCGTTGAGGTAGGCGCCGTCGGCTGCGCTCCAGGCGAGGTGTTCGGAGACGAGGTCCGGCTCGAAGCGCGACACCACCTTGGCCAGGCGCTTCAGATGGTCGCGGTCGAGGCCGTTTGCGCTGCCGAGAGACAGACCCACGCCGTGCACTGACAGCGGGTAGATCTGGCGCAGAGTCTCGAGTGCCGCGACCTGGGCGGAATTGCCCATGTAGTTCTCGGCGTGCACTTCCAGCCAGCCGGCGGACGGCCGGCGCGTGAGCATTTCGGCAATGTGCGGCGAACGAAGACCGATGCCCGCGGCCTTCGGGATCGTGAGTTGCGGCATGCGGGTCATCGGTCTTCTCCTCCACTTTCCGCTTGTTGGTTCGGGATCAGGCCTTGGGCTCGTTGCTGCCGTCGGCGAGCTTTGCGCAGGTACCGGCGGGAACGTAGACCCACGCGTCTCCCTGGTTGTCGGTGGTCGACGTGCCGGCGCAGGAATGGGTCGCGGTCTGGCAGTCGTTCTGGCCGGCCTTGACCACGCCGTAGCACTTCTCGAACGAATACTCGGGCTGGGCGGCCGGACCGGCGAAGGCGGCTGTGACGCCGAGCGTGGTGGCCGCGGCGAGCGCCGAGCCGATCAGTGACCTCGTGTTGATCATCAAAGTTCTCCTGGATTGAGGTTGCGTCTGTGACCGGCATCAGCCCGTCTGTCGCCAATGTCGGGCATCGCTGCCCGCAACTGAAATGCTGTGTCGGCATGGTTTCGATAGGTGCGCGTATGCAGGCGCGGTTGATGTGCCTTAAAATCAACGAGCCCTCCGGATGGTGCCGGAGGGCTCGGAAGACCGGCGTCCCAGTGGGGGACGGACGCCGGGCGGGGGTCAGAGATAGCGTTCGCGGATGTCCACCGTCGATTGCTTGCCAATCTCATCGTAGTGGGTCTCGAGCCATTCGTCTGCGCGTTCGCGGCCGCGGTCGCGCAGATCGGTGAGCGCGCCCCAGTCGGCGTTGAGCTTGCTCGATACGCCCAGCATCCTCATCGTCTCGTCGTCGGAGATGCCATGCACAAAAATGCGCTTCAGGTTGAACTTCATGTCCATGTCGGCGTCGATCAGCTGCGTAACGAAGGCGATCGCCCTCATCTCCCGCAGCAGCGACGAGTTGAAGCTGATCTCGTTGATGCGGTTCAGAATCTCGATGGCCGATTTCGGCACCTCGGGCCGCTCGATCGGATTGATGTGCACGATCAGCACGTCGGGTGTCGCGCAGGAGTAGATCAGCGGGAAGATCGCCGGGTTGCCCATGTAGCCGCCGTCCCAATAGGCCTCGCCGTCGATCTCGACGGCCTGGAACAGGAACGGCAGGCAGGCCGACGCCATCAGCGCGTCGATCGACAGCTCGTCATTGCCGAAGACCTTGACCTTGCCGGTGCGCACGTTTGTGGCGCAGACGTGCACCTTCATCGGGCAGCGCGACATCCGGACAGCCTCGAGGTCGATCGACTGTTCGAGCACGCTCTTCAGCGGATTGAAGTTGAACGGGTTGAACTGGTAAGGCGACATCAACCTGGTCACCATGTCGAAGACAAGGAAAGCAGGTGAATGCTCGAGCGAGCGTGAGCCCGTCAGCCGGTCGAGCAGGCTCGGCTGCAGCGGGCTGAAAGCGGCAGCGTGACTCACCCGTCGCCAGAAATTGGCGAGTGCCTTCTGCGCGCCTCGCCTGCCACCCTCGGCAAGGCCATAAGCGAGCACGGCCGCGTTCATCGCTCCGGCGCTTGTCGCGACGACTCCTTCGAAGGAGAGGTTCTCTTCCTCGAGCAGGCGGTCGAGAACACCCCAGGTGAAAGCGCCGTGCGCGCCTCCTCCCTGGAGCGCGAGGTTGATCGTGCGCTTGCCGCGCACGCCCCTGCCTGAGACCTTCTCCGCCCTGGCGTTTGCCGTGCTGCCCACGTCGGCATGCGTGTTCATCGTTTCCTCCTAAGGCCAATCCCCGGCCATTGTTTCAGGGAAGAGTTCAATGCGCCGTCCAGCCGCCATCTACTGGCAGCGCCGTGCCGGTGATCGAGGCGGCACTCTCGCTGCAGAGGAAAACAGTGAGCGCGCCCATCTCTTCGACCGTGGCGAAACGCCTGGTGGGCTGTTCCTTCAGAAAGACATCACGGATTACCGCATCTCGGGCGATGTTGTGTGACTTCGCCTGGTCGTCGATCTGCTTCTCGACCAGCGGCGTCCATACATAGCCGGGGCAGATGGCGTTGGCGGTCACTCCGAACTCGGCGCCTTCCAAAGCAGCGACCTTGGTCAGGCCGATCATGCCATGCTTGGCGGCGACGTACGCCGACTTGAAAGGCGAGGCGATCAGCCCATGCGCCGAGGCGATGTTGACGATGCGGCCGTAGCCGCGCTTCTTCATCGACTCGAAGGTCGCGTGGACGAGATGGAACGCCGACGACAGGTTAATCGACAGGATCGCATCCCACTTGTTCGCCGGGAATTCGGCGATCGGCGCCACGTACTGGATGCCTGCATTGTTGACGACGATGTCGATCTGCCCGAAGCGAGCCGTTGCGCGCTCGACCATCGTCAGGATCGCGTCGCGGTTCGACATGTCTGCGCCGTCGTAGCCGACGTCGACGTCGTTTTCCTCTGCCATCGCCGCGCGCTGCGCTTCGATCTCGGCGGGATCGCCGAAGCCATTGAGCATCACGGCTGCGCCCGACTGGGCCAGCGCCCTGGCGATGCCCAGCCCGATACCGCTGGTCGAGCCGGTGACGATCGCCGCGCGGCCTTCGAGCGGGCGGCGTGTGGCCAGGTTTGCTTCCGGTTTCGCGACATTGAGCATTTTTGGTCTCCATTGCGTCGGCCGCGGCATGCGGCTTGTTGTACGGACCTTGCTCGGCGCCGGCTCAACAATGAAATGCCGTCGCGCTATCGAAATCATGCATCATGTGCATTGGATGAATGATGCGCCCGCGCGCTAGAGCGAGTTGCTGTGGAGCGCGCGCATGGACATTCATCACATCCGGTACTTCCTAGCCGTCTGCGAGACACGCAATTTCACGCGCGCTGCAGAGAAGTGCAACGTGACGCAACCGGCACTGAGCCGCGCTGTCCAGCAACTCGAGGACGAGGTCGGCGGCCTGCTGTTTCGCCGCGAACGCAACCTCACCCACATCACCGATCTCGGTGCTTTGCTCAGGCCTCGCTTCCAGCAGATCGTCGACGAATTGAGCGGAGTGCGCCAGGAGGCCTCGCGTTTTCTCTGCCTGAACGAAGCGCATCTGAAGGTCGGCATTATGTGCACCATCGGTCCGCGCCGCTTCACCGGGCTGCTTACCGATTTCCACATGCGACACAAAGGCATCCAGCTTCAGTTGATCGAAGGCGTGCCGACGCGGCTGTCGCAGCTTATTGAGGCCGGTGACATCGACGTTGCGATCATGTCTTCGAGCGAGAGCTTCCCCGAACGCTTCAACATAACCCCCCTGTTTCGCGAGCGCTTCATGTTGGCATTTCCCGCCGGACATCGGTTCAGCCAGTTTGAGGCGATTCCCATCGCCGAGGTGGACGGCGAGATCTATCTGAGGCGGATCAACTGCGAGTATTGGGATTATCTGTCCAAGCTTTGCGGCGAACGTGGGGTCTCCACCCGCGTGTCCTATTCCAGCGAGCGGGAAGACTGGATCCAGAACATGGTCGCGGGTGGCCTCGGCATCTGCTTCATCCCTGAATACAGCGCGGTCATTCCCGGACTGCAGGTGCGGCCTGTCGTAGAACCGGAGGTGAACCGCGAGGTGTGCCTGGTCACGGTCGCGGGACGTCGCTTCTCCCCTGCCGTCCTGACCTTCGTCAACGCGATCAAATCATATGGCTGGGCGGAGGCCCCCGCCACTGTGTCGATGCAGCGCCAGATCGCGGCTTGACCCCATAAGCGGGAAATCTCGGCATTTGCTCGCGGTGGCGTGGCCATCGAGCATGTCTGCGTGGCGCCACGGCTACCATACCGCGCAGCTATCGAAACGAAAAGCACCTGGCATTTCCGCCGCGAACCGCCCTTCGCCAATCTCCAGGTCATGCCCGAACGCTCCCGTTTGCCGGGCTGGATCAAAGGAGAACCGCAAGATGCTTTCGAAAGTCACTGCTCGCCCGCGGACACTGAACGCCGCAGTCGCCTTCGGCCTGCTCACCTCGGTCGTCGCCTTCTCGGCCTCTCCGGTCTGGGCCGGCGAATGCCCGGCCGACCAGGTCGCTTCCGGCGCGCTCACCTCGGGTAAAACCATGCCGGTCGGCGTCACCGACGAGGTGCTGTCTTCGATCGACCTTACCCCGAAGGGTGACGCCTGGAAGGGCAACATGCTGCGGCTGCGCAAGCTGGTCGTACAGCCCGGCGGCGTCGTGCCCTGGCACTCCCATGCCGAGCGCCCCGCCAACATCCTCGTCGTCGAGGGCTCGATCACCGAATACGCGAGCAATTGCAAGGTGCCGATCGAGCACAAGACCGGCGAGGCGATTGCGGAGTTCGGCGAGGAACTCGCGCACTGGTGGAAGAACAACGGCGATGTCCCGGCCGTCCTCTATTCCGCAGACATCCTGCCGCCTGCGGCAGACGAGCATCAGATGTAGATCTGGCCTGCCAACGCCGCTGCCTGCCCTGCCGACGTTCCCGAGCTTTCTCGCCGGGAACGTCGAACCGCTTCAGGAGACATTCTCGTGACGAGCCTTGACCAGCCTCACTCCACTTCGCTGCATATCGCTGTTGCCGACAGCGCCCGCTTCGGCATCATTACGCTGATCGCCTTCCTTACCCTCGTCGATCTGTTTGCCGCGCAGGCAATCTTGCCGTCGCTCGTTCAGAAATTCGGGGTCAGCCGCGCTACCATGGGCTTCGCAGTCAACGCCAGCACGTTCGGCATGGCGATCGCGGGGATCGCTGTGGCGCTTTTCGGCCGCAACATCGACCGCCGCAACGGCATCTGGATCAGCCTCGCGGTACTGGCGGTCCCGACCATGTTGCTTTCGATGACCGATGACATCACTGCCTTTGCCCTGTTGCGCGTCGCGCAGGGCCTCTGCATGTCGACGGCGTTCACGCTGACCATGGCCTATCTCTCCGAGCACTTCTCGCCCGGCCAGGCGACCGGAGCGCTGGCGGCCTATGTAACCGGCAACGTCGCCAGCAACTTCTTCGGCCGCATTATGTCGGCAGCCGTGGCCGACACGTTCGGCATCTCAACCAATTTCCTGACCTTCGCCGGGCTGAATCTCGCTGGGGCTGGCCTCGTCTGGCTGACGCTGAAGAAAACCGAGCGGATGATCGCGACGGGCGGTTCCATTCCTGGCATGCACGCCTGGACGGCGCATTTCGGAGACCGTCAGCTTCGCAACGCCTTCGGGATCGGCTTCCTGATCCTGTTCGTCTTCATCGGCACCTTCACCTACGTGAATTTCCAACTCACCGCCGCGCCGATAAGCCTGTCTCCGATGGCTCTCGGCCTCGTCTATTTCGTGTTCCTGCCATCGATGATCACGACGCCGCTGGCCGGCCGTGTCGCGAGACGCTTCGGTCCGAAGAACGGTGTTGCCTTGACACTGGGCGCCGCGATCGTCGGACTCGCAGCCATGCTGACCACGAGCCTCTCGGTGGTGCTTGTGGGGATGGCGCTGGTCGCGAGTGGGACGTTCCTCGCCCAGGCGATCGCCACCGGCCACGTCGGGCGCACCGCTACACGCGAGAAGGCGGCCGCGAGTGGAATCTATCTCGCCTCGTACTATGCCGGCGGGCTCATCGGCAGCCTCGTCCTTGGGCAGGTCTTCGACCGAGTCGGATGGGCCGCCTGCGTTGCACTGCTGATCGGAGTGCTCGTTGTCGCGATCGCGCTTGCGCGTGCACTGGCGGCGCCGGCGGCCGACAACCACACAGCCAAGTAAAGCGCTTCTATCGCGTCCGTCTCCTTGTCAGTGCACGGGTCGTCGCAGCCAGTCATAAGCGCCGCACATGAATTACGGCAGCGAACGGCATTATCAATCCAACGCCGCTTCCTGCATCCTTCCGATGAGCCTGATCAATGGACGGGCTTCATTCACGGAGAAGCGAAATGTGGAACTCGATCAAATCAGTACTTGCAGCAGCGACATTGCTGCTGACGATGTCGGCGCCAGGGCGGATGCAGGCGCATGCCGATGTCTCGTCCGAGGGCGTTGTGACGGTGAAGAGCGACTACTCGGTCGCCCAAACTGTCGCGCGCATCAAGAAGGACGTCGCCAAGAAGGGCATCATGTTCTTCGGAGTCATCGACCAGGCCAAGCTCGGCAACGCGGCCGGCAACCACGTGCTGCCCTCGCGTCTCGTCATGTTCGGCAATCCTGCGCTCGGCACGACCTTCATCACCGCCAACCAAAAGGCCGGGCTCGACTGGCCGGTTCGTGTGCTTGTCTACCAGGCCGAAGATGGTTCAGTTTACGCCTCCTACACGGACTTCAACTGGATTGCCAAGCGTCACGGCATCACCAGCCGCGACAAGGAATTCAAGATGGCGACCGAAGTCATCAAGTCGGTTACCTCGACGGTCAGCAAGTGATTGCTCGAGAGGGCCGATGCTCGCTGGAGTTCCGGCCCTCCCGTGGGACACGACTTGTCGTGCGCCATCCTGCTCTGAACCGTTCAATATCAGATGGGACGGATCACGAATTAAAATTCCCTCCTGCCAATACCTTATGGCCGTTAGTTAAAGCCGTGCTGTACCAAATGCAGTACCAGAGATGAGAACTTGGGCGGCAGGGTTAGGGCTGCTTCTCCAGCGGAGCAGTCATACGCGACGCGCCTGTCAACGTCGGCAGTTGGGTGCAAGTGCGTCATCCAGAAACCGGAAGTTTTGGCTAGGGGCGACCTAACCTAGTGGCCTAGCAGCCCTTCCCTGAAAGCGATCGGCTCGAACGGCGGCAAGTCAACCGGCGTACATAGTTCCATACACTCGCCACTGCTGCTCGTGCTCCGCGGGGACGCATCGCGGCTTGACCAGATCTAGCTGTTGGCGTCGACGTCGAGAACCGCCTCTGCAAAGGCCTGCGGCGCCTCCTGGGGCAGGTTGTGTCCGATGCCGCCAGTGATGGCCCGGTGCTCATACTTACCCGAAAACATTTTGGCGTAGACGCTGGGCTCCGGGTGCGGCGCGCCGTTGGCGTCGCCCTCAAGCGTGATCGTCGGCACGGTGATGACGGGCGCCTTGGCGAGTCGTTGCTCCACCTCATCGTATTTCGGCTCGCCTTCCGCGAGGCCAAGACGCCAGCGGTAGTTGTGAATGACAATCGCGATGTGGTCCGGATTGTCAAAGGCAGTGGCGGTGCGCTCGAAGGTGGCGTCGTCGAAATTCCACTGCGGCGAAGCGAGGTGCCAGATCAGCTTGGCGAAATCGCGTGTGTACTTCTCGTAGCCGGCGCGGCCGCGCTCGGTCGCGAAGTAGTCCTGGTACCACCATTGCAGCTCCGCCTTCGGCGGCAGCGGCTCCATGCCGAGCTTTTGGTTGCCGATGAGATATCCGCTCACCGACACCATCGCCTTGCAGCGCTCGGGCCATAGTGCGGCAATGATGTTCGCCGTGCGGGCGCCCCAGTCGCAACCGCCGATCGTAGCTCTTTCAATGCCGAGTGCATCCATTAGCGTGACGATGTCGCGGGCAATAGCCGACTGCTGGCCATTGCGTGCTGTCTGGTCCGACAGAAAGCGCGTCGAACCATAACCGCGCAGATAGGGCACGATCACGTGATAGCCTTTCGAGGCGAGGATCGGCGCGACGTCGGCATAGGTATGGATGTCATAAGGCCAGCCGTGCAGCAGGACGACCGGCGAGCCGCCGGCTGGTCCCACCTCCGCATAGCCGATGCTCAGCACACCGGCATCGACCTGTTTGATTGGATCGAAGGATTTCTGTATCACCTGCGTCGCGGGCTCTGCTGTGTGACTTGTTCCGCTGGAGGCCGCCTTCGTCGGTGCAGTGATGCCGAATTCCGCAGCAGCGAACGCCATCGCCGCGGCGCCGACGACGTAGCGGCGACGGCGATTGATCTTCTCGGCAGCTTTAATTCTGTCCATGGGAAGGGCCTCTTTGACCAGTGACCTGCGAAATTGGTGGTCAGTGTGCAATTGCGCCGACCACCGCCCGAATGTGGACGGTCCGGGCTTAGAGCCCGGTCCGCCTCGGGGAGAGAGCGGGAGCGGCAAGCCGCCCCGCTCGCTTCGAATCTCTGGCGCAGCAATCAGGCCGGTTTGCGAAGCGCCCTGAAGCCCGCGCGGATTTCTTCCGAATAAAATTGCGGCTGCTCCCACGCGGCGAAGTGCGTACCTTTGGGAAGCTTGTTGTAGTGGATTAGCTTGGGATACGCCTTCTCCGCCCAGCTCTTCGGAGCGGTATAAATCTCTTCCGGAAATGCGCTCACGGCCGCCGGGATGGCGACGCCCTTGACGTCGAAAAAGCCTTTCTTTGCGGTGCGGGCATGGTCCCAATAGAGACGCGCTGAAGAGATCGCGGTATTGGTCAGCCAGTAAAGCGTGATGTTGTCGAGGATGTCGTCGCGCGTGAGCCCTTCCATCTTTCCGTCGAAGATGCGGGCAATCATCTCGTAGCTGCGAATATCGTGGTCGATCATCCACGCCGCCAGCCCAACCGGTGAATCGACGAGCCCATATAGCGTCTGCGGGCGATTGTTCATCTCGATCGCATAGCCCAGCCCCTTCTTATAGAACAAGTCCAATTGGTCCCACGCGTTCTGTTCCTCGGCCGAAAGCCCGGCCGGGGCTGGCTGGTGGAGATTGAGTGCCTTGGAAATGTTGTCTGGAACAGTGCCCGGCATATTCGAATGAATGCCCAGCAATTCCGGTGGGGCTTGCACGCCCAATTCATCGACGACCTGTGCGCCCCAATCGCCGCCTGCCGCTACAAAGCGCGTATATTCAAGACGCTTCATCAGTGTAACCCATGCCCGTGAGATGCGGGGTACATCCCAGCCAGGCGCAGTCGGCTTGCCCGAAAAACCGTAACCGGGCAGCGACGGGATCACGATGTCGAACGCGTCGGATGCGTTGGCCCCGTGAGCGGTGGGATTGGTCAGCGGGTCGATGATTTTGAGCTGCTCGATGATCGAGCCCGGCCAGCCATGCGTGACGATGAGCGGCAGTGCGTTTTCATGCTTCGAGCGGACATGGATGAAGTGAATGTCAAGCCCGTCGATCTCGGTGATGAAATGCGGCAGGGCCTTGAGCCGCGCTTCCATCTTGCCCCAGTCGTAGTCCGTCGCCCAGTATTTCGCGAGTTTCTGGGTCGTCGAAAGCTGCACACCCTGCGTCGTGTCCATGACGACTTCCTTGTCGGGCCACCGCGTGGCGGCGACGCGCCGGCGAAGCTCGGCGATGTCCTCCTTCGGGAAGCTGACGGTGAACGGGCGGACCGCCTCGCTGGCGGCCGCCGTCCGCAGCGTTCCGGGGATCAAGCTGAGGGCTCCGGCGGCGGCAGCAGCGGCAAGCAGTTCGCGCCGGGTGGGCGGTAGCGATAGTGATGACATGACGGCTTCTCCTCTCTAACCGATCTGTTCGGATGCTGCTACAGAGATCGATTGTCAATCCGAAAGCATCGCCGATACCAACGTGTAATGGAGTTGCTCCAGCTGGTTCGGGCAGTGAGCAGTAAGATCGAGGATCGAGCCGACCTGCAGGACACGACAAGAGCACGCGTCGTTCCCGACGCGTACTCTCGCACGGACATTGATCAGCGCGGCTTTACCCCGCCGCCGCTTATCCGGTGCGGCGCATTTCCTCGCGCTTCGGAAGTTTCCAGTTCGGCCGCGGGAAATGGCAGGTGTAGCCGTTGGGATAGCGATCGAGATAATCCTGGTGCTCGGGCTCGGCTTCCCAGAAATCGCTCGCCGGCGTCACCTCGGTCACGACCTTACCGGGCCACAGGCCTGAGGCATCCACATCGGCTATTGTATCCTCTGCAACACGTTTTTGCGCGTCGTTCAGGTAGAAGATAGCCGAGCGATAGCTCGTGCCGACATCGTTGCCCTGGCGATCGCGGGTCGTCGGGTCGTGAATCTGGAAAAAGACTTCCAGAATGTCGCGGTAGCTGGTCTCGCTCGGCTCGAAGACTATCTCGATCGCCTCGGCATGGCCGTCATGGTTGCGATAGGTGGCGTTGCGCACATGGCCGCCGGTGTAGCCGACCCGGGTCGAAATTACGCCAGGAAGACGGCGGATCAGGTCCTGCATGCCCCAGAAGCAGCCACCGGCGAGCACTGCGCGTTCGCTTGCGATACTCATCGACATCTCCTCGGTTTTTCCGGGTTCCTGCGAAATATAGGCATTGCGAGCCTGAATTGTCAGGCAGGCGGATTTCTCAAAAGAGTCCTCATGCCGCGAATGCGCCGGCGGAGCGGCATTGTCATATGCTGGGCCGGCGCGTCGCGCCGGCCTTTCATATTCGATATTCGCGGCCGCGGCGAGCTTGTTACGCCTGCTCCCGCGGCTTACTGCGGCAGCGGCTTGCCCGTCCCCTCGGCGACCAGGTATTCGGCGTACTACCGGCCAGTTCTCATCGCGCTTGCCGCCGTTGCGCTTCTCGTGCTCGCCATGGGCGGTAGCGGCGCGCATGAGCGCAGCCTGGAGTTCGGGCGCCGAGATATATGTATCGTATCGCCCGCATCGACGCGTCCGGGCAGCCGCGAAGTGATCTCTTGGAGCAACCAGCTATTGCCGTCCGGATCGCTGAAGGTGGCGAATGAATTGTAGCTGCGCCGCCCGGGATTCACGCCAGTGGCGCCGGGCCGTTTCCAGTCCGATGCCGGCGCTGCCGCCGATGACGACGACGGTCTGGCCGAGCAGTTCCGGTTCGCGCGGTTGGGTTCGCCACGAAATATCTTTAACCGCTAAACCGACACCAAGGCATAATAGGCGGTGAGCATGGGGCCGGCGCATGGTCGCCCCCGACGGGAAGGAATGGCAATGGAGATCGATGACGGTCGAGTCCTGGACGCGCTACCGGCCGTGGTATGGACTGCGCTGCCCGACGGGCGCATCGACTTTGTCAACCGACGTTGGTCTGAATACACCGGTCTCAGCCTGGGCGATGCTCATGGGCGGGATTGGCAGACTGTTGTCAATTGGAACGACCTGCCCGAATTGCTCTAACGATGGCGATCGATCCTAGCGTCCGGCGAGCCCGGCGACATGGAGGCGCGTGCGACGCTTCGACGGGCAGTATTGTTGGCATTTGGTTCACTCCAGCTCCATACGCGATGACGTAAGCCGGGTCGTCAAATGGTGCGGCTAGCCACCGACGTCGACGGTTTTAGGCGGGCAGGGGACGCCCTACGCGACAGCGAGCGAGAAGACGCGCGCTATCATCGACAATATTCCCGGTTTCGTTGCCATGCTGACGCGCCAGAACAACTGGAGTTGCCGACGCACGGAGTGCATCGCCGCGACTCCAGCATGCGGCAGGCACGCATTCATCACGAACTCCCAATATTTGGGAATTCTCCTTGACCGATTTCACATATGATAGCTAGGATGCTCGACAATCACACGCGACGTGAGACGTTGCGAAGCCGCCTGTATGGTGTCGCGACTGGGACGATGGTCTATTGGTCTGCAGATTTGTTTTGCGCGAGGGGAACATTGCGAGCAGCTATCGTGCGCTGACCCTTCCTGGCACTGTCGAGTCAGCAGGAATTTAGCCCAGCATCGACGCTCGGTGCCGAACCGGCGCGAATTCGGTGCGGCTGCTCTGTCCTCGTCCGTTCAACGGTATGTCGGGAGCGCCGAGAGTGCGCGTTGCGCACAATAGCAGGGAGGCGGAAATGAGTGTGATCAGGCTTTTGACGAAGGCGCTTGCTTGGAGTGCGCTTGCAATAACCTGTTCGGTGTCATTGGCTCAGGCCAATGAAAAGTTCACGATCGGGATCGTCTTTCCCTTCATGAACATTGCCTGGGAACAGAGGTGGCTTGATTCGGCCAAGTGGGCTGCAGACCAGCTCAAAAACGAGGGTTACGAGATCGAGATCAAAGCGCTGGATGGCGCGGGCGACGCGCAGACCCAGATTCAGCACGTTAACAACCTGACGCTGCAAGGCGTCGACTACATAATCGTTCACCCGCTTTCGGAAACTGCACTCAACGGCGCGATCGACAACGCAATTGATGCTGGCATTCCGGTCATGGCAACCTCCATTGGAAGCGTTACGAACCCACGGCCGGTGCAGTTGGTCTTTGACAACGCTAAGTACATCAGAGATATTGTCGACTATCTTGCAGAGCGAACCGGTGGAAAAGCCAATGCGCTAAACATTCGGGGAGTCGCTGGCACAGCCGCTGATACAGAGTTTCAGACGACTCTGGCTAGCTATTTGCAGAGTAAGTATCCAGACATCAAGATTGTCGGGGATGTTTATGGCGAGTGGAATCAGTCGACCGCGCAGCAACGCGTTGCGGCTATCATTCCAACCTTGCCGAAGGTCGACATCGCCTTTTCGACGGGCGTTGCAGCCTTCGGTATTGGTCAGGCCTTCCTCACGGCCGGACAGGAGGTTCCGCTGCAGGTCTACGGCCTTGACGGCGTGGACTTGAAGTTGCTGATCAGCCTGAACGAGAAGGGCGGATATATATCGAAAGCCATGAACAACGATCCGGGTACCGGCAGCGTCGCAATCAATGTCGCCGTTGCTGAGTTAACCGGCGTTAAGGTTCCGCGTAAGCTGGTGGCGCCGACTCTGTGGCTCGACTTCGACGAAGTCAAAAAAGATTACTCGGACATCTCTGACGCCGACAGCGCCTATCGCAACTACGGGTACGATTGGACGCTGAACAACGTGATTAATAGTGGCAAATAGTCCGAGCCGGAGTTAGTCTACAGCCCTTTTTTACTTATGCGCCATGGCGGTTACCAACGTCGGTTGATCACGTCGCACCTACGTGATCGTGATTGCTGTGGTCGCGTGCGCCCGTGATCGGTAACGGTGAAGGCCGGTGCGCTGACGGAAAAGATCGTTCGCGTTCTGGGCGCGGCCTTCAAATCGAGCAGGTACGTCGCGTTTGAACCGATGATGTCAGGTCGTCGCCGATAGTGCAGTAATGGGAGTGAGTAAGCGAAGGTGACTGGATTCAAGCGCATCCTTTTCACGGGCGGCTTCGGCAAGGCTGGGCGTCACGTCGTTCCCTATTTGGTCGACCGCGGCCATCGCGTAGTCAACGTTGACCTCAAGCCGCTCGCCTATCCGGGCGTTGACAATGTGGTGGCTGATGTCACCGACGCGGGCCGGGTATTCAGCGCCATGACCACTCGGGCCAACATCGAGGCTTACGAGATTGGCGGCGGTGTTCCGTCTTTCGATGCAGTGGTGCACTTCGCAGCCCTATTGCCCTTCGCGAACACCGACCAAGAGACCTTCCGCGTCAACACAATGGGCACCTACAACGTCATCGAAACAGCAGTGAACCTCGGCATCCGGAAGATCATCATCGCCTCCTCGGAAACCACCTATGGCGTTTGTCTCGCCAATGGTCGCGTCGATCCGGTATCGCTGCCTTACGAGGAGGACTGTGACACCGACCCGATGGATAGCTACGGTCTATCCAAGGTCTTGAACGAAAAGACCGCACACGCCTTCCAGCGGCGTTCAGGCTTTGACATCTATGCGCTTCGAATCGGCAATGTCATCGAGCCGCATGAATATCCGGTGCTGTTCCCGACGTGGTTCGCAAGCCCTGAAATGCGGCGGCGTAACGGCTTCTGCTATATCGATGCCCGCGACCTCGGCCAGATCGTTGATCTCGCCCTGCAATGCGACGGTCTCGGGTTCCAGGTCTTCAACGCCGGCAATGACACAAACGGGATGAACATCCCGACTTCGGAACTAATCCGGCGCTTCTTTCCAAGTGTGCCCGTCACACGCGAGTTGGGCGAAAATGAAGCGCTATACTCCAACCGCAAGATCCGCGAAGTCCTTAATTTCAGGGAACAGCACGACTGGCGCAAATACGTCGATGGCTGAGCCTCGCACGGAGTCGGATCGGTCCGGCCGCCCGGCAAGCAAGACGTTTAGTCTGTACTTCGCCGGAGCACATTTAGACTGCCCCGTGCTGGCATCAGCGCGGTACGAAACTGCTCTCCACGCCGCCTTGGCTATCGAGATCATCACGCTCTTGGTCTCGAGGAAGTCGTCGATCGCCTCGACGCCGAATTCGCGGCCGACGCCGGACAGCTTGCGCCCGCCGACCGGCATGGTCAGGCTGTAGGTGCGTAGGTGTTGCCCCACACCGTACCCGCGTGCAGCGCCTTGCAGACGCGGAGCGTGCGGCCGAGGTCGCTGATCCAAACCGCCGAGGCGAGGCCGCAATTGGTGTCGTTGGCGAGCGCGTCGGTGTTGCGACTTGGCTCGGCGTCGCGGGCGGCTTCGTCGCGGTCATCATCGTGGTTTTCGAGGGCTTCTCGCTCTATTCGCAGCCTCGGGCCGCCGCCGCAGTCTTCATGGCCCTGTTCCAGTTGCTTCCCGCCGACTCGGCACGGCGGGCGAGCCGTCGCTCACCACCCTGGCCTGGACGATGCTCGCCGGAAGGCCGATCGCGCTATCCCCTGGCGGTGCTGCGGTGGCGGACGCCGAGCCTCGACGAGTGGCTTGCGACCGCCGCTCTGGGGGCGGAGTTCGGCATTCGCCCTGGCGTCTGCCAGCTTGCTCGCGTCTTTTTGGCTAATTCCAGATCGTGGCAGCTGTGGTCACCGGACTCGCCGCCATAGGCGACCTCCCCGATCTGTGGACCTGGACGGGCATCGTCATGATCATAGGCGCGGGGGCCCTCTATGTCTGTAGGGAGTCACGGACCTGACCTCGGCTCGACCGCCGTCGCATGGTGGATAGATAAAATCCCGCTATTGACGATTTTTTTGCGGATGGGCATTGTCGGCATACGGAGGATGCAGATGGGAAGGAGCAGCTACGCGGCGGCCGTTTAGGGAGGAGCAAAGCACATCCGGAGCATGGCTGTATGCAAATGGCATTCTCGCATCGGGCAGGGGCCGGGTCATGGAGGCTGATGCCTGGGAAGTGGTAGCGGCCGGCCATTATGAAGAACTGCTGAGATCCGTCCGGATCCGACAATGGGAGGATGTACGATGGAAGCAACGGAACGCGAGAATCCGGCGGAGAAGGAGTGGGATCTGCCCGTGGCGGATCCAGTCTGGCTGGCGCAGCACCGTGAGGAAGCGCTTGAGCCCGACCTGCCGATCATCGACCCGCACTATCATCTCTGGAAGATCGGCACTTTCGAATACTGGCTGCCCGACTATCTCGCGGACCTCCGCTCCGGTCACAACGTCATAGGCACCATCTACATGGAGGCCTCGACGAAGTACCGGACCGACGGTCCAGAAGAGCTGAGATGCGTCGGTGAGACGGAGTTCGCCTACGAGCAGAGCGAGCTGACCGGCGGCCTGGTCGCGTCCGGAATCGTCTCCTACGCCAACCTGCGTGCGCCGGAGTACCTAGACCGGATCCTTGACGCGCATATCGAAGCAGCTCATGGCCGCCTCTGCGGTATCCGCGACATGGCCGGCTGGGATCCTGACCCGGCATTGCGCGACGAGCGCTACGATCTGCCCGAGAACATCCTCGACCTTCCCGAGTTTCGCGCCTCGGTGCGCCGGATCGGCGAATGCGGGCTCGTCTGCGATCTCTGGACCTATTTCCACCAGCTCGAGAAGATGGCTGAGGTGGCGCAGGCCGCCCCGGACACCAGTATCGTCATCAACCATATCGGCGGCATCATCCACCGTGGTGGTTATGGCTCGCGCCGGGACGAGGTGGCCAAAATCTGGGAGAGGGGCATGGAGGTGCTGGCTAAGTGCCCGAATGTCCACGTCAAGCTGGGCGGCATGGGTATGCAGTGGCAGGAACCCGACCTGACCAAGCGTCCCCTGCCGCCGTCTTCCGAGGAACTGGCGGAACGCTGGAACCCCTACGTCTCGAAACTGATCTCACTGTTCGGCGCCCAACGTTGCATGTTCGAGAGCAACTTTCCGGTCGACGGGCGGGTTTGCACCTATGTCACCCTGTGGAATGCGTTCAAGCGCATGAGTGCGCATTGCACGCCTGCCGAGCGTGACGCGCTTTTCCGGAAGACCGCGCTCGATCTATACAAGATCAAGCTCCCGGTCGGCGCGTAGGTCACTCACCGTACGGCCCGCCCGCAGCGGCCGGGCGGGAACGGCTCAGTCGATCTGCCTCGGCATCGGGCGAACGGTTGCGTCCCTGATGCCGGATGCCGCATCAGAGAGCTGGATGGCGGTGCTCAGGCTGGCCTAGACTAGGCCAATATGCAGCAGATACCCCCGAGCGTGGAGACCAGCACCGAGTGGGCAGTGTCGCGGCTGTAGCCCAGCACGATGGCGGCGCGAAACGTAGGAAGCCGGTCATCACGAGTGCCTTGAGGGATATCTGCCGGCGGGCGCGCTGGTCCATAGCGCGCCCATCCTCGGTAGCGGCCATGACCGCTCAGGCGATCTTCGCATGAAGCAGCCTGAATTCAATAATCTCGCCAATTGACATTTGTCCTCGGTCCTGAAGGAATGCCGGCGCCCTCTGGGCAGCAGATGAATGCAAGTCCCCGACGCTTAGGCGGCGGGACCGAGGCCTGCAAGCATGCGCGGGCCGCAGACGGGATGGAGCAATGGACAAGATCGCGGTGGTAACCGGTGCGACCCGAGGAATTGGGCGGGCCACGGTCGATGCACTTCTGAGAGACGGATGGGATGTCTGGGGCTTCGACCTAGACGAGGCGCAGACCGCGCCGGCAGTCCCGGCGGGCCACAAGTATCGCCACCAGATCTGCGACGTCACCGACCCGGCGAGTGTCAAGGCAGCGTTCGACGCGGTGCGGCGCGAAACCGATTCGATCGGGGCGCTGGTCTGCAATGCCGGGCTGACCATCATCGGCGATCTGACCGATATCGGCATCGAGGAGGTCGACCGCATGTACGCGGTCAATCTGAAAGGACCGTGGCTGACGATCCGGGAAAGCCTGGATCTGCTCCGCAAGAACGCCAGCGTGGACGATCCGTCGCGGGTCGTCGTCACCGGATCAATCGGCGGCATGCGGCCGAAGGTTGGCAATGGCTTCTATTCGGCCTTCAAGCAGGCCGTTCACACCATCGCCAACGTCTTCGCCGTCGAGCTGGCCCCGTCGGGCGTGACCGTCAACACCGTGGCACCCGGAACGACCGATACGCGCATGTCGCGCGAATCGGCGCAGTCGGCCACGCCCAACTCGAAGTTCAAGGTCTCCGGAACCTCGCCTCTCGGCCGCATCGGCAAGCCGCAGGACATCGCCAACACGATCATGTTCTTGCTAAGCGACGGCGCCCGCTACATCAACGGAGTGGTCCTCGCCGTTGATGGCGGCACGCGCGCCGCCTATACCGGCGTCGCCAGCGATGCCTTCAAGGACTGAAGCGGCACCGCTGCCAGGATTGCGGCCGACGGCGCCGCCCGGGGAGCCCGCCGATGGAGAGCAGCCGGTCGCTGCGTGGAAAGTGCGCGGAGATGGTGGATTCGATCGCCCGGGCTCTGGAATCGGGCGAGGGGATCAGGAGGAGACGACCTTTTGCGATGGGTATGATTTTTCAGGCATCGCTTACCGCGGGGAACGGGATCGGCGCAGCGCTCAAGACGCGGGCCGTCGATCTCAGCCGGCGACTGGAGGCCGACATCCCGACCATCCCGACGCATCCGAAGTACTTCCAGATGCGCTGATGCGCGATAGGCGATCAGCTACTTCACGGCGCGTAACCTTCAAAGACTTGCACTATTTGGAATTTTTTTGCAGAGTTGGCATTGCGCACCAAACACGGATGCGCCCGAATTCATTTCACGCGACGGCGTCGAAGGGCAGCGCGGCTGACGGGACCTGGGCCGATAGGCTGATCTCCGCATGCACTCCCGAGGGTTTGGACACAGAACGATCGTGAACGAGCACTTCTTCTGGAGCATCGACGCGGCAGGCGGGTTCCTTCGCATCCTCAGTATCGCGGCTGCCGCCGTGCCGCTCGCCTCGACCAGGGCCAAGACGAAATGTCGCTCGAAGAAATCGCGCGTCTCGATCGAGCGAACGAAGGCGCGCGCACCGGATGACGACGCCCGATACGGGCGCCGCCTCGGCCCATCTTTGACTTCAAGCCTTTAAAGTGGAGGAATGCCGTGCCTGCAATCAAGGACAATCGCTTCGTGGTCGTAGGAGGTGCGAGCCTCCTCGGCTCGCATATCGGCAAGCAGCTGCTCGAAGGAGGCGCCAAGGAGGTTGTTCTACTCGACAATCTGGCGCTCGGCTCGACCAGTGTCATCGAGGATCTGCTGGAGGACAAACGCTGCACGTTCCTTCGCAGCGACATGACCAAGCTGCATGAGCTGCTCGATCCCCTCAGGGGGGCGGCAGGCGCCTTTTCCGTAGCCGGCTTCCTTGGCGGGCCGATGCTGGCCAATCCGTGGGCCGGTCTGGACGTGAACGTGCGCGGCGTCCAGAATGTGCTTGAGGCGAGCCGCATTCAGGGCGTGAAGAAGGTCATCTACAGCTCCAGCTCAGGCGTCTACGGCAAGATGGGCGACGAGCCGAACAGCGAGGACTCACCGTTCCGTTGGCAGACGCTGCCGCCGGCGCTGATCCTGTATTCCGGCTCCAAGATTGTGGGCGAGGGGCTCTGCCGGCTTTACCAGCAGGTGCATGGTATCGACACAGTGTCGTTCCGGTATGGCGCACTCTACGGCGAGAAGCAGCATACCCGTGCGATCGACGCCACCCGCATCGTGCAGGCCTGGGAGCGTATCCGTGCCGGCAAGCCGCCGGTCATCCAAGGCACGGGCAATCAGGTGCTGGACCTCGTATATGTCGGCGACGTCGCTCGCGCAAACATCATGGCTATGGAGAGCAGCGCCACCGGAGAGTTCAACATCCTGTCGGGTGTGGATGCATCGTTCAATGAGGTGATCGCAGCGCTGCTAAAGGCTTGCGGTTCGGACCTCAAGCCTGAATACGCCACCGATTCCGCCAAGGTCGCCAACGTCGTCGAGGCGAAGATGGGTTTCTCGCGTGAGAAGGCGAAGCGCGAGTTCGGATGGGAGCCGGAGGTCGACCTGGAAGAGGGCATGCGCCGCCTAGTAAAGTATCTCGACAGCCAGGCAGGCAAATAGTCGCCTTGCCGGCAGGTGGCCGCCCCGACTGTAGAGCCACAGTCGAACGCGAAAGAGCCGCGCCGGCATCCGCCCGCGCGGCTCTTTCGCAAGTGGGCGCAGCGGTCCCCGACTTGGCGAACTCCACCTGATCGCTCAGCCCTTCGGTGCCGAGAAGCCCGAGGACAGGGCGAGCGTTCCGCCATCGACCGCGACTGCGACCCCGCGAATCGCGTCCGCCTCGTGGGAGGCAAAGAACAGGACGTCGATGGGTTGCGCTCCGCGCCCGAGCGGGATGCGCTGTTCGCGCAGTCGCATCATCTCCGGGTCCTTCTCGGCGGCTGCCTTGGACAGGTCGGTGAAGATGAGCAGGGCGGACACAGTTGACGCGCATGTTGTACTGGCCCCATCTATCGCCAGCGACTCGTTAGCCCGACCACGCCATGTTTCGCCGTGATATAGGCGGCGCAGCCGGGTATCGCCCCGCAAGCGCGGCCCCGGAGCCGATGTTGACGGTCGCGCGCCCCTGCGGCCCGAGAAGATGGCGGTGACGCCGACGGCCTGCGACCAGAGGAAGGTGCCGGTGAGGACGAGGAGCTCGCGGTTCCACATCTCCTCGGGCATGCTGACCGTTGGAGGGTAAGTATTGATGGCGGCGTTGTTGATGAGGGCGTCGATACGGCCACGCAGCCATGATCTCTTCGACATTCGCACGCACGTCGGTCTGCTTGCTGACGTCGCCAACGACGCCGATCGCCTTACCTTTGCTCTGGATCGCGCCTACGGGCTGCGCAACCGAATATGCCGTCCGTGGCACGCAAGAAACCGCGCCTTCTGAAGCCACGTAACGGGGCGAGCGAGACGAGCTTGCCGTCGCCCCGCTCCATGACAACGTATGAGGCTCTTGTGACATGATCGCTAGCGCTTTAGGCAGGCACGTCCTATCATCGGAACAACTATTCCTAAAGGGCGGGAATCTTCTTGACCATAAAGGCGTACGAACGCAGGATGTTGGTGGGTGACGCTACGACCAGCCACGGTATGTCGGGGCGGGGGAAGGATGGTCATCCGGAGAGTTGCCGTTGCAGGGGGAGGCTGCCGGAAACCAGCGCATTCAATCACGGAGGCGGCCGCACGTCCGTCGCCGCTCGCGTCGCTTCCGCCTAGACCGATATCAATCGTATGTGCGCAAGCACAATGGAGGAGATCCTAATGAATCTGCCTATGTCCCGCAGAAAGGCCCTGATCGCTGGCGCCTCTCTTGCTATGATGACTCTTGTGACGACGGCGTCCCAGGCGCAGGACAAGATGGTGATTGGCTTGGCCATGCCCTTCCAGAGCAATGGCTGGCAGAAGGGCGTCCTCTCGTCCGCTCAGTGGGCGGTCGACGAGTTGAACAAAGGCGGAAAGAATATTGAACTGAAAGTCACTGACGCGGCTTCCGACCCGCAGACGCAGATCCAGCAGGTCAACAACCTCATACTTCAGGGCGTCGATTTTATCATCATCGAGCCGCTCTCCGCGACCGCGCTGAACGGGGCGATTGACAACGCCATGGACGCCGGAATCCCCGTCTTGAGCACGGTGTTCGGGACGGTCACCAATCCGCGGCCTATCGACATGCAGTTCGACTACAATCGAATGGCCGCGAGCTACGTGGAGTACCTGGCGAAGAAGATCGGCGGCAAAGGCAACGCTCTGAACATCCGTGGTCTGGCCGGCGCGCAGTCGGACCAGGATATTCAGGACGCCTATGTGGAGGCTCTTAAGGCCTATCCGGACATCAAGATCGTCTCGGAAATCTATGGCGACTGGAACCAGTCCACAGCGCAGCAGCGGATCGCCGCTATCCTGCCGACGCTGCCGAAGATCGACGTGATTTTTTCGCAGGGCGTTGCCGCCTACGGAGCCTCGCAGGCGTTTCTCGCGGCCGGGATGGAGGTGCCCCCGCAGGTCTTCGGCCTCGACGGAATCGATCTCAACATGCTGCGTCAGCTGAATGAGAAATATGGCTATGAGTCGGTCGCGATCAACAATGATCCGGGCGTCGGCAGTGTGGCCGTCAACGTCGCCGTTGCCAAACTCAGTGGCGTAGAGGTTCCTCAGAAGCTTATCGCTCCGACCCCCACGATCACCATCGAAGACATCAAGACTAAATACGCGAACGTCTCCGACAGCGAGACCGTCGCCGGCCACTACAGCTATGACTGGACGCTGAAGAACATCATCGGCGTCAAGTAGCCGGAGCGCTCGTCGGCTCCGGGGTTTTTGCCCGGAGCCGATCCATGGCGCAGTTTCGGGGTACAGGCTACGGTCCGTAGGCGCATGTTGGCTTTGCGGTGAGCCTTCGCCTTTTCGGCGTCTACCTGCGGCCGTGGAGCGCCTTGACGCAACTTGCCGCTCCATCCACTGTCAAGGCCACCATCGATGACAGCGAATTCTACGAAGTGATCGACGCAAGTTCGCCTTGCTGGTAGTCCAGCATTTCGCCGTCGAGAACTCTACTCGCGATGTCTCTTCGCGGAGGGTCCGGCGGACCATACCCGATTTTCTCCGACATCGCGAATGACCGCCTGACCCGCTGTGGCGAGGCCAATGGCGCGGTCAGCGTCTTCCGTCGCGAATGTGGAAACCCAAACGGCAATACGGGTGGATCAGCCTGCGCGCGCCTTTGAAGCTTACGGCACGTCGTGCCTCGGACGGCGCCAAGACGGTGTTGTCGGACATCGACGAGCGGCATCAAAAAAGGCCGTGGACGAAATTCGTGCCAAGGGCCAGGAGGCCACCGGAATCGTCTGCGACGTCTCCGAGGACGGCCAGGTGAAGCGGCTTGGGCGCATGGACGAGATTTCGGATGCGGTCCTGTGGCTGTGCAGCAGCGGCTCGACCTACGTCATCGGCCAGCCGATCGCGGTCGACGGCGGCCACACCATCCAATAACCCGCA
>Ga0081539_10000922_pt1 | contig 55364 bp, 59 predicted proteins | sample TabmetS4T2R2_FD_71023 | JGI IMG/M metagenome (GOLD analysis project Ga0081539, IMG submission 71023) | Tabebuia heterophylla rhizosphere microbial communities from the University of Puerto Rico - S4T2R2 | ecosystem: Host-associated > Plants > Roots > Rhizosphere ...
CACGCCGTGTCGCCACGCACCGCCCCAGCGGCGCAACCCCTTGATCCCGCAGCCACGCGGGCCGAACGCGTTCCACGTCTGTCCGCCTATGCGTATCAGGAGGCCAGTTCGTTACCTCGGGCCGGAAGGGTCAAGCCTACGGCAGCGCCCGGCGCCGACCCCCAGGTTCGTTCCGGTCTCGACTTTCGTGCAGTGCGACAACGCCACCCGGCAAGCTGGCGCCGAACGCTGCGATCAGATGGATTCTACCTCGAGGAGTTCGCGACGTGCCTGCCGCTGGCGCGCCAGCGCCACCGGCACGGTTGCCCAAAGCGGACCGTACCAGCGCGGGAGACCTTGCTTCAGTCTCGCCAGGGATTTGCGAGGGCAACGCCGCAGCCCTCCAGCCCGCCGGTATCGCGGGTGGCGAGCAGCGCGGCTCCGCGTGCGCGAGCGATCGCGGCGATCTGCGCGTCCGCGGTCGTTACCGGTCGGCCCGCGGCGCGGCGCATGGCCGCGAAGGTGCCGTAGGCGGCCGCGGCCGCGCGGTCGAATGGCAGCACCCGACCGCCGAGCCCTTCACCGAGCAGGCGGGCCACGCCCTGGACGAGCGCCTCGCGTCGCCGGCTCTTCGGCAGCAGGGCGAGGCCGTAGGCCAGCTCCGCTTCGCTCACAGCCGTGGTGTACAGCTCCGCCCGGCGCTGGCGGGCGACCCAGGTCATCACGCGCCCGTCCGGCTCCGGGCGGATCAGCTCGGACAGGACGTTGGTGTCGAGGACGATCACCGGCGCCGCCCGCCCCCGCCGGGCGGCGGCGCCTTGCCGGCGCGGGCTCGGCCCTTCGGCGAGGCCGACTTTCGGGCTACCGAAGCGGCCGGCGCCGGCGCCGCTTCGGGTGCGCCCGTCCTGAAGCCAGGCGGGTCGCGCACGAACTCGCGGTCCGGCAGCTCCAACTCCGCGCCGCCGAGCGGGGCGAACAAGCCCCGCGCGAAAGCGGCAAGGTCGGTCGGGTCCTCCTCGGAGGCAGCGAGGGCCGCCTCAAGGATGGCGCGGGCCTCGGCCTCCATGGAACGGCCGTGGTGGGCGGCGCGCACGCGCAGCTGCGCCTTTAGTTCGGGGGTCAGGCCGCGGATAGTGACGGCGCCACTCGGCATGGCGTTCGGCGAGGGGTTAGGCACAGGCACCTCCAAGCGCGTCTGCTAGCATTGCATCATTGATGCATATAGGTCCAGTAGCTGCAATGATGCACGATATGCCGTCGCGCCACTGTTGCAGTAGCCCCGCTTCAGCCTCGGACGAAGCGCTGCAGGCCGAGGATCTCGCAACTCTGCGCAGGCGGCTGCGGGATGCCGATCGCCCCACACTCGCAGTAGGCGTCACCGTGCCTTCGCGCGCCATCGTCGGCCAGATGACATGGCCTTTGCGCAGCCGGAGAACACACCCTGTTCGCCGGACGTGGCATGGAGGGGGTTCGCGCTTTCATCGGTCTCGATGTGCACAAGGAGACCACCTCCGTGCCGCAGGACATACACGCCCTGGCCTGGAAGGCGCAGTTGCGCCTGCACAAGACCTACAAGAAGCTCCCCGCGCGCGGGAAGCGCTCTGTCGTCGCGACCGCCGCGGTGGCGCGGGAGCTGCTCGGGTTCGTCTGGTCCATCGGCCAGCCCGTCCCCCTGGGGGCCTGATCTCGCCGCCAATCCACGATCCGCATCAGCGAGGACGCCGGGCGCGGCAAAGGGAAACCTCGAGTTCATATTGGACAGGCGGCGACGCCCACGTCCGTGGCCAGAACGAGGCAGCCCTCCGACGCACCGTCATCATGGGGTAACCAACCCCCGCATTGGGAGTCTGAGCGACCGTCGAGAACACCCTGCGTCCTCACCTATGCGGATCGTGTGCATCAGGTGATGCCAACGCCCGTCGAGCGGGCGAAAGGTAACGCGTGACCAAAGTGTTTGACAAAGGCCATAGGAGATGAACCGGCCCTTCTCCAGCCATTTCGATAGCACCCCCGCGCCACCCACCAGCGAGCAAGGTCAGCCAGTCTGGCCCCCGCAGCGCTACGCAGCCGAGCATGGACGCTTACCCTGTGCCGGGGCTTGCGCACCCCGTATCGCATTTCGAATCCGGTCACGCATTGCTTGGGATCCAACGCCGGTGGCCCCGAGAGTCTTCGCTCAAGGGCGCGCAGCGTGCGATGCACCGCGGGGCACCATCACCTCGCGCTCAGCGTCGTCGCGATCCCATTGCTCGCCGAGATGATCATAGACCTTCTCGATGGGGCCTCGGAGGTTGGGTCGCCCGGCGCCGCGCTATACGCCGGCGCAGCAGATGAACAGCGTTTCCCCGTTATCCTGCGCGATGATCAGCTCCGCGGGAACGTCCGGTCCGACAACGCAGAACCGTATGCCCATCCCCGCATCTCGCGCCCCAGTCACGCCCTCATGCGGCGTGGCGGCCTGACCAAGGCAGCCCAGCCCGCCAAGGAGACCCTCCCCTACACCACCAGCCGGGACACGATCGCCGCTACCGTGAAGGCGACCCGCAATGGCGCAGCACGGCCTGCGCAATGACCTGTGCCGATTCCAGCACGCTATCCAGCACGACGTACTCGTCCGGTCCATGGGGATTCGCACCGAGCGGGCCATAGACCACGCCCGGAATGCCCAGTGCCGCGTAGTGCGCGGCATCGGTCACGCCCAGCATGCCTTCGAGCCGCACCGCCAGCCCCGCATCCTCCCGCGCACCCGCCAGCGCCAGCACCAGTGGATGATCGGCGGGGGTGTTCACCGGCGGAAAGTGCAGCCCGTAGACATTCCAGATCACCTGCGGCGGGTATTCGCGGAGCCACGGATCGGTCGCCGCGAAGCGGGCGATCGCAGCTACGAATTCCCGCCGGACCGCCGTGGCATCCTCGTCGGGCAGAAATTTCAGGTCGAAATCCAGCACGCAGGTATCGGGCACGATGCCAGGGTTGCTCAACACGCTCGGCAGGCCGTCCGGTCCCAGGCCGACGCCGGCCACCATGACGCCAGGGCTGATCGTGTTCATGCCCGGGGGCATTCAAGGGAAGCGCTTGTCGCGCCCCCACTCCGCCTCGAGCGCCTGCACCGCGGCAAGCAGCCTTGCGCCCAGCTCCAGCGCGTTCACGCTGCGTACGGGGATGCCCGCCAGCGCTTCCGCCGAGGCCGGATAGATGGAAGCGAAGCGGCGCGAGGAATGGCCGTTGCGCCCGCGCAGGACAACGCGCACCCAGTCGAGCCCGCCGGCCCAGGGGCGAATGGCGCCGCCGCTGCTCTCCGCCACCAGCACAGCCTCCGGCGCCGGCACCCGCCGCGCCGCCTGCATGGCGCCGAAACCGCCGGCCTCCTCGTCCACCACGGCGTGGAACTCCAGCCGTGCCGCCAGCGTGATGCCCACCGCGCGGATCGCCCGGCACGCCGCGAGGCAGGCCACCAACCCCGCCTTCATGTCGCCCGAGCCCCGCCCATAGAGCCGGCCGTCGCGGAGCTCGGCGCCGAACGGGTCGGTGGTCCACGCACTGCGGTCGCCCACCGGCACCACGTCCACATGACCGCAGAGCGCCAGGCTTCCTGCCTGCGCGCCAGGCCAGGCGCCGATGACATTCAGCCGCCCCGGCAGCGCCTCCTCGCGGCAGGTGGCGAAGCCCAGCGCATGCAGCTCGGCTTCGATCACGTCCTGCACCGCGGCCTCGCGGTTGAGTGCCGGATCCTGTTCGAATTTCGGATTGACGCTGGGGATGCGCACCAGCCTCGACAAGGTCTCGCGGATCCATCGCGCATCTTTCGTCACCGCCCTGCGCAGCGCCGTTTCGTGCTGTGCGCTCATGCCGCCGCACCGAGCCGCACCACGGCCCCCTCCAGCACGATGGACAGCCGGCCGGCCCAGGCCTCGGCCGCCGCCGCGTCCGCCAGCAGATCCTGACGGATCTCAATGAGAAACGCCGGCAGGCCGCGCGCATCGCCATGCACCGGCACCGTGTAGTCCTCGTCGGCCGCGATGCCGTAGGGCTCGTTGTCCCCGACCGTCAGACCCTTGGCCCCGCAGCCCGGCAATGAGCGCTCGTGCCGGCTCCGCGGCGGCGCCGTACAGGATGCCCGCCTGCCATGGCCGGCGCATGCCATGGAATACGGGGGTGAAGCTGTGCTCGCCGACGACGCAGCCCGCCCGACCGGCCGCTCTCCGCGCATCGAGATGCGCCGCCACCGCATCCTGGAATGGGTGGAACAGGGCCTGCTCGCGCGCGGCGCGCTCTTCGGCGGCAAGGTCCCTGTTGCCCGGGATCGCCGTTGCCTCGCTCACCTCCGGGATGCTGGAAGGCACGCCGAGCGGGCGGTTGCAGTCGATCGCCAGCCGCGAATAGCCGGTGGCGAAGAGCGGTGCGTCCAGCCGCCGCGACAGCGCCTCCGCCAAGGCGAGTGCACCGATGTCCCAACCGATATGGCGCGCGATCTCGCGCGCGGCGAGACCGAGCGTGCCGAGCCGCCGCGGCAGACGGTTGCTGGCATGCTCGCAGAGCAGCACGAAGGGTGACGCGCCCTCGGCATTGCGGACCGTGCAGGCGGGCGGCTCATCCGGATCGAGCAGCCTGGCCATCAGTAGGCCGCCGCGTAGCGCGCACAGAGCGCCGCGGCATCGAGCCCCGCAGCCAGGGCCAGTTCCTTCTCCTTCACGGCCAGCAGGCAAACGGGTCCCTTCTGGCGGTTGACGCGCTCGGGCTGAGGAGGGTGGGACAGTCGGCCTTCGCTACTCGATCCGGACCTTCGCCGTCTCGATGACTTCGCGCCACTTCGGTGCCTCGACACTCAAAAAGCGGGCGAATTCAGCCGGCGAACTGCCCACCGGCTCGAAGCCGAGCATCGACAGACGGGCGGTGACGTCCGGACGGCGCAGGGCCTCGACGAAGGCTGCATGCAGGCGGGCGATGATGGGCTGCGGCGTGGCTGGCGGTGCAAGTAGGCCATACCAGGCCTCGACCGACATCTCCGGGCCGCCGGATTCGGCCACGGTCGGCACCTCGGGGAAACCGGAGAAGCGCCGCGGCGTGGTGACTGCCAGCGCACGGAGTTGGTCTGTGCGGACGTACTGCATGCTCTGCGGCGCGTCGAAGAAGACGGCGGTGTCGCCGCGCATCACCGACTGCGTCGCATCTGGAGTCTGGCGATAGGTCACATTGGTGAGCCGCACGCCGGCACGCTGCATGAAGAGCTCCGTCGCGAGATGCGGCACCGTGCCGTTGCCGGCGGTGGCGTAGTTCAGCTCGCCGGGTCGGCGCCGCGCTGCCTCCACCAAGTCGCCCATGCTTGCGATGTTCAGGCGCGGATTGGCGATGACGAGCAGCGGTCCGGTCGCCAGCTGCGCGATCGGGGTCAGCGCTGCCGGATCATAGCCCATCTCGCGATAGAGGAACTGGTTGATGACCAGCGGAGAGGCGGCGTTGACCACCAGCGTATGGCCGTCCGGCGCCGCTTGTGCGACGGCGCGCGTGCCGAGGTTGCCGCCGGCGCCAGCACGGTTCTCGACAACAATGGGCTGGCCGAGCGCGGCGCCTGCCGGCTCGGCCAGCAGCCTTGCTACGACGTCGGATGGCCCGCCGGCGCCGAAGGGTACGATGACGCGGATCGGGCGATCGGGCGCCCAGGGCTGAGCGCGTGCCGCCAGGGGCAGCGCGAGGCTGGCGATGAGCGGCAAGTTGCGACGTGCGAGCATCGGCGTCACTCGGGCTGATGTCGTCGCACTGTCAGGCTGGAAAACTCTCGAGCAATTCCACCGGATCGCCGAAGCGTTCAGCCATGGCTCGAACCTTCGGATCCCGAAGAGAGAGCAGATAGCCATCCTCGATCAGCGCGCGGTTGCCGGCGGTCACCGTACTGTCGTAGGTCACGAGATCCATATGGATGTGCGGCTCCTCCCAGTTCGGCATGACGCGGCGCAGGTATTCCGACGGCTTCAAGGCGTTGATGCCGAAATGCAGGGCGCCGGGGGAGTTCGGGCCGGCGGGATAGATATCGAACCGCGGCGCCTTCGGATTGTGGCCGCAGCCCACCTCCTCCAGCGTGCCCCCGATCAGGTAGTCACGAAGGACCTCCGCTTCGAAGCCGTCGCCATGCACGGCGTGCAAGACATCGTCTCGGAACTCGACACCGACCGGCGTCTTGAAGGGCTGATCGAAGCCGACGGCCCATTGCGCCCAGATCGTGCCCGCGATCCCGATCCTCTCCTCGGGCAGGAGGCCGACCATGCCCGGCTCGAACAGGTTAGGGCCGTGCGTCGGGAGGTAGTGCACGTAGCATCCATCCTCGTCGGCCACGTTGTGGCCTCGCCAGCGGTTGTGGCGCCTCAGCCTCTGCAGCATCGCGTCCGTGTAGGGGATGCGGAAATCGGTGCCGCGCGGATCGGTGAATCGGAGCGTGAAATCACCCGTCTCTGGGAAGAGGCGGGAGGTCGCGCGGATGATCTCGCCAAGCAGCTCCACCGGGAACTGCGCCTGCGCCGTGTGCAGCAGGTCGAGATCTCGGAAGAAGGTGATCTTCACCCAACGCTGGCCCTTGTTGCGTCGCAGCGCTATGCAGAACGGGTCAATCACGCTGGCGAACCAGGTCGAGACGACGAAGGTCGCGCGCTCCAGCAGTACCTTGGCCTCGTCCGGCACCGTAACGTAGCGGGTGCTCTCGCCCATGTAGGAGACAAACGTCGCACCGCGACCGCGCGCGAGGCCCTGCACCGCCTGAATGACACGCGGATCCAGAAGCGGGTCGGTCAGCATGACGACATGGTCGCCCGGCCGGATCGCCATGACCCGGCAGAAATTGTCAACGCCCTTCATATAGGACGCGATGTCGGACGGCGTGTGCGCGACCTTCCGCGGCAGCCCGCGGCGTGTTGACGACGCAAGGATGTCGTCGGTGCGGTTGGCCAGCCCCGGCATGACGATCTCCTCCAGCGGCAATTCCCGGCTGCCTGGATATCGGCGGCACCAGGGTTGGGAAGGCCGTACTCCACGAAACTTCGCGATCTAAGTAGCATGCCACGCCATAATCAAGGACGGCATGCCGGCCTTGGAAGTGCGCCGTATCGCCGCGCATACCGCCGGATGCCCCTGCGCCGGGAGGGTTCAACCAGGCCGCCAGGTACGATTGTAGCGAGGATGGCGATAGGGCGCGTAATCCGTGAATCGTGCCTTGCTTCCGACGGCAAGGAACTCCCCGTGCGCGTTCATGGCGGCAGGGTCAACTTCGGGCCAATCGCCGCCAGCCGCCCGCTGAAGCACCGTTTCGACGGCCGCCGCACTTTCGGCGGCGCTGAAGTTGCAGTGTCCGGTCGCCCGGACATAAGCGCTGCGGAAATTCCTGGTGGCGCCGCTTGCCGCGACCTCCGCCTCATAGCCTTCGACGAGGCTCGGCGGGATCTGATAGTCACCTATCATGTGCAGGCGCAGCACGGGGATGCGCGGCTTCCCGAATGTGGTGCGCCCGGGTACGCGCCAGAAGTCGAGCGCGTAGGGCGATGCCGTGACGCGTGGCGCCTCCGACAGGCGCAGCAGATCGTCGCGAAGATCGCTGCCGGCCGCGGCGTAGAGCGCCTCCGTGGCAGCCCGCAGGGACGGGTTCGCCGTTTCGAGATACGCTGCATAATCGGCATCGGTGTTCCAGGACAGCTGCTGCCCCTGGGCAGCATTCTCGAACATGATGCGCGCTTCGCCACCTGGATTCGCCGCGTTGTAGACGAGCGCGCGATACATGCTGAACTGCAGGGCGAAGGGATCGTCGAGGTCGGGCTGCGGCACGTCGTCCGTCATCCAGGCTGGCCACTGCGCCAGTGCGAAGGCGAGCGCGATGCGGGCGCGGCCGATCGCCGTCGCCTGTGCCGTCTCGACAGCTCTGCGCCAGGCATCGACGATGGGACCGGTCCGGCCGTGGCCCGTGGGATCCACCAGCCCGTCATTGGCAAGCCCCACGATGCCGAGGTCGTCCAGCGCACCGTGGCCCGCCTCGACATAGGCGGGGCCGATCAGCGTCCGCAGCACGAACCAGCCATCGAGGAAGGTGTTCATCAGCGCGACCGGCGTATGCGCCGCGAGTGCGACGCAGCCATGCACGCGGTCGGCGAAGAATTCCGAGACGGCGAGCGTCACATGTCCGCCGCCCGAGCAACCATACTGGAGGACGCGGTGGTCCCTACCACCGACAACGGTCTCGAACCTGTCGAGCACACGGTCGAGATTGGCGATCTCGCGCAAGGGATCGTACTGGTACATTCGCAGCCGGTGTCGCATCGTGCCGATCACGGCGAAGCCGCGCCGCCAAAGGTCCTCGTAGCGCTCGGCGAAGCCGGGGGTCTGCGATCGGAAGACGTAATCGAGATCGCGCACCACGATGCCGTTCCAGCTGCGCGGAAGGGTCACGCGCCACGGCGTCCCGTCCGGCAAGTCGCCCTGCTCGTCCACGGCAAAGCCGATGCCCCCTGCGGACGCGCTCATGCCTGCTTGCTTCCCTGGGCTCGCGGAGGTCGCAATAAAGTGGAACTTCGCGAAGGTGTTCCTGGGGAGTATCGAGGAATGAAGGGCGGGCTCCGCGCGCGCATAGCGGGCGCTTAGTCCGGCGCAATTGTCGCGGAAGCCGCTTCCTCGGCCAGCGCATGGCGCGTCACTTCGGCCTCGGCCTGCTCCCAGAGCGTCCGCGCGATCGGATTCCGCAGTTCCTCCGCGATATGACCGACCAGCCCAACCGCACGGCCGATCACCGCGATGCCCCGGCAGAGCCGCCAATCGAAGCCCAGCTCCGTCAGGATCGCGCCGATCGCGCCCGTCGCATTGACCGGGAGCGGCCGTTTCAACCGCTGCTCCGCCTCGGCGGCGACGGCCTGCAGCAGCGCCACATGGCGTCCGGCATAGCCCGCTTCCGCAGCGATCCCGAACAGGCGAGCGGTCCTCGGGTCAATGGGCTTGTGGATGGGATGGCCGATGCCAGGCACCGGTCGCCGCGCAGCCAGATGACGCTCGACGATGGCGGGCGCGTCTTCGCCGGAGGCGGCAGCGTCCTGCAGCATGCGCGCCACCGCTTCCGCGCCGCCGCCGAAGACCGATCCCATCCCGAGGAGTCCGGCCGCGACCGCACCCTGCAGCGCTTCGGGCGCGCCGAGATATACCAGCCGCGCGGCCATCGCCTGCGGCGTCATGCCATGCTCCACCAGCGTGACCAGCAGGGCATTGAAGATGCGGGCCTCCGCCTCGCTCGGCGTCCGCCCGGTGATCTCGAGGAAAGCCATCGAACCGAGGTCGTGCCGCCCGAGAATCGCGTCGGCAAGATCGAGCCCGCGCACGACCACTCGATCCGCCGTGCTGAAGCCCATGGCGGACCGGATGGGCCGGCTGGACGCATCCTGGCTCACCGCGACGGCTCCATCCCGAGCTCCGCCAGGATCTCCCCCGTATGCTCGCCGAGCAACGGCGGCGGCCGGCCGCGGGTTGTCCGCCCGGAGTCGAACCGCCAGGGCGGCAGCAGGACCCGCAGAGCGCCTTTGTCCGGATGCACCATCATGTCGAAGCTCCCGAGATGGCGTACCTGCGGGTCATCCGGTACCTCGGCAACCGCCAGTACGGGCGCGTGCGGCACGTCGTGCTGCTCGAGGCGCGCCATCCATTCCGCGCGGGGCCGCCGGGCGAAGCGCCGGGCGAGTTCCTGCCTGAGCGCGGCATAGTTCTCAACACGCTTTGGCCGCGGGCTGAAGCGCGGATCCTGGCCGAGTTCGGGTGCCTCCAGCGCCGTCAGTAGGCCGGTCCAGAACTTCTCCGGCGCCGACATGTGCAGCGTCAGCAGCGCCCCGTCGCCGCATCGCAGGGTGAAGGTCTGCGACGCGGCGACGCGGGACAGCGGACCGGGAGTCTTGCCGGTCATCGCCGCCGTCGCGAAGGAATCGGGCGAGAACGCCATCATGGCTTCCAGCATGTTCACCTCGATGCGCCGGCCACGGCCGGTGCGGCCGCGCTCGACGAGAGCGCCCAGGATGGCGATCACCGCCGTATAGCCCGCGATATTGTCCGCGAGCGTCGGGCCGACTGCCTTCGGATCCTCGGGATCGAGGAAGAGACTGGCGATGCCCGAACAGGACTGCGCGACACCGTCATAGGCGGGCCTCGCCGTATAGGGCCCATCCGCTCCGAAACCGGTGATCGAGCAGTGCACCAATCGCGGATAGTCCTTCGCCAGGCGCTCCGGCGGGAAGCCGAGCCGGGCGAGCGTGCCTGGCCGGTAATTCTCCACCAGCATGTCGGCTTCGGCGATCAGACGGACCAGCACGGCCCGATCCGTCTGGTTGTGCAGATCCAGGCTGATGCTGCGCTTTCCCCGGTTGAAGGCGACGAAGTGAGGACCGTAGCCATCGGGAGCGAAACTCCGGAAGGGATCGCCTTCCGGCGGCTCCACCTTGATCACCTCTGCACCGAGATCGGCGAGGAACATGGCCGCGAGTGGCCCGGTGATCATCGTGCCGAGGTCGAGCGCGCGAATCCCGGCAAGCGGAGTGACCGGCAGCGCGGTGCCGGGGGCGACACCCGGCTCGGAAATCACCGAAGTTGTCGGCTCGTCCATAACCTTCTTGCCCCCACACTCACAGCTGGCCCGGGTCGCTAAGTCCGATCAGGATGCGGCGGGCATCGGCGTATCAGATACCGGTCCGCGCCGTGGGCGGCCCTCGTCTCGAGTCTCTGGCCGCGGGCGTATCCGGCGCGATGCTTCCGGCGCTTCTGGCAGGAAGGAGTCGCCGCGGCAGTCTGGACACATTACGACTTAGATGTCTAACTTGTACGCATTGCACTGTGAAGGGGGACCATGGACTCCCTGGAGATCAACCGCATGAAGGTTTGAGACGCGCCATCCGACACCAGCGCTGGACTGCTCCGCGCCCGCGTGCTGACCCAGCCGGTGCGGCAAGCGTCAGGATGAATTCGCCGCCTGCCCGTCTAGCAGAAGGCGTCCGCCCTCATGCATTCAACCCAATGCACGCCGCCCTCCTTGACGGCTGGGAGCACTTCATGAAACAGCTTCGTCTCGTCCTTCCTCTCTTGGCTGCGGTCGGGCTGCTTGTCGCACCGGTCCTGTCGCAGGAGTACGTGCGAGAGGTGCCGGCTCGCCAGCTTCCTCTCCCGGCGACGGCAAGCCCCGAACTGCGATCCTTCATCCAGGCCGGCTCGGCGGCGATCTGGAACGATCACCCGGCAACGGCCGCTGAGTGGAGGGCCTGGGTCGGGCGCGCCGCCGAACGGACGCGGGCGGGACTTCCTGCCCTGCGCGGGAGAATGGGGGTCACCGTCGAGGCAAGCCAGGTCGCCGGCGTCAATGTCTTCGCGGTCACACCACCGGAGATCGCGCCCGAGAATCGCAACCGCGTGCTGATCCACTTCCATGGCGGCGGCTACGTCCTCAACCCGGGAGAAGCCGGAACGCCGGAGGCGATCATGATGGCCGGCTTCGGGCGCATCCGGGTGATTTCCGTCGATTACCGGATGGCTCCCGATTTCCCCTATCCCGCGGCGATGGATGACGCGCTTGCCGTCTATCGCGAGATGCTGACGACGCACGAGGCCGGCAGGATCGGCGTGTTCGGCACGTCAACCGGAGGCGGCATGACGCTGGCGCTCGTGCTGCGGGCCAAGGCCACGGGATTGCCGGTGCCAGGGGCGATTGCCGCCGGGACGCCGTGGTCGGATCTCCAGAAGGTCGGCGACAGCTATTTCACCAATGACACGGTGGACAACGTGCTGGTCCGCTACGAGGGATGGCTCGGCGACGCGGCCCGGCTTTACGCCAATGGCCATGATATGAGAGACCCCTTCCTGTCCCCCATCTACGGGGAGTTCAGCGGCTTTCCGCCCACAATCCTTGTCTCGGGCACGCGGGACCTCTTCCTCAGCAATACCGTGCGGGTACACCGCAAGCTGAGGGAAGCAGGCGCGGTCGCCGATCTCGTCGTCTTCGAGGGCGTGTCCCACGCGCAGTACCTATTCTCGCCCGATATGCCCGAGGCGCGGGAATATTTCCGCGAGCTCGGCGCCTTCTTCAACACCCACCTGAAAGGGTGATAGCGGCCGCCGAACGCATTGGCACGCGCCCCAGTGAAGCAGGGCGAGAAGCGTGCGGCGTTCGTCGCGGGTCAGCCCCGCCGCGGCGAGAGCGTTCACCTCGCCGGCATAGGAGAACAGCAGGTCGCGCAGGACCCGGCCCGAAGGTGTCAGGGGCGTCGGCCGGCGCCTTTTCCCGTGGTCAGTCCAGGTAGCGCACTTGCGGCGAGGCGAGCAGCTCCGTCACCCGGCGCGGTACGCCGAGGCCTGCCGCAAGCTTCTCCGCAAGGTCCGCCTCCCGCGCGCGCACCGCTTCAAGGCCGCGCAGTGCCTCCTCGGCCCTCTCGCGCGCAATGACGACGACGCCGTCGCCATCGCCGACGATGATGTCGCCTGGATGAACGACGACACCGCCGACCACCACCGGATCGCCCACCGTCCCTGGCCCCGTCGCTGCGGCCGAGTTGGGAGTGACTCCGCGACAGAAGACGGGGAGGCCTGCCTCGCGAATGCCCGGTGCGTCGCGTGCCAAGCCGTCAGTGACCACTGCGGCGGCGCCGCGGTTGCGCGCCATGCCGGCGACGCGTCGACCGACGACCGCGAGCCCACTCTGCGCGCCCGTGGCTGCCACGATGACGTCGCACGGCCGCAGGAAGGCCAGCGAGGCGAGGATCGCCAGATTGTCGCCCGGTGCACATTGGCAGGTCACCGCAGTCCCTGCGAAGGCGGCGCAAGCCGGGTCCAACGGCCTGACCGTGACATCCAGTGCACCTCGCCCGCCCATGGCGTCTGCGAGGTGCTCCGTCTGCAGGCCAGCGAACCGCGCCAGCAGCTCCGGGCCGGGGCGAGAGAAGTGACGCCGGATCTGCAGCAACAGCATCAACGGGGGGTCCTGGAGCATGGTGGCCGTCTCTCCTGCAAGGGTCGGGCCCGAGGCAGCGCCTCGGGGCGGAACTGACGCGCATCAGATCAGCCCGCCTTCGGCAGGCCGACCTGATGATCCAGAACGACCTCGCTCCCGTTCTGTGCCGAGCGGAGGATCGCCAGACAGACCTCGATGGTTGCCTGGCCCCATTCGCCGGAATGGACCGGTGGCCGGCCGAGCACGACGGCCCCGTAGAGCTCGTCCACCACCTCGGCGCGCGGCACGGCGGGTGGCGGCACGGATTCCAACCGGCGTTCCGCGTCGGCGTAGATCATCACGCCCTCGGCGGTCGGGCGCAGGTCGGCACGCTCACAGGATGCAAGCACCAGGCCGAAATGGTTGTGGAACCGGGGCGCCGCCGCGGTTGCCGGGCCGGATTCCGCACCGCTCGCACCGTAGGTGCGTGCCGCCTTCAAGACGACCTCCTCCTCTGGCGTGGCGATGCGCTTGAGCGCCTCGCGCGCGGCGCCATAGCGCGCCGGGTCGCGCAGCTGGCCCAGTTCACCGACCCAGCCGAGGAACTCGTCGCTGTCGAAATGCGCGTATCCGCTATAGGTCATGGTCGCGAAGGCGCCATTCTCGAAGGTCACAAAGGCGCTGTAGGCGCCCTCGGTGGGGCGGACGGGATCCCAGGCGCCGCCGGTCGCCGCCCGCACGCTTCGCGCGTGCCCGCCGCCGAGCAGACGCAAGATGTCCACCTGATGCGCTGCCTGGCTGAACACCACACCACCGCCCCGAGCCGTGTCGAGCTCCTCGGGCCTGCGCGGCCGGTAGAGGAAGTCGGTGAAGTTGAGGGCTGTGATCATCCGCAGGCGTCCGTAGGCGCCGGAGGCGATGATATCACGGGCGCGCAGATACGGCGCATCGAAGCTGTGGCTGTGGCCGACGATGAGATGCACGCCGGCCGCGCGCGCCGCAGCGACCATGGCGCGGCACTCCTCGAGGGTCAGGGCCATCGGCTTCTCGACAAGGACGTGCTTCCCGTTCGCCGCCGCGGCAGTGACATGCCGGAGGTGAAGCTGATGCGGCGTGGCGATATAGACCACCTCCACCTGGGCATCCTGGCAGAGCGCCTCCACCGTCGTATGCGTGCGGGCGGCGGGAGAATCGGCCTCGAAGCGGGCGCGTGCGTCCGACCGCGGATCGGCGGCCGCGACGAGTTCGATCCGGCGGTCACCGGCCAGCGTCGGCAGCATGAGCATGAACGCACGGCCCAGGCCCGCGACGCCGAGCCGCAGTCTTCGCGCTTCCTCGGCCATTGCCGCTCCTTCTTGCTACAGATCGAGCACCAGCTCGGGCGAGTGCGCGCGCGAGACGCACACCATGACGGTCCGGACGCGTTCATGGTCGGTGAGAACAAGGTCGCGGTGGTCGGCCTCGCCCTCCAGCAGCCCGACGCGGCAGGTTCCGCAGGTCCCGCTCTCGCAGGAATACGGGACGTGGATGCCGCGGGCGCGCAGGGCTTCCAGGATGGAGGTGCCGGCCGGCACCTCGACGGTCCCGCCGCTCTGCGCCAGCCGAACCGTGAACCGATGGTCCTCTGCCGCGCGGGCCGCCTTGCCGGCGCCGAAATCCTCGAAATGCACGGCCGCCGAGGACCAGTGACCCGTCATGTCGCGCACGGCCTCCATGAGCGGGCGCGGGCCGCAGCAATAGACGTAGCGGCCCTTGGGCTGCTCCAGCACCGGCCAGAGATCGAAGGATTGCGTGGGGTCGCCCCGGTCATGGTGGATCACGACCTTGCCGCGGAAGTCGGGCCCGCTCAGCTCCTCGCGGAACGCAGTCGCCTCGGCGGAGCGGGTGAGGTAGTAGAGCCGGAACGGCTTGCCCCCCGTGTTCTGAAGATGGCGGATCATCGAGAGGATCGGCGTGACGCCGATGCCGCCAGCGATGAAGAGATAGCTGGCCGGATTGCCGGTGAGCGCGAAGTCGTTGCGCGGCGGTGAGACAGGCAAGGTGTCGCCGGACTTGGTTCCGTCAACCAAACTCACGGAGCCCCCGCGCCCGTTCGCCTCGCGCTTCACTGCGATGATATAACGGTCGCGCTCGGCAGGGTCGTTGCACAGCGAGTAGCGGCGTACCAAGCCGTTCGGCACCTGAACCAGGACGTGGGCGCCGGGCGTGAACTCCGGTAACTCGGCGCCCTCCGGGTGCACGAGTTCGAAAAGCTGGATCTCCTCGGCGATCCTCACAGTGCGCTGAACGCGCAACGGCATCTTCGGAACATCGTCGGGTGCGGGTGCTGACACTCGAACCTCCTCCGGCGCGCCCGGCGCCAGGGCGCGGCGGCACGGCGCAAAGTGCCGCGGCCTGGGCATGCGGAATACTTAGAGCACTAACTGACGTGATGCAATGCCCTGTCGGCCCACCGCGTTCCGGGAGGCTCTGCCGGCCTCAGGGCCGAATAGCGGGCCGCCTCCGTCGCGAACGTTCCGCCTCAGCCCCTGTGGCGCAGCGCTTCGACCAGGAGGGCGAAGGCCGGCGAGGATTGGCGGCGGCTGGGATAGTAGAGGTGATATCCTGGGAAGGGAGGGCTCCAGTCTTCGAGCACCCAGGCGAGGCGCCCCGCGGCAAGATGCGGTCGCGCCAGATCCTCCGGCACATAGGCGAGGCCGAAGCCGTCCAGCGCGGCGTCGAGGACATGAAAGATGCTGCTGAAGATGAGCTGTCCCTCGACCCGCACCCGCAGCTCGCGTCCGTTCCTCTCGAACTCCCAGGCGTAGAGCTCGCCGCGCGTCGGGAGGCGCAGGTTGATGCAGGTGTGAGAGGTGAGATCCTGCGGGCTGGTTGGCGATGCGCGCCGCGCGAAATAGGAGGGCGTGCCAACCACGGCGAAGCGGACGTCGGGTCCGATGGGGACGAAGATCATGTCCTTCTCCACCTGCTCGCCGAAGCGCACGCCGGCATCGAAGCGCTCGGCGACGATGTCGGTGAGCGCGCGGTCGATCGCGATTTCCACCTGGATGTCCGGGTAGTCCGGCAGGAACCGGGCGAGCTTCGGCCACAGGATCGTCTCGGCCGCGTGCTCGCCCGTTGTGATCCGGATCGTGCCGGCGGGCTTCTCGCGGAATTCGCTCAGCGCGGCCAACCCGGCCTCGATCTGATCGAGGGCTGGCCCTACGGTCCGGAGCAGACGCTCGCCCGCCTGGGTGGCGGCGACGCTGCGGGTGGTACGGGTCAGCAGCCGCAGCCCGAGCCGCGCTTCGAGGCCTCGGAGGGCCTGACTCAGCGCCGATTGCGAGACCCCGAGCTGGGCGGCGGCGCGGGTGAAGCTGCGCTCCTGGGCGACCGCAAGGAATGCGGCAAGGTCGTTGAGGTCCGTCCGCGGCATTCAGAAGTCCTGCTTATAAGCCCTTGCGGGTTCTACCGCCTAATCCCCCCGATCCGCACTCCCTACCTTGCCGTCCCATAGCTCTAGGGCCGTGTGGCCCAGGCTCTCGGCGAGCGTGGAAGTGAAGCGATGGATATCAGGCGCGCGGGTTCGCAGCCCTCGGGCAAGGGTCCGGCCGAGTGGTTCACCGGCGCGGTGCGCATGGACCCGCTGCACAGCCCACCCGACCCGGCCCGCGTGTCCATGGCCCTGGTCACCTTCGAGCCCGGCGCCCGTACAGCTTGGCACACGCATCCGCTCGGCCAGACGCTCATCGTGACCGCGGGCTTGCGGCTGGGTGCAGCGCGAGGGCGGTCCGGTCGAGGAGATCCGGCCAGGTGACGTGGTGTGGTTCGCGTCGGGCGAGAAGCATTGGCACGGCGCCACGGCGAGCACGGCCATGAGCCACATCGCCGTCCAGGAGAAGCTCGACGGCAGGAACGTCGAGTGGATGGAGCAGGTCAGCGACGCGCAATACCGGCGCTGAACGGCGCCATACCCCCCGTGGAGAGCGCAACGATGCAGAAATCGGCGACCCGGCAGAAGCGGCCTGGACGTCTCCGCGATCGGCATCACCGACCCCGGAGGAGGTGGACATCAACGAAATCCAGTTCCGGCCGATGCGCCAGGAGCTGTGAGCCGGAGAACGGGACCGTGCCGCACGTGATTGTCAAGCTCCTGTCCGGCCGAACCGAGCAGCAGAAGCTCCGCATCGCGGAGGAAGTGGCCAAGGCCGTCATGGCGAGCACGGGCAACGGAGAGGAGGCCGTTTCGGTCGCTATCGAGGATGTCGAACGGAAGGATTGGGTCGAGAAGGTGTACCGGCCCGACATCCTCGGCCAGTGGGACAAGGTCCTCAAGAAGCCCGGCTACGACCCGCTCTGAGCGGGTAATCGGGGCAAGGAGCAAGGACATGGCGGCAAGCCGGAGTGGGAGCGACGCGGTGATGCGTGAAGACCTGCGGATGGTCGCCCCGGCGCTCGAGCGGTACGCGCAGGAGACTCTCTCGGGTAAGCTGTGGCGGCGACCTGACCTCACGCCGAGAGACCGCGGTCTCGTCACCCTCTCGGCGCTCATTGCCCGCAATCAGACAGTTGAACTCGCCGCATACGTCAACCTGGCGCTCGAGAACGGCGTCTCGCCGGCCGAAATTTCCGAGGTCATCACGCACCTCGCCTTCTACGCCGGCTGGGGCAATGCAATGGCGGCGGTCGCGGCCGCGCAGGACGTCTTCGCCCGGCGCGGCGTCGGCGCTGACCAGCTGCCCCTGGCTGAACCCGAACTTCTCCCCCTCGACGAGGCCGCCGAGGCGCAACGTGCGGCCCGCGTCGGCCAGGATGTCGGCCCGGTGGCGCCGGGGTTGAATCAGTTTACGACCGATGTCTTGTTCCGCGACCTGTGGCTGCGTCCGGGCCTCGCACCACGGGACCGCAGCCTCGTCACCGTCAGCGCCCTGATCGCCGCGGGTCAGGTCGCGCAGGTGCCCTATCACCTCAACCGTGCGATGGACAACGGCCTCACCCAGGCCCAGGCCGCGGAGGTGGTCACGCATCTCGCCTTCTATGCCGGCTGGCCGAACGCCATGTCCGCCGTGCCAGTCGTGAAGAGCGTCTTCGAGAAGCGTCCGGGCTGACGCGCCACGCTGGCGCCTCCCCCTGCCAGGAGGGGGAAGTCGCTGCGGCGAATGCAGCCCGCTCACCACGCCGAACACCGGTGCCGGCTTTCGAGAGGTGCAGCGCCCCACGCGGAGAAACTGCGATGTCCAACTGGCCTGAAGACGAACTGCGCAGGATTGCAGAATCCGACGACCTGCATGTTGCGCCCTTTCGCGAGGACGGCGTGACCTACGGTACGCCGACCTGGATCTGGTCCGTTGCCGTCGGCGGCGACCTCTACGTGCGCGCGTATAGCGGGCGAAGCTCGCGCTGGTACCGGGCCGCGCTGCAGCAGAAGGCCGGGCGGATAACCGCCGCGGGCATGACCAAGGATGTCGCCTTCGCGCAGGTCGAGGGGCCGGTCAACGACCGCATCGATGAGGCCTACCGGGCGAAGTATCACGACAGCCCGTATCTCGGCTCGATGATCGGCGCCGGCGCGCGCGCTGCCACTATCAAGATCACACCGCGCGAGGCCGGCGGCTGATGCAGCCGATCGAACCATGGTGCGCGTCGCGGGCGGGTCGCTGTTCACCGGGGCTGCGGCACGAAAGGCAGGCTGCCCTGGCGAAGGGTCGTCTCCGGCGCCCGCTCGCACCCTACTCTCCCGCATGAGGAATGGCAGCAATGGCTTCTGATTTCGACGGCAAGGTCGCCCTGGTGACCGGTGCCAGCTCCGGCATGGGGCTCGCCACGGCACGAGCCTTCGCCGAGGCCGGCGCGGCCGTGGTGCTGGCCGACCGTAACGAGCCGGCGCTGCGCGCCGCCACCGACGCGCTGAATGCGGCCGGCCACGGCGCGCTCGGCGTCGCCTGCGACGTCGCGGACGAGGCGCAGGTGGCCGCCATGGTCGAGCAGGCTGTGTCGAGGTTCGGACGGCTGGACGCGGCCTTCAACAACGCCGGCGTGCAGTCTCCCGCGGCAGAAATCGCAGAGGTCGGCAACGACGAGTACGAGCGCGTCATGGCGATCAACCTGCGCGGCGTCTGGAACTGCATGAAGCACGAGTTGCGCCGGATGCGCGCGCAGGGGAGCGGCGCCATCGTCAACTGCTCCTCGATCGGCGGGCTGATCGGCCTGCCCGGCCGCGCCGCGTACCACGCCTCCAAACACGGCGTCATCGGCCTGACCAGGAGCGCCGCCCTGGAATACGCGGCCAAGGGCATCCGCATCAACGCGGTCTGCCCGGGGACCATCGAGACGCCGATGGTCGCCGAGATGCTGGCCAAGGAGCCGGAGGCGATGGGCGCCATTCTGAAGCAGCAACCCATCGGGCGGCTCGGCCGACCGGAGGAGATCGCCGCTGCCGTTCTCTGGCTGTGCGGCCCCGGATCCAGCTTCGTCGTCGGCCACGCCCTCGCCGTGGACGGCGGCTTCACCGCGCACTGAACGCGAACCCGGCCGAGGAATCCGCTGGATGACATCGCCGCACCGCTGCCGGACCTGGTCCTTCCAACGCTGGGCATCTCACCCCAAAGGAGCAAACCCGTGGAACTGATCATCAACGGCACGAGACGGCGGGTGGATGCCGACGCCGACACGCCCTTGCTGTGGGTCATCCGCGACGAGCTCGGCCTCACCGGCACCAAATACGGCTGCGGCGCGGCGCAGTGCGGCGCCTGCACCGTGCTGGTGGATGGCCAGCCGACCCGCTCCTGCGTCACGCCCGCCGAGACTGTCGGCGGGTTGCCCATCACCACCATCGAGGCGGCCGGCGAGGACCCGGTGGGGCGCCGGGTGGTGGAGGCCTGGGTGGCGCAGCAGGTGCCGCAGTGCGGCTACTGCCAGTCCGGCCAGGTGATGGCCGCGACCGCCCTGCTGAAGCAGAACCCGCAACCCAGCGACGAGGACATCGCCGCGGCCATGACCAACCTGTGCCGCTGCGGCACCTACAACGCCATCGCCGCCGCCGTGCGGCAGGCCGCCCTGGGTTAAGGACGCAATGGCCATGGACGGCATGGTTCCCACACCTTTGCACGCCGAACTGCCGCCCGATGGGCGCCCGGCAAACCTCTCCCGGCGCGGCCTGCTCCGCGGCATGGCCGGCGCGCTGGTGCTCGGCGTGGTCTTGTCGGAAGGTGGCGCCCGAGCCCAGGCTGCGGCCCCGGCGGTGAGGCCCGGCACCCGCGTGCCCGCCTTCCTCGAGATCCGCCCCGACAGCTCCGTACTGTTGCGCAGCCCCTTCATCGAGGGCGGCCAGGGCGTCAGCACCGCATTTGCCCAGATCGTCGGCGAGGAACTGGACGTGGACCCGGCGCGCTTCACGGTGGAAGCCGCGCCGCCCGGCCAGGACTATCTGCTGCTGAACGGCAGGCGGTTCACAGGCGGGAGCCGCTCCATCCGGGCGAGCTACGCGACGATGCGCGCCCTTGGCGCGGCCGCGCGGCAGATGTTGCTGCAGGCTGCCTCCGCGCGCCTCGGCGTGCCGGTGGCAAGCCTCTCCACCGAGCCTGGACGCGTGATCCACGCCGCCTCCGGCCGCGCGCTGGACTATGGCGTGCTGGCGGCCGATGCCGCTTCCCTGCCGGCGCCCGAAGGCGCCCCGTTGCGGGCCGAGGCGGAGTTCCGTTGGATCGGCAAGCCCGTCGCTCGGCTGGATGTGCGCGACAAGTCCACCGGCAAGGCCGTGTATGCCATTGACCTGCAGGTCGAAGGCATGCTGCAGGCCGCGGTGCAGCACGCCCCGCGCCTGGGCGGCGAGCCGGGTAGCATCGCCAACGAGGCGGAGGTGAGGGCCATGCCGGGGGTCCACTCCATCCACCGCCTGCCGGGCGCAGTGGCGGTCGTGGCCAATCGTTGGTGGCGCGCCCGTCGCGCCGTGGAGGCGCTGCAGGTCACCTGGCAGGAACCGGCCCCCGGCACGCCCAACGCCATGCCCGCGGACTTCTCCTCGGTCGGGCTGCGCGAGGCCTTCGCCGCGACCACCGGGCCGGGCATCGCGGCCGAGACCCAAGGCGACACCGCCGCGGCACTGAGCGGCGCCTCGCAGGTGGTGGAAGCGACCTACGACGCACCCTACCTGGCCCATGGCCAGCTCGAGCCCCCCTCGGCACTCGCGCGCTGGAATGCGGATGGCACGCTCGACCTCTGGCTGCCCAACCAGGCGCCGGAGATGTTCCAGCACGTCGCATCCGGCGTCGCCGGCATCGAGCCCGAGAAGGTACGGATTCACTCGCCCATCCTCGGCGGCTTCTTCGGGCGGCACTTCCTCTACGAGACCGCCAGCCCCTTCCCACAGGCCATCCTCCTTGCGAAGGCCGTGGGCCGCCCGGTGAAGCTGATCTGGAGCCGCGAGGAGGAGTTCCTGCGCGACGCGCTGCGCCCGATGGGCCTGGCGCGCTTCCGCGCAGGCCTCGACGCCCAGGGGCTGCCCCTGGGGCTCGAGGCCGAGGCCGTGGGCGAGGGGCCGAACGGACGCTGGTTCGGCCGCAGGCCCGGCGCGCCCGACCCGTCGGTGGTGGAGGGCATCGCGGGGAAGCCCTACGCCATCGCCAACCGGCACGTCGTCCATGTGCCGGTGCCGCACCCGCCCATGATCGGTTTCTGGCGCTCGGTCGGGCACTCGATGAACGACTTCTTCTATGAGGCGTTCTTCGACGAGATGGCCGACGCGGGGCGGCAGGATCCGTACGCGCTGCGCCTGCGCCTGCTGGCCGACAAGCCGCGCCATAGGGCGCTGCTGGAGGCCGTGGGTGAGCTCTCGGGCGGCTGGCGGCGCGGCCCATTCGACGCCGCCGACGGCACGCGGCGCGCCCGGGGCGTTGCCATGGCCTCGCCCTTCGGCAGCGAAGTGGCGACCATCGCCGAGGTCTCGATGAAGGACGGCGAGGTGGTGGTGCACGACGTCTGGGTGGCGATCGACCCGGGCCGCATCGTGAATCCTGCGATCATCGAGGCGCAGGTGAACTCCGCCGTCGCGCTCGGCCTCTCCTCCGCGCTGCTCGAGGAGGTCGTCTATGAGGGCGGCGTACCGCGGGCGCGCAACTTCGATGGCTACCCCATCCTGCCGCCGGGCCGGATGCCGCGCGTGCATGTGCGCATCGTCGAGAGCGGCGCGCCCATGGGCGGCATCGGCGAGCCGGGGCTCCCCGGCGTGCCGCCCGCCGTGGTCAATGCCGTCGCGGCGCTCACCGGACAGCGGGTGCGTAGCCTGCCGCTCTCCAAGACGCGGTTCGGAGGTGCGTGAGATGGCGCGGACGCGACGCTCGTTCCTCGTCGGCTCGGTCGCGCTTGCCGGTGCAGTCATGGCCCCGGCGTCGCGTGCGCAGGAGTCGGGCCGGTCGGGGCCGGTCGCACGCATGAGCACCGAAGACTGGTCGGTGCAGGTCGTGACGGACGACCTGTCCTATCCGTGGGATCTCAATCGGTTCGGCAACCTGCTCGTGACGACCGAAGCAGGCGGGCACATCGTCACGATCGAGGATGGGCGCATTCGCCGCGATACGGTCGCCACGTCCGATCCGATCGTGCAGGACGGCGGCACAGCGGCCTGCTCGGCATGGCATTCGCGCCGGACTTCGGCACGAGCGGCCTAGCCTATCTTTACCATACCTACCTCTCGGCCACGCGCCTGACGAACAAGGTCATCCAGGCGCGGTTCGACGGACGGTCCTGGCGCGAGACGCGGGTGCTGCTCGACGGCATTCCGGGCCACCGGCTTTACAATGGTGGACGCATCGCCATCGGTCCCGACGGGAACCTTCATGTCACGACGGGCTGGGTGGAGGATCGCCGGCTGCCGCAGGATCTGGGCAGTCTCGCCGGCAAGATCCTGCGCATGACGCTGGATGGACAGGTACCGTCCGACAATCCCTTCGCGGGCTCGTATGTTTACTCCTATGGCCATCGCAATCCGCAGGGCATCGCGTGGGACGAGCAGGGCAACCTGTTCGCGGCCGAGCATGGGCAATCGGGTCGCGACGAGATCAACATCATCAGGCGTGGCGCCAACTATGGCTGGCCGCTGATCTCCGGCAGCGAGACGCGCCAGGGCATGCAAGCCCCGCTGCTTCAGTCGGGCAGCAGCACCTGGGCGCCGTCCGGCATCGCCTTCGCGGGAGGGGAGCTGCTCGTCGCAGCGCTCGCGGCACGCGGGCTTTACGCCTTCGACCGGCAGGCTGGCGTGCTTCGACCGGTCTTCTCCTCGGGCGACCGCCTCAGGGATGTCATGCCAGTCGGGCGGGATCTCTACGTCATCACCACCAACAGGTCGCCCAGGGCGCGAGGGCCCGCGACAGGAGACCGATTGTTGAGACTGTCGCCCAGGCGATAGCCGCACAAGCTGGATCGAGACACGCCGAATGAGCCGCATGCCTCGTCCTCCGCCGACCCGAAACGGCGAAGCCGCCAGCAGGCCGCAGCACGCGATCAACCGTGGAGGAAAACGATGACGATCAACGTGGTTCGCCCCAGGGTACGGCCCGGTAAGGCCACGGGGGGCTTGCCGCTTCTCGCCGCGACCGTCCTGTCGTTCTCCCTTGCGGCGGCTTCGCCAGGCCATGCACAAGCTCCCGACAGGCCGCGATCGAGCGCGCCCCCGGCCACACGAGAGGATGTGCGGATGGTCGCCCCGGCCCTGGAGCGCTACGGGGAGGGTACCGTTTTCGGCAATCTGTGGCGTCGCCCCGATCTCTCGCCGCGGGACCGCAGCCTCGTCACGGTGTCGGCCCTGATCGCGCGAAACCAGACGGAGGAACTGCCCCGCTACCTGGAGTTGGCGCTCGACAGCGGCGTCCGGCCAGGCGAGATCTCCGAGGTCATCACGCACCTCGCCTTCTACGCCGGCTGGGGCAACGCCATGTCGGCGGTTCCGGCGGCGCGGGATGCCTTCGCGCGGCGGAGTGTCGGTGCGGACCAGTTGCCGCGCGCCGAGCCTGAACTCCTTCCGCTCGACCAGGCAGCGGAGGCCGCACGGGCGGCGCGTGTCGGCCGGGATGTCGGCCCGGTGGCGCTGGCGCTCGACCAGTTCACGACCGAAATCCTGTTCCGGAACCTGTGGCTGCGTCCGGGTCTTGCGCCGCGCGACCGGAGCCTCGTCACGGTCAGTGCCCTGATCGCTGCGGGCCAGGTCGCGCAGGTGCCCTACCACCTCAACCGGGCGATGGATAATGGCCTTACGCGCGCCGAGGCATCGGAGATGGTGGCGCACCTCGCCTTCTACGCCGGATGGCCCAACGCCTTCTCGGTGGTCCCGGTCGTGAAGAGTGTCTTCGATGGCCGCCGCAACTAGGGATCGCGCGCCAAGTGCGTCCACAGGAGGACCGACATGAAGCGACTTGCCAGCCTCGCCGTGGCGATGTCCGCCCTCGCACCGGCAGGCGTCCACGCGAACCAGACAATCCTCGCTCAAGCGGCGAGCCCGGCGGCGCCCGCCCCAGAGAGTGCGGCGACAATCCGCATAACGAGGACCGGGTCCCTGCCCTCGACCAGGGGACCTGCCGAGCACTTCACCGGCTCGGTGCGCGTGGACCCGCTGTTCGCGGCGACCGCTCCCTCCCGCATGACCGGCGGCCTCGTCACCTTCGAGCCGGGCGCCCGCTCGGCCTGGCACACGCACCCGGTTGGCCAGGTGCTGATCGTGACCGCCGGCCTCGGCTGGGTGCAGCGCGAGGGTGGCCCTGTCGAGGAGATCCGCGCCGGCGACGTGGTCTGGATACCGCCGGGCCTGAAGCACTGGCACGGAGCCGCGGCGAGGACGGGCATGACGCATATCGCGCTGCAGGAACACCAGGACGGCCGGGCAGTGGAGTGGATGGAGAAGGTCTCCGATGAGCAGTACCGGCAGTGAACCTGCGTCCCCTCGGGCCGCGCGCGCCCTTCATGAGCCCAGCTCACATGGCAAGGAGAGGAATGCGACCGTGACTGAATGCAAGAGTCCAGGCATTACCCGGCGCGACCTGCTGGTCACGGGGGCGGTACCTCCGGTGCTTTCGGCCATGCGCGCGCCGGCCGCGAAGGCGGAGGCGCCGTCCCCGGCGACAACGATGCGCGTGGCATTCGTCGTCAATGGGACACCTCGGGAGCTTGATCTCGACCCGCGAACCACGCTGCTCGACGCCCTGCGGGAGCATTTGCGCCTCACCGGCACCAAGAAGGGCTGCGACCATGGACAGTGTGGCGCCTGTACGGTTCTGGTGGACGGGGTGCGCATCAATTCCTGTCTCACCCTTGCGGTGATGCACGAGGGCGACACGGTCACCACGATCGAAGGCCTCGGTACTCCGGAGAACCTGCATCCGATGCAGGCCGCCTTCATCAAGCACGACGGCTACCAGTGCGGCTATTGCACGCCAGGCCAGATCTGCTCGGCAGTCGCCGTGCTCGACGAGCTCAAGGCGGGTGTGCCCAGCCACGCGACAGGCGATCTTTCGGCGGCTGCCGAGGCCACGCACATGGAAATGCGGGAGCGCATGAGCGGCAATATCTGTCGCTGCGGCGCCTACTCCAACATCGCCGAGGCGATGGCCGAAGTCGCGAGGAGCCGAGCATGAGAGCCTTCACCTACGAACGGCCGAAGAGCCCGGCCGAGGCCGCGGCCGCCGTCGAACGCCGGCCCGGAGCGAAATTCATTGCCGGCGGGACGAACCTCCTCGACCTGATGAAGCTCGAGATCGAAACGCCGACCCATCTCGTGGACCTGCAGGATGTCGGCCTCGATCGCATCGAGGACACCGCGGAGGGCGGCTTGCGTATCGGCACGCTGGTGACGAACACCCAGCTCGCCGCCCACCCTCGCGTACGACGCGACTATGGCGTGCTGGCGCGGGCGATCGTCGCAGGTGCCTCGGGCCAGCTCCGGAACAAGGCCACGACGGGCGGAAACCTGCTCCAGCGGACACGGTGCCCCTACTTCTATGACACCAACCAAGCCTGCAACAAGCGCACGCCGGGATCGGGTTGCGCCGCGATCGGCGGATACAGCCGCCAGTTGGCCGTCATTGGCGCGAGCGCCGGGTGCATCGCCACCAATCCCAGCGACATGGCGGTTGCGCTGCGGGTGCTGGACGCGACCGTCGAAACTGTCCGGCCCGATGGCACGGCCCGGACAATTCCGATTGCGGATCTTCACCGGCTGCCCGGCACGACGCCGCAGATCGAGACGACGCTCGAGCCCGGCGAGCTGATCACGGCGGTGACGTTGCCGCGTCCGATCGGTGGGCGGCACTTCTACCAGAAGGTGCGCGACCGGGCCTCTTATGCGTTTGCGCTCGTCTCCGTCGCGGCGGTCATCCACGAGAACGGCAGTGGCCGCGTTGCGATTGGCGGCGTCGCACCAAAGCCCTGGCGCGTCGAGGCGGCGGAGGCGGACATGCCGAAGGGCGCCAAGGCTGTCGCCGACCAATTGATGGCGGCTGCCCGACCGACGGACGACAACGCGTTCAAGCTGCCCCTGGTGGAGCGCACGCTCGCCTTGGTCATGACGCAAGCGAGGGGCTGATCCATGAAGTTCGACACGCCTGCTGGGCAGAACCCCATTGATCGGATGACGGTGGTCGGCCAGCCCGTGGACCGCTTCGAGGCGAAGCTGAAAACCACGGGGACGGCGACATACGCCTACGAATACCACGATGTCGCGCCGAACGTCGCCTATGGCTACGTCCTTGGCGCCGCCATCGCGAAGGGACGGATAACGGCGATCGACAGTCGCGGGGCCGAGGCCGCCCCTGGGGTGCTGGCAGTCGTCACCTACCGCAACGCCGGGCCGCTCGGCGTCGGGCGCTTCTACGTCCAGCGTATGCTGGCGGCGCCCGAGGTGGATCACTATCATCAGCCCGTCGCGGTGGTCGTTGCCGAGACTTTCGAGCAGGCGCGTGCCGCCGCGTCGCTGATCCGGGTGAGTTACGCCCGCAGCGAAGGCCGCTTCGACCTTGCTGCCCAGATGGACAGCGCACCCGTCGCGCCGCAGGGAGAGTTCGGCGGCCCGACCGAAACGCATGTCGGGAACTTCGAGAGAGCTTTCGACACCGCGGAGTTCAAGATAGACGGGACCTACATCGTGCCCGATCAGGCGCATGCGATGATGGAGCCGCACGCCACCATCGCGCGTTGGGATGGCGACCAGCTGACTTGCTGGACGTCAATCCAGCAGATGAACTGGGGCATCCGTGATCTCGGCATCATTCTTGGCATCCCGCGCGAGAAGGTCCGGCTGATCTCACCTTTCATCGGCGGCGGCTTCGGGGGCAAGGGTACGGTCCAGTGCGACCTCGTGCTCGCCGCGGTTGCCGCCCGCGCGGCGCGGCGGCCAGTCAAGCTAGCACTCCAGCGGCCCATCATGTTCAACACCACCATCCATCGGCCGAAGACCATTCAGCGCATCCGCTTGGCGGCGACGCGCGATGGCAAGCTGACGGCCGTGGGCCATGAGAGCTGGTCCGGAAACCTCGCGCGCGGGCGCACCGAGCCCACGACGTTGTCGACCCGGTCGCTGTATGCCGGACCCAACCGGCTGACACGCGTCCGGCTCGCGACGCTGGATCTCGCCGAGGGCAACGCCATGCGGGCGCCCGGCGAGGCACCGGGGCTGATGGCGCTCGAGGTCGCGATGGACGAGCTCGCGGAGAAGCTTGGGGTTGATCCGGTCGAATTCCGCATCCTGAACGACAGCCAGGTCGATCCGGAACGACCCGATCGGCCGTTCTCCTCGCGGCCCTTCGTCGAGTGCCTGCGCGCGGGGGCCGAGCGCTTTGGATGGGGCGCACGGAACCCGAAACCCGGCCAGCTGCGCGACGGACATTGGCTGATCGGCATGGGAATGGCGGGAGCGATCCGCGGCGCGCCGATCTCCAAAGCCGGGGCGCGCATCCGTCTGGATCGGCAGGGGGTCGTGACCGTCGAAACGGACATGACCGATATCGGCACCGGCAGCTACACGGTCGTGCAGCAGACGGCCGCCGAGATGATGGGTGTGCCGCTCGACAAGGTGGTGGCCAGGCTCGGGGATTCCAGCTTACCGGAGACGCCGGGGTCGGGCGGCCAACAGGGCGCGCCGTCGGTCGCGGCAGGCGTCTACGCGGCCTGCGTGAAGCTGCGCGAGGCGGTGACTCAACGTCTCGGCTTCAATGCCGCGGATGCCGAGTTTGCGGCGGCGAGGTTCGTTCGGGTAATCGTCGCGTGCCGATCGCGCTGGCGGCCGATGGCGGCGACCTCGTCGTCGAGGACAGCATGGAGTTCGGCGATCTGGCGAGGCGCTTCGCGATCCAGACCTTTGGCGCGCACTACGCCGAGGTGGGCGTGCATGCCTTCACCGGCGAAGTCCGGGTGCGTCGCATGCTCGCAGCATGTGCCGCCGGCCGCATCCTCAATCCGAAGACGGCGCGCAGCCAGGTTATCGGCGGCATGACGATGGGAATTGGCGCCGCGCTGATGGAAGAGATGGCCGTCGATAAGAGGGTCGGCTTCTTCGTCAACCATGACCTTGCCGGTTACGAGGTGCCAGTCCACGCGGACATCCCCCATCTCGAGGTCCTGTTCATCGACGAGCTCGACCCGGCGATCTCGCCAGTGAAGGCAAAGGGCGTGGGAGAGCTGGGGCTGACCGGGGTGGCGCCAGCCATCGCGAATGCCGTCTACAACGCCACCGGCGTGCGCGTGCGCCACTACCCGATCACGCTGGACAAGTTTCTCGATCGCCTGCCAGCGATCGCGTGAGCAGTTGCGTGGCGAGGCCGTAAACGGCCTCGCCACCGAGCGCCTTCCAAACCGGTCGGCATCATAGTCACGAGGCGTTCGGCGCCGCCGCGCGCCGGCGGACCTCACTCCGCTTCGAGCGCGGCCAGCTGCTTGTAGAGGTGGGAGCGGGAAATGCCGAGTTCGGCGGCCGCCCGCTTCTTGTTGCCGCCAGCACGTTGGAGCGCCTCCCGGATAAGCCCGGCAGCGATCTCCTGCTGCGCCTCCCTCAACCGCGTTCCACCGGAAGCGGTCGCGCTCGGCACCGGCGCGGCAATCGCCGCTGCCTGGCTCGGCACGGGCGATCCCACGGTTGCAGCGGAGGATTCCGTGAGGTGCTCGAAATCGGCCGCGACCAGCGTGTCGCCTTCGGCGAAGATGAGCGCGCGCTCCACCGCGTGCCGGAGTTGTCGAACATTGCCAGGCCAGGCCACGCGCGACAGGAAGGCCCCGGCTTCAGGTGTCAAGGCTGGCGGGCGACGGCCATGCGTCTCGGCGAGTTCGGAGAGGAAATGCCGGACCAGAAGCGGCACATCACCAGGCCGGTCGGCGAGCCGCGGAACCTCCAGGCAGACGGCGCTGATGCGGTAATAGAGGTCGAGACGGAAGCGGCCCTGCTCCACGAGGCTCGGGAGGTGATGGTGGCTGGCCGTGATCAGGCGGAAATCCACGGGGACGGCGCGGTCGCCCCCGATCGGCTCCACCGCGCGCTCCTGCAGGACCCGGAGGAGCTTGGCTTGGGTCTCCAGCGGCATGTCGCCGATCTCGTCCAGGAATATGGTGCCGCCTTCGGCCTGTTCGAAGCGACCCTTGCGGCCCTTGCGGTCGGCACCGGTGAAGGCGCCGGGCGCATAGCCGAAGAGCTCGCTCTCGACCAGCGTGGCCGGAAGCGCGGCGGCATTCACCGCGACCAGCGGGCCGGCCCGTCGCGGCCCCAGCCGGTGCAGCGCGCGCGCCACCAGCTCCTTGCCCGTGCCGCTCTCTCCCGCGATGAGAACGGGAACGTCGAGTGGCGCGACCTTGCGGATACGGTCGCGGAGAACGACGATCGCCGGACTTTGGCCGACGATCTCCTCCATCGCCGGCCCGCTGACGGCCCGCTCGCGGCGGAGCACCTCGGCCTCCTTCCGGTAGAAGGCGACTTCCCGCTCGAGCGCGTTGATGCGGCGCGAGAGCTCCTCGACCTGCTCGGGACCGCGGAACATGACGCGACCGATCGCGCCGACCACCTTGCCGTCGCGCCGGATCGGCACGCGAGACACGACCCGATCCTGCCCCCGCACCCGGAGAATATGGCCCACCTCCGCTTTGCCGCTGCGCACCACCTCAGGCAATCGCGTGTTCTCGATCACCTCGCGTACAGGCCGGCCCACCCCTTCCCCGTGCGTCATGCCGAAGAAGGTCTCGTGCACGGGTGAGATGAAGGCAACCCGTGCAGCGGCATCCACCACCGTCATCGCCTCGTGAGGATCGCTGACCAGGTGGTTCACGACGTCCCAAGCGAAATCCACGGCCGCAATGAACTCGAACAGCGTGTCGCCGGGCGACTCGCTGAGCAGGACCATCTCGCCGTCGCGCATCGGTGCCAGGAGCGCGATGAGGCGGCGGTCGCGCGAGGGTGCTAGCGCGACGACGCGCCGATGCCGCAGCTCCGCGAGCCAGGTCGGGTCGGCGAGTATGGCGCGGAGCCGCGACGCCGCCGCGAGCCCATGGGCATAGGCCAGCCGTCCCGCGGTGTCGAACAGGGCCACGCCGATAATATGCGCCGCGCTGTCCGCGCTCATTGGTGTCCTCCCAGCATACATTGTGAAGCGTTGTGTCTCCTTGCGCAACATGCATACGGCATGCCGCGTGACAACCCCGATCTTGGCATAGGGCTTGCGTTTCTCCAGGTGAGGAGAATGCTGATGTCGCAGCCCGCCGTCACAACCTCTGTGCAGCTGCCCATGGACCGACTTCCGCCCGCGCCCGCGCGTCATCTCACGCTTCTGGTGGGGGTACGGGTGCTCGATCTGACCAGCAGCGTCGCGGGCCCCTACGCATCCATGCTGCTCGGCGACTTTGGCGCCGAGGTGGTGAAGATCGAGCGCCCCGAAAGCGGTGACGATGCGCGCGCGTGGGGACCGCCCTTTCTCCACGGCGAGAGTCTTTGGTTCCTTTCGGTAAACCGCAACAAGCGCTCGGTGGCGCTGGACATGACCACAGAGGAGGGTGCGGCCACTCTCCGAGACCTCGTTGCCCGGGCGGACGTCATGCTGGTCAGCCAGCCGCCCCGCGTGCTGCGCAAGCTTGGCCTGGACGCCGAGAGCGCCCGCGCGATCCGGCCAGACCTCATTCATGTCGCCATCACGGGTTTCGGGCTGGAGGGGGAGCGCGTCGACCACACTTGCTATGACCTGATCGCCGAAGGCCATTCGGGCGTGATGGACCTCACCGGCATGCCGGGCTTGGAGGCGCAAAAGGTGGGCGCACCGGCGGCTGACATGCTGGCCGGGCAGGACGCCGCGATGGCGGCGATCGCCGCGCTCTTTGCCCGGGCGCGCAGCGGCGAGGGCCGCAGCATCGACGTCGCGCTCGTGGACAGCATGACGCGATTCCTCGCCTGCCGAATCGTGCCCTATCTCGGCTCCGGCGATGTGCCCCGCCGCTCCGGCGGGCGAGACAGCGTCATCGCCATCTATCAGGCTTTCGAGACGGCCGATGAGCCGATCACGCTCGGGCTCGGCAACGACGCCATCTGGACGCGGTTCTGGCAGGCTGTCGGGCAGCCGGACTACGGCGCCGACCCGCGTTTCGCGACCAATGCCGGCCGTCGCGCGCACCGCGCCGCGATTGCCGCGGAGATCCAGAGTTTGCTGCGGACGAGGCCGCGCGCCCACTGGCTGGCGCTGCTCGGCGCCGCCAGGGTTCCGGCGGGCCCCATCAATCGGGTGGACGAGGTCTCGGCCGATCCCGCTTTGATACAGCGCGGCCTGTTCTACCGGCTTGAAACGCCGGATGGCCCTGTGCCGCAGGTGGGAACCGGGATCCGCTTCGACGGGATGGCCAATGGCGCGCGGCACCCGCCACCCCGGCTTGGCGCAGATACCGAGGCCGTGCTGAAGGACTGGCTGGGGCGCTGAACCGCGTTGCCCTAACCGCCGATTCGGATGAGGCGCCGGAGCCCGCCGCCCCCGGCAGCGAGGGCGGCCAGCGCTTCACCGGTACGCGCCAGCGGATACACCTCGCCGACGCGGGGCACCACGAAGCCATCCGCATGGAGCCGAAACAGGCCACGCCATGCGCTCACGACCTTCTCGGGTCGGCGATCGCGGTAGTCGGACCATTGCAGGCCGAGCACGGCGATATTCTTGACCAGCAGGTAGTTGGCGCGGACTGTCGGGATGCCGCCGCCCGCGAAGCCCACCACGACCAGCCGCCCGCACCAGTTCAGACACCGGAGTGCCGCCTCGGTCGCCTCGCCGCCGATCGGATCAATGACGACGTCCACTGGCCCCCCGGCCGCGGCGAGGTCATTCCGTAAGGTCTCGCGCAGGTTCGCACGATCGAGGCGCAACACATGATGCGCGCCGGCCTGTCGGGCGAGGTGCGCGCCGGCCTCGTTGCGAACCGCGGCGACCACGCGCGCGGCCCCGAGGCCACGTGCAACGCCGATGGCGGCGAGGCCAACCGCGCCGGAGCCGCCCAACACCAGCACCGTCTCGCCTTCCGCGAGCCCTGCGCGCTCAACCAGGGCGAACCAGGCCGTCTGCGCCGCAAGCCCCATGGCGGCCGCTGCTTCGGCCGTCACACCGTCCGGCACCTCGGCAAGCACGGCAGCCGCGGCAAGCGCCTGCTCCGCGAAGGCGCCGCGTTCCATGGCTGCGACCACGCGAGCGCCGACGGGCGGACCAGGCGCCTCAGGGCCAAGCGCGAGCACCCGGCCGACCGCCGTCTTCCCCGGAACGAACGGCAATGGCGGCACGACCTGATAGCGGCCGGCCACGACGAGGAGGTCAGGATAGTTCACCTCGGCGATTTCGACGCCGATCAGCGCCTGCCCGCGGGCGGGCGTGAGGTCGTCCCACGCGCGGGTGACGACCACCTCCGGCCCACCGAACGCCTCCACGGTCGCGGCTCTCATGCGAAGCTGCCGAGCGGCGGCCACGTCGCCTCCCTCGGGTCGGCGCGCAGCGCGGGCGCGAGTGGGGTCGGCAAGGCGGGGAGCGTGCCGCCAGCCGGGTTCCGCAGCACACGGTCAAACAACCCACGCGCCCTGAAATGCGGGTCACCCAGGGCCTCCTCGACAGTCGCGACGATACTGCAGCAACAATCGGCAGCGGCGAGCACCGGGCGCCAATGGGCTGCGGGGCGCGAGGCGAGGATCGCGGTGACCCGGGCTGCCGTGCCGGCGGGATCGCGCCGATCGTCGCGCCATTCTTCCTCGAGGCCGATCGCGGCACAGAAGCTCTCCCAGAACTTCTGCTCGATCGGCGCGGCAGCGACCAGCCGGCCGTCGACGGTTGCATAGAGCCGATAGCGAGGGGTGCCGCCGGTGACGAGGTCGCTGCCATTGCCAGGCCACTGCCCGGCGGCGAGGCCGTTGCCCATGGCCCAATAGAGGAACGGAAAGACGTTGTCGGCCATGCTGACGTCGAGATGCGCGCCGCGCCCGGTGACGCCGCGCCGGATCAGCGCCAGGAGAATGTTCATCACGGCCGGGTAGGCACCGCCCGCGATATCCGCGACCAGTGCCGGCGGCACGACAGGACGCGCCGGATCGCCGTGCGACAGCGAGAGCATTCCGGCATCGCCCAGATAGTTCAAGTCATGGCCGGCAACGTCGCGCTTCGGACCCGTCTGGCCGTAGCCGGTGATGGAGCAGGTGATGATCCGTGGATTCACCGCCGCCATCGCCGCGTGTCCAAGCCCAAGGCGCTCCATCACGCCAGGGCGGAACTGCTCCACGACCACGTCGGCACGGGCGATGAGGGGATCGAGCGCCGCACGCGACGCCAGGTCCTTCAGATCCAGCGCAAGGCTCTTCTTGCCGCGATTGAGCAGCGCGAAGTTGACGCTGTCCGTTCCCCAGCGCGGCTCGTAGCTCCGCATCTCGTCACCGCGGCCGGTCCGCTCGACCTTGATCACCTCGGCACCGGCCTCGGCAAGGATCAGCGTGGCCAGCGGTCCCGGCAGCAGCGTCGAGAAGTCGAGGACCACGAGGCCGTCGAGCGGACCGCTCATGTGCCCTTGGCCACGCGGCGAGCCGCCACGACCGAGCGCCGTGCAGGCGCGAAGCCGGGCGTCCCGAAAGCCTCGAACAGCGCGGCCGAGGCTTCATGATGGTGATGCAGGCCGCCACGAAGCAGGCGTTCTATCGGGCCGTCCGGATAGCCAAGGCCAAGCCGGCAGGTGAGGTCCATATCCGCTTGAGTCGCCAGCCCTTCGTCTAGGAAACGCAGCGCTGCATTGTACTTGGGCCGCAGCAGGCGATCGAGAATCCGCCCGGGCTGATCCGTGCACAGCGCGACCGAGAGGCCAGCGCCTTCGAACACGGCACACGCCGCGGCGATGGCGGCAGGCGCGGTGTTCTTCTGGACCACCAGTTCGACCAGCGGCGAGGGCGGGTCATCGCCGTTGCGCCAGCGCGCAAAGCCGAGGATGTTCGAGCCTTCCTCGCCGTTCGTCTCGCCGGTGTGCTCGCCAAGACTCTCATGCTGAAGTTCCACCAGCACGGCCGTGTGCGCCGTGCCGGTCGGCACCGCGGCACCGCTCAGCACGACCAGAACCGAGCCCTTCGGGGCTCCGCCAACCAGGAACCGATCGCCTTCGGGGAACGAGCGGGAGGGTCCGCCGATGACCGCGTAGCTCATGCGCCATACATCCCCGGCTTGCCGTAATCGAAGAAGCCACGGCCGCTCTTCCGGCCGAGCCGTCCTGCGGCCACCATCCGCCGCAGCAAGGGCGGTGCGGCAGCGCGTGGGTCCAGGGTGACCGGGTAGAAGGCTTCGCACAGGCGGATCTGCGTATCCAACCCGATCAGGTCGATAAGCTCCAGCGGTCCCATCTTGTAGCCGAGGCCGGTCTTCACGGCCCGGTCGATATCGGCGGGCTCGGCCACCCCCGCCTCCACGAGACGGATGGCGTCGTTGTTGAAAGGCACGAGCAGCGCATTAAGGATGAAGCCCGGCTTGTCCTGCGTGCGCACCGGCTGCTGGCCGGCCGCAAGCGTCCAGTCCCACGCGGCCTGGAAGACCTCCGGCGCAGTGTTCACGCCGGGCGACATCTCGATCAGCTTCATCAGCTGCGCCGGCAGGCAGAAATGCATGCCGACCACGCGATCCTCGCGCCCGCAGCCCGAGGCGATCTCGGTGATGGACAGGGTGGAGGTATTGGAAGCGATGATGGCGTGCGGCGGGAGAATGGGGTGCAGCGCCTTCAGCAGCGCCTGCTTGACGGACAGCTCCTCGAACACCGCCTCGATCACCAGGTCGCAACCGGCAAGCCTATCGAGCGCGGTGGTGTCGCTGAAGCGCCGCATGACCGCATCGCGATCCTCCGGCGTCATCTTGCCGCGTTCGACCGACTTGCCGAAGAAACCTGCAGTATCGCGCAGGCTACGCTCCAACGCGGCGGTGCTCACGTCGTACCGCACGACCTCGAAACCGGCGCGCGCCGCGACGATCGCGATCCCCGCGCCCATGGTTCCTCCGGCGCCGCAGACGCCGACCCTCTGGATGGTCGCGCTCATCGGACCGCGAAGCTCCGGCCGATAAGTTGACGATGGATCTGGTTCGTGCCTTCCCAGATCTGGGTGATCTTGGCATCCCGCATGAGTCGCTCGACCCTGTGGTCACGGCAGTAGCCATAGCCGCCGAACATCTGCACCGCCTCCGTCGTCATCTTCATGGCGAGGTCCGAGGCACGCAGCTTCAGCATGCTCGCCTCGATACCGAACTCGGGCTCTCCTCCGTCCACCATCGCTGCAACATGATCGAGCCAGGCCTCGACCAGCGCCAGCTCGGTCGCGAGGTCGGCGAGCGTGAACTGGTTTCCCTGGAAATCGATGATGCGCTTCCCGGACTGCTTGCGCTCGTTCATGTAGGCGACCATGTCCGCAAAGGCCGCCCGCGCGATACCGAGCGCATGGGCGGCGACCGAGGGGCGCGACTTGTTGAGCGAGGCGAGCAGGATCTTCAGCCCCTCGCCCGGCTCCCCGATGAGGTTGGCCCGCGGCACCCGCACGCCGTCGAAGGCGAGCATCGCCGTAGAGGCCGCTCGATGCCCCATCTTGTCCTCGAGCCGCACGACCTGCAGCCCCGGCGCTCCCTTCTCCATGATCAGCACCGAAATGGCAGCCTTCGGGTCGGCGATACCTTCCCATTTGCCGAAGACCAGCAGCAGGTCGGCGACGTCACCGTTCGAGATGAAGATCTTGCCGCCTTCTACCACGATGTCGTCGCCGTCCGGCCTGAACCGGGTCTTCATGCCCGTGGCGTCGGACCCCGCGGAAGGCTCCGTGATCGCCAGCGCCCCGATCCCGCCCTCGGCGATCCGCGGCAAGAGGCGCGCCTTCTGGGCCGGCGCCCCGAGGTCGATCAGCGGCTTCATCCCGTGGAAGTTCGTGGCGTAGATGATGCCGGTCGAGGCGCAGGCAGCCGCGATCTCCTGCACCACCTCCAGGTACAGCCGATAGGACATCGGGGCGCCGCCATACTCCTCCGGCACGAAGAGGCCGTTCAGGCCGAGCGCGTTGATGCCGCGGATGTTGTCCCAGGGGAACTCGCCCGACTCGTCGAACGCCGCCGCACGCGGCGCGATCTGCTCGGCACAGAGTCGGCGCACCTGGTCGAGCACCAGCTGCTCGTCCTCGGTGAAGCGGCGACGCGCCGCCAACCGCTCGAATACGCGCATCAGTGGTTCATCCCCTGGCCACCGTCGATCGTGATCGTCTCGCCGGTAAGGAAGTTCAGCCCGGGATCGAAGAGCAGCGTCACCAGCCGCGCCACTTCCTCCGGCGTGCCCGGCCGGCCGAGCGGCACCCGGCGTGCCAGCCACTCCCGAGTCTTGGGCTGGGCGAGGAATTCCCGGTTGAGATCGGTCTCGATGTAGCCCGGCGCCACATTCAGCACGCGTATGCCGTCGCGCGCCCACTCCGCGGCCAGCACCCGCGTCATGGCGCCGACCGCCGCCTTGGCCGCGCAATAGGCGAGATTGCCGGGCACGCCGAGACGATCGAAGAAACTGCCGATATTGACGATCGTTCCGCCGCCGGCGGATTTCAGATAGGGGTAGGCTTCGCGGCAGGCGACCATCACCGCCGTCGCATCGAGCCGAAGCACCGATTCGAACTCGCTCGTCGCCAGGTCCGCGCTCCGGCAGGCACGGTGAGCGCCGGCATTGTTGACCAGACCCCGCAGCCTGGCCCCGCTCGCCGCCTCGGCGATCGCGCGCTTCAGCGCCGCGTCATCGGTCACGTCGCAGGCGATGCCACGGCCGGCCATGGTGCTGCCGCTGCGCGACAAGCCGACCACGTCATGGCCCGCGCCGGCAAGCGCCTGCGCCACGGCGGCGCCGATGCCGCGCGAGGCACCGGTGACGAGGATGACGCCGTCGCTCATTGCCGCACCAGGGGGCATTCGGTCGCGGAGAGCGGCCGGAAGGCGCGCTCCGGGGGGATGGTCGCCACGACTTCCAACAATCCCCAGTCGCCGCGCACGCGGTCCGGCGGCAGGGCGCGCATGAGATACATGTCGCGCAGGACACGTCCATCCTCCCGGATGCGTCCGTTGCGGGTCATGAAGTCGTTGATGGGCATGGCGCGCATGCGCTCCATCACGGCAGGGCCGTCGTCGCTGCCGGCTGCTTGCACGGCCCGAAGATAATGCGTGACGGCGGACCAGGTACCCGCCTGGAACATGGTCGGTGGGCGGCCGTGGCGCGCACGGAACCGATCGGCGAATGCACGTGTGTCGTCGTTCTGGTCCCAGTAATAGGCTTCCGTGAAAACGAGGCCTTGGGCGACCTGCGGACCCAGCGCCCTGACATCCGTGAGCAGCGCAAGCAGGGCAGCCGGACGCAGATTGCGCCTCTCCAAGCGGAACTCGGCGAACTGCTTCATGATGTTCTGGAAATCGGCGCCGGCCGCCGCAATGCCGAGCACCTGGGCGCGCGATCCGGCCGCCTGCGCCAGAAAGCTCGAGAAGTCGGTCGCTCCGAGGGGTGCCCGCACGGCACCCACCACCCGCCCGCCATTCGCGCGCACCACCGCGCTCGCATTCGTCTCGAGGGAATGGCCGAACGCGTAGTCGGAGGTGATGAAGAACCAGTCGCGTCCGCCATCCTGGGTGATGGTTGCCGCCGTGCCGGCGGCCAGCGCGTAATTGTCGTACACCCAGTGTGCGCCGGTGGGGGAGCAAGCGCGAGCGGTCAGATCCGTCGTGCCGACGGAAGTCGCGACGGTGATCCTGCCGCGCTCCGCCCCCAGTGCCTGGACGCCCAGCGCGATGGCCGAATTGGCGAGGCCGAAAATGGCGTCCACGCGCTCGGCATCGAACCAGCGGCGCGCAAGCGCGATGCCGATATCCGTGCGGTTCTGTCCATCGCCGGAGACCAGTTCGATCGGAATGTTATTGACGCTGCCCCCGAACTCCTCGATGGCCATGCGTGCGGCGACGACATCGCCGGGCCCCTGGATGTCGGCGAAGACGCCGGACATGTCGGCCAACACTCCGATACGGATCATCCGATCCGAGTATTGGGCCGAGGCGAGTTGCGGCATCCCGAGCACGGCGAGGACGAGAGCGGCCACAAGCTCTTTCGCGAATCTCATCTCTCAACGGTCCTTGAAGACGGGCTTTCTCTTCTCGACGAAAGCGCGCATCCCCTCCTCGGCGTCCCCGAGCCGATAGGCCAAGGTCGAGAGTTCGGCCTCGGCAGCGAGCCCCTCCGTCAGCGGCGTCGTCGCGGCACGGGCAACGGCGGCACGAGCCAGCGCCATCACGGGCAGGCTGTAGCCGGTGAACCGCCCGGCGCAGGCCAGGCCCGCCTCCAATGGATCGCCATCCACGATTTCCGTCACAAGGCCGATCCGAAGCGCCTCTTCTGCGAGAACGGCGCGGCCCGTCAGGATCATCTCCAATGCCCGTGCCGGGCCGACGACGCGCGGCAGGCGTTGGGTGCCGCCGTAGCCCGGAATGAGGCCGAGCTTCACTTCCGGCAGACCCATCTTTGCATTGGATGTGCAGAGCCGTATCGAGCACGCCAGCGCAAGCTCGAGCCCACCGCCGAACGCGAAGCCGTTGATGACGGCAATGGAGGGCATGGGCAGCGTATCGAGCTTCGCGAAGACCGCCTGACCAAGTTCGGCGCCCCGCTTCTGCGCCATCAGGTCGCGCCCGCGCAGCTCCGGGATGTCAGCGCCAGCACAGAAGGCTTTGGAACCGCTGCCGGTAATCACCAGCGCGCGTGCATCGGAGACCGCGACCTCGTCGAACCCTGCGTCAAGCTCACGCAGGATCGAGAAGGAGAGGGCATTGAGTGCCTCAGGCCGGTCGAGAATAAGCGCGGCGCAGTCGCCGCGGCGCTCCAGTCGCACCACCATCAGACGGCCTCCTTCCGGCTGTACCGGACGGATTGCAACGACAGCTCCCCGCGGCCCGCCATCGCCGTCAGCTCGCGTTTGAGCACCTTCCCGCTTGCGGTCAGCGGAAAGGCATCGAGCCGCACGAAGCATTCCGGCATGTCGTAGATGGAGAGGCCTTCGGCCGCCAGATGCTCAAGCAGCTCGCGAGGTTCTACATCCCCTATCACGGCGAGACATACGCGCTCGCCCAGCCGCGCGTCCGGCACCGGAAAAGCGGCAACGCGCGCGACGCCTGGATGGCGAATGGCCAGCGCCTCGATGCGCGCCGGATGAATGTTGTGTCCGCCACGGATGATCAGGTCCTTGGAGCGCCCGGCGATCGAAAGATTGCCGGCCTCGTCCAGCCGGCCGAGATCGCCCGACATGAACCACCCATCACGGTTGAACGAGCCCTCCGTGGCCGCCTGGTTTCCGAAGTAGCCGAGCATCAGCGCGGCGCCACGCCCGCCGATCTCGCCCACCTCCCCAGGCGGAAGTTTCCGATCGCGGTCGGTCGGATCGAAGATCGCCACCTCGTAGCCGCGGCCGCCACGGCCGCAGGTGGTCACAATGACATCCGTCGGGTCGTCAGGATGGGTGTACTGATGCGAGGAGTTCTCCGTCATGCCGTACACGTTCTGCGGCCGAATGCCTTGCTTCACGAAGGCCTCCGCCAGCGTCGGCGGGATGGGCGCTCCCGCCATGTAGAAGGTACGCACAGCGCCGAGGCGCGGAATGGACCGCACCTCCTGCTCTGCGATGATGTCCAGCGCGTGCGTCGGCACGCCCATGACGTAGGTCGCACCGGTCTCCAGCAGCCAATCGAGGCGCGTGCGGCCAGCGGGCGGGTCATCGAGCACGAGCGTGCAGCCCGCCACCAGCCACTGGGCGACGGCGACCCAGGCGATGTGGTGCGATATCGGCGAAAGCGTCAGTAGCACGCTGGACGGACCATGCCCCCAGTCGCGCACCAGATCCCGCGCATTGGCGAGCAGCGTGTTGTCCGAGTGCATCACGCATTTCGGCGTGCCCGTCGTGCCCGAGGTGAAGGCGAGGTACGAGACCACATCGGGGTCGTGCGCCGGTGCCTCTTGCGCGGGGCCAGGCTGCGGAAAGTTCTCGGAGGTCCAGACGGCTCTAAGGCCTTCGATACCGCCGAAGCGCGCGGCCGGATCCGCGATACGTTCTGCGCCCCAGCTCGGTTCGGTTACCAGGAGCTTCGTGTTCAGGACGCCAAGCAGGTCTGCGACCTCCGCGGCGGTGTATGTGCGATGAAGAGATGGATTGCAGGCCAGACCCTCCCGCGAGCAGGCGAGAAAGGTGACGACCGCTTCCAACCTGTTCGGCATCCAAAGCGAGACGCGGTCGCCCGGCAAAAGACCCAGCCTGCGCAACGCAGCGGCTGTGCCATCCACCCACGCCAAAAGTTCCTGCCAGGAGACGCTCCGCCGTCCGTCGCGCGCACCGGGCGAGCCAGGTCGCGCCATGGCATGCGCCGTCAACCGGCCATACAGCGTCTCCGCCCGCCACAACCCCATGTCGTAGTGCGCGCGGGCTTCAGCAGGGTGATGCAGGGTCAGGAAGCGGGCGCTCATGGTTCAGTGTCCGAATCGGCCGGGGTCGGGCTTGCGCTTCGCCGCGAAGGCCTCGCGCAGCTCCTCGCTCTCCTCGGTTTCGAGATAGACCCGCAACAGCAAGTCGTGCGCCATGCGCGAGAGTCCGGCGACGCCGCCATGACGGGCGTGGAAGGCAGCCTTGACGCTGGCCAGGGCAAAGGCACCGCGTTCCGCGATCTCCTTCGCCCACTGCGAGGTGGCGTTGCGCAACTCGGCGTCCGGGACGACGCGGTTGATCAGCCCCATCGCCAGCGCCTCGCGCGCGCTGATCTTGGGATTGTGGAACCAGATCTCCTTCGCGCGCTTCTTGCCGACCAGATCCTCGAGATACCAAGTGCCGTAGCCCGCATCGAAGCTGCCCATCATCGGGCCGACCTGGCGGAAGACCGCGCTCTCCTTCGCGATGGTCAGGTCGCAGACCATCTGCAGCACGTTGCCGCCGCCCACCGCGAAGCCGTTCACGCTGGCGATGACCGGCTTCTGGCACTTCTCGATGGCCTCATACATCTCGAGCGTGGGCAGCGTGCCGGCGTAGAGGGTGGTGTCTTCCATCCCCTCCTTGCGGCCGCCGATACAGAAGAAGCGGTCGCCGGCGCCGGTCAGGACCAGCACACGTGTCCGCGTCTCCCGCCGCGCCGCCTCGATGCAGTCACGCAGCTCGTGACAGGTTGTCGCGGTGAACATGTTGCCGTCGTCAGGCCGGTTCAGGGTGATGATCCCGACCGGCCCGTCCTCAGCATAGGTGATGGTCTGGAACTGCACGAGCTTCTCCGATCGTCATAGGGGCCGCCGCAGACAGGAGAGAACAAGTTTCGTGCCACCTTGCGGGGCCGCTCTGCCTCCATGCGGTCCGGAACGCGGGCCACGCCGTTGCGGCTAGCGGGTCATCCGGGCTCGCAATGGCGCCTTCAGGCCATCCCATCGCTGCGCGGTCGTCGTCGGGCACGACGACGACGCGGAGGGGCAGGCCGCGATCTGCCAGGCGGACTACGCCTCTGGTCGCCGGCGATAGAGCAAGGTCACAATCATCTCCTGCACCACCACCCCATCCTGGCGCATGAAGCGACGCTCCAGCTTGACGACGCCGCGATCCGGTTTGCTTGATGGCTTTCGCTCGACGACCGTCATTTCCGCATGCAGGGTGTCGCCGTGCTTGACCGGCGCCAACATCCGCCAGTTGTCCACCTGCAGAAGCGCGAGCAGCGTTCCGTCATTGATCCCGCTCGCATACTGCAGGCCGCCCATGATTGCGTAGACCAGAGGTCCATGGGCGATCGGCTCGCCGAACGGCGTGCTCTTGCAGTACTCCCAGTTCGCGTGGACTTCGTTGAAGTCTCCCGACAGGCAGGCGAAGTTCACGATATCCGTCGAGGTGATCGTACGGGCGGGGGTCCGAAGAACCTGGCCGATCTCGAAATCGTCCCAGTACATGCCACGTCTGGCTACTGACACGGTCCAGGTCCTCCTCTTGGTCTCACCGGGACACTCCCGCGATCTCGTCGGCCATCTGCGTGAAGAGATGCAGATTCTCGCTCTCCTGGCATGGCCGTCATGCGAACCTGACGCCGCACGCGCTTGACCCAGCAACCGACATGCCACCCGGCAGCGATGGGCGGTACGGCCCTTGCCGTGCAAGGTGCACGTGTGATTGACGGTCTGATCCGTGTAGCTGGAAAGGACATCTGTCGCTGCCGAGGACGGCCCCGTCGCGCAACTTGCATCGGGTAGCGAAGCGCGCGGCGATCAGCAGCGTGGCGACCGCGTTTCGGCGAGGCGGATTACGCAAGCACTAGAAGTCGATCACCACCCGGCGTGCGTGACCGGATTTCAGCAGATCGAAGCCCTTGTTGATCTCCTCGAGCGAGATACGGTGGGAGATCAGGTTGTCGGGCGTGAGCTTGCCTTCGACGTACCAGTCTATGAAGGCGGGGAACTGGCTGCGCGTCTTGACATTGCCGAGGAAAGACCCAGTCAACCTGCGGCCCTCCTGGAGGGCGCGCGGCCGGATCTGCAAGTCGTTCGATCCGGGCATCACGCCAATCATCACTGTCGTGCCCCACCCCGTCCGTGTGCATTCGATGGCCTGGCGCAGAACCGAAGGGGCGCCCACGCATTCGAAGCTGTAGTCCGCGCCGCCGCCGGTGGTGTCGCGGATCAGCCCGACCACGTCCTGGCCGGCCTCCGCTGCGTTGACGAAGTGCGTCATGCCGGCCACCCGCGCCGGCCCTGCCTTCAACGGGTTGGTGTCAATGCCGATGATTGTCGTCGCGCCGGCGATGCGCGCCCCCTCGACGACGTTGAGGCCGATGCCGCCGAGGCCGAACACGGCGACCGAGGTGCCGGCTTCCACGCGCGCCGTGTGGAGGACAGCGCCCAGGCCGGTGATCCCTGCGCATCCCATGCAGCACACCAGGTCGAGAGGTGCATCGCGCCGAATCTTCGCCACCTGGATGTCGCGTGCGATCATGAACTGCGAGAAGGTCCCGAGATCCCGGAAGGCGGCCACCGGTCCGCCGCGCAACGAGAGCGGACGACGTGGCATGGGATTGAAGTACTCGACGCAAAGATTGGTCTTCGGGCTGCGGCAGGCGGGGCAATTCCCGCACTCCGGTATGGCGACGGGGATAACGTGGTCGTCGGGTTGCAGGCCAACCACACCGCGCCCCAGCTCGCGCACGACTCCTGCGCCCTCATGTCCGAGCACGATCGGGTACTCTGCCCAGTCGCGCGAACCGTCGATCAGCATGCGGTCGGTGTGGCAGAGACCGGCGGCCTTCAGCTCGATCAAAACCTCGCCCTCGCGGGGCCCATCAAGCTCGAGCGTCTCGACGCTCAGCGGCTGAAGTTGACCGGTTGCCAAGGCCGCCCTGGTCTTCATCGATCACCTGCCCTCGGAAGAGATCTTCAGCGAAAGTCCATGACAGGCCCCGCGCGGCGGCACCTGCCCTGATGAGAGCAAAGCCCATACCAGTCGCCGCCGGTCGCCGGCGCCACGAACACGGACGGCGGCTCCTGGCACGTGAATTGCGTGGCTTCGCGAACTCGCGTGCTTTCCGAAGTGGCGTGCTTGGGGAACACGCTTCTCCGACGAGCGGCTCCGACAGCGCATGTCCTGCACACGAACCATATGGTGATGCTGACCGACACGACCGGAACGCTGAACATCCAGGCCATTGTCTGAACGCGCGGGGAGGGACGATGCGCATTGGCTATATCGGGCTCGGCGCCATGGGCGGCGCGCTGACAACGCGCCTCAACGGGTCGCATCCGCTCACTGTCTGGGACCAAAGGCCCGCCGCCATCGAGCCGCTACGGCAGCACGGCGCGACACCGGCCTCCTCGGCCGCCGAACTGGCACGGCGCTGCGATGTCGTGCTGCTCTGTCTCCCGCGAACTTCGGACGTAAGGGACGCCGTGTTCGGCGCCGGTGGCCTGGCCGAGACGCTGGCCGCCGGTGCGCTTCTGGTGGACCAGACGAGTGGCGCGCCGAGCGAGACGCGCGCGATCGCCGAGCGCCTCTCCGCCTTGCCTCGCGGATGGGAATGGCGTGCGGTGCGCGGATGCTGGTGGCGAACATGGTGCGCAGCATGTTCGAGACGGGCGTGAACGAACTCGGCAGCGATGCCCAGATCGACGACATGGCGAAGCTGTTCGAGGCGATGGCCGGCGTCACCTTCATGCGATGAGCGCCGCAGCGCCAGTCTCTGGCGGCACGGACACGCGCATTCGGTTCGGTTGAGCCCCCCTGCAAGGAAAGGAACGAGACGATGCAAGCGACCTCGGACTCAGGCAAGGTGTACGATGCGGTGCCGCAGCTCAAGCGCCTGCGAGAGGAGGTGCTGCTAGGCGATGTGTGGAAACAGCCGGAGCTGGCGCGTCGCGACCGCATCCTCGTCACCTGCTCGGTGCTGGCGGCGACCGGCAAGCTGGACGAGCTGAAGGTGTGGATGCGTCGCGGCATGGAGGCCGGCATCACCGCCGACGAGTTCCGCGGCCTTGTCGTGCAGGTCACCTTCTACGCCGGCTGGCCGGCGGGTCTCACGGCCGGCAAGGCGCTTGTGCCTTTGCTGGAGGAAACGGCGTAGGGCAAGCGGCGCCTGATCCGCGTCGTACCGGCAGCGCGTTACCACGCCGCTGCGAGCAGTTCCTCCAGTTCGGACGGATCGCGCACCCGCCGAGGGTTGCCGCGGAGGAACCAGTCGGACATGGCATGGACCGCGATGTCGGGCAGCGCCTCCTGCGGCACGCCGACCTCGCGCAACCTTCGCGGTGCGCCGACCGCGGTGCACACCCGCTCCACCGCCTCGTTGGCGGCTTCCACCAGCGGATGATCGTTCCTCCGCGACAGGCCCATTCCCTCGATGAGCCTCGCCAGGCCGGGCTGCGTTTCCGCCGCGTTGAAGCGCAGCGCGTGGGGTAGGATGATCGCCTTGGCGATGCCGTTGTCCACGCCGAATCGTGCCGAGATGCCGTGGCCGAGCACGGTGGTGACGCCCACGCCCGTGTGATCCGTCCCCTGGCCGCACATCAGCGCCGCCACCGCCAGCTCAGTGCGGACGTTCGCACCGCCCTCCGACGCGCTTTCGGTCATGTTTCCCGCAAGCAGGCGCAGCGCGTGCATCAACAGGGCATCGGCGATCGGATCGCCCGTCGTCGAGAGCAGGCCCTCGATCGCCTGCACGAAGGCGTTGAGGCTGGCGCTCATGACCAGAGCGCGCGGCGCCGAGGCCAGCATGTCGGGCTGGAAGAAAATCGCCTGCGCCCGTGTTTTCGGATCGAACAGTGCCAGGCGCTCGCCGGTCGCCGGCTCGAACGCCGCGCTACCTGCCTTGGACAGGGCGGTGTTTGGCGTGGTGGGCACCAGAAACAGCGGAATCTTCGGGGCAAGAAGCTTCGGGCTTCGCAGCCGCCCTTCGGCATCGCGCGAGGTGCTGAGGCTGTGCGCGTCGCCCTTCTCCGCCAGCAGGATGCTGGCCGCGCGCGCGGTCACCACGGCCGAGCCACCGCCCACCGCGACCGCGGCGTCCGCCTGCGCCTGCCGCAGCGCCTCTGCTGCCGCCTCGACAGCGGGGAGCGGGCTGTGCGCCTGCACGCCGGTGAACACGCCGGCGCAGCGTTCGCCCATCGCCTGCCGGACCAGCTCCAGAAGCGCGGGGCGGCGGCCGATAGATGTGCCGCAAAGCACCATAGCCCGCTTGGCCTTCACCCGATCCAGCTCACGGCCGAGCAGGGCCAGGCTGTCCGGCCCGCTGAACAGGCGCAGAGCCGGCGCAATGTGTTCGAATGACTGCATGACGATCGCTCTTCGCTACCTTCGCGTCAGACCATTTCGGCGCATCTGCGGCGGATCATGCACGCGACGTGTCCGCAGCTCTCTCCGGCTAGCCGCTCAGCCACGCGTCGCGACGAGGGCGTCCACCGCGACCACGCCCTGCCCAGCGGGCCGGACGATCAGCGGGTTGATCTCGAACTCCTCGAGCTCCGGCGTGGCCAGGAACTGATCGCCGAGGCGAACCGCCGCTGCGACCAGCGCCCGCAGATCGGCGGGCGGCTTGCCGCGATAGCCGCGCAGCAGCGCTGCCAGCTTGAGCTTGCCGATCGCAGCCTCGACCTGCTCTGCCGAGACGGGCAGCGCGAGATGCGTGACATCCCGGAAGAGCTCCACCGCGATGCCGCCGGTGCCGAGCGAGAGCACCGGCCCGAAATCGGTCTTGCGCAGGCAAGAGAGCACAACCTCTATGCCGTCGCCGACCATCTCCTGCACCAGGATGCCGATCCCCGGCTTGCCGAGCTTGCGACGGAACTCGGCGGCATGCGCGTCCACCTCCTCCGCCGAGGCGACACGCAGCCTCACCAGGCCGAGCTCCGTCTTGTGGTCGGACTCGGACGGCAGCACCTTGACGACGAGTGGATAGGCCATGTTCGCGCATGCCGTCGCCGCGCGATCTTCCGGACCGAGCACGGTCCAGGACGCGGGTTTGATTCCGCATTCGGTCAGGAACGCCATGGTCGCATCCCAGCCGCCGGGCGCGGATCGCCGGGCCGCAGCTCTGCGCTCCAGCGCACGCGGTTTCCCCCCACGCTCGCGCCGGCGGTAGAGCCAGGACAGGGCCCGCATCGTCGCGGCCGTGTCGCTGGACAGCAGGATACCGGCCGCGCGGAACTCCTCGCGAGTCGGCTTGTCGATCTCCTCGGCGACGAAGCTGATCACCATCGGGAAGCCGCCCTGCCGCGCGGCCGTCTTGAAGGCATCGGCATTGTCGCGCAGGTCGCGCAACCCGCTGCTGGCGAACTGCACGACCATCGCCTCCGTGCGCGGATCGGCGGCAATGGCCGCGCAGGTATCGCGGAACAGGTTCGGGATGGCGCGGATCTGCCCGGTAAGGTCCACGGGATTGGCCTTGCGTGCGAAGGCGGGCAGCAGCGGGCGCAGCGTCTCCGCCGTTGCCGCTCCGAATTCGGCGAGCGGCACGCCGAACTGGTCGCTCTGGTCGGCGAGCAGCGCGCCGGCGCCGCCGGAGGAACTCATCACGGCGACGCCGCCCTTCGGATCGCCAGACCGGCGCGGATCGGGCAGGTAGGCGAGTACCTCGACGGCAGCCAGGATCTCGGCCGGGCTGTCCACCGCGATCACGCCGGCCTGCTCGAAGATGCCGTTGTACACGGCATGAGCGGAGGCGATCTTGCCGGTGTGCGAGGCGGCCGCATCCTGGCCGACTGCAGAGCGGCCGGCCTTCAGCGCGACGATCTGCACCCCGCGTTCCGCGGCTCGCTCCGCAATGCGGACGATGCGCCCCGCATCCACAAGCCCTTCCAGATAGAGCGCGACCACGCGCACATCCTCCTGCTCGATCACCCAGGCCAAGGCGTCGAGCAGGTCCATGCAGGTCTCGTTGCCGACCATCACGACGTAAGAGCAGCCAATGCCGCTCTTCTGCAGGTAGCCAGCCATCGCTCCGCCCAGCGCGCCGCTCTGGCTTACGATGGCTATCGGCGCGTGCTTCAGGGTCTCGAGCGCCAGCGAAGCCCCGCCGAAGGTCAGCATGGTCCTGGCACGGACCGACCATACCCCCTGACAATTGGCGCCAAGAACAAGGACGCCGTGCTGCTTCGCCGTGGCCGCCAGTCGGCGGGCAAGCTCGCGGCCGGCCTCGCCGACTTCCTCGAAGCCGGCGCTGTAGACGATGGCGGCGCGAATCCCCTTGCGCCCGCATTCGGCGATGATCTCCGGCACGCTCTCGGCCGGCGTGATCACGAGCGCAACATCGGGCACCTCGGGAAGGTCTGCGACGGTCGGATAGGATCGCAGGCCCTCGATCTCCGCGTGGCTGCGGCTGACCGGATAGACCGGGCCCTGGAAGCCGTGCTTCAGGATCACCCGAACGATCGCGTTGCGCGCCGTGCCGCGCTGCGGCGACGCGCCGATGACGGCGACGCTCTTCGGGCGCAACAGCTTGTTCAGCGTGGACGTTTCGATCATGCGCGGATCAGTGCCCGATAGGGTTGGGACCGGCCCGGCCATGGTGAACGGAACCGATCGTGCCAACTCGCATCAAGACCTGTGCCAGGGCGGTCCGGACAGGGCCCATGGCGAAGATGTCGTCGGACTGAACAGTATGTCGTCCCTTCTGTCGTCATCGGCGACATATGGCGGCGATCAGCCTTCCAGACGAATGCCGTTCTCCTCCACCACACGCCGCCAGCGGAGTGCCTCATCGCGGAGGAACTGGCCGAGTCCGGCCAGGGTCATGGGCATGATGACGATGCCAAGCGCGCCGATCCGCTCCTGCACGCCGGCGTCCTGAGACGACTTCAGCAGGGTCCGATGCAGCAAGGAGACGATGGTGGCGGGGGTGTTGGCCGGAGCGACATAAGCGTTCCAGGACGAGGCCACGAAACCCTCGAATCCCAGCTCCGCCATCGTAGGGACATCCGGCAGCCCCGACTGGCGCTCTGCCGCTGCGACCGCGAGCACTCTGAGCATGCCCGCCCCGGCGAGTTCGCCAACATCCGCCGGTGTCGCGCAGATCATCTGCACCTGGTCGCCACGCAGCGCCTCCACCGCGGCGCTGTAGCCGCGATAGGGCACGTGCGTGGCGCCGATCCCGAGCCGCCGCGCGAGGCTGGCGGCCGCGAGATGGCTGACCGAGCCGGCACCGCCGGAGGCATAGTCCACGCCGCCCGGCCTCGACCGCGCGAAGGTCGCGAGATCGTCGAAGGACCGGATCGGCGACTCGGCGCGCACCGCGAAGCGCAGCGGCGCGGCGAGAACGCCGAAAACCGGGATGAAGTCTCACTCCCAGTCGTAGGGCACGGTCTGAAGAGCGGGCAGGACCACATGCCCGCTCGACATGCGGAGCAGTGTGTAGCCGTCAGGCCTGGCGCGCGCCACGAACTGCGCGGCGATTACGCCATTGGCGCCGGAACGGTTCTCGATGATCATCGGCTGGCCGAGCTCGGCACCGGCCTTCTCGCCGAGGATGCGCGCCAGCACGTCCCCGGTGCCCCCGGCAGCGAAAGGCAGGATGACACGGATGGGCACGGTCGGATAGGCGCCCGATTGCGCAACGGCCATTTCGGCCGCCCCGATTCCCGCCGCGACGCCGAGCAGGAGGCGCCTTCGCGCGATCAACAAGGTCGCATCAGGGCCCCGCAGTTTGAGAGCGGGCCTCTGCCCCCTCACCGTGTCAACCCGATCCGATACACGCGGGCGGCGGTGTCGTGGAAGAGAGCCAGCTTCTCCGCAGGGCTCGCCAATCTCACAATGTGCTTCAGCGCGTTCCATAGCGGCACGAAGCCGCAGGACCGGCTGTCAGGCGGGTAGTCGCTTTCCATCATGCAGCGATCTGCACCAAATGCCTCGATCGCTGTCTCGACATAGGGCGTCCAGGTTGCCGCCAGCTCGTCGTAGCCGATGGGATCCTGGCGATGCATGAAGTCGAATCCCCAGAACGGAAGACCGAGGCCGCCGACCTTGCAGACGATGTTCGGGCGCCTCGCCGTCTCGAACAGGCGGCCGCGCCATTCCCGGAAGACATCCCGCCGCTCTTGCTCGCTTGCCTCCATCGAGATCGCCTGACCACAGTGGTTGAGCACGATGGTCGTATCGAGGAACGCGTCGGCCAGGTCCGCAACCTCGCCCAACTGGTGATGGAAGGCGGCCGCATCGAACACGAGCCCTCGGTCCGCGAGCTGTCGGAAACCGGCGCGAAAACGGGAGTCGCCGAGCAGGCCGCGCGGCGGCCTCACCGACATGTAGCGGTACGGCTTCTCGTCCGGATGATGGTTCGCGATCTGTCGGATGCCGCGAAAGCGCTCGGGCGCGATCTCGATAGCGCGGTCGAGGAGCTCACCGACGGCCTCGCCGAAGCGCAGGTCGGCATAGCCGACGATCGCCGCGCAGACCCGGCAGTCTCCGAACTCGCCGCTCGCAGCCATGGCACCGACGCGGTTGGCAAACTCGATCTCGCCGAGAGGGCGCAGCAACTCCGGACCATCCGGATACGCGAAGGCCTGCGTTTCCACATAGACCGAGGCGACGATGCGATGGCCAGCTCTCACATCAGCCAGATATTCCTTGAACAAGTAGCGAAGCCCCGGCCGATCGAACAGGTGATGATGCGCATCGACGATCGGGAGATCTGGATCGATGATGGGTTCGTCCCGCCCCGCATGCAATTGCGCGAATGACATCGCATCCACCTTCCAAGGACTCAAGCGGTCGCCGACGCGCCGGCCACGACGGGCGATGCGGCGAGCCGAAGGACGTCTCAGTCTCCTTGCTTCGGATCCGATCCGGCGCCAGCAAAGCTGATGGCAGCCGCGTCTTCGTATAGCCGCGACAGCGCATCCATGTTGGCATCCTCCCCGAGCTGGTTGGCTGCAGCGTCGATAATGCCCCGGACCGCGCTGAACATGGGTGTCGGGACACCGGCCTCGATAGCCGCTCCGGCGGCGCGGTTCAGCTGCTCGGCGACGACTCGCAAAGACTGCCCGTCCCCTGGCCCACCGGAGGCAAGCCTTGGCAGGATCCGCCGGAGCGGGGCGCTCCACCCGGAGCTCCGCGGAAGCACGACCGCCATATCCGTCAGCGCCAGCCCGTACTTCAGACCAGCAGCCGCGCACTCATAGGTGACAAGAGTGCACAGGGAGGCGATTGCCTCGCCGATCACCCCGACGATCCACGCGTCGTGTTCGGCACTGCGCGCCTTCGCCGACACGACTGGCGTCTCCGCATCCGAGGGTTGGGCGAAGCGCGTCGCCGCCATCGATTCAACCAGTCCGACCACGGCTTCGAGACGTGCACCGACGCCGAGCGTGTTCACGCCAAACTGGAGCAGGTCACGAAGGACATTCGTGATCGGCATCGGAACACCGAGCTGCATGCCCAGCAAGACGGCCTGGTTCACGTCCTTCAGCATCAGCGTCAACGCGAAGTCCGTTGATGTCCTTCCCTCGGCAATCGCGGGCAGCATCCTTTCCGTGGTCTGGTTGGCGGCCTCCCCTTCGTTCAGGCGATCGGCCATGTACCGCAGGGGCACGCCAGTCTTGCTGCCGACCGAGACGAGTTCCAGTGTACCCCATCGGCATGCGCCATTCATGGCGTTGCTGACCGTCTTCATGGCCTGGCCGTCGCCCACGTGCGAGCCGCAGCGGTAGATCTTTTCCGAGATCACGCGCAGGATTGGCAGCGCCCGCGCGTAGATGTCGTCCGGCGCCGAGGCCATGAGTGTCGCGCCGCCTTGCGCGACGAGCGGCGGACTGGCGGAGACGCAGGCGTCCATCATGGCTACCCCGCGCTCCGACAGATTGGCCGCGATGTCCCGGGTCTCGCTCGGCACGCCGCTCGTCTGGTCGATGACAAGCTTGCCCGCGGAAAGACCTTCCGCCAGGCCGTCCTTGCCGAACACCAGTTGGCGCACGTCGGAGCTGCGCGGCAGGCAAAGCAGCACAACATCGGAGCGGCGCCCCAGATCGCCTGCGGAACGCGCGGCCGATGCGCCGGCCTGCTCGAGTGCCGCCATAGCTGCCGGGTTCATGTCCCAAACCGTCAGCGAATGGTCCGGCAGGAAGCGGCGCGCCAGAGCGCCGCCCAAGGCACCAAGGCCGATGTATCCAACTCTCATGCGCTACGAACCCCATGGATCGCGATCATGCCAGATCTGCCGAGCCGCCGGCGGAGCCCGGGTCTGGACGGCAGCAGGGATCGCTAAAGGCCTTTGATGACCTCGGGATGAAACCGCCCCTTGCGAACTCGGAACATGGTTACGCTCGCAAACACCCCTGCTTTATGGAGGGGATCGTCGTTCAGGAACGCCTGGGCGTCATCGCGCGTCTCGACATTCAGGAGAAACATGCTGCCGATGATCTGCGTACCCTCGTCGTTGAAGAGCGGGCCCATGAAAAATATGACCGACTCCTTCGTGTCCAGATAGGCCCTGTGAGCCGGTAGATGCTCCGTACGGGCGCCGACATGGGTATCCAGACAGTAGATGGCCCAAAGCATGCTTTCCTCCTCTCGCCGTCCGATACCCGATCGGCGCACTCCGCAAGCGACTGCTTCGCGCTGTGTGCTTGAAAGCAAGACCCGGGCCAACTCGGCCCGTGCCATCGTATGGCCTCGAGGCCCCATCAGGGCTTGCTTGCCCCGGATCCCGCTACTCGGAACGCCCAGGTATGGCGGCTGCGGCACGGAATTCGCTCGAGCCGGCAAAGTCTGCGCATCCTCTCGGGACGACACATGAGCAGCCACCAGGACTCCACAGTGTTCGGCCGCACACGTGCGCCTAACCATGCTTGGTTGGCCAAGGCTCTACCAGAGGCGCCGCTCGAGCCGGACCTGTCGATCATCGATCCGCACCTCCACTTCTGGCACCACCAGAGCGGGTACAGGTACTTCGTCGAGGAGTTCGCGCAGGACCTCGACGCGTCCGGCCACAAGGTCGAGGCCACGGTCTTCGTCGAGTGCAACGCCATGTATCGCGCCGATGGTCCGGATCATCTGAAAAGCGTCGGTGAAACCGAGTTCGCGGTCGGGATGGCGGCCCTCGGTGCCAGCCGGAAATACACCTCATGTCGTACCGCGGCCGGCATCGTCAGCTACGCCGACCTTACACTGGGAGACCGCACGCTAGAGACGCTGGGCGCGCATGCGACGGCCGCCAATGGCCGCCTCAGGGGCATCCGACAGCGGGCCAAGTGGGATGCCGACCCCGTCGTGCGCGGCGCGGTGAGCGTGGACAATCCGGGTCTTCTGCTGGAACCGGAGTTTGGCAGGGGTCTCGATTTGCTGACCGCGATGGACCTCTCCTTTGACGTGAGCGTCTATCATCCGCAGTTGCCGGATGTGGCTGCGCTGGCGCGTACGCACCCGCACGCCAACATCGTCCTGATCCACTCTGGCAGTCCGCTGGGCTATGGCGGATACGCCGGCAAGGAGAAGGAGGTCCATGCGAACTGGCTGAGCGGAATGCGGGAACTCGCGACCTGTCCGAATGTCACCGTGAAAATGGGTGGCTTGCTGATGTGCCTTGGCAATTTTGACTTCACGCGGGCCGCCGCCCCGCCCAGCTCCGTAGAGCTGGCGCAACTGTGGCGGCCCTATATCGAGCCCTGTGTCGAGCTCTTCGGCGCGGAGCGCTGCATGGCTGCCTCCAACTTCCCGGTGGACAAGGCCGGATTCAGCTACGGCACCCTATGGAACATGTTCAAGCGCATCACGGTCGGGTGCTCCGCCGACGAGAAGAGGATGATCTTCAGCGGGACCGCGAAGCGCGTCTATCGGCTGTAGCCCTTGGTCAGCGCCGCCCTATCGAAGAAGGCGCGTGATTCAGCACGCCTTCGGTCAGGATTGCGCGAAAGAGACGCCGGTCAGGTACTCATAGACCTTCACGACGGCTGCTGGATCCTCGCTGCCATATCCGGCGGCCTTGCCCATCTGGTACACCTGCAGCGCCACATTGGCCATGAACAGGGGCACCGCAAGCGATTTCGCGACCTGCGTTTCGAGCTCGAGGTCCTTGATGGTGATGTCCATCCGGATCCCGGTGAAATCGCGCGAGATCAGCCGGGGTGCGGCATGCTGGAAAATGGCGCTATTGCCGCTCGTCTTGGTGATCACCTCGATCATCGTCTTCGGATCGAGACCCGCTTTCGCCCCCATGACCAGGGCCTCGATCACGAGCACACGCCCGGCCTGCGCGAGCATGTTGTTGACCAGCTTCATCATGATGCCCTGGCCGGGCCCGCCGATATGGGTGATCTCGGACGTCATGGACTCGAGAACCAGTCGGCATTTCGCGAGAGTCGAGGCAGAGCCGCCGATGTAAGCCTTCAGAGTTCCCTGCTCGGCTCCGGGGATCATGCCCGTCACCGGAGCATCGAGCAGCTCGATCCCCTTGTCGGCGAGCTTCGCGTGCATCTTCTGCACGGCAATCGGATCAATCGTGCCCATGCTCAGCACGACGTCGCCCGCCCCGGCGCCTTCGATGAAGCCTCCTGGCCCGACAATGACCTGTTCGGCTTGCGCGGTGGTATCAACCATTGAGATCAGGATGTGGGCGCGGCGTGCGACCTCGGCCGGGCTGGGCGCGATCTGCGCGCCCAGTGCCGAAAAGCGCTCATTCTTGCTCGGGTCTATGTCATACGCCACGAGCCTGTGGCCCTTCTTCAGGAGGTTCCGGGCCATCGGCCCGCCCATGGCGCCGAGTCCGACGAACCCGACCGTCTCATCCCTGGCATCGCCGCTCACGACGTTCTCCTCTGCCCGTCTCCTGGTTCAGCTTCCCGCCATGTACGCGCCATCGACCACGAACGATGCTCCACTGACGTATCTCGCGTGGTCCGATGATAGCCAGCACACCATCTCGGCGATGTCCTCGGCCCGGCCCAACTCGTGGAACGGCACGCGTGCCAGGATCTCGGCGCCGCGGCGCGACATCGTGTTCTTCAGCATTTCGGTGTCGATGAAGCCGGGACATACGCAGTTCACGCGGACGGTCGGTGCGTACTCGATGGCCGCCGTCTTCGTCAGCCCAACGACGCCATGCTTGCTGGCCGTGTAACCGGCTTGCGTCTTGAAGCCGGTCAATCCGGCAAGCGAGGCGGTATTGACGATCGAGCCTCCACCCTGCCGCACCATGAAGTTAAGTTGGGCCTTCATGCAGAGCCAGGCACCCTTCAGGTTCACCTGAATGATGCGGTCGAACGATTCTTCTGACCATTCGGCCGTGAGCAGCCCTCCGGGACCGACTTGAGACCCGGTCAGGCCAGCGTTGTTGAACGCGCAGTCCAGCCGGCCGAACGCCTCGACGGTCGCCGCCACCGTCGTGGCGACGTCGTCGGCCCGGCTGACATCCGCCACCATCGGCTTCGCGTCGCCACCCATGCCACGGATCAATGCCGCCGTTTCCTCGGCGCCAGCCTTGTTCATGTCCGCGACCGCGACGCGTGCTCCCTCCCGCGCGAACAA
>Ga0081539_10000923_pt1 | contig 55361 bp, 55 predicted proteins | sample TabmetS4T2R2_FD_71023 | JGI IMG/M metagenome (GOLD analysis project Ga0081539, IMG submission 71023) | Tabebuia heterophylla rhizosphere microbial communities from the University of Puerto Rico - S4T2R2 | ecosystem: Host-associated > Plants > Roots > Rhizosphere ...
TGACGGAATCGGCGACGATCTGCCTCGACCTGACTTATTGCGACACCGCGGCGATCGCGGATCGTCTGCATCAGGCGCTGGGCAGCTTGCCGATCGGCCCCTCCGTGAGCTTGACCTGAAGCGTCCGCGCCATGACTTTCAAATCCAGCAGCAGGAACCCCGCATACACAAATGCCAACACGTACGCCTGATGCGCTTCGACGGCAAAAAACTTGAGAACTATCCACGTCAAGAGCAATTGGCCCGCGTCGAGTGCCGCCCATAGCAGCCAGAACTGTCGCCGCGGCCATTCGTGGTGATTGCCCGGGCGCTTGCACCAGAAGTATCTGATGGCGCAGTCCGTTACGCTCCAGATCAGGCCAGCAATCAAGAAGTACTCTGCGGAGAGCCAGAAGGTACCGAAATCCTTAGCCTTAGCCATCTGAACGGCGACGAAGCCGAAATACACGACAAAGCCAAAATCCTTGGCCAGCAGAACGACCGAGCTGGAGTTCGGCTCGGCATCCGTGCCCTCCTTTCTGGCGTACGTATAGGTCAAGTGCACGCCGCTGCCGATGATGTAGCGCAACAGCAACGACACCAGCGCCACGAACGCAACCCAATGCAGGTCGCCCAGCACGTCTGATGTTATGTAATCCTTGATCGCGACGCCGGTGAAAACCGCGAAAGTGGCGATGACAACCTTGACGATCTCCTCGAATTTCGGTGGGTCGACCTCCTTCGCACACAGGACTTTGCAGGCGAAAGTAAACACGCTGCTGATCTGCCGCATCCCCGCCCCCTCACCGCGCCTCGGATTAAGTAACCTCAGGTTGTTATCACGATTTCGTTGCCCGACCAAGCTATCACGCTTGCCTGCCCGCGCGCTGTCCCGGAGAGGACTAGCCGCGTGCGTCCGCTACTGCAGGCCGCGGATCCATTGCACGATCGCGGCGACGACCTCCTCGTCCTGTCCGAAGAAGCCATGGTGGCCGTAGGCCTCGCACGGCTCCCCCCACCCTTCCGGACCTCCGCGCAAGACGACGCTGTCGACACGCGCGGCGCGCGTCGGCAGCATCTTGAACTCGGCGGCGGATGAGGCCGGCGTGTAGACGCAATCGTCGTTCTTGTGCGCCACGAGCAGCATCGGCTGCGTGATGCGTTCGAGCCGCTCGATGACGCGCTCCACCGAGGGCTGATCCTCGTCGACATGCATCAGCATGCCGGAGGTAATGACGAGCGCATCCGGCCGCGCCTTGCCGGTGAGCCGCACCGCGGCATTGGCGACCGACAACGCGGCTCGGCTGGTGCCGACAAGCACGACCGGCTCGGCGATCGCGCGCAGGTAGGTCACCATGGCGCCGATGTCGCGCGCGTGCGGCTCGGACCAGCGATAGCGCGGCCGGACGCCGGCGCCTTCCCTCAGATCGGGCGCGATGTCGGGAAGAAGCGTGACGAAGCCCGCCGCGGCGTATTTGTCGCGCGAGCGAACGAGCTGATTGCCGCGGAGCGAGGCAATGTGGCCGTTCGGGCCAAGGCCGAGATTGCCGTTGCCGCCGGCGAGCAGAATGACGCTACCGACCGGCTGCGCAGGCTTCTGGAGCAGCGCACGCACGCGCTGCGACCGCGCGTCGATCTCGACCACCTGTTCGGCCGACACGCGCGTGACAAGGCCGGTCAATGCCAGCAGAGCGAGGAGTGCCATCCTGCCAGCGTGTTCGATCATAAGCCGACCTTAAGAACGCGACGCCGTGAATGTGCCGGTGCACTTGCCCGCGTAGGTCCCGCTGCCGGAAGTTCCGTGCAGTGTGCCGGTGAACGCGTTGGCTTTCCCGGGAAAGCGGATGGCCCCCGAGGGCGAAATCGTGCCCTGCCCGCCGGGCGCATGGACCACGCTGCCGCTGATCCCGATCTTGAAAGCCTGGCCGGTCCGATGGCAGTTCGGACTGGCAGAACGGTAAAGGCTCCAGGTCCCGTCAAAATTTCCCGCGCGCGCCGGGCGCGGTTCGACAGGCGCGGCCGGCGGCGGCAGCGCGGCGACCTTCTTACGCGCCTCGGCTTCGGCGCGGCGGCGCGCGTCTTCGGCTTCGGTCGCCTTGCGGCGCGCCTGCGCAAGCTCCTGCTCGTGCTGTTCCTCTATTTTGCGCGCAAGGCCCTCGGCGCGTTGGCGTTGCGCTTGGGCCGCGCGCTCCTGTTCGGCGCGCTCGAGCACCGCAACGCGCGCCGCCGCCAGCCCCGCAAACGTGCAGGTCGGAAAGCGCGTGATGTGGTCCTCATAGGCGAACTTGCTGTTGATCGCCTCGGCGCTGCGCCAATGCGCCTCCGCGGTCGCGCAAGGATCGGGCGCGATCGCCTGCGGCGCCGGCGGCAGGTCCTTCGGCGGCTCCGGCAAGGCATCGATGATCGAAACCGTTGAACCGCCGAGCGAGCCATAGATGAACGGCCGCTGCCGATTCGCGGTCTTCTGCATCACATCGTCGCGCACGCGGCCGAACGCGATGCGCACGTCGAGGCCGGGCGTCGCGAGATGGCGCAGCAACGCCTCGGTGAACGGGCTCGACTTGCTGTCACCGTCGGCCGCAACCGTGCCGGCTTCGGTGGCGAATGCCACCAGCGTGTCGGAGGCGCTCGGCTCGACGCGCGCCAGGCCGCGCCCGACCGCGCGCGAGCCGCGTTTCATCGTGCGCAGAAACGGGTTGTCGCGGCAGGCATCGAGCATGACGAAGCGCAGCCGCCTCGCCGGCTCGATTGCGCGCAGCACGCGGTCGAGTGAGATCGCCTCGTCCTCGACATCGAAATCGCGCGCGAGCCGCGCGTCGATCGGGATCAGATAGTTCGTGCCATCGACCTCGATGCCGTGCCCGGCGTAGAACAACAGCGCCATATCGGCGTCGCGCGCGCGTTCGGAGAAATCGCCGAGCGCGCGCCGCATGTCCGCGATGGCGAGGTCGCGCCTGATCTCGACGCGAAAGCCGGCCGAACGCAACAGCGTGCCGATCGCGTCCGCGTCATGCGCCGGATTGGTAAGCTGGCCGGCATGCTGATAGCTCGAATTGCCGATGACGAGCGCGATGCGCCGCTCCGCCGGCGCGGCCGAAACAAGCTGTGGCGCCAGAAGCGCGCACAACAGGGACAAGGCTAAGACCCACCCGCGACCCATGGGAAACCACCTCATACCGGTAGTCGGGATATTTCAGGGCAAGGTTCTGTCCCGTCATCCGATATTCAGGGCTTGCACAATGCAAAGTTGCCTCTAGGCGGCGCTCACGTCCGTCTTCGGGCCTCGTCGCGGTGCGACCGCAATTGCAGCCGCGAGCAATGTCATGGCGCCGCCGAGGATCTCGCGCCAGGTGAGCGGCTCGCTATAGACGAGCGCGCCGAGGACGAGCGCCACGACGGGCGAGACGAACGAATAGAGGCCAGCCCGCGGCGCGCCCCAGTCGCGGGTCAGATGCAGGAAGATCGTGTAGCCGATGAACGTGCCGCCGATCACCACGAACAACAGGCCGGCGAGCGGCTCAGGCGAGAACAGCGCCCACAGCGTTGCGGGCGATACCGGCTCGAAGGCGAGCGACAGCACGGTGAGCCCGACCGCCCCGACCACGGACTGCGCGGTGGTGAGATCGAGCGGTTTCACGCTGCGCAACAGCGGCTTGTTGAGCACCGCGCCGAGGCAATAGACCGGCGCGGCCAGCACCACGGCGGCGGCGCCGAGCAGCTCGCGCGGCGCGCCGCTGAAGCTCGCCTTGTTCGAGAACAGCACCAGCACGCCGGCGAAGCCGAGCAGGAGCGACAGCGCGTGCCGCCAGGTCGGTTGCTCCTGGCCGAGCAGGATCGCAAACGCGAACAGGAACACTGGGTTCATCGACATGTTGACGACGCCGGCGACGCCCGACGGCACGTACACCATGCCCCAGTAGAGCAGCCCGTAGGTCGCGACGATCACCAGCGTGCCGGTGAGGATGATGCGCAGCGCCCGCCCCTCGCCGAAGGTCGCCCGCAGGTTCCCGACCGTGATCACCAGCACGGCCGAGACCAGAATGTAGCGCACCGCGCCAAAGAAGAATGGCGGCACGGCCGAAAGGCCGGCCTTGGTCGCAATCCAGGTGATGCCCCAGATCAGCGACATCAGCAGGAACAGAAGATGATGGGAGGTCACGCACAGTCCCAGGGTTCGGGTGTGGATAACGCGGGACAGCACGCCGCCAAACCATTGTTCGTGCAGGTCAGATTTGCGCGGGACGGCGCCGCGCCCGATGCCGCTGTGGACATGTGGACAAAACCACTTGCACGATTGACCTAGCGTCGCCTGCCCGGAAAAGTTCCCCGCGGCTAGGGGGCGTTGCGTCATGGAAAGTTCGAAAGTCTACCGCGAGCGCGCCGAGCAAGCGCGGCTCGGCGCCAAAGAGGCGACGCGGGCCGACTTCAAGGCGGTTTTCGAGCGACTCGCCGAATCCTACGAGGAGATGGCGCGTAATGCCGAGTGGCTCGAGCCGATCGAGCGGCGGATGAAGAACCGCAGGGCGGATTAGGGTCCGTAGGGTGGGCTAAGGCGCGAAAGCGCCGAGCCCACCACGACGCGGAGCCTGAGAATGCATCGGTGGGCACAGCGCGCTTCGCGCGCCTTTGCCCACCCTACCGCGCTTTGCCCACCCTACACGCCTCAATACAATCCGCGCGCGGTCGGGACCATGCGGTCGGCGTCGGGCGAGACGAAGGCCGGGGGACGGTTGTCGCCGCCATCATAGCCGATGACCGAATAGGCGTCGGGCGGCGACGTGCCCGGCTTGAAGGCTTCGAGCAATCCGCCCGGCGAGCCGGCCGCGATGCGCATGCCGCTCTTCGGATCAATGCGGATCAGCTTGATGCCGGGCGGCACGCGGAACGGCACCGCCGGCTTCTCGGCGAGCGCGACCTTCATGAAGTCCTTCACGATCGGCGCGGCGGTGTGGCCGCCCGAGGCACCGCGGCCGATATGGCGCGGCTTGTCGTAGCCGAGATAGACGCCGGCGACGAGGTCGGGCGAGAACCCGACGAACCAGACGTCTTTCTCATCGTTGGTGGTGCCGGTCTTGCCGGCAATCGGCTTGCCGATCTCCCTGCTGAAGCCGGCCGAGGCGGCGGTGCCGCGCTGCACCACGCCTTCCATCATCGAGGTGATCTGGTACGCGGTCATCGGATCGAGCACCTGCTCGCGCCGGTCGACTAGCGAAGGCTCGGGCTGATTCTGCCACTTCGTCGCCTCGCAGCCGCGGCACTCGCGCTGGTCGTGGCGGAAGATCGTGTGGCCATAGCGGTCCTGGATGCGATCGATCAGCGTCGGCTTGATCCGCTTGCCGCCATTCGCAAACATCGAATAGGCCGACACCATGCGCATCACCGTGGTCTCGCCGGCGCCGAGCGCGAACGAGATATAGGTCGGCATGTCGTCATAGACGCCGAAGCGCTTGGCGTACTCGGCGATCAGCGGCATGCCGACGTCCTGCGCGAGCCGCACCGTCATCACGTTGCGCGAATGCTCGATGCCGAAGCGCAGCGTCTGCGGCCCGTAGAACTTGTGCGAATAGTTTTCCGGCTTCCACACGCCGCCTCCGCCCGCACCGGTATCGATTTCGATCGGCGCATCCATCACGACGGTTGCGGGGGTATAGCCATTGTCGAGCGCGGCCGCGTAGACGAACGGCTTGAACGAGGAGCCAGGCTGGCGCAGCGCCTGCGTCGCGCGATTGAACTGGCTCTGGTCGAACGAGAAGCCGCCGACCATCGCGAGCACGCGACCGGTCCAGGGGTCCATCACGACCATGGCGCCGGAGATGTCCGGCACCTGGCGCAAGCGATACTTGGCGGCGTCCTTGTCGGTGAGTTCGACATAGATCACGTCGCCCGGGCTCAGAACCTGCCCGACCTTCGACGGGGCCCCGCCCCGGCCGGTCGCGGGCTTTGCCCATTTCACACCCTCGACCGGCACATTGCCGATCAGCCGCTCCTTCGAGGTCGCCCCGCCCGGCTCGCGCGCGGGCTGCAAGCCGATCCGCGCCGATTGGTCATTGACCTCGAGCACGACCCCAAGCCGCCACGGCTGAATGTCGGAGAGCGCCTTCACGTCGCCGAGCTTCACGCCCCAATCGCCGGAAATGTCGAGCTTCTGGACCGCGCCGCGATAGCCCTGCGATTCATCGTAGCGGATGAGCCCGTCGACCAGCGCCTTGCGCGCCGCGACCTGCAGCTTCGGATCGAGCGTGGTGCGCACCGACAAGCCGCCTTCGTAGAGCTTCTTTTCGCCGTAGCGATCGTTGAGATCGCGGCGCACCTCTTCGGCGAAATATTCCGCCGCGAAGATGTGGGCGCCGGTCGGACGCGGCGTGACGACGAGCGGCTCCTTGCGCGCCTTCTCCCACTCTTCCTTCTTGAGGTAGCCATCCTCCAGCATGCGATCGAGCACATAGTTGCGCCGGTCGGTGGCGCGCTCGCGCTGGCGGAACGGATTGTAGTTGTTCGGCGCCTTCGGCAGTGCGGCAAGATAGGCCGCCTCGCCCGGGGTCAGCTCATGCACCGATTTGTCGAAATAGAGCAGCGAGGCGGCCGCAATGCCATAGGCGCCAAGCCCGAGATAGATTTCGTTGAGATAGAGCTCGAGAATCTTGTCTTTCGAATAGGTGCGCTCGATCTTTAGCGCGAGCAGCGCTTCCTTGACCTTGCGGTCGAGCGAGACCTCGTTGGTCAGCAAGAAGTTCTTGGCGACCTGCTGCGTGATGGTCGAGGCGCCTTGCGGGCGGCGGCTCGAGCCGAGATTCTGGACGTAAACGAGGCCGGCGCGCGCGATGCCCTGGAAGTCGAGCCCGCCGTGATCGTAGAAGTTCTTGTCCTCGGCCGCGATGAAGGCGTTCAGCACCAGCTTCGGGATCGCCTGGATCGGCAGGTAGAGGCGCCGTTCGCGCGCATATTCCGCCACCAGCGCGCCGTCCGACGCGTGCACGCGGGTCATCACCGGCGGCTCGTAGTCCTGCAGCTGGGAATAATCGGGCAAATCCTTCGAGAAATGCCAAAATAGTCCAGCGGCGCCCGCGATGCCGACCAGGAACAGCACCGTGCCGACCGCAAAGATCCAGCCGAAGAACCGAAGCAAAAGCCTCATTGCCGTCCTTTCGCCGCGCTCAAAGCCCGCGACGCGAATCTTCCATCCTGGCCGGATGATACGGCATCGATCCCGGCCTCAGTGTTATGCGCCCCGAACCAGTCGGTTAGCAAGTAAGGCAAGCGGCTAACTCCCTCGCTTTTGTGGTCAAACTGAGGCTCCCCCCGCCGCTTCCGGGATCCTACCGAGGCCGCCCGGCGCTTCCCACGCTTCTGAGGCTTCATCGCCACACCTCAATTCGCTTTGCGCGAGGGGCTGGAACGCGCCACCCGGGTCGAGAAGAAGGTGTTGATGGCGCGTGCCACCGCGTCGCTGGTGCGGGTGCGCCAGCCGTCCGAGGTCATCAGCTTCAAATCCTGCTTGTTCGAGACGTAGCCGAGTTCGACCAGTACGGAAGGCACGTCCGGTGCCTTCAGCACCTTGAAACCCGCGGATTTGAGCGCGTGCGGGTGTAGCTTGGTCGCGGCCTTCAGCGACCCGACCAGCGTGCGGGCGAAATGATGGGAGAAATTCTTGGTTTCGCGCTGCGCGAGGTCGACCAGAATGCCAGCGACCTCCTCGGGTTCTGAGGAGAGGTCGACGCCGGCAATTGCGTCGGCCTTGTTTTCATCTTCGGCAAGCCGCGCGGCTTCCGCGTCCGAGGCGCTTTCCGACACGGTATAGACCGTCGCGCCGCGCACGTCGGATTCAGACTTCGCCACGAGCGTATCGGCGTGGATCGAGACGAACAGCGCCGCGCCCTGATGGCGCGCGAAGCGCACGCGTTCGCCGAGCGCCACGAATTGATCGTCGGTGCGCGTCAGCATCACCCGGTATTTGCCGCCCTTCTCGAGCTTTTCGGCGAGCACCTGGGCGAATTCGAGCACGATGGTCTTTTCCATCTCGCCGCTCGCCGCGATCGTGCCGGTGTCCGGTCCGCCATGGCCGGGATCGAGCACGACCAGCGGGCGGCCGTCATCCGGACGCTTCGGCGTGTCGGGCCGTTTCACCTCCCGCAGCGGCGGCTTTTCCTGTGCCAGATGGCGCATGAAGCTCGCCCGGTCGGTCGCGACGAGGTCGATCACGAGCCGCGCCGGCTGGTTCTCGGCCGCCGCAAGCACGAAGGCCTTGTCGACGCGAACCGGTCCGGTCGTGTCGATCACGATGCGGGAGCCGCCCTGCATCACCAGTCCGAAGCGGAACGCCTTGATGAGACCGCGCGCCTGCTCGCCGGTGCGCGGCGGCATGCGGAACGTGACCTGCGGCAGGTCGACCACCACGCGATACGGATCAGCGAGCGTGAAGGCGGTGATCTCGATCGTGCGGGTCAGGTCCATGACCAGGCGCGTGCGCCCGGAATCGCCGGCGAGCCGCGCATCGCTCGCGACCGGAAAGTTGTCCGGCGGGAGTGGCGCGGTCGGACGCACCATGTTGGCGCGCTCTTCAGGCTTGGGAGTTTGGGCTTGCGTTTGGCCTTGCGCCGGAGTTTGCGGCTGAACCGGCGCCGGCGCGCGTTCCTGTGCGCTGCCCGGAGCAAGCCCGGCAAGCAGCACGCTCAGCGCGACAATGCAGACGCGCGGGACCACCGCAACACCCTCGTACACTTTGTACACTTGCCCGCCCCACACCTAAGCCCCGCATGGTTAACCGCGATTTAAGCTGCTTTGTGATGCGGCCACGCATGCGGTAGGACGGCTAGTTGGTTGGTGCGACTTTACCGTGGCAGGCCAGTGAAAATTTGGCCTCGCACGAGCTCCTGAAACGGGTTGAACATGTATTGCCAAGTCAATGGCGTGAAACTCTATTTCGATGTCGAGGGCGCCGGGCTCGTCGCCGACGGCGCGGCGATGCGGGAAAAACCGACGCTCGTCCTGCTGCATGGCGGACCCGGCTTCGACCACGCGTTGTTCAAGCCGGCTTTCTCAGCACTCAGCGAGATCGCCCAGATCATCTACTACGACCATCGCGGCAATGGCCGCAGTGAGGGCGACGACCCCAAGACCTGGAATCTCGCCCAGTGGGGCGACGACGTGAAAGGGCTGTGCGACGCGCTCGGCATCACGCGGCCGATCGTGCTCGGCCATTCGTTCGGCGGCTACGTGGCGCAAGCCTATGCGACGCGCCATCCCGAGCACCCCGCCAAGCTGATCCTTGCCAACACGACTGCGCATGTGGAATTCGAGGCGATGCTTGCGGCTTTCGCGCGTGTCGGCGGCGCCGAGGCCGGTCAGATCGCGCGCGACTACTGGACGGGCCCCAATCCGGAGCGGCGCGCGAAATTCCTCGAGATTTGTTACCCGCTCTATCGGGCGCGGCCCGAGGTCAATCCAACCCCGACGCGCAGCATCCTGAAAAGCGCGCTGTCGTTCCACTTCAACGGCCCGGAGAACGAGCAGGGCCGGCTCGACTACCGTTCTGAGTTGGCCAAGGTGCGCTGCCCCACGCTGGTGATCGGCGGCGAACTCGATCCGGTGATGCCGATCACCTGGGCTGAGACCATCGCGGCCTCCTTGCCGTCTCACCTCGTGCGCTACGAGCGCTTCGAAGGCTGCGGCCATGTGCCATGGCTGGACGAACAGGAACGCACGTTCGCCCTGCTACGCGAATTCATTCTCGCCGGATGAGAGGGCGCGCGTCCAAACTTGTTGTCGATCGCTTGAAGCAAAGCCCTTCGGTCGTCATCGCCCGCGAAAGCGGGCGACCCAGCAATCATTGTCGCTTCCACATTGCTCGGCTCGCGTTTACTCGGTGCCCCACTGTCGCGGGGCATGACGAACGCGAGGATCGTGCGTCTAGCGCCTCGCGCGCACGGCTTTCTTCTTCACGCGCTTCTTGGCCGCTTTCTTCTTCTTCTTGGGAGCTTTCTTTTTCGCGACTTTCTTTTTCGCCTTTTTCTTGGTCGTGCTCTTCTTCACCGCCTTCTTTTTCGACGTCTTCTTCTTCGCAGCCTTTTTCTTTTTCTTCTTCGGCGCATCGCTCGCGGGTGGCGCCGGGGCTGGCGTCCCATCGCCCGGCGCGAACACGGAGCCGCGGCGTTTCACAATCGCCCTCTTCGGCTTGCGCGCGGGCAACGGCTCGCCCTCGGACACCCAGAACAGCCGCTCGAGCGAGGCCATGGTCGACGGATCGAAATAGCGATCCTGCCAGGAATCGTTCGGCTCATTGTGCTTCCAGCTCACGACCTGGTGGAAGAATTTGGCCGGCGGGAAGTTTTTCTTGCGCTCCTTGACGGCCCCGTCCGCTTCCCACGCGGCCCGTGCCAGCCGCTGCGCCTTCTGCATCTGGTAGTAACGCCAGCGGTAGTGATTGTAGATGTCGAAGGCATGCGTGGCGTAGGCCTGGGCGATGCGCCGATCGCCTTTGAGGATCAGCATGTTCTCGTCATTATTGTGCGAGGCGCGATAGCCGAGATTGTGGCTCCCGGTCGCGACCACGCACTTCTCCGGCGAGAACGGGTCGATCACTACGATCTTGTCGTGCACGATCGCGTTGCCGAACTTGTAGAACTCCTTTTCCCAGGCCGCGAAGCCGTCGAGGATCGCGGCCGGAGCAATCACGTCGGCGTCCTCATCGGGATCGCGGAATTTCATGAACTCCTCGGCCTCGGCCTGATCGCTGATCACGCCGCGCACCAGCAAGCCGGGCTTTTTCTCCGAGACGCCGGACATGTGCTTCACGATCGTGGCAATCTCCGAGCCGGCGCCGCCGGGCTGGAAGCAGAGGAACAGCACCGCCTGCTCGGCCGCGTCGCAGTGCGCGAACAGCTCCTTCAGATCGGGCGGCAGTTTCGGCTTCTTGCCGAGCTTGCCCGGGGTGTTCGGCGAGAACCACACGCGCGCGGTCGGACCGCCCGGAATGTCGATTGTGTCGCGCGCATTCGCATCATCGCCGCGCAGCTTCGCGCCCTGGATCGCACTCATCGGCGCAGGCTCCGGCGGAATTCCAGCCGCCTCGGCGTCTTTTTTCAGATCATGCCAGTACGCAAGATATTGCTTCGCGAGCGCCGGCGACTCGATGACCATGCAGTTGTTGCTCTGCGTGCACAGCCCGGTCGAGGTCCAGTTGGTGCTGCCGGTGAGGACCGCTTTGGGCTCGCCGTCGGGGCCGACATAGACCATGAACTTGTTGTGGCCGATCTGCCCCTTCGGCATGTAGCGGCGGGTGAGCGGCTTGTCCTTCAGCTTCTCGGCGGCGTCGGCATTGCCTTTGTCATAGGGCTCGCCCTTATCGCCGGTGCCGTTGTTGGAGAGAACGATCTCGAGATTCGGCAGATCGACGAGATGCTGGATCAGCTCCGCGTCGGTCAGCTCGTAGAGCGACGCATAGCACTTGCCGCCCTCCTTCTCGGCGCGGCGCATCACGCTGGTCAGCCCCTCGAGCAACTGGCCGGTCAATGCGAGGCGGATCTTGTCGCCGGATGCCCTGATGTGCGGATCGAGCGCCGCAGGAGACGGCTGCTTGCCTTCCCCGATCAGCGCGCGCGAGAGGTGCTGGGTCGAGAGGATACCGCGATTGAAATAGACGCGGATGTTGCCGTAGGTTTCGGTCGCGGTGACGGCCGGCGTAATCAGCGGCTTGAAGCCCGGGACCGGCTGCGGGTTCTCGGGCGGGCCTTGCATCGCGACGATCTTGTAGCGCACCGGCTTGCCGCGCTCGGGCGCAAGATCGCGCCAGCGAAAGGCCGCGATCGGTTGGATCGAGGTCGGCTTCGTGATCCACTTTTTCGGGTCGGCATCATCAAAGCCGATATGCGACGTCAGCGGGGTCTCGGGCGTGTCCGCCTCGGCCGGCAGGCGCGAGATCGCAAAGCCGAGGCAGCCCGGGATTTTCGCATCGACGCTCCAGCCGATCTGCACGACGTCGTTGTTCGCATACGCGATTGCCTTCGCCACCATGACGTTCCTCGGCCCATTTTGTGCCCGTCCTATCTTAGACGTCAGAGGTCCTTTTACGCAAACCAAGGTTGCAGCGCGGCCGGGGCGCCGCACGGTGCGTTTTGCGCGCCCAGTCGTTCAGATGTTCGCGGCGTGGAGTTCCGGTTCAGAGCGCGCGCTGCGTCTGCTATCATGCGCCTCGAGTTATCCTCAGCGGGTGACGCAACCGCGCCGCATTTGTCACGTAGCTGACGTCGCGGGTGGAATAAGAGTCGCGAATGATTACCAGGCGCCAGTTTGCGCGGGGCCTCGCCGCGCTATCTACCCTCCCCCTCGTCATGCGCGCTCCGCGCGCCCTGGCCAACGGCGACATATCGGAGCGGCTGACCGAAGCCTTTGCCCGCATCGAAGAGAAGAGCGGCGGACGGCTCGGTGTTGCGCTGTTCGATACAGAAACCGGGATGCAAACCGGCCATCGTGCCGAGGAGCGTTTCCCGATGTGCTCGACCTCGAAGCTGTTGAGCGTCGCCGCCGTTCTCAAGCGCATCGACACCGGCAAGCTCGCCTGGGACAAACGCATCCGCTACGACGCGGGCGAGCTCGTGACCTATTCGCCGGTCACCGAGAAGCACGTCGCCGACGGCATGACGGTGTTGGAGCTGTGCGAGGCGGCGATGACCGTCAGCGACAACACCGCCGCCAATCTGCTCATTGCTGAGCTCGGCGGTCCCGAACAGGTGACCAACTTCGCGCGCTCGCTCGGCGATCCGACGACGCGGCTCGATCGCATCGAGCCAGCGCTCAATGAAGCGCAGCCAGGCGACCCGCGCGACACCACCTCGCCGCTCGCGATCGCCTCCAACCTGCGCACAATTACCCGCGCCGGCATTCTCAACGACATTTCGGCCGGACGGCTGATCTCCTGGCTGCTCGCGAACCGGACCGGCGACGCGCGCCTGCGCGCCGGGCTGCCGGCAAACTGGCGCGTTGGCGAGAAGACCGGCACCGGCGGCAACGGCACCACCAATGACGTCGGGATCTTCTGGCCGCCCGGCCGCAACCCGATCTATCTCTCGGCCTATCTCACCGAGACCGCCGCGCCCCCCGCTCAGCGCGAAGCGACGCTCGCGGCAGTCGCGCGCGCCGTCGCCGACGTGGTGACGGCGGGATAGCGATAAGAGGCGAATGGCGAATAGCGAATAGTGAGTGGTCAATGGTGAGTAGTGAATGGTGAATGACCGACAAAGGTCGCCAGTCCACTATTCACTACTCACCATTCGCTATTCGCCACTCACCATTCGCCCCCGCTACGCACTCGCCGCAATCGCGACCCTCGCGGCCGCGCCGCGGCGGCTCTTGAACAGCATGATCAACTGCTCGAGCGCGAGCGGCTCGCTGAAGGCGTGGCCCTGCGCGATGTCGCAACCGATGTCGCGCAGCAACGCGAGGTCGGCGTGCTTCTCGACCCCGACCGCGACCGCCTTGGCGCCGAGTTGGTGGATCAGATCGACGATCAACTCGCACAGCATCGCGCGGCTCTCGTCCTCGTGGCAGCCCGCGATCAGCTCGCGGTCGAGCTTGAGCTCGGCGAGTGAGAGCTCCTTCAGCTTGGTGAGATGTTTCGACAGCGCCTCCATCTCGTCATAGAGCGCTTCCGGATTGGTCATGCGCATCAGCCGGCGCAGGTTGCCGCAGAAATCGTCCGCCGCGAGCTTGATCTTGAGTGCTGCGAGCTCGGGCGCGATACGGGCGAAGTAGCCGTGATTGGCGAGGATGTCGCGCTTCGATACATCCAGAATGAGTCCGGGCCAGTCCGCTTTGCCTGGCTCCTCGCCGAGCAAGGTTGCGAGGGCCTGCGGCATCACGGCGCTCGCCGGCACATTGACGGTGATCGGCAGCCGCACGCCTTCGAGCGCAAGCGCGGCGCTTGCCTGCATCGCCCAGCGCAGCGCGTAGATCGTCAGCTGCGCGATCGCCTTTTCATCCGCGCCGGGCAGGATCACGCTGCCTGTCAGCATGCCATGGAACGGATGGCGTACGCGCGCGAACATCTCGATCCCGACGACGTGGCGCTGCTTCAGATCGATCTTCGGCTGGTACCAAAATTCCACCCACCCCGCGCGCAGGGCGTGCGCGAGGTCGATCACCCCTGCGTGCGAGTCCTCCAACATCGATGCCAACCTGGTTGCCGAAGCACGGCTGACTGTAGGTAATTGTACATGCGCAGTTTGGACTATCAGTTAATGGCCCGGCCGCATCGGGTTGTAACGTGTTGATTGCGCAACGGATTCCACACGTATTCGGATGGGTGGAACTTTCCTTACAACTGTATGTAATCTTGTGTTCTAGAAATGTTCTTGAGATGTACGCATAATAAGAACTTGCATTACCTTAGGGAAGAATGCAGACTAGAACCAGTTTCCACCCGGAAACCCTTCTCCAACCCCGGTCGCCCGCCGGGGTTCTTTTTTTGGGCCGTTGAGGATTTGGAGGGGGCGACCGGGCCGACCCACAAGCGTCCGAAATGGAAACGGAGCCCAGCAGTCATCACTGCCGCATCACGCGGCGAGTGAACTTCTCGTCCTTTCCTGTTGTGATTAGCTCAAATTTACGACATGCAGCCGCAACTGCGCCCCCCTGCGACAGCTTTGCTTGCCATTACGGGCGTAGGGCCGTATGTAAGTCGTGCTGACAGTTGCGAATCCGGATTTGCCGCGTTCGGGCATTCCGGCGGCCGCCTCAACCCCGGTTCGACAAGGAACCGACATGCGGCCCGCCCGGCCAGTTCGCTTGACGCTACGGCGTCGTAAGCGGATCGGCCACGCCCTCTTCAGGAACATCCGGATATCGGCGGTGCGCCGCCTAACCCGACGGTCAGCAGTCGAAGAAACCGCGGCCACGTTGCGGCCGCCAAAGTTCAGGTCGAGGGTCATGCTCAAGGCGCAAGGCGCGGACTGTCCGCGTCGCCCCGGCGAGCAAATCAGGGTCGAGGGCAGCGCCGCGGCGCTTGCTTCCACCCGTATGGCCCGACGCCATCCCTTAACCCCTAAATTCGGCGCGGCCCTTCGCAATCGCGTGTCGCTCGCGACATGCAGCGCCTCGGCGCGCCGCCAAGAGACAGTTTCATGGCCAACAAAATGCTCATCGATGCCACCCATCCGGAGGAGACCCGGGTGGTGGTGCTACGCGGCAATCGAGTCGAGGAGTTCGACTTCGAGTCGGCGAACCGCCGGCAACTGCGCGGCAATATCTATCTCGCCAAGGTTACGCGCGTAGAGCCGTCGCTGCAGGCCGCCTTCGTCGACTATGGCGGCAATCGCCACGGTTTCCTTGCCTTCGCGGAAATTCATCCCGACTACTATCAGATCCCGGTCGCGGACCGGCAGGCGCTGATCGCCGAGGAAGAGCGCGCGCATCGCGATGCCGAGGACGAGATCGACCGCCGGGCCAGCCGGCGTCGCTCGCGTGAGTTTACGCACGAGCGCCACAGTGCGCGTGACGATGCCGCGATCAGTGCGGAAGCCGCACCGGACGAGGCGGTCGAGAGCACCGAGAGCGAGGCGACCGGTGCACCGCATCATGATGAGAGCGGGTCCGTTGAGACGTCCGAGCAGCATGCCGCCGATGACGCGCACAGCGCGCCGGCCGAAGCCGGGAGCTCGGCCGATCATCCGGACGTGCACCAGGCCGAGCCGCCTGCGACGGAAGCGGCGGTAAGCGAAGCGCGCGCGGCCGAATCGATCGCGCCGACGCTCGAAGCCGAAACCGCACCGACCGCCGAGACGCACGAAACCGAGGAAGTGGCCGATGCCCCGGCGCTGCAAGACACGGGCGCGGGCGAAGCCGTCGGCGAAGGCGAAGACAACACCTCCGCAGAAGGCCGCGAGACCCAGAGCGGCGACAATAACGTCATCGAGGTCGAGGAACCCGCCTCGGCGGAGAACGGCGAGGAGGCGGTCGAATCCGTCGGCGGCGCCGATGCGCTGGAAGAGGCGCAGGAGCGCACACCGCGCTATCGCCGCTCCTACAAGATCCAGGAAGTGATCAAGCGGCGCCAGATCATGCTGGTGCAGGTGGTGAAGGAGGAGCGCGGCACCAAGGGCGCGGCGCTCACGACCTACCTATCGCTGGCCGGCCGCTATTCGGTGCTGATGCCCAACACCGCGCGCGGCGGCGGCATCAGCCGCAAGATCACCAACGCGCTCGACCGCAAGAAGCTCAAGGAGATCGCCCAGGAGCTCGAAGTGCCGGAAGGCATGGGCGTCATTCTGCGCACGGCCGGCGCGAACCGCACCAAGACCGAGATCAAGCGCGATTTCGAGTATCTCTTACGCATGTGGGAGACGGTGCGCGACCTGACGCTGCGCTCGACCGCGCCGACACTGGTCTATGAGGAAGGCTCGCTGATCAAGCGTTCGATCCGCGACCTCTACAACAAGGATATCGAGGAAGTCCTCGTCGCCGGCGAGACCGGCCACCGCGAGGCGAAGGATTTCATGCGCATGCTCATGCCGAGCCATGCGAAGAACGTGAAGGTCTATCACGACACCCAGCCGGTGTTCACCCGCTACGGCATCGAGAGCCAGCTCGACGCGATGTTCACGCCGGTGGTGCAGCTGCGCTCCGGCGGCTACATCGTGATCAACCAGACCGAGGCGCTGGTCGCGATCGACGTGAACTCCGGCCGCGCGACGCGCGAGCATCACATCGAGGATACCGCCACCAAGACCAATCTCGAGGCGGCCGAGGAGATCGCGCGACAGCTGCGCCTGCGCGATCTTGCGGGACTGATCGTCATCGACTTCATCGACATGGACGAGAACCGCAACAACCGCACGGTCGAGCGGCGCCTGAAGGAAGCGCTGAAGAATGATCGCGCGCGCATTCAGGTCGGACGCATCTCGCATTTCGGTCTGCTCGAGATGTCGCGTCAGCGCATTCGGTCGAGCGTGCTGGAAAGCTCGACCGAGAAGTGCCCGCATTGCGGCGGCACCGGTCACGTGCGCTCGGTCTCCTCGGTCACGCTGCACCTGTTGCGCATGATCGAGGAGATGCTGCTGAAAGGCGCGACGCATAACCTGATCGTGCGCACCCGCGCCGAGGTCGCGCTCTATGTGCTCAATCACAAGCGCGCGCATTTGCGCGATCTCGAGAGCCGCTTCCAGATCACCATCACGGTGAATGCCGACACCTCGATCGGCGCCGCGCAGCCCTTCATCATCGAGAAGGGTGAGCAGGTGCACAGCGCCGAGGCCGCCAAGGCCCTGGTCGCACAGGCGCAGGCGAAGCTCGCGCCGGCGACCGCCGAGGACGAGGAAGAGGCTTACGAGGAGTTCGAGGACGAGGCCGAGGAGGAAGCCGAGGCCGAGGAAGGCACCGAGGCCGACGCCCAGGGCGAGATGGCGGACGCGCAAGGCGATGGGGGCCAGCCGCGCCGGCGGCGCCGCCGCCGCCGGGGGCGCGGACGGGATCGCGAGCGCGAGCCGCGCGAGAACGGCTTCACAGCCGAAACCGTCGCCGAGCACGCCGTCGTGCACGCGAGTGACGACGAGATGGCGCTCGAAGGCGCCGAGGGAGAAGCTGGCGAGGGCCGCGAGGCGCGTCCCGAGCAGACCGCTGACAGCGAGCGACGCCGCCGGCGGCGCGGCCGCCGCGGCGGACGCCGCAACCGGCGCGGCCGCGAGGGCGACAGCACTTACGCGGGCGCGGAGGGCCACGAGGGTGAGCCGCACGACGACGCCGAAGATCAGGCACCCGAGCGGGCAAGCGACACGATCGAGCCGGAGGTCGCGGACGCGGTCGGCGATCTCGGTGGTCCGACACGCGAAGATCTGCCTGCGCCGGCGGCGCCATCGCCGCAGCCCTTCGAGCCGGTCGCGCGCGAAGCTGCGCCGCCCGCCGAGCCCGCGGCTTCAGCCCCGGCGGAGGCGCCGCGACGCCGCTCCACCGTGCGCGAGCCGGCGCCGACAGCGTTCTCAGCGGTGACGAGCGAGCAAACGACCTTCGCGCCGGAGACACCCCCTGCATCGCCTGCCGCTGAACCGGCCGCGGCGCCGGAAGTAGCTGCGGACGAGGACGCAAAGCCACGCCGCTTTGGCTGGTGGTCGCGGCGCGGGTAGAGCATGATCCGGAAACAGCATGTCCCGGACTTGATCCGGGATGGGTACCGGTTTTCCGAAAAGATCATGCTCAATCAAACAGCCAGTGGATGAAGAGCGCGTGGGCGACGAGTGACGCGGAGGCGGCAGTCGCCCGCTATGCGCATCTGCCGCGCGATGTCGCGTTGCGCGTCTACACGACACGCCTGCTCGGTGCCGATCCGAAGCTGGTGCTGCACGGCGGCGGCAACACCTCGGTGAAGTCGCGCATGGTCGATCTCAATGGCGATGAGGTCGATGTACTCTGCGTCAAAGGCTCCGGTTGGGACATGGCGACGATCGAGCCGGCCGGCCTGCCCGCCGTGCGGCTCGAGCCGCTGCGCAAACTCAAGACGCGCGATGAGCTCAGCGATGAGGACATGGTGCGCGTGCAGCGCGCCAATCTGCTCGATCCGGCGGCGCCGAACCCGTCGGTCGAGACACTCCTGCACGCCTTCCTGCCGCACAAATTCGTCGACCACACACATTCGACCGCGGTGCTGAGCCTGACCGATCAGCACGGCGGCGAAGCGCTGTGTGAGGAAGTCTATGGCGAGCGCATGGGCTACGTGCCCTACATCATGCCGGGATTCGCGCTTGCCAAAGCGGCGGCCGAGACCTTCGCGCGCGACAGTTCGGTCGAAGGCCTGATCCTGCACAAGCACGGCATCTTCACCTTCGGGGCCGATGCGCGCGAAGCCTACGAGCGCATGATCGCGCACGTCACCCGCGCCGAGGAACGGCTGCGACGCGGCCGCAAGGCGGTGTTCGTGACCGCGCAGTTGCCGCAGCAGGCCGCGCGCCTTGCTGACGTGGCGCCGATCGTGCGCGGCGCCTGCAGCCTGAAGGACGACAAGACCGAGGGCGCCTACAAGCGCTTCATTCTGGAATTTCGCGCCGGCGAACAGGTGCTCAATTTCGTCAATGGCGCCGAGCTTGCCCGCTACAGCCAGGCCGGCGTGGTGACGCCGGATCACACCATCCGCACCAAGAATTGGCCGCTGATCGTGCCCGCGCCGGACGCCGCAACGCTCGCCGAGTTCAAAGCCGGCGTCGCCACGGCGGTGGAGAATTTCATCGCGAAGTACCGCGCCTATTTCGCGGCCAACAACACACGCTGTGGCGGCGCCAAGAAGCCGCTCGACCCGATGCCGCGCGTCGTGCTGGTCCCGGGTCTCGGCCTGTTCGGGCTCGGCCGCTCGCGCAGGGACGCGCGCGTCGCCGCCGATCTCGCCGAGGCCGCGATCGAGACCATCACCGACGCCGAGGCGATCGGGCAGTACCAGGCGCTCGACGACGCCAACCTGTTCGACATGGAGTATTGGTCGCTCGAGCAGGCGAAGCTCGGTTCGGCAGTCGAAAAGCCGTTCGCCGGCCAGATCGTCGCCGTCACAGGCGCCGCCAGCGGCATCGGCGCCGCGACCGCGAAGGCATTTGCGGCGGCCGGTGCGGAGGTCGCGCTGCTCGATCTCAACCTCGCCGCCGCGCACGAGAAGGCCAAGGCGCTCGGCGGCGCCGCGATCACCTGCGATGTCACTGACGTGTTGTCCGTGAACACGGCCTTCGCCAAAGTGGCCGAGACGTTCGGCGGTCTCGACATCCTGGTGTCGAATGCCGGCGCGACGCCACCGCAGGGCAAGATCGGCGCGATCGACGAAGCTGTCATTCGCCAGAGCTTCGAGCTGAACTTCTACGGCCACCAGCGCGCCGCGCAGGCCGCCGTGAAGATCATGCTCGAGCAAAATACCGGCGGCTGCCTGCTGTTCAACGTCTCGAAGCAGGCGATCAATCCGGGGCCGGATTTCGGACCTTACGGGCTGCCCAAAGCCGCGACACTGTTCCTCTCGCGCCAATACGCGCTCGACTACGGGGCGCAGGGCATCCGATCGAACGCCGTCAATGCCGACCGCATTCGCTCCGGCATCGTGACCGACGAGTTCATCAAGCAGCGCGCCGCGGCGCGCGGGGTCTCGGAAAAAGACTATATGAGCGGCAACCTGCTGCGACGCGAGGTCACGGCCGATGACGTCGCGCAGGCCTTCGTGGCGCAGGCGCTGGCGCTGAAAACCACCGCGGACGTGACGACGGTCGACGGCGGCAACATCGCGGCCGCGCTGCGGTAGAGAGTTCTCGTAGGGTGGGCAAAGGCGCGCTTGCGCGCCGTGCCCACCTCTGGCCAAGCAATATCGGCGGTGGGCACGGCGCTGCGTGGTTGCGCGCGGAGAGGTCGATCCGCGGGTTCGCGCCTTTGCCCACCCTACGTTCTGGTAAACTCACCCCGTGCAGCCAAGCCTCTTCGAAACCCTCCGCACCCGCTTCGGCGACCGCGCGACCAACTCGCCCGCGGTGCGCGAGGCGCATGGCAAGAGCGAATCCTATCACGCCCCTCACCTCCCCGACCTTGTCGTGTACCCGGAAAGCACGGCTGAGGTGGTCCAGCTCGTGAACATTTGCGCCACCGCGCGCGTGCCGCTCACGGCGTTCGGCGCCGGCACCTCGCTCGAGGGCAACGCAACGCCGATTCATGGCGGCGTCTCGATCGACTTTGCGCGCATGAACGCCGTGCTCGCGGTCAACGCGGACGATATGGATTGCGCCGTCCAGCCCGGGATCACCCGCAAGGCGCTGAACGCGTATTTGCGTGATACCGGCCTGTTCTTTCCGATCGATCCGGGCGCGGACGCCTCGATCGGCGGCATGGCGTCGACGCGCGCTTCCGGCACCATGGCGGTGCGTTACGGCACGATGCGCGACAATGTGCTCGCGCTCGAAGTGGTGCTCGCCGACGGGCGCGTGATCCGCACGGGCCGCCGCGCGCGCAAGTCCGCGGCCGGCTATGATCTCACGCGGCTGTTCGTCGGCGCCGAAGGGACGCTCGGCCTGATCACCGCGATCACGTTGAAACTGCACCCTTACCCCGAGGCGACCTCGGCTGCGGTCTGCCCGTTCGGCTCGTTCGGCGGCGCGGTGGCGACCGCGATCACCATGATCCAGACCGGCATTCCGGCGGCGCGGCTCGAGCTGCTCGACGAGGTGATGATCCGCGGCGTGAACGCCTACGCAAAACTCGGTGTGCCCGAGCAGCCGACACTGTTTCTCGAGTTTCACGGCAGCGCCGCCGCCGTTGCCGAGCAGGCACGCGCCGCCCAAGAGATCGCGGCCGACAACGGCGCGCACGGCTTTCAATGGACCAGCAACGCCGAAGAGCGCACGCGGCTGTGGAGCGCGCGCGACAACACGCTTTACGCGGGCACCGGCTTGCGTCCCGGCTGCAAGGCGCTGATCACCGACGTCTGCGTGCCGATCTCGCGGCTCGCCGAATGCCTGATCGAGACCAAGCGCGACATCGAAAATTCCGGCCTCACCGCTCCCATTGTGGGCCATGTCGGCGACGGCAACTTCCATACGCTGATCCTGATCGATCCGGCGCGCGCCGACGAGATCGCGCGCGCCAGGGCACTGCATGAGCGCATGGTGCTGCGCGCGCTCGCGCTCGAAGGTACCTGCACCGGCGAGCACGGCATCGGGCTCGGCAAGATCGATTATCTCGCGCAGGAGCATGGCGCCGCGATCGCGGTGATGCGCGCACTCAAAGGCGCGCTCGACCCGCATAGCGTGATGAATCCGGGCAAGATCCTGCGCTGACCAGGTCTTTGGTGGTCGCGCGGCGACTACTTTTCGACGCGGCTGGTCAATGGACGCAGCTTGCTGCCCTGCGCGACCTGCACCAGCGCGCCTTGCCCGCCGCGCACGCCGAGGAACGAGATCTCGATCTTGTCGGGCGAGATCGACAGCACATAGTCATAGCGCTCGAGCAATTGCCCGACGATACGCTGGAGTGAGCCGCTATAGACGCCGGTGACCCGCTGGTTCGGCAGCACGGTCGCGTTGATCTGGACGCCGTAGACCGCGCTCAGCGCCGAGAACAGCTCCTGGATCGGGGTCTGCGTCGCCTCGAGGCGGAGCTGCGTCACATCGCCTTCGATCTGAAACTCGGCCCGCGCGGCGACGGGCGCAAGCAGGCAAGCGCACAGCGCCAAAGCCTGGCAGGCCGTTGATAACACTCGCACCGATTGTCGCATGAACGCGCCACACCGCGCGGACAACGCCCGCGCTCCCCGCCTCCTCTCTAGGCGCGTCGCATGACCCGCAAAAGACAGCGGAGCTGACATTTCCACCGATTTGCGCGGATTGAGGCCGCGCGGCCACACTCTCATCCGCCGTGCGAGAGCTCGATCGACTCGTTCAGCCTCGTGAAATAGCCGTGTCGCGCAAGGCGCGCGAGGCTCACGCAGCAGTCGCCAGAGGAGATCACGTAGGCCCGGGCAGTTTGTGCCCGGGCTTGGAGCGGCACGCCGGCTCGGAGCCTCGCGCGCGGCGAGAGGTCACCATCAACAAGCTCAGGCGCGATGGCGCCCGGCCTTGACAGAGCGCGAGGATGATCAGCGTCGTGATCGCCGCATTGAGCGGGCGGTCTTCCACCACGGCCTTTGGAATGATCCAGGCCACAACCCAATCCCGATTCGTGCGAAGCACTACCACGCAAATGAATGACACTTGCGGCGGGCGCACGTCATCCTTCATTCGGGTGAGCAGGCGAAATTCAGCGCTCAATCGCTCGACAGAATCGTGTTCTTCAGCAGCGGATAGATCTGCGTTTCCCACTTCCTGCCCGAGAACACGCCGTAATGGCCGGCGCCGGGTTGCATGTGGTGGCGCTTGCGGTAGGGGCGGATTGAGGAGCAGAGCTCCTGCGCCGCCAGGGTCTGCCCGACCGCGCAGATGTCGTCCTTCTCGCCCTCCACGGTGAACAGCGCGGTGCGGCGGATCGCGCGCGGCTCGACCTTTTCGCCGCGGAATGTCAGCTCGCCCTTGGCGAGCGCGTACTCCTGGAACACGATGCGCACGGTCTCGAGATAGAACTCGGCGGTGAGATCCAGCACCGCAAAGTATTCGTCATAGAAAGCCTTGGTCTGCGCCGCCTTGGCGAGATCGCCGGCGACGAGGTTGTCATAAAGCTCGCGGTGCGCCTTCACGTGCCGCTCGATATTCATGCTCATGAAGGCGGCGAGCTGCACGAAGCCCGGATAGACCCGCCGAAACGCGCCCGGATAGCGCAGCGGCACGCTCGCGATCAGGTTCTGCTCGAACCAGGAGATCGGCTTCGAGGTCGCAAGCTCGTTCACCTTCGTGGGATTGACGCGGCAGTCGATCGGGCCCGCCATCAGCGTCATGGAGCGCGGCTGCGCCGGATTGCCGGTCTGCGCCATCACGGAGGCGGCAACCAGCGTCGCGACGCAGGGCTGGCACACCGCGACGACATGCGCGCCCGGTCCGATGAGCTCGAGAAACTTGATCAGATGGTCGACGTAGTCGTCGAAGCCGAACCGTCCGGCCGAAAGCGGCGCGTCGCGCCCATTGTGCCAATCCGTGATGTAGACGTCGTGCTCGGGCAGCATCGTCTTCACGGTGTTGCGCAACAGCGTCGCGAAATGGCCCGACAGCGGCGCGACCAGGAGCACGCGCGGCTGCGCCGCCGCGATGTCCTTCTTGAAATGCAACAGCGTGCCGAACGGCGTTGCGTGCACCGCCTCCTCGGCGACGGCGACCTCCTCGTTGCCGACGAGGGTGGTCTCAATGCCAAAGGGCGGACGCGCATGGGTGAGGCCGGCGCGCGCGATCAGCTCATAGGCGGCGGTCAGGTTCTTGATGACGGGAGGAGAAAAGCCGTTCAGCGGACCGAAGGCCTGCACCGCCATGCCGGCCCATGTCCGCACCGGCATCATGATGTCGGAATGCGCCTGATACGCCTGGTAGAGCATAGATGTGCGGCGCCGCGGGCGCGGCCCCCTACCCCTTCGTTTCGCTCAGTCCCGGCGCCAGAAAGGTAGTGCATTTCTTGCTGCGCTGCGAGATAATAATGACAGGGGCCGGCGTACCGCCGGGAAAATGGCCCTTGCCGGGAGCGGCTGTTTGGCCGCAATGGATGACTTTTATCGGCGCGCTCGGCCTTGCCGGCGCGCAAACTCTATCGGCGAGGACGTCCATGGCGGAGGCCCGACTTACCATCAACAGCCGCAACTACGGCTCATGGTCGCTGCGCGGCTGGCTGCTGTGCCAGATGGCCGGGCTCGATGCCGCGGTCGACATGGTGGCGGCCGACGACCCGTCCGGCCGCGCTGAGCTGTTGCTGCTGTCACCCTCGTTTCTCGTCCCCTGCCTCACCCATGACGGCATCAAGATCTGGGACACGCTCGCGATCGCCGAATACCTGAACGAGCTCAAGCCGGAGGCCGGACTGTTGCCGACCGAGCGCGCCGCGCGCGCGCATTGCCGCTCGATCTCGGGCGAGATGCATTCGGGCTTTTCTAATCTGCGTTCCGCGCTGCCGATGAATCTGCGCGCGCATTATCCGGCGTTTCGGGTCTGGGCCGGCGTGCAGGCCGATATCGATCGCGTCATCGCGATCTGGCGCGAGTGCCTCGCCAAATATGGCGGGCCGTATCTGTTTGGCGACAAGCCCACCATGGCCGACGCGATGTACGCGCCGGTGTGCACGCGCTTCAAGACCTACGACGTGAAGCTCGACAGCGACTGCGCCGCCTATTGCGCCGCGATTCTCGCGCTGCCGGCGATGCAGGAATGGGCCGAGGCCGCAAAGTCCGAGCCCGAAGAGGTCGAAGAGCTCGACGTGGAGTTCTGACGGGCACCGTGCCGTAGGGTGGGCAAAGGCGCGCGCAGCGCGACGTGCCCACCAATCTCGCACTCCGCGATGTTGTGGGCTCGGCGCTTCGCGCCTTAGCCCACCCTACAGCAACCTTGTAGCCCGCATGAGCCATAAGCGCGCGTTTACGCGCGTCCATAGCGCGTCGCAGACGCGCGTGAACGGGCTTGAGGACGCGCTATGGCGACATGCGAGAATCTTGCGGCATCCCCGGATATCGCGCAAACGCGCTCATCCGGGCTACAGGCGGACGTCGAACCCGCGCAAAAGTCGCCCTTTCCGATACGCTTTGTTTACAGCCTCGCCTCACGATCGCCCGGAGCGGCTGGGTCTCCAGAGCATGGGCGCGCGCAACTCAAGCACTCCGCAATGGTCGGAGCGGTTTCTGCTCCGCCTGTCGGACCGCCGAACATTTGACGACCTGCCGATCCATACTTCCGACGAGGGTGAGCGCGCCATTGAACGCGTCGAAGCGGCGCTCAGCCTGATCAAGACGTTCGACCAGCGCCGCTACGACCGCATCCGAAAGGACATCGAACGTGTGTGGATCAGGCTCCTTCCTGGAGCGCTTGCGCGTTTCAACCGGGACGTCGGCGCGTGCGAGCTCGACACGCGCTTTGCTCTTGATCCGGAAACGACGCCGGAGATCATCGCCGCGGCGATCGTGCATGAAGCGACGCATGCGCGGCTCGAACGACGCGGCTTTGAATATGACGAGGAGAAACGCCTGCGCCTCGAGGCAATCTGCGTTCGGCGCGAGCATGCCTTTCTGGCGAAGCTGCCGAATGGCGCGGCAGCGCGGAGCTGGGTCGACAGCCACACGCACATGACGCCGGATGCGCTCACCGACGCGGCTTTCGCCGAACGCACACGGGAAGGCGACATCGAGGTGCTGCGCCAGCTGGGAACGCCGGAGTGGATTGTGCGCGCCGTGCTCGCGCTCGCGGCGGCGCGATTCAGAGTACTCAAGTTGCTGCGCGAATTGCGCGCGTCAGCGGGGTAAGGCCGTAGCCCGCATGAGCCATAAGCGCGTTTACGCGCGTCCATAGCGCGTCGCAGACGCGCGTGAACGCGCTTGAGGATGCGCTATGGCGACATGCGGGAATCTCGCAGCCCCCCGGATATCGCGCAAACGCGCTCATCCGGGCTACAAAGGGTCATGACGCCGCAGCAATTTCGCCGTTTGGCCCTCGCCCTTCCGGGCGCCACGGAAGGCGCGCATATGGGTCACGCCGACTTTCGCGTCGGCGGCAAGATTTTCGCGACGCTCGGCAATCCAGACGAGAAATGGGCTGTCGTTCTGCTCAAGCCCGACCAGCAGGCGCTGCTGATCGAGACCGCAGGCGACATGTTCTTGCCCGTGCCGGGTGGCTGGGGCCTGAAGGGCGCGACGCGCGTCAATCTCGCGGCGGCGGATCGCGCAGCCGTGCAGAACGCACTGAAGCTCGCCTGGCAGATCCGCGCCCCGAAGCCCAAACCGGACCCGCGCAAGATGGCGCGCGTCTTCGCACGCCTGCGCAAGATCGCCAAGGCGACCAAGCTCCCCGGCATCGCGGAAGCGACATCGTACGGCACGCCCTCGCTCACGGTGGCCGGCAAGCTCCTGATGCGCATGAAGGACGCCGAGACGTTCGTGTTCCGCTGCAGCGCGGAGGAGAAAGCGCTGCTGATGGAGGCGGAGCCGTCCCTCTATTTCGAGACCGATCACTATGTCGGCTACCCGCTCGTGCTGCTGCGCGCGGCGGCGAGCGATGCGGAGCTTGCGGCCTGCATTGCGCGCGCCTGGCGCGCGCAGGCGCCGCAAAAGCTCAAGGCCGCGCAGCAAGGCCCGGCCCCGAGAAAGAAAAAACGTAGGGTGGGCTAAGGCGCGGAACGCGCCGAGCCCACGCCGTCTCGGACTTCGCGATATGGTGGGCACGCTCGCGCGAGCGCTCGCTTTGCCCACCCTACGACTTACAGCCCGCGCTTCTTCTTTTTCTTGGCGGCTTTGCGTGCGGCGCGCTGCTCTTTCACGATCGCCATGCGCCGCGCGTCTTCCTCGGCCTTCATCAGTGCGGCGAATTCGGCTTCCTCGCGCGCCTTGCGCTCGACCGCCTCCTGCGCCTCGCGAATCGCGCGCTCTCGGGCTTCCTCGGCTTCACGCGCCTCGCGCTCGGCCTTCAGCCGCGCTTCCTCGACGCGCCGCGCGGCCTCTTCTTCCTTCTGCTTGGCGCGCAGCGTCTCGCGCTCGCGCCGTGCTTCGGCAACCGCCTTCAGATGCGCCTGCCGCTCTTCGTATTCCTTCTCGCCCGGTCCGGGTTGCTTCTTGAACCGCTCGAGCAGTGCTTTCTTGGCTTCATTCTGTCGGTCAAGGCGCTCTTGAACGCTGGCGCCCTTGGGGCCGCTCCACATACGTGTCCGCTCCGATTCTGAATTTCGGGCCGCTGCGCTGCTACCTGCGCGATACTCGCGGCCCGCCATGATGTGAGGCAGCGTGGATTTAGCGTGGCGAAGCTACATTCGCAAGACACACGCGACAGCGCGTCACGCAGAGGTGAGATGCGTTAACTGTTCAACCTTTGTTCAGCCAATGGCCGATGCGCTCAACCGCCTCGCGCATGTCGGCGGCCGAGCCCGCATAGGAAAACCGCAGGAACTCCTTGCCGTGCACGGGATCGAAATCGATGCCCGGTGTTGCGGCGACGCCCGCTTGCTCGAGCATGCGCTTGGCAAAGTCGAGGCTGTCGCGCGAGAAGCGCGACACATCGGCATAGAGGTAGAACGCCCCGTCAACGGGCAGGAATCTGTCGAGACCGACCTTCGGTAAGCCTTCGATGAGGATGCGCCGATTCTCCTCGTAGCCGTGCTTGACCGTCTCCATCTCGTCGCGGCCGTCGAACGCCGCCGTAGCGGCGATCTGCGACAGCGTGGGAACCGAGATCGACAGGTTCTGCTGCAGCCGCTCGACCGGGCGCAGCAGCCACTCAGGCAGCACCATCCAGCCGATGCGCCAGCCCGTCATGCAAAAGTATTTCGAGAACGAGTTGATAATGACCGCGCGGTCGGAAAACCGCGCCGCGGTCTCGGCCGGAAACGCATAGTCGAGGCCGTGATAGATCTCGTCCGAGATGAAGCGGATCCCCTCGGCCTCCGCCGCGGTGATCAGCTCGGCGAGCGCGCTTGCGCGCATCATCGTGCCGGTCGGATTCGCTGGGCTTGCGACCAGCACGCCTCTGAGCGGCGTGCGGCGGTGCGTGGCCATGAGCGCCTCGACCGTGATCGACCAGTTGCTGGCGGCGGAAATCTCGATCGGGACGCTCTCGCAGCCGAGCGCGGTGAGGATATGCCGGTACGGCGGGTAGCCGGGCGAGGCGATTGCGACCCGATCGCCCGGCTCGAACAGCGCCAGAAACGCCAGAATGAACCCGGCCGAGGACCCGGTGGTGACGATGATGCGCTCCGGGTCGACCGCGACGCGGTGGATGTCCTGATAGTGCCGGGCGATGCGTTGGCGCAGCGCCGGCATCCCGAGCGCCTCGGTGTAGCCGATATCGCCTTTGTCGAGCGCCGCCTTGGCGGCCGTGCGCGCCGTCTGCGGCGCCGGCGCGGCAGGCTGGCCGACCTCCATGTGCACGACGCGGCCGCCGCCCGCCTCGATGCGGGCCGCCGCCGCCATCACGTCCATGACGATGAATGGCGGAACATCGCTGCGCGAGGACGGTTGGAGTGCACGCCGGCCGATCTCGAGCATCAGCACATTCCCGAATAGTCTTTCCAACCCAAGCGCTTGTCCCGCCTCGCTCACGCCGCAATCGGCCGTTTTGGATGCCCACAGGGGCGGCTCCCGAAACGTGAAAGGCCGCGCGTTGACCCCGCTTGCCCGGGTCCCTAGTTTGCAGCGAAACTTTGCGGCGAAGCGATCAGGAATCCGGATGGACGGACGGACACCTAGCAGGGCGCGCCGCGCGAGGCCAGCTTCGCGCGCGATCGCCATTCTGACCGGCACAGCCCTTCTTCTCAGCCAGCAGCCGCTCGCCGCGCAGGCGCCGCCCAAGAGCGCCCTGCCGATCATCCGCGACTCGGAGATCGAGCAGCTGATGCGCGACTACTCGGCGCCGATCCTGAAGGTCGCCGGGCTTTCGCAACAGAACGTCGAGGTGGTGCTGATCAACAGCCGCATCTTCAATGCGTTCGTGATGGACGGCCGGCACATCTTCATGAATATCGGCGCGCTTTACGACGCCAAGACGCCGAACGAGATCATCGGCGTGCTGGCGCACGAGACCGGCCACATGGCGGGCGGGCATCTCGCGCGCCTGCGCGAGCAGCTCGCCGGCGCGCAGACCGCCTCGATCATCGCGCTGCTGCTCGGCGTCGGCGCGGTCGCGGCCGGTGCCGCCTCGCGCAGCAACAATGTGGGGACGATCGGCGCCGCAGCCATCCAGGCACCGCAGGAGATGATCGCGCGCACGATGCTCTCCTATCAGCGCGCCCAGGAGGAATCAGCCGACCGCGCCGCGGTCAAGTTCCTGAACGCGACGCAGCAGTCCGCGAAGGGCATGTACACGACCTTCAAGCGCTTCGCCGACGACATGCTGGTGATCGCCTCACGCGTCGATCCCTATCAGCAGTCGCATCCGATGCCGCGCGAACGCGTCGCCGCGCTGGAAGAGCTGATCAAGACCAACCAGTACTGGGACAAGCCCGATTCCTCCGAGCTGCAGCTGCGCCATGACATGATGCGGGCAAAGCTCGCCGGCTTCCTCGAGCGGCCGGATTCGGTCGCGCGGCGTTATCCCTCGACCGACACCAGCCTGCCGGCGCGCTATGCGCGCGCGATCTCGGCCTATCGGTTCGGTGGCGGCGCCATCAGTGCCCAGGCACAAATCGACGCGCTGATCCAGACCCAGCCGAACAATCCTTATTTCCACGAGCTCAAGGGCCAGGCTCTGCTCGAAGGGGCGCGTCCGGCGGAAGCGATCGCCCCCTTGCGCCGCGCCGCCGCGCTCGCCCCGCAGGCGCCGCTGATCAAGATCATGCTCGGCCAGGCGCTGGTCGCGACCGGCGAGAACCGCTACTCCGAGGAGGCGATCTCGCTGTTGAAGATTGCGATGGCGCGCGAGCCGGACCAGCCGGAGCTCTATACCCAGCTCGCCATGGCGTATGGCCGCAAGGGCGATCTCGCCGACGCCGACCTTGCGTCTGCGATGGCGGCGCTGGCGCGCGGCGACGCCAAGACCGCGCGCGAGCTTGCGGCGCGCGCCAAGACGCGCTTCCCGACCGGGTCGCCCGGCTGGGTCAAGGCCGACGATATCGTCAATCTCAAGCAGGCCAAAAAGTCGTCGTTCTTCAGCAGCACAAATTTCACCGTTGGGCCGGTACAAACCGGGCCCAGAACAGGACCCACGCAATGATGCGCTTTCCCGCCCTCGCTCTCGTCTCGGCTCTCGCGCTGACCGCGGCCCTGCCGGCGCGCGCTGACGACTTCTCGCCCGCGCAACGCAGCGCGATCGAGAAGATCATCAAGGACTATCTGGTCGAGCACCCGGAAGTGCTGCAGGAGGCGATGGCGGCGCTCGAGAAGAAGCAGGCGCTTGCCGAGGCCGAGAAGGCCAAGGCCGCGATCAAGGACCACTCCGAGGCGATCTTCAATTCGCCGCTGCAGGTCACGCTCGGCAACCCGCAGGGCGACGTCACCTTCGTGGAGTTCTTCGACTACAATTGCGGCTACTGCAAGCGCGCCATGACGGACATGCTGGCGCTAATGGAGAAAGACCCGAAGCTCAAGGTCGTGCTGAAGGAGTTTCCGGTGCTCGGCCCGAGCTCGGTCGATGCCGCGCGCGTCGCAGTCGCGGTGCGCATGCAGGACAAGACCGGCAAGAAATATCTCGAATTTCACCAGAAGCTGCTCGGCGGCCGCGGCCAGGTCGACAAGGCGCGCGCGCTTGCGGTCGCCAAGGAGATCGGCCTCGACGTCGCGCGCCTCGAGCGCGACATGAAGAGCGAGGAAGCGACCAGCACCATCAGCGAGAGCATGAAGCTCGCCGAGGCGCTCGGCATCAACGGCACGCCGAGCTACGTCATCGGCAAGGCCGCGAAGGGCGACGTGGTGGTCGGCGCGGTCGGGCTCGATTCGCTCGGCAAGAAGATCGACGCCTCACGCATGCAGTGAAGTTACGATGCCAACGATTTATGTCCTCAACGGCCCCAATCTCAATTCGCTGGGGACGCGTGAGCCGGAAAAGTACGGCCATTCGACGCTCGCTGACGTGGAAGCGCTCTGCCGCGACACCGCGCGGCATTTTGGTCTGGACGTCGACTTCCGCCAGTCGAACCACGAGGGCGTCATCGTCGACTGGTTTCACGAGGCCAAGCAAAAGGGCGCCGCCGGCATCGTGATCAATCCGGCCGGCTACACGACCACCTCGGTCGCGATCCTCGACGCGATCTACGCGGTGCAACTGCCGACGATCGAGGTGCACATCACCAATATTCACCAGCGCGAGGAGTACCGCCACCACTCCTACATCTCGAAGGGTGCGCGGGGCGTCATCTGCGGATTCGGGGTTGCGGGCTATGCGCTCGCCATCACGGGGCTTGCGTCCCTGATAGGCGCCAAGGCAAAAGCTTGACCCCAACACTTGAGTTCCGATCCGTTTTCTTGAAAGCCGGGCGACGCAGTTGAGCGAACAGGACCTGATCCGCGAGCTGGCCAAGCTGCTCGACGAAACCAACCTCACCGAGATCGAGGTCGAGCGCGAGGGTTTGCGCGTGCGCATCGCGCGCCAAATCACGACCCATGTGCTGGCGCCGGGCGGCGCCGCGCATGTGCCACCGATCCCCTCGATCGCACCGGCGCCGGCCATTCCGGCCGACCTCGTCGATCCGGCGAAGCATCCGGGCGCCGTCACCTCGCCGATGGTCGGCACCGCCTATCGGGCGCCGAGCCCCGGCGCGCGGCCGTTCGTCGATATCGGCAGCGTCGTGAAGGCGGGCGACACGCTGCTGATCGTCGAAGCGATGAAGACGATGAACCAGATTCCCGCGCCGCGCGGCGGCACGGTGACGCAGATTCTGTTCGAGGACGGCCAGCCGGTTGAGTACGGCGAGCCGCTCATGATTGTGGAGTGATGTGAGTGGTGAATGGTGAGTGGTGAGTAGAGCTGGAACTGGCATCCTGCCATTCACTATTCACCATTCGCTACTCACCGCTCGCACTAGCGAGCCCTCATGTTCGACAAGATCCTGATCGCCAATCGCGGCGAGATCGCACTGCGGGTGCTGCGCGCCTGCAAGGACCTCGGGATTGCGACCGTCGCGGTGCACTCGACCGCGGACGCTGACGCCATGCATGTGCGGCTCGCGGACGAAAGCGTCTGCATCGGCCCGCCGCCTGCGAGGGAAAGCTATCTCAACGTTCCAGCGCTGCTCACCGCCTGTGAGATCACCGGCGCCGACGCGGTGCATCCGGGCTACGGATTTCTCTCCGAGAACGCGCGCTTTGCCGAGATCCTCGACGATCACGGCGTGCATTTCATCGGCCCCCGCGCCGAGCACATCCGCCTGATGGGCGACAAGATCGAGGCGAAGCGCACCGCCAAGAAGCTCGGCATCCCGGTCGTGCCCGGCTCGGACGGCGGCATCACCTCCGACGCCGAGGCGCTCGCGATTGGACGCGAGATCGGATTCCCGCTGCTGGTCAAGGCCGCGGCCGGCGGCGGCGGGCGCGGCATGAAGGTCGCGCGCTCGGCCGAAGAGCTGGCGGTGGCGGTTGCGACCGCGCGCAGCGAGGCGAAGGCGGCGTTCGGTGATGACGCGGTGTATCTGGAGAAATATCTCGAGAAGCCGCGCCATATCGAGATCCAAGTGCTCGGCGACGGCAAGGGCAACGCGATCCACCTTGGCGAGCGCGACTGCTCGCTGCAGCGGCGGCATCAGAAGGTCTGGGAGGAAAGCCCCTCGCCCGCCCTCAATGCCGGCGCACGCGAGGAGATCGGCGAGGTCGTGGCCAAAGCGATGCGCGATCTCAAATATCTCGGCGTCGGCACGGTCGAGTTCCTGTTCGAGGACGGCAAGTTCTATTTCATCGAGATGAATACGCGCATCCAGGTCGAGCATCCGGTGACCGAAGAGATCACCGATATCGACCTGATCCTCGAGCAGATCCGTGTCGCGAACGGCGCGGATCTCACATTTCGCCAGGAGGATATCCGCTTCACCGGTCACGCCATCGAATGCCGCATCAATGCCGAGAACCCGGTGTCGTTTCGCCCCTCGCCCGGCAAGATCGTGCACTACCACGCGCCCGGCGGCTTGGGCGTGCGCATCGATTCAGCGGTCTATCAGGGCTATTTGATCCCGCCGCACTACGATTCGCTGCTCGGCAAGCTGATCGTGCACGGCAAGACCCGGCCCGAATGCCTGATGCGGCTGCGCCGCGCGCTCGACGAGTTCGTGGTCGACGGCATCGAGACCACGCTGCCGCTGTTCCGCGCGCTGGTGCGCGAGGACGACATCATCGACGGCAATTACCACATCCACTGGCTCGAGCAGTTTCTCGCGCGCGGCGGGATGAATGAGTGATGGTCGTAGTCGTAGGGCGGATTAGCGAAGCGTAATCCGCCGATTGCGCGCCGCGGCGGATTACGCGCCTTCGGCGCTAATCCGCCCTACGATGCACATCCCGGTTACGGGACCATCGTGATGCTGGTCGTGTCCGGCGCCGTATCGAGCGGCAGCAACGCCACGATGACGCAGAGCAGTGCCAGCAGCGTGGCGCCGACGATCAACAAGATCGTCGCATCGTGGCTCTGAGATTCGACGGCTGCGTTCCGTGTCTTGGCGATGTCGGCCATCATGGTCTCCTCTTGGTTCGAGTCGCGCGCGCCATCTCAGATCGTGCTCGATCGCGCGGGCGCGACCTCGGCGCAGATTTCGTCGAGCACGAGATCGAAGTGCGCATCCGCCCGGGCGACGAGGCTGCGCATCGGCCAGTTGTCGCGCGCGAAGATCAGGCGGATGGGGCCGAGCGAGGAGTCGCGCGCGTGGCGCATGGCGGCGCGCAGCAGCGCGGAGCCAAGCCCGCGTCGGCGCCAGGCCGTCTCGACCACCAGCGCGCCTTCGCAATGGGCTTGGGGCGCGCAGGAATAGAGCTCGAGCACGCCGCGCAAGCGGCCATCCGCCGCAATGCCGATCACGCAAACCGCTTCCTCAAGGGCGCGGCGAGCATGGTCGCGCAGCATGTCGTCGCTGACCACGTGGCCGAAACGGCGCCCGCGCGTGTCGCGATCGAGCCGCAACAGGAAATCCTGCAACGCATCGCGTTGCGCGTCGTTGAGGAACACAGTCTGCCGCATGGGCGCGCGCGCCGACGAACCCGCCGTCGACGGAGTAACCTTCGCGCCGCAGCCCAACACGGTCGGGATCGGCGGCATGGCCAGTAGCTGTCGCGTCGCCATCGACGCCTCCTCATGCTTCGATGGGCGACGATGGCGTTGCGGCGAGGCAGAACGATTTCATTCTCGCGAAATCGCGTTACAGCTGTAATGCGTTGCAGGGGATCACGCGCGTTCAGCCGGCGCGCACGGCGGTGACGGCGGGCAGACCGAAGTCGGCGCAGAGCGCAATGAAATGGGGCTGGATCAACCCGCTGGTGCTCGCGCGGGAGATGGAGAAGGTCGCGAATGAGATCGGAGTAATCGGCGGATTGCCGCGCTGCGCGCCTTTGCCCGCGCTACAATCGACGCTCAATGTGGCGGCGCGGCGCCGGCCTGCACCGATTTCAGCGTGAGCGCGAGCGGCACCATCACGGCCGCGAAGATCGCAAAGGCGAAGAACACATCCATATAGGCAAGCAGCGCGGACTGGTCCCGCACCAGTTGCCCGATCTGCGCGATCGCGCGCCGCTGCGCATCGGGCAGCGAAAAGCCCTGCTCGGCGAAACGGCGTGCTGCGTTCTGCAGCGCCTCGCTATAGGTCGGCGACGAGGGATAGAGGTGCTCGGTGAGCCGACTTTGATGGAATTGCGCGCGCTGCGCAAGCAGCGCGCCGGCGAGCGACACGCCGATGCTGCCGCCGAGATTGCGCGCCACATTGATCAACGCCGAGGCCTGGTTGGTCTTCTCTGGCGGCAGGCCTGCGTAGGCCGCCGTGCTGATCGGAATGAACAGGAACGGCAGCGCCACGACCTGAAACACCCGCATCGTCGCGAAGAACCCAAAGTTCGCATCCGGCGAGATCGCCGTCGAATGCCACATCGCGAGCGCCACGACGCACATCGCAAACGCCATCAGATATTTTGGCTGCGCCCTGCCGCTGACGGCGCCCGAGATCGGCGTGGCGATCAGCATCGCGATGCCGCCCGGCATCAACGCGAGGCCGGAGAGCATCGCGGTATAGCGGAAGTTCTCCTGCAAGAGCTGCGGCAACAGCTGGATGGTCGAGAACAGCACCGCACCGACCGCCATCATCATGACGAACGACATGCCGAACTGACGCGTGAACAACAGGCGCACGTCGATCACCGGGTCCTTGCGTGAGAGCTCCCACGGAAAGAACGCCGCGAAGCCGGCCGCGCAGGCGAGCGCAAAGCCGATGATGAAATTCGATTGAAACCAGTCCTCGCGCTGGCCCTTGTCGAGCACGATCTCGAGCGACCCGAGCGCGAGCGCGATCAGCGCGATGCCGATCCAGTCGGCGTTGAGGCCACCGCGCAGGCGCCCGGCGCGCTCTTTCTCGAGCACATCCGGCTCGACCACCAGCCATTGCACCAGGACGAGCGAGATCAGGCCGATCGGCACGTTGATGAAGAAGATCCAGTTCCAGGAATAATTGTCGGTGATCCAGCCGCCGAGCGTCGGCCCCACGGTCGGCGCGACGATCACGGCGACAGCGTAAAGCGCAAAGGCTTGGGCGCGCTTCTCGGGCGGAAACGTATCGGCCAGGATCGACTGCTCGCTCGGCGCCATGCCGCCGCCGCCAAGCCCCTGCAGGATGCGGAAGAAGATCAGCGTGGGAAGGCTCTGCGCGAGCCCGCACAACAGCGACGCCAGCGTGAACACCGCGACGCACAGCATATAGAAGCGCTTGCGCCCGACCACGTTGGCGAGCCAGCCGCTGATCGGAATGACGATGGCATTTGCGACCAGATAGGTGGTGATGACCCAGGTGCTTTCATCGACCCCGGCGGCGAGGCTGCCGGCGATGTGGCGCAGCGCCACATTCGCGATCGAGGTGTCGAGCACGAGCATGAAGGTCGCAATCGAGACGACCGAGGCGATCAGCCATGGATTGCGGTCCCCTGCCGCCGAGCGGCTCTGGTCAAACCCGCCCTGGCGGCGACCCGCCTCGCTCATCGCACCCGCACGCGCGGCACGACCGACATGCCGGGCCCGAGCAGCAGGTCGACGGGCTCGTCGAACACGATCTTCACCGGCACGCGCTGCACCACCTTGACGAAGTTGCCGGTCGCGTTTTCCGGCGGCAGCAGGCTGAACGCCGCGCCGCTGCCGGCCTGCACGCTGTCGACATGACCCCGGAAGCTGCGGCCCGGATACGCGTCGACGCTGATGTCGACGCCCTGCCCGACCCGCATGTCGGTGAGCTGCGTCTCCTTGTAGTTCGCCGTGACCCAGACATCGCGCGGCACGAAGCCCATCAGGCTCTGGCCGGCCTGGGCGTAAGCGCCTTTCGCGGCCGTGAGCTTGCTGACGCGGCCTGCGACCGGCGCCAGGATCGTGGTGCGTTCGAGATTGGTCTGCGCCTGCTGCTCGCTCGCGCGCGCCTGCGTCAGCGTCGCGTCGGCGCCATCGAGCTGGGTCTTGAGCACGGCCATCTGCTTGTCGGCGGCGATCGCGTTGGCGTTCGCGCCGGCGTACGCCGCCTCGCGCTGCTGCAGATCGCTCGCCGATTGCTGGGCGCGCTGCTGCGTGCCGGTGCCGCTCTTCAACAGTGTCTGGTAACGCTGATTTTCCTCGCGCGCGAAGGTGAGCGCGCCTGCCGCCTGCTCGACCTCCTGCCTTGCCTGATCGATGCGCGCCTGCTGCGCGTCAAGCTGCGCGGTCAGGTTCGCCACGTTGGCCACGGCTTGCGCGACTTGTGCCTTGGCTTGCTCCAGACCGGCGCGAAAATCGCGATCGTCGATCCGCACCAGCACCGCGCCGGCATCCACCTGTTGATTGTCGGTGACCGGCACCTCGACGATCGCGCCGTTCACTTGCGAGCTCACCTGGGTGACGCGCGCATCGATGAAGGCGTCGTCGGTCGACTCGAAATGCCGTGCATGCAGCCACCAGCCGAAGCCGGCAGCCAGCACGATCACACCCGCGAGTGCGATTGCGGCGCTCAGGTAGGGACGTTCCGCGATCGCGCGCCGCAGCGTCGCGCCGGTGCTGGTTTTCGGGCGATCGTTTGGAGGCGTCCGCGCGTCCATGCGACAAAACGCGTCGAAGCGGTACCTTGTTCCTTACGCGGTCAGCCGCGCCAGCATCTGATCGACTTGAGCGAGCGAATAAGGCTTCGGCAGAAAGACCGAACCCGGCACCGGCGTGAACTCGTTCGGACTGCGCCGTCCCGAGGCGTAGACGATCGCAAGCTTCGGCCGCATGGCATGCACGAGCTGCGCCAGCTGCGCACCATCCATGCCATTGCCGAGATCGATGTCGGTAATCAGCACGTCGGCCTCAGCGCCCGACAAGAGGTAGCGGAGCGCACCGCCCGCATCCGGCACGGCCGCGACCGCGAATCCCTTGTCGGTCAGCGCCTCGACCATCAGCTCGCCCAGCAGCGGCTCGTCCTCGACAAACAGGATGGTTTTGCCCTGGCCCGTCATGGCACTTAACCTTTGATAGGAGAAGCCGCGCGCCGGATAACCGTTCCGCACTTGCCTAAAATTCGAGGCAGATAAAGTTATCAATTCGTTAGCCGGAACCCTGCCGGTGCCGAGCGCCGCCGCGGTCCGAATCGCCGGGCAGAGATGCAAGCTCGTCAGATCATGCTCTGGAGCGCGATGACCTTCTGTGAAAATCATCACGCTCCGGTTGTTGGTGGAGCATGATCCTTTCGGGAAAACCGGTGGCCACCCCGGATCAAGTCCGGGGCAGGCTTTTTTCGGGATCATGCTCTAGGATGACGCATGGCCAGCCGTGAAAATGCCCTGCTCGATCTCACGCCCGAGGTGCTGCTGAAGGCCTATGCGTGCGGCATCTTTCCGATGGCGGAGAACGCCGACGATCCGGCCCTGTTCTGGATCGATCCGCCGAAGCGCGGGATCATTCCGCTCGATGCGTTTCACGTTCCCTCGCGCCTTGCCCGCACGGTGCGCAATACGCCGCTCAGCGTCGTGTGCGACCGCGATTTCGACGCCGTAATCGAGGGCTGCGCGGCGCCCGGCCCGAAGCGCGCCCGCACCTGGATCAACGAGCGCATCCGCCAGCTTTACGCCGGCCTGTTCCGCATCGGCCATTGCCATACCGTGGAAGTGCACGATGGCGACCGGCTCGTCGGCGGGCTTTATGGCGTCAGCCTCGGGCGCGCGTTTTTCGGCGAGAGCATGTTTCACGTCGAGCGCGACGCTTCAAAGATCGCGCTGGTGCATCTCGTGGCACGGCTGAAGGCTGCCGGCTATCGCCTGCTCGATACGCAATTCCTCACCGACCATTTGAAGCTGTTCGGCGCGATCGAGGTGCCGCAGCCGCGCTATCACCGCATGCTCGCCGCCGCGCTGAAAGACGCGCCCGAGAAGGATGCGTTCGCGCCCGCGCCCTGGCCGGGCGAACGTGCGGTGGAAGAAGCGCGCAAGAGCTAGACTTATTCTTCGCTCATGCCCGCGAAAGCGGGCATCCAGGGCCGCGACTTCGGCCAAAGGACTGGGTCCCCGCTTCCGCGGGGACGAGCGGAAATCATCGATCTTGCCTCACATCCATACTTCGGTCCGGGTCGTAACATCGCGGCCGCCGCGCGCCTATGAGTTGCGGGCCATCAAACAATCGGAGATGTCCATGAAGCGCGAGGTGATCCGCGTCGAGCCGTTGTCGACCTATGCGGAGCGTTGGAAAGCGCCGGTCTCGGCGGTGACCCGGCACGGCGACACGATCTACGTGTCGGGCTTCCCGCCGCTCGATCTTGCGACCGGCGATATCGTCGGCGGGCCGATCGAAGCGCAGACCGAACGCGTGCTGGAGCAGCTCAAGCTCTGTGTCGAGACCGCCGGATCATCGCTCGAGAACGTGCTCAAATGCACCGTGTACTGCACGTCGGTCGAGAAATTCGGCGCGGTCAACGCGATCTATGCGCGCTATTTTCCGAAGGACCCGCCGGCGCGGATCTTCGTCGCGGTGCCGGCCTGGTTTGCGGATTTCGATATCGAGATCGATTGCATCGCGGCGGTGGGCTGAGCCTGTCCCCTCGTCATCGCCCGCGCAAGCGGGCGACCCAGTAAACACCGCGCCTCGATAGTCTTGCGTCTACTGGGTGCCCACGCTCTCGCGGGGCATGACGACTGATAGCGCTAGCGTGGACCTCTACCGCACAATCGACTGCGGCGGCGGGGGCAGTTGTCGCGGCGGCTGTTGCTGTTGCGCGCGCGGCGGCTGCGGCGGCGCAACCTGCTGCGGGACTGCACCGCCCGGCTGCGGCGCCGCCTGGCGCGGCCGCGGCGACTGCTTTTGTTGTCCGCTGCCGCGCAGCTGCGGTTGCGCAGCCGGGTCAGTGGCGTCAGCCACGGCCGGCGTCTGCGGGCCTTTACAATCGGCGAGCCAGATATCGTAGATCGGATGCTCGATCGCGTGCAGGCCAGGCGAGGCCTTGAACATCCAGCCGGTGAACAGGCGGCGGATCTCGCCCTGCAACGTGATCTCGTCGACCTCGATGAACGAATCCGTGTTCGGCGTCTCGGTCGGCGGGCGCGTGTAGCAGACGCGCGGCGTCACCTGCAGCGCGCCGAACTGCACCGTCTCGTTGATCGCGACATCGAACGAGATGATGCGCCCGGTGATCTTGTCGAGGCCGGAGAACACCGCGGTGGCGTTCGGGATCTTCTGCGCCGGCGGCGCGATCACAACCTCATCATTCGGCGGCGCCGGCGTTGCGGGGGTTTCGCCCGGGGTGCCGGTCGGCTGACGTTGACCGGGCGGCAGGCCGGGAAGCGCGGGATTGGCGCCCGGCGCGCGCGGCGGCGGCACGGCCGCGACTCCGCCGGGTGGCGGCGGCAGATCCTGCTGCTGCACGCCGCCGGGCGGACGGCCCGCCTGCTGCGGCGGATAACCGGGCTGCGGATAGCCCTGTTGCGGCGGATAGCCGGGAGGCGGCGGTGGATAGCCGCCCTGCGGCGGATACCCCTGCTGCGGATAGCCTTGTTGCGGATAACCCTGCTGCGGGTAGTCCTGTGGCGGATAGCCTCGCGGTGGCGGCGAGACGACCTGCGGCTGGCGCGTCCAGGGCGAGGGATTCGAGCGCGTCGAATAGTAGCGGTCGTCGTCATTGGGCGGACCGCCTGGGCCCGGCACATCAGCCGGCGGCCGCGGCGGGCCGCCAAAGATCCCGCCGAACTGCGCCCCCGCCGGCAACACCATGCCGGCCGCGCTGAGCAGCGCGGCGGTCGCGATCAGCAGTCTGGCTCGGCCCATCGAATCGCCCGGATTTCCCCGGCAGCTTAGCGCGCATCAGGGATGCGGCTGGTTAACGGCACAATACGGCCAAAGGGCGACGCCGGCCGCAGCGTCAATGTCAGTTGCCAGTTCCCGGCACCCAGGCCTTGTAGTCGCCGGTCGCCTTCGGGCGACGCCCTTGCGCCAAGGTCGAGCCGATCGGCCGCTGCGCCGCCGGCGTGCCGGTCGGATTCGGCCGGTGCGGTTTCTGCCACGGGTGCGCGACGTACTTCTCCGCGGTCGGCGGCACATCGACGGTGTGATGGATCCAGCCGTGCCAGGCCGGCGGGATCATCGAGGCTTCGGCGTAGCCATTGTAGATCACCCAGCGCCGCTCGAAGCCGAGCACCGGATCGATCTTCCCGCCCTTGGTGCGGTAGTAGCGATTGCCAAACTCATCTTCGCCGACGACCTCGCCATAGAGCGCGGTCCACACCTGTGTGCCGAAGGTCTGGCCATTCCACCAGGTGAAGAAGCGCGTGAAGAAAGTGGAGATTTTCATCGGCTACGGCATGTTGCTGCGCGCCGTTCATGCCAGTTCACCCTGTTCCTGTCCAGCCACGCGCCGCTGTTCCCGCCGCGCTGCCGAAACACTTGCCGGCGCTGTGCGTTGGCACGCGAGAGTCGCAGGGCGCGGCCAAACAAATAATCACAGCTCCAGCGTGTTACGGCGGACCATTCATGTGGAACGCGATACAGGAACTGATTGACGCGGCGCGCGCCGCAACGGCCTGGATTCCCGCCACCGTATTCGGCGTTGTGGCGCTCGTGCTTGCGGCCGCGCTGGCGCTGACGCTGCACAATTGGGTATCGCGCCTGCTGCGTCGGCTCGTTCCGGCGCGCTCCACCTTCGCGACCTCGCTGCTCGCCTCGGCGCGCCGCGTGACGCGCTATGCGCTGATCGTCATCGCGCTCGCGCTGCTGTTGCCGATCGTGCCGCTCAGCAGCGAGGCGACTGCGATCACCGGCAAGCTGCTGTTGCTCGCCAGCATCGGGCTGATCGGCTGGGTCGCGCTGATCGCGATCAAGCTTGCGGCCGATCTCTATCTGTTGCGCTTTCGCATCGACGTCGAGGACAATCTGCTGGCGCGCAAGCTCACCACGCAGGTGCGCGTGCTCGAGCGCGCGACCGAAACGCTGGTCGTGCTGCTCACCGCCGGCTTTGCGCTGATGACGTTCGAGAGCGTGCGCCAATACGGCGTCAGCCTGTTCGCCTCCGCCGGCGTCGCCGGCATCGTGGCGGGCCTTGCGGCGCGGCCGTTGCTGTCGAGCCTGATCGCCGGCGTACAGATCGCCGTGACCCAGCCCATTCGTCTCGGGGATGCGGTCGTGGTCGAGGGCGAATGGGGCTGGGTCGAGGAGATCACCGCGACCTATGTGGTGATCAAGCTGTGGGACTGGCGCCGCCTGGTCCTTCCCCTCTCCTACTTCATCGAGAAGCCGTTCCAGAACTGGACGCGCGAAAACGCCGCGATCATCGGCAGCGTGATGCTCTATCTGGACTATGCGGTGCCGGTCGCAAAGCTGCGCGCCAAGCTCGAGGAGATCGCCAAAGCGTCCAAGCTCTGGGATGGACGCGTTGTCAATCTGCAGGTCACCGACGCCAAGGAGCACACGATCGAAGTGCGCGCGCTGGTCAGCGCCGCGAACTCTCCCGCCGCCTGGGACCTGCGCTGTGAGGTGCGCGAGAAGTTGATCGGGTTTCTGCAGCGCGAGCATCCCGGCGCATTGCCGCGGCAACGCGCCGACGTAGCGCTGCATGATGGCGCCGATCATGCCGTCGATGCGACGCGGGCGCGCAAAGAGACGCGTGTGCCAGAACCAATGGCTGCAAAGGACGCGAGTCGCCACTGAGCGTCAGCGCAGCGCAGATTCGCCATTGCGCCATACCGCTTTCTGCAGTTACGCCCTACCGAATTACCTCTACGGCCTGTCGCAGGAAGCCGCGTTTTTCCCCTCTTGACCTGCCTCGACTCGGGAGTACCGGGGTCCGGTCGAGTACGCATGTGGAGAGCTTTTTGCGGTTCCGTGTGGGTAGGTGACGTGGTGGCGACAGGACCACGAACCTATTGTGACGGAGCCCACTTTCGAATCCGCGGGGAATCTCCGATACTTCCGGCGCTGCACCGATTCCCATCCCCGGAATCCACAGCGCCCCCACCACCTTTAGCGTTTGATTCAGATTCACCCACTACTGCTTGACGGCAGCGGGGAGTCGGCCTAGCGTTTGAGGTGTTCGGCGGGGGAAGTACTTCAGTCCTCGACGGGCAATCCCAAAAACGGGCTGGGACACGATGAACCGCCGACGGCCTTTCTGAAGGCCCAAGCGGGCATGGGTTCCGCGTTGAGTCCGACATGGCGCCTCAAACGCCGTGAACGGGCCGGTGCCTCTGAGGCAAGCCTCGCTTGGCAAGCCTCACCTGTCACCGGGGGATAACGGGGACGAAGAGACAGAGACCGGGCCAACCCGGAGCAACAGGGCGCGGACGGCGACAGGTCCGCGTCGCGGATAACGTGTCGGCAGCTTATATTTGGCGGGTGTTCCCCGCGGGCTGTCGGCCACAAAAGGGGCAGAGAATGCGGATCGAGCGTCGTTTCACCAAGCCTGGTCAGTCTCCCTATGCGGAGATCCAATTTCGTTTGACCACGTCGGAAATCCGCAACCCGGACGGCTCGACCGTCTTCAAGGCCGATAATGTCGAGGTGCCCGAGTTCTGGAGTCAGGTCGCGTCCGACGTGCTGGCGCAGAAGTATTTCCGCAAAGCCGGCGTGCCGGCGCGGCTGAAAAAGGTCGAGGAAGAGACGGTCCCGTCCTTCCTGTGGCGCGCAGTTGCCGACGAGGACGCGCTCGAGGCGCTCGCTGAGAACGAGCGCTATGTCGGCGAAACGTCGTCGAAGCAAGTGTTCGATCGTCTCGCCGGCACCTGGACCTATTGGGGCTGGAAGGGCCGCTATTTCGACTCGGATGCGGACGCGCAGGCCTTCTTCGACGAGCTTCGCTACATGCTGGCGACGCAGATGGTCGCGCCCAACTCGCCGCAATGGTTCAACACCGGCCTGCATTGGGCCTACGGCATCGACGGGCCGAGCCAGGGCCATTTTTACGTCGATCCCGCGACCGGCAAGCTGGTCAAATCGAAGACCGCCTACGAGCACCCGCAACCGCACGCCTGCTTCATCCAGTCGATCTCCGACGACCTCGTCAATGACGGCGGCATCATGGACCTGTGGGTGCGCGAGGCGCGCCTGTTCAAATACGGCTCCGGCACCGGCACCAACTTCTCCTCGCTGCGTGCCGAGAACGAGCGACTCGCGGGCGGCGGCAAGTCCTCCGGCCTGATGAGCTTCTTGAAGATCGGCGACCGCGCCGCCGGTGCGATCAAGTCCGGCGGCACGACGCGCCGCGCGGCGAAGATGGTGATCGTCGACGCCGACCATCCGGACATCGAGCCGTTCATCGACTGGAAGGTGAAGGAAGAGCAGAAGGTTGCTGCGCTGGTCACCGGCTCGAAGATCAACCAGAAGCACCTGAAGGCGATCCTGAAGGCCTGCGTGAACTGCGAAGGCTCGGGCGATGACTGCTTCCAGGTCGAGAAGAACCCGGCGCTGAAGCGCGAGGTGAAGCTCGCGCGGCGCAATCACGTGCCCGACAACTACATCAAGCGCGTCATTCAATTTGCCAAGCAGGGCTACAAGGACATCGATTTCCCGATCTACGACACCGATTGGGACTCCGAAGCCTACCTCACCGTCTCGGGCCAGAACTCGAACAATTCGGTGCGTGTCACCGACGAGTTCTTGAAGGCGGTCGAAGCCGACGGCGAGTGGGATCTGACCTGGCGCACCAAGCCGGGCAAGCTCGCCAAGACCGTGAAGGCGCGCGAGCTGTGGGAGAAGATCTCCTACGCGGCCTGGGCCTGCGCCGATCCGGGGCTGCAATTCCACACCACCGTGAACGACTGGCACACCTGCCCGGCGTCGGGTCCGATCCGTGCCAGCAATCCGTGCTCGGAATACATGTTCCTCGACGACACGGCCTGTAATCTGGCGTCGATCAACCTGCTCACCTATCGCGACGAGAAGAGCGGCCAGTTCGACATCGGATCTTATGAGCACACCGTGCGGCTGTGGACCATCGTGCTCGAGATCTCGGTCATGATGGCGCAGTTCCCGAGCCGGGAGATCGCGCAGCGCTCCTACGACTACCGCACGCTCGGTCTCGGCTATGCCAATATCGGCGGGCTATTGATGTCGTCCGGCATTCCGTACGACTCCGATGCCGGCCGCGCGATCTGCGGCGCGCTCTCGGCGATCATGACCGGCATCTCGTATGCGACCTCGGCCGAGATGGCCAAGGAGCTCGGCGCCTTCCCGGGCTACAAGAAGAACCGCGAGCACATGCTGCGCGTGATGCGCAACCATCGCCGCGCGGCCTACGGCGAGAAGACCGGCTACGAGAAGGTGTCGCAGCCGCCGGTGCGGCTCGACCATGCGGCCTGCCCGGATGCCGCGATGATCGCGCACGCGAAAGCCGCCTGGGACCAGGCGCTCACCCTCGGCGAGGAGCACGGCTACCGCAACGCGCAAGCGACCGTGATCGCGCCGACCGGCACGATCGGGTTGGTGATGGACTGCGACACCACCGGCATCGAGCCGGACTTCGCGTTGGTGAAGTTCAAGAAGCTCGCCGGCGGCGGCTACTTCAAGATCATCAACCGCGCGGTGCCGGAAGCCCTGCGGGTGCTCGGCTACGCGGAAAGCCAGATCGCCGAGATCGAGGTCTATGCGCTCGGCCATGGCTCGCTCGGCCAGGCGCCTGGCATCAATCATACGACGTTGCGGGCCAAAGGTTTTACGGACGAGGCCATCGCCAAGATCGAGAAGGCGCTACCGACTGCGTTCGACATCAAGTTCGCGATCAACAAGTGGACGCTGGGCGAGGACTTCCTGCGCGGCGAGCTCGGCATCGAGGCCGAGGTGCTGGCGAATCCGACCTTCGACCTCTTGAGCCATCTCGGCTTCACCAGGCGCGAGATCGAGGCCGCGAACGTGCATGTCTGCGGCGCCATGACGGTGGAAGGCGCGCCGCACCTCAAGCCCGAGCATTATCCGGTGTTCGACTGCGCCAACCCGTGCGGCCGCACGGGAAAACGCTATCTCTCGGTCGAGAGCCACATCCGCATGATGGCGGCGGCGCAGCCGTTCGTCTCGGGTGCGATCTCGAAGACCATCAACATGCCGAACGACGCCACGGTGGAGGACTGCAAGGCAGCCTACCTCCTCTCCTGGAAGCTCGGCCTGAAGGCGAACGCGCTCTATCGCGACGGCTCGAAGCTCTCGCAGCCGCTGCAGAGCCAGCTCATCGCCGATGAGGACGATGAGGACGAGGTGGTCGAGGCCTTCATCGAGAAGCCGATGGTGGCGCGCACCGCGCAGGTCGCCGAGCGCGTGGTCGAGAAGATCGTCGAGCGCATCACGGTGCTGCGCGAGCGCGAGCGCATGCCGGACCGGCGCAAGGGTTACACCCAGAAGGCCGTGGTCGGCGGCCACAAGGTGTATCTGCGCACCGGCGAATATGACGACGGCCGGCTCGGCGAGATCTTCATCGACATGCACAAGGAGGGCGCGGCGCTGCGCTCGATCATCAACAACTTCGCGATCGCGGTGTCGCTCGGCCTGCAGTACGGCGTGCCGCTCGAGGAGTATGTCGACGCCTTCACGTTCACCCGCTTCGAGCCGTCCGGCCCGGTGCAGGGCAACGACTCGATCAAATACGCGACCTCGATCCTCGACTACGTGTTCCGCGAGCTCGCGGTCTCGTACCTGTCGCGCTTCGACCTCGCGCATGTCGATCCGAGCGAGTCGAACTTCGATGCGCTCGGCAAGGGCGTCGAGGAAGGCAGGCCCGCCCCGGCCGCCCGCTATTTGTCGCGCGGGCTCACGCGGAGCCGCACCGACAAGCTTGCGGTGATGCCGGCGAGCAGCGCGTATCCCTCGTCAGGAGCAGGATCGACCGCCGAAAGCGGTCGCGGTGGGGAAAGCGGTCGTGGCGGCACCGTCACCGCCCTCTCCTCGCATCGCGCCGAAACCGCCGGCGCGACCGCGCTCAAGTCCGAGCCGGAAGCGCGCGTGTCGGGCGTACTCGACACCATGACCTGGGCCGACCCGAAGACCCACGCCAAGGCCGCGGCCGCCGAGAAGCGCGCCGAAGCGAAGGCGCAGGGCTACGAGGGCGAAGCCTGCGGCGAATGCGGCAACTTCACGCTGGTGCGCAACGGCACCTGCATGAAGTGCAACACGTGCGGGTCGACCACGGGCTGTTCGTAAGGCCGCGGTACCGCCTCAAACGGGTGTAGGGTGGGCAAAGGCGCGGAACGCGCCGTGCCCACCACTCGTTCGCCGAGTCGCGTGGGCTTCGCTACGCTCAGCCCACCCTACAGTTGGTCTGTTTGCAAACGGGGGAATCCATGCCGCGCTTTCGCCTCATCATCGTCGCGCTCGCTGCCGTATTGGCTGCAGGCGTCTTCTCTCCGGCGCGCGCCGATGTCGGCACGGTGCGCATCTCCTTCATCAAGGCGGGCTGGGTGATCGGCGGCTCGGTCGGCAGCGGCACGCTGACGTTTCGCGGCCGTACCTATCGGCTCTCGGTCGGAGGCTTGAGCTACGGCTTCACCTTCGGCGGGTCGCAGACCGATCTCTACGGGACCGTCCGCAACATCTATCATCCCGCGGACATCGAGGGCGTCTACGGCGCCGGCAGCGCGGGCGCTGCCGTGGTGCGCGGCGCGCAGGCAGTGCTGCTGACCAATCAGAAGGGCGCGGTCCTGGAGCTGGCCGGCCGGCAAACCGGGCTGATCGTCAATCTCGATCTGAGCGGCTTGGCGCTGTCGCTGAAGTAGCGGATGGTGCGGCGGAATGCGCACAATGGGCGCGCGGCGCGACTGGTTTCCGCGCGCGTTCTTCCCTATCGTCCGCCGCCCATGCTCAAGCTCATCGCCCTCCTCTCGGCTGCGATCCCGCTGGTGCTGTTCGTGCGCGCGATGATCGGCGCGCGGCCGACCAAATTCGGCGCGGCCTGGCGCGAGGCCAAGAAACAGATCGACCTTGGGATCACGCTTTTCCTCGTCATCGTCGGCTGCATTTTCGTTTTCGCAATGGCCAAGCTCGCCTGGTCGTGGTGGGCGTCGCTTTCGTCGTAGGCCGCGGGAGCGAAACGCGCCTTACAGACTCGCGATCGAATGGATAGGCGGCTGACGTCCGGCAGAAGCTTCATCCGGGCTGCGAGCTTTCTCACCCGCCCAAGATGCCCTGCCCGAGGCCGGTGATCTCGGATAAGAGCGCGACCGCAACGCCCACGGCGACGAGACCGAGGCCGGTCAGGAAGATGCGCACCGCGCGCCGGTAGTTCGTGAGCTGCATCGAGGAGACGAACAGCATCGCGCCGAGCGACCAGATCTGCAGCGCGCACCCCGCAACGATCAGCGCGACGGCGATGAGGTCCGCGCCGTGCCACTTGCCCGGCGTGCCGGCCCAACGGCTGAGGAAGCTCAGCGAGAAGCCGACGATCACGCTGATCGCGGTGAGCGAGCCGTTGCGAAATTCCGAGTCGATCCGCGCAGGTGTGCCGTCGGCCTGCTTCTCGTCGCGCATCGCGGCCTCCGCCTGTCGCCACGAGCGTAGCATTGCGGGGCAAAAGCACCACGGCGGCAGGAAGCCCGAAGACCGAGGAGTCCCAGGTTGCGAATGTCGTGTGGACTCGGCGCTTCGCGCCTTGGTCCGTAGCCCGCATGGAGCGCAGCGCAATGCGGGGCGGCCCGTCCCGGATTTCGCTGCGCTCCATCCGGGCTACGAGCCGCGTTGCGTCCTTAAAACACCACGCCGAACCGGAAGCCCTTGCGCCAGCCGAGCCGCGCCTTCTTCTTCACGCCACCGTGCAGGAAGATGAAGCGCTCTGGAATGTTGGCTTCGCGCAGAAGCTCGAGGCAAGCCCCGCCCGGGGAGAGATCGACCACCTGGCATTCGATCACCGGCGCGCCGCGCTGATCGGCGAAAATGCTCGCGGTCTTCGAAACCAGCCCGCTCGGGCGCACGCGCGTCGCGCGGCGGTCTTCGCTTGAACCGAAATTCGACACGGCTTCCACCCAGAGTTTGGCAATTCACGCCTAATATCGGGAAGATTTCTTAAAGATTTATTTCCTAAATACAGACTGGCTCTATCCCGCTACCGGTAGGTAAACATCATCTCGGCCTCCGGATTTCGCACCGCCCCTTCCCCTACCGCTCCATGGCGAGCTTGACGCCGAACAGCACCAGGATACAGCCGGCAACGCGGTCGACCCAGTGGCGCAGCCGGGCATACGTATTGGCAACGATGCCGCTCGCGAACAGATAGACCACGAACGCGTACCAGGCGGCCGAGATCGCGATCATCAGCACGATCGCCGTGATGCCGATTGCGGGGGCCGGGTCCGGCGGCAGTGCCGCCGCAAACAGGCTCGCGACCGACAGCGCCGAGCGCGGGTTGGCGAGACTCGTGACGAGCCCGACCCAGAACGCGCGCGCCGGCGTCGGCAGCGCGCCGCGCAAATCCGCTGTCGCCTGCGCGCGCCGCCGCGCGTTGACGATCAGGCGGAGTCCCATCAGCACGAGATAGAGCGCGCCCGCGATCTTGAGCGCGACGTAAGCCCAGGGCGCGGCCGTAAACAGCGCCTGCACGCCGAGGAGCCCGCACACGCCCCAGACTGCGGTGGCGAGCGCGATCCCGGCGACCGCCGCGAGGCCGCGCGTGCGCGACTGCGCCGCCGCGATCTGCGCGGTGAGCAGGAAGTTCGGCCCCGGACTCACCGCCGCCACCAGCCAGATCGATGCGACGGTGAGGAGTTGCGCGTGCCAAGGCACGGACGTCTCATCGCTTACGATGTGAATAACGCACGCGCAGTCTCGCACAAGCGATCATGCGTCAGCGAGTCATGCTATCCTTCGCGTCGGGAAGAGTAACGCGATGGAAGCTCCGAGCTTGAACCTATCGCAGCGCAAGACGCAGAAAAGTCGAACAATCCCGTTCAGGGCGATTTTAACTTTCGCGTTCAACCTTGCGGCAAATGGCGGGCAGCAGCCCTGTCATCCACACGTCGCGGCTGCCGGCCACAGCTCCCCGGGAGGGAGATATGGGCGTTAGGCTGGGCGCGAATCTCGACCTCGGGCTGGGCGACAAATCCTGGTTTACAGGCGCGTCGAGGTGGCGCCCCGGCGGCGCCCGGTGGACCCTCGAGCAGCTGCTTCATCTGGCAATCGCCGCTGTCGCAATTCTCGGCTGGGGCCTCGTCTACGTCACGCTGATGCGCGGCATCGAGCCGCCGCACGTTGTCGGCAGCGGCGCACGCACCGAAGTTTCCGTCAATCTCGCGCCCCCGCTATCGCCGGGGCGTGCGCCGGCAACGCACTGATCCGTCCGCCGCGTCGAAAGCTTGCGTCAGGCTTGCGTCGTCACAATGCCGCGCCCTTTACGCAAAATTACCAAGATCACCCCATGCTAGACTCCACGCGGGGCTGCTGAGTCGTCCGTGCGCCCGCATGGAGACGGAATTGGGGGACTTTGCACTGGGCGTCTATGTGACGCTGTGCGCGATGCTGCTCATCGCAATGCTCGCCTTCGGGCCTTGGATTCTCGAATGGATTGAAGGGAGCCCGCGCGAAGCGCTGGTGCGCCAGCCGCCGCCACCGCGGCGCAGGTAAATGGGCTGTAGCCCGGATGAGCGAAGCGATATCCGGGGTACGGCGGCGCTAGGAATCCCGGATTTCGCTTCGCTTCATCCGGGCTACGGACCCACACCTTCCACGAACACGAGCCGTCGCTCGAGCGCGCCGGCACGTACCTTCAAGGCTTCGGCATATTCGGGTGACGCGTACCATTCGCGCGCCCGCGCCATGTCGGGAAATTCGACGATCACCAGCGTCTTCGGCGGCGGGCCGCCCTCGATCAGCTCGGCGGCGCCGCCGCGCACGATATAGCGCCCGCCATAACGTTCGATCGTTGCCGGCGCGAGCGCGCGGTAGCGCTCGAACAGCCTCGCGTCACGCGCCTCGACCTCCGAGATCACATAGGCCGGCATGCCTCACCTCCAATGCGTCACGTGCGCGGCGCCGCATCGATCCCGCGCACCAGCAGCACCACGGCGTCGGCGCCGGCCTTGCGGTCCTTCGCGATCTCCAGATACTCCGCCGACTCGGCAAAACCGCGGTACGCCGCCTCGTCAGCGAAGGCGAGCAGCACCACCTTCTCGCGCTCCCAGGCGCCCTCGACCACGCGCGGACTCTCGTCGGCCGCGAGCAGCCGCCCGTGATAGCGGCGCAGCACGTCCATGAAGCGGCTCTGGTAGCGGCCATAGCGCACGCGATCATGGATCGTCAGTTGCGCCAGCGCGTAGACGGTCATGCGTCGTTCCCGGGGCTAGCCTCTCCCATAGGGACCTTACCGCGGCCGAACGGTTTGCGCTTGAGCCTTTGACATGGCCGGAACGACGAAATTCCTGCGCACAATGCAAAATCATGCTGCTGTAGGGGCTCGCCCCAATGGCCACCAAACTGGTGGCGAACGGATGCGGCGCTCAGGCGTTGTTCCGCATGGGCAGCGCGCCATCCAAAGCCGAGAAGACCGTCACACAAGTCAAGCGCAGCGCGCATGAGGTCGCGCGGCAGAGCCGGCACGTCGCCGACAGCGCGTCCGAGACCAAGCATGCGGCTTCGCGCATCGAGACCAGCGCCGACCTCAACACCCGCCTTGCGGCCGACCGCAACGTGCTCGCGGCCGAGCGCACCTATGCGGCCTGGGTGCGGACCGGACTGTTCGCGCTCGCCAGCGGGATCGGCGCGCACACGCTGCTCAGCGGTGTGGTGCCGTCATGGCTCGCGCGCCTCGACGGCAGCCTGCTGATCGCGTTCTCGATATTCTGCTTCGCGGCCGCGATCTGGCGCTATCTCGAGCCTGGTCCGCCGCCGCCGACCCCGCAGCTGAAGCAGATTCCGCGCGCGCTGCTGATCGGCGTGAATGGCTTCCTGGCGCTCGTCTCGCTCGCCGCGCTGGTGGGCATCTGGGTGGCGCCCCCGCCCGTGGCGCCGGGGGCAGTGCCGTAGCGTTGCGCTGTAGCTCGCATGGAGCGCAGCGCAATCCGGCAACGGCGGTCTACGCGCCGAGCCCGTAGCCCGGATGAAGCGAAGCGAAATCCGGGGTCGCCGGCGCGACCCGGATCGCCTGTGCAAGTCGACCCGCCATCCCGGATGTCGCGCTGACGCGCTCATCCGGGCTACAAGGAACTACTCCTCCGGCTCGGTCGTGAAGAACAACGGATAGCCCTTCTGCTTGCCGAGCTCGGTCGCTTCCTTCGCCTTGGTGTCGGCAACGTCCCGGGTGAACACCGCGATCACGCAGGCGCCGCGCTGATGCGCCGTCATCATGACGTGATAGGCCTGCTCCTCGCTCATGCGGAACACGGCTTTGAGCACCGTCACGACGAACTCGCGCGGCGTGTAGTCGTCGTTGAGCAGGATCACTTTCCAAAGCTTCGGGCGCTCGACCTTCGGCTTTGGCTTCACGCGCGGCCGGGTAATGGTCTGCTGCTGCTGATCGCTCATGGCGGACCTCTACGCCGATATTCGCACAGAACGCAGCGTAGGTCGCTCCGTTTCACCGCTCCGTGAAGGGAACTCCGGCCTTGGCTTTGTTGATCTTTTGTGACTCCACGATGGTCACCACCACGGCCTCGGGCGGGGTGCCGAAATTCTTCACCACCGCGTCGGTGATGTCCTTCATCAGCGCCTTCTTCTGCTCCGGCGTGCGGCCCTCGACCGCATGGACGTAGACCTCAGGCATCTCTTTCCCTTTCGCATTGTGCACGTTGTTCGTGAATTAGCGCGGCACGTCGCCCGCGAGCGTCACCCGGTGCATGACGCGGCGATAGCCGTGATAATCATTGACCGGGTTGTGCTGGGTGCAACGATTGTCCCACAGCGCGATCGAGCCCGGCTGCCAATGGAAGCGGCAGGTGAACTCCGGCCGCGTCGCGTGCGCGAACAGATAGTTCAACAGCGGCGCGCTCTCCTCGACCGTCATGTCGCGAAAGCGCAGCGCATGCCCGCCATTGACATAGAGCGCCTTGCGTCCCGTCTCGGGATGGGTGCGCACCGCCGGGTGCTCGGCGACATATTCTTTCTTCGCGTCATCCTTGGCGCTGTCGCGCACGCGATCCTCGCGCGTCCTGGTGACGTCGGCCTTGGCGGAGGAGTTGACGACCACGACGCCATCGAGCATGCGCCGCATGCCCTCCGACAGCGCCTCGTAGGCGAGATACATGTTGGCGAACAGCGTGTCGCCGCCGCGCGGCGGCGTCTCGCGCGCGATCAGCATCGTGGCCATCGGCGGCCGCTCCAGATAGGCCGTGTCCGAGTGCCAGAGCCCGCCGAAATTCATCTTCTCGTGCTCGAGCTTGATCACCGGCGTGATCTGTGGATAACCGTCGAGCCCCCTCACGAACGGATACTCGATCGGCTCGCCGAACGCGCGCGCGAGCGCGAGAAACTGATCGGGGTTGAGCTGCTGATCGCGGAAGAACACCACGAGATGCTCGAGCCAGGCGACGCGGATCGTGGCGATCAGATCAGGATGTGGATCGCGCAGATCGACGCCGAGAATTTCAGCGCCGAGCGCGCCCGCAATCGGACGAATATCGAGTGCCGGCATGGCGACCTCCCGGAGCCGAATCTAGCGCCGGCTTGCGGCGAGTAAATCACCGCGAGGGCCTACCCGCCCCGCGTTTTCTTCAATACAATGCACGTCGGCCGCGCGCTTCGGCGTTGTGCCGAGCTCGCATCAATCGGGGGTGATGCCATGCGCACAGTGTTGGCGATCGCGATTGCTGTCGGTGCGTTGCTGATCTTGTCGACGACCGCCAGCACGGCGGGGACGCGTGCGAATGGAGTTCGCGCCGGCTGGGTCTGGGGCCCGGAGACCTGCGTGCACGTGCGGCTCCTGCGCTCGCGCCAGACCCGTTATGCCGGCGCACCGCGCTGCCGCCGCATGCCGGTGTAGGTCTTTTGTTTGTGCATGATCCTTACCCGAAAACCGGTTCCCACTTTTCGGGGATCATGCACTAGCGTTCGCGCCGATAGAGACCGGTGAACGTCACCATGACGCCGCCGCAGGCGTTGTTGTCCTCAACAAGGAGCGACAAAGATTAAGGCGCGGCGGTCACCCGCCGCGCCTCACTTTGTCACCTCGAGCCGCGAAATGGTTCAGCCGAACGAACGGCCGGGCATCGGTCGTCCCGGCAGCATGCGGCGCGGCGGCTTGCGTTCGACCACGACCGAGCGCTCCGCGCCGCCGCGGCTGGTAAAGGCGAGCGTCGCGTTGCTCTTGCGCGGGGCCGGCGTCTTCTTCAGCGCGGCGCGCACCACCTCGGGCTCGGCTTCCATCAAGCCCGCGGCGATCTCGACCTGCGCCTCGACGTCGTCGGTCAGGCCGCGCGCCGCGAAGATCGCCTCCTCGAGGGTCGGCGGATCATGGCGCACTCGCCGCGGTCCATACTTCGTGTTCCAGGTCGTGCTCATTTCCGAACCTTGCCGTTGTCGTTTCGGGCCGGAAGATAGCACCCGTCTATTGCAATGCAATAACCAATGGTGCGGTGCACATTAAAACTGCAAAACGCTCAAAAAAGTGGTGAATCAGCCCACTTACTGGGCATTGCTCACCTGCCGCCTTGTCATGACTCGCGCGTTCGTTACCCCAGGTTCCGGCGGCCCCCGAAGTGCCGCGCGTTGCCGACTTGGCTCAGCCGCCCGCCATGTCGCGCGGCGTGAAACTCACGTCGAGCACCTTCCATTCCCGGTACCTCTCCGGCGGCAGGAACGCGAAAGGCTGACAGTCCTTCAGCGCGCGCTTCGCGGCCTGCAGCACCACCGGGCCATCGCTCGACGCGCTCGCCTCGATCAACAGCGGCTCGGCCGCGAGCACGCCGTTCGGGCGCAGGCTGACGCGCAGCACCACGCGCGTCGCGGGCGCAAGCCCGTCAGGCACTTTCCAGCATTTGCGCAAATGCGCCTTGAAGGCGGCGCGTTCGTCGCCGGAAAGATTCGCCTGCACGCTTGCTTCCGCGTCGAAGCCGCTCTCAGGCGCATTCGGCAGATCCATCAGTCGCGGGATATTCGCCGGATCGAAGATCGAGGTCGAGGGTTTGGGCTCACTTGCGAAACTGGAGGTCGGCGGTGCGCCACCCTGCGGCGCCAGCGCGGCCTGCTGGCCGCCCGAGGGTTGCGCGGGCTGCTGGCTCACCGAAGCTTCCGCTTGCTGAGGGGCGGCTTTCTGTCGCGCTGCGGCCGCGGCTTGCGACTCGGTCGGAGCGTTCGGCTTCGTCTGCTGGCTCGGCTCAAAGCGCGGCAACTCGAATTTCGGCTTCTCGGTCGGAAAGTTCCAGACGTTATGCTGCTCGGGTTTCGGTTCTTCCTTCCGCTCCTCGGGTTTCTGCTCCTCGGGCTGCGGCGCGTCTTTCGCGGCGACGAGCTCGACCTCGACGGAATCGCGCACGGGCTCGAAACGTCGCGGCGATGTCAGCAACAGCGACGCAACCAAGATGACGTGCAGAGCCGCCGAGATGAGAAGGCTCGAGCGCATGCGGCAAGTTTAGGTCAGCCGGCGCCGCGTCCCAAGTGTGTCCCGGCCAAGCGGCCCCGGACGTGATCTGGGGAGCGCGACCCAGTAAACACCGGCAGCGCTTTTTCTGCCACGGCGGCGCTTACTGGATCCCGGGTCTCGCCGGCTGACGCCGGCTCGCCCGGGATGACGACCGTTAGATCTAGCGGCGATAAGCCAGGAACTCGTGGATCGGATAAGCCGCCGGGCGGATGCTGTCGTTGCGCTTG
>Ga0081539_10000924_pt1 | contig 55237 bp, 48 predicted proteins | sample TabmetS4T2R2_FD_71023 | JGI IMG/M metagenome (GOLD analysis project Ga0081539, IMG submission 71023) | Tabebuia heterophylla rhizosphere microbial communities from the University of Puerto Rico - S4T2R2 | ecosystem: Host-associated > Plants > Roots > Rhizosphere ...
GTCCCATCCGGCTGCTGCGCTGCGGCGAGGTGATTGTAAAAGGTCTTTTCCAATTCATCGGCATAGCGCTCTTCGCCGGTCAGCCGCAACAATTGCTGGTTGAGCTGAATCCAGGCTACCGTGACGCAGGTCTCGGCGACATTATCTTTCATGCCGCTTAAAAAGCGGCGCGGTTCCGTCCAATATTCATCGCTACTGCCGCTTCCGGTGAGGAGCAACTGGTTGACGACGACGTCATTCCAGGCATTGATGACAGGGACGAGATAACGCGATTCGCCGGTTGTCCGATAAAGTTCGCACAATCCGACCAGGCAAGAGAGCATTTCGTAGGCTTTGGCATTCGCCGTCAACTTGACCGATCGTTTCTCGGTCAATGTGCTGATGATCTTTGGTCCTTTTCCCTCTTCCCAATGCGCGGCAATGTAGCGCGCAAATTCCAGGTATTTTTCATCTCCCGTCAAGCGATAGAGCAGGACCATCGGTTCGAGGATACTGCCCGACGCCATACCGAGATGAGTACTGCGTTCATTGAGGTCCAGATTGTTCGGCGATTGTTGAGCAGGTCCGAACGTCTTGATGAGCAGATTCCCAATCTTCTTTGAGGCTTCGAGCGCGGATTGATCGGCGGTATAGGTGTGATAAGTGAGAAGTCCGATGAGGTCATATTTGTGAACCCAGACATCCCATTTCTGTTCCTGATCCATTCCCCAGTGTGTACCGTCGGTATAAGTGCCGAGATAGCCGTCTTCCTGCTGGGTGGCGATGAGGGCCGATGCGACGCGGTTGAGTTTCGAGCGCAAGGCCTCGTCTTTGGTGTATGCCCAGGCGAGCGTTGCCGCATGCAACCATTTACCGGCATGTTCGCCGACCCACGCCTGTTTACCGGGCCGTTTCTGAAAACCGCCAAGCATCTCCTCTTCATTCTTGACAAGCAATCGCGCGCGCGCGTTCTTCGCGCATCGCTCGCCCAGGAAACCTTGAAGCTTGACGGCGCCCGGATCGAGCGGCGCAAAACGATCGGTCAATTTATTGATTACTTGCGGAGTTGTTGGTTGAACAGCTTGTTGAATCAATTTCGGCCCGATCGGCCCGATCGGCCCAAAAGGTATGACAGCGGGAATCGCCGCTGTCAGTCCGAGCAGTATTGAACGCCGAGAGATCATTTCACCCATTGCAAAGCCTCCGTTGGGAAAAAAAGCCTGAATCGACGGGCAAAAAACTGTGTCAGCGATTGAAGTGGGGAGACCTGCCCTTTACCCGTAATTTTTTTTGTAATTTTTTTTGTTGACAGAAATGGATATATCCTGGCCTGGGACCCAGCCAGGCTTGCTGCAGAGAACAGCAAGTGAATAGAAGCTAACATGATCGGTTCGGATTGGCGAGTGCAATCAAGACAGGAAGGGGGCGCGAAGAAAAAAGGCCTGCCCATGAGCAAGCAGCAGCACAGAAGTGGTTTAACCATGTTCAAAACCGGAGGTCGGTTGAAACCACAAATTGCCGAAAAATAATAGAGAAACGATCTGAAAAAAATCATCGTTTGCCGTCCTGTATCGTGCGTCACTGGAATCCTGACCTTGCTGCCTATGATACCGGCAGCACAAAAAAAATCTACTGCCATTCGATAAACAGCATGGGCAAAACCTTGCAGCTGAGCACACGCCCGTGAGGATCAGTTTATCTCTGATCTCAGGGTGACGGGCGGACGGCATGCCTCGAGAAAAGGCTTCTGAAGATGAATTACCATCTAATCTTTGGCTGATCTTGTGGATATTTCGGGTCCCACTTGGTCAACAGATCATGGCGCGTTTTGACGCGTTTAACATTCTCTTTGAGCGCAGCCATTTTGTCCTGATCAATCTCGACTCCCAACCCATGGCCTTCGGGCAGGCGCATCTTGCCGTCTTTGAATTGCAGCATGGGCCCTTTGATAATGTCCTCGGTTGTCCAGGGATAGTGTGTGTCGGCGTGATAGTTGACATGTGAAATAGCGCAATTCATCTGCGTCATGATCGCCATTGAGATGCCGAGGTGGTTGTTGCTATGGCCGGAACATCCCCAGCCCAGCGCCTCGCAGATGGTGGCCCAGTACCGAACGTTGTTGAGCCCGCCCATATAATGATTATCCAGGAGGACGATATCGATCGAACCTTTCTGAATGGCCGGCGCGACGTGTTCCAGCTTGGTGACGACCATATTGGTTGCGAGCGGAATTTTGGTCTGTTTGCGGACCGCGGCCATTCCATCAAGCTTCGGCGTCGGGTCTTCGAGATACTCCATCTTTAAATTTTCCACTGCCTTTGCGACTCGCACCGATGTCTCGACGCTCCATGCCGCGTTGGGATCGATCCGCAAGAGAGCATTGGGTAATGCGGCGCGCATCTGACGTAAAGCTTCGATCTCTTTCTCGGGGTCGAACACTCCGCCCTTGAATTTGCAAGAAATGAAGCCATATTTCTTGTTGAAATCAACAAATTCCTGAGCCACTGCCTGAGGTGTCGTGATGTCGGGACCATCAGCGGTCGGCATGACGAAGAAGATATAGGCCGAATACGGAGTTTCTTCGCGGTAAGCGCCACCGATCAAATCTACCACGCGGCGGTTGATTACCTTGCCGATCAGATCAAGGCAGGCAACTTCGACCGCGCCGAATGCATTGATGCTTTTAATATGACGCCGGAAATATTCGATCTCGAAAGGATCGCGTCCAATCACAATTTCGCGTGCGGCTTCGACCTCTTTGACCTGCGGTCCAATCTCGGCGATGCCTCGATAGCCGTCATCGGTCTCGATCTCGAGAATGGTTCGTCTAAAATGGGAGTCGTGTACATTCCATGAATTGAGCAGCGCATAATCGGGCGAAGCAACGAGCGTCGCCGTCATCTTGCTGATCTTCATCTTGCTGCGCGGTGGTGTGGCGCGAGGGCTACCGCTGCGTTTTTCGCCTAAAGCTTTAGCATCGAAGGCCAGGGACATCTCTTCCAAACTGGTCAAACCACTGATGCCCACCGCTGCCGCGCCGAGCCAGTCTCTGCGATTCCAGTTATTCATGATGTTCTCGATTGAAAGCTGACCGCTATTTTGTGTGAACAGCTCGTAGATAATCGCGACATGCCGAGCTGATGAGAGACTCCAGTCCAATAATGATATACCGCGCCCCTCGCGCCTGCCAGGCTTGCGCGGCCTGTGCATTGGGAACAAGCACCCCGAGGGCTTTATCGGATTGATTGACGGCGGCGACGATCCGATCGAGCGCCGCTTGAACGGTCGGATGTTGGGTCTCGCCGGGAACCCCGAACGAATGCGAAAGGTCGGTCTGTCCAATAAAGATCACATCGATATCAGGGATCTCGACGATCTCTGCAATTTGCTCGACGGCCGCGCCGGTTTCAACCTGGGCGATCACCATCGTCTCTGAATTGGCCTGGACCACGTAATCTTTAAAGGATTGGCGCTGACCATAATCATCCGCGCGAACGCCGCCCAGCCCCCGCATGCCGCGCGGGTGATACTTGACTGACTGGACCGCGGCCTCGGCTTCAGCGCCCGAATTGATCATGGGAATTTGCGCACCCTGCACGCCTGTGTCCAGGTAACGTAAAATTGCCGTCGGATGATTGGTCGTCACACGAACGAGCGTCGTCACGTCGTGCAACTCGGCGGCACGCGCCAGATTTTCGCAGTCTCGCGGATCAAGCGTGCCGTGCTCGCCGTCGAAGAGCATGAAATCCCAGCCTTGATAGCCGAGAAGATCAACAATACCGGGTTCGGGATAACGATAGAAACAGCCGAAGACAGTCTCGCCGATTTTGAGTTTCGCTTTGGTTTTATTGATGCGCATGGCAGTAATCAGTCGTCAGTTTTCAGCGATCAGTAATTAGTTAAAATCGAAGGTTGCATCGCCCGTCGGCTTGCGATATTCGCGACACATTCTCTGCGCGGGGACTGCCTTTCCCGGATTGCACAGCCCCAGAGGGTTGAAGACATCTTTGACCGCCAGCATCGTATCGAGCGAAGACTGGTCGAAGATCATCGGCATATAACCGATCTTGTCGGCGCCGACTCCGTGCTCGCCTGTGATAGAACCACCGGCGTCAACGCACAATTTCATAATCTCTTTGCTCGCCGCCATGACGCGCGAGACCTCATCTTTATCTCGCCCGTCAAAATTGAGGTTGGGGTGCAGATTGCCATCTCCCGCGTGAAAGACCGTCGAGAGTTTCAGCCGGTATTTAGCGCCGATCGCATAGATGCCGGCGAGAACTTCGGGCAATTTTGTGCGCGGCACCACAGCATCCTGCACAAAAAGATCGGGGCTCACGCGGCCGAGCGCGCCAAATGCCCCTTTGCGACCCGCCCAGAGTTTTTTTCGTTCGATCTCGTCTCGGGCCTCGCGCACCGACCGGGCGCGGTTTTGAATGCAAATCTCTGCTGCCTCTTTCGCCTGTGAATCGAGTCCTGCTTGCAACCCATCAAGTTCTACGATCAAACACGCTGCGGCATCGCGCGGGTAACCCGCAGCATAGATCGAATCCTCCACCGCATTGATCGTTACTTCATCGATCATTTCGAGCGCCGCCGGCAAGATGCCTGCGGCGATAATGGCCGAAACGGCGCGGCTCGCATCGTAAAGATCCAGGAAATCCGCGAGCAACGTGATCACTGTTTGTGGCGTGCGTGTGAGTCTGACGATGATCTTGGTGGCAATTCCGAATGTTCCCTCGCTTCCGACAAAAGCGCCGACCAGATCATATCCGATCGCGTCAGTCCCGCCGCCGCCAAGTGTGGCGATCTCGCCATCGGGCAAAACGACTTCAAGGCCGAGAATGTGATTGGTCGTAGCGCCATATTTCAAACAATGTGGCCCGCCGGCATTCTCTGCCACATTGCCTCCGATCGTGCAGGCGGTTTGTGACGATGGGTCAGGAGCGTAATGATAGCCCCGCCCGGCAACGGCTTGCGAAAGCTTGATGTTGATTACTCCGGGCTGGACGATGGCGCGGCGGTTCGGATAATCGATCTCAAGAATACGGTTCATGCGCGCCATCTCGATCAGGACCGAACGCTGGGATACTTCACAGCCAATGGCCAACGCGCCGGAACTCAAACCGGTGCCCGCGCCACGCGGCCCAAACGGAATGCGGTTTTCATGCAGCAGCTTCACGACGCGCGACACCTCTTCGGTATGGCGCGGGAAGACGACTGCCAGCGGGCGAGCTTTATGCATCGCAATCGCGTCGCATTCATAGACCATTAATTCGGATTCATCAACCGCAACACCGTCTTTGCCGACGATCTTGCGCAATTGAGCGACGATCTTCGCCTCGAATGATTGAGACATATTCTTGGAAGAGTGAGTAACTACGCCATTTTGTCCGGTAAACCATTTTTATTAGATAAATTCGGCTGCTAGAATACTCATCGTTGAGTGACAAAGGCAAGCAAGGTATGTACTGATATGAAATTAGCGAGTCCTCCGATTCTGCTCAAAGATAATTATGGCCGTGCCATCCGCGACCTGCGGATCTCAATCACCGATCGCTGTAATTTCCGGTGCTTCTATTGTATGCCCAAAGAAGCGATGGAATGGCAGCCAAAGACCGAAATCCTGACCTATGAAGAAGTGGTCACACTGGCCGAAATCTTCGCCGGTCTAGGCATCACGAAATTGCGCGTGACGGGCGGCGAACCGATGTTACGGCGCGACGTCGAAAGTCTGATTGAGCGGTTGAGCCGGATTGAAGGTATCGAAGATTTAGCGATGACGACGAATGCGCACTTCTTGCAGGGCCGCGCGCGAGATTTAAAGCTCGCCGGATTGCAACGGATCACGATCAGTCTCGATTCGCTGACGCCGGATCGGTTTGCGTTGTTGACCGGGCGCAACGAGTTGGACCGGGTGATCGAGGGGATCGATGCGGCGATTGAAGCGGGGCTGCATCCGGTCAAGGTGAATTGTGTCGTGATTCGCGGGATCAATGACGATCAGGTGGTGAAGTTCGCAGAGTTCGCTCGCGCCAAAGGCCTTCATGTCCGCTTCATCGAATTTATGCCGTTGGATAACGGCAAAATCTGGCGGCGAGAGATGGTCGTTTCGGGTGAGGAGGTGAGGCAGAGAATTCATACGAATTATCCGCTCGAGAGCGTTCCATCTGAAAATCCGGGCGAGACGGCAAGAAGGTGGCGGTTTGCCGATGGCATGGATGGTGAGATCGGTTTTATTAATCCGGTCACGCAACCGTTCTGCGGCCATTGCAGCCGGATTCGATTGACAGCCGATGGGATGATTCGCACTTGCCTCTTCTCAACAGTTGAACATAACATCAAACGATTATTGCGTGCCGGCGCAGCCCGCCAGGAATTGGTTGAGTTCATCGTCGCCGCAGTCGAGAAGAAAGAGGACCGGCATCACATCAATGATCCCCAATTTGTACAGCCGCTCAGAACCATGTCGTGCATCGGAGGATAAATTTGTGATACAAGGATGACGCGAACGGCGATCGATTCCGGTCGATTAACCTGTCTTGGTCAATTTGATCGGTTGAATTGAGCGCCATCGTGGACTTTGTCTGCTCAATTAGTCTTTTCGGGGGAGCTGCACACCGCGTGCAGCTGAGAGTCCGAAAATCGGAGACCCTTAGAACCTGATACGGTTAAGACCGTCGTAGGGAGAAAGGAACAACCATGGATAATGGGAATAGTGGGAATAATTCGAAACATCAATCATCGTCAACGCCCCAATCTTTAAATGCCAAACGGATCTACGTTGAAGGCGCGCAGCCGGATGTGCGCGTGCCATTCCGCGAAATCAGCCAGCATGTCACGAAAAGCTTCAACGGCACGATCGAGGTCAACGATCCAGTGCGAGTGTACGATGCCAGCGGCCCATGGGGCGATCCCGCCTACAGTGGGGATGTGCGTGATGGCTTGAAGCCTTTACGGCTTGAATGGATTCGCGCGCGCGGCGATGTTGAAGAGTACGAAGGGCGCCACATCGAACCGATCGACAACGGATACCGCTCGATGGCAGAGGCTGTTGATGCGCGGAAGAGAGCCAAAGGCAAGCTCGAAGAATTTCCGGGGCTGCGCCGTCATCCGGTTCGTGCGCGGTCTGGCCATGCCGTAACCCAGATGCATTATGCCAGACGCGGCGAGATCACGCCCGAGATGGAATTTGTCGCGATTCGCGAGAATCTGGGGCGCGGGATGGCGTTCGACGCTGTGCCCAACGGCTCGCGCAATCTGCTTGGTCATCAACATCGCGGCGAAAGCTTCGGAGCACAGATTCCATCTCATGTCACGCCCGAATTTGTGCGCCAGGAAGTTGCTCGCGGACGGGCAATCATTCCGGCCAACATCAATCATCCTGAGAGCGAGCCGATGATCATCGGCCGCAATTTCCTGGTCAAGATCAACGCCAATATCGGTAATTCCGCCGTCGCATCTTCGATCGAAGAAGAGGTTGAGAAGATGCGCTGGGCGACCAAATGGGGCGCGGACACGGTCATGGATCTGTCCACGGGCAAGAACATTCATGCCACCCGCGAATGGATCATTCGCAACAGCCCCGTACCGGTCGGCACCGTGCCGATCTATCAAGCCCTGGAAAAGGTCGGCGGCAAGGCCGAAGATTTGACCTGGGAGATTTATCGCGACACCTTGATCGAACAGGCCGAACAGGGTGTCGATTATTTCACCATCCACGCCGGGGTTCGCCTGCCGTTCATTCCATTCACGGCGAGACGCGCGACCGGCATTGTCTCGCGCGGTGGTTCAATCCTGGCAAAATGGTGTCTCGCTCATCATCAAGAGAGTTTCCTTTATACGAATTTCCGCGAGATCTGCGAGATCATGCGCGCCTATGATGTGAGCTTCTCGCTCGGCGACGGGCTTCGGCCCGGTTCCATTGCCGATGCCAATGACGAAGCGCAGTTTGCCGAACTGGAGACGCTGGGCGAATTGACGAAGATCGCATGGGAGATGGATTGCCAGGTCATGATTGAAGGACCGGGCCACGTCCCCATGCACTTGATCAAAGAGAACATGGAGAAACAGCTTGAGCTTTGCGACGAAGCGCCGTTCTACACGCTGGGGCCGCTGACGACTGATATTGCTCCGGGTTACGATCACATCACGTCCGCCATTGGCGCGGCGATGATCGGTTGGTTCGGCACGGCCATGCTGTGTTATGTCACACCGAAAGAACATCTGGGCCTGCCCGACAAGAAAGATGTGAAAGACGGCGTCATCGCTTATAAGATCGCCGCGCACGCGGCGGATATGGCCAAAGGCCATCCGGGCGCCCAATATCGCGACAATGCATTATCGAAAGCGCGTTTTGAATTCCGGTGGGAGGATCAATTCAATTTGTCACTCGATCCGGAGACGGCTCGCGAATTCCATGATGAAACGTTGCCGCAGGAAGGCGCCAAGACCGCGCACTTCTGCTCGATGTGCGGCCCACATTTTTGCTCAATGAAGATCACACAGGATGTCCGCGATTATGCCGCTCAAAAGGCGCTCGATGAGAGCGCAGCGATTGAAGCGGGAATGCGTGAAAAAGCTGAAGAGTTCGCGCAGAAAGGGGCGGAGATCTACGTGAAGGCTTAGGAGCCGCGCGTGCGACTCGCGCCAACGTTTTTCGACGTTTTTCGATCGGATAAATTATCAATCACGACAAAGGAGAATTTGATGGCTTCGATTACGTTCAAAGGAAATCCATTGACACTGCAAGGCGATGAAGTCAGCGCCGGGCAGGCAGCGCCTGATTTCAATGTGCAGAAATCGTCAGATCTGGGTGACTACAATCTCAAAACATCAGCAGGCAAGACGCGGATTCTTCTCTCCGTTCCTTCACTCGATACGCCCGTGTGCGATATGGAGACGCGACGTTTCAACGAAGAAGCGTCGAAGCTTCCGGATGTCGAGGTCGTCTGTATCAGTATGGATTTGCCATTTGCTCAAAAACGTTGGTGCGGCGCGTCAGGAGTGGACAAAGTGGTGACCGTCAGCGATCACCGTGACGCATCATTCGGCAAGAATTATGGCGTCCTCGTGAGCGGAGGGCCGCTCGATCGCCTGCACGCACGCGCTGTTTTCGTCATTAGCCCCGACAATAAAATTACATACGCCGAGTATGTCAAAGAGATCGCCGAACATCCGAATTACGATGCGGCGCTCGCCGCCGCGAAAGGATAAAGCGAAAGGATAGAGAAGGATAACGGCGGAAGAAAGAAAGGACGAGGAAGAGATGGATGAGGGATGAAGGGGGGAAGAGGAAGATATTTTTATCTCAAAGATTAGGTTCCGCCCTTCATCCTGATCTTCCTCCTCCTTTATTCCCTCGCCCTCCTTGCATTCTTCATCCCTTATCCCGCATCCTTTCTCTCTCCTTGATCACTCTCTTATCCTCGTTCAACGGGGACGCAGATGATGGGGGTGCGGGCGGCTCGCAACACTTTATCGGCGGTCGAGCCGAAGAGTAATCCTTCGATTGTTCCTTGTTGCTTTCCGCGAATGCTCAGGATGATCATCTCGAAGTAGAGGTCATTGGCGACACGCAGAATTTCCGCAAAGGGCTTGCCGACAACGACCATCGTGTCCACCTGAATTTTTTCGACCGGATGTTCTTTCGCAATATTATTGAGTTGTTCTTCCGCGCGCTGCCGCAGCTGCTCAATTGCGCGTTCGGCGTCGCCGAAGCCTTCTTCGCTGAGCTTGGCGACGAAATCGGAGTCAATGACATGCAGCAGGCAGATTTCACCTTCGGGATCTACGAGTGAAAAAGCAAATTCAACTGCGCCCAGAGATCCGGGCGAAAAATCTACCGGCACCAGGATATCTTTAATCTGCATATTTATTTCCTTTCCCAAATTGAAATTGACGAAGTTGACAAAATGAGTGAAATTGCCATTCGGCTTAATCTAGCCCTCGCTAACGAACCTTTCTCGAATCTATAATTACTCTTTCGCGGACGGATCTAAAATATACTTTGCACCTGTGGTGGAGCAACTTGATAAATTGTCGGGAGGAGACGCGAAGACTGGAAGTATACATTACGGCGCGTTAACGGATGACTTCAATACGATCTTCAACAAGTTGAGGAAAATAAGAATCATTGACACCGATCCCCGGGTGTGATGTAAGGCAATACGCATGCGCAGTCAACAGCTCAAATTTAACATTTTGCTTTCTGCGCTAGCTCTTGTGTTCTCTGCGGATCGAATTTCGCGAGCGCAAAGCCAGCGACAAGAAGTGCGCCCGGTCAATGCCCACTCTCAAAAGGCAAAGGATCGCGGTTCAGTCCAGAACTATCAACGTGATCCGATTCGCCTGGTTAAAGAGTTCTATCTCAATAAAAGCACCAGCGAGGTGGCATTTGATTTGGCGCTCACGGTGGAAAACGCCCTGGGCAACAGCGCCTGGGATAAACTCGACGAAAAACAGCGAGCCTCAGTGACCAAGGCATTTGACGGCACGATTAAAGAGGTTTTGGAGGAATGGGATCCTGAGACCGTCGAGCAGGTTCGAGTATTAAAGAGTGAGATCAAGGGCAATCGAGCGACGATTACCGTGCTGCGGGAACTCGAATTGATTCGCATTAGCCTGGCTGCGCGTGACGGCGCCTGGTTTATCATCGAACACGAGGTGGTCGATGATGCGCTGCCGGAGTTCGCCGATGCGATTCGCGACGCGCTCGATCCGGGCGCCGGGCGTGGACGGGTTTACGACATGCCTAGCGGAAACGCTCTCAAATATGTCGATGAGATGATTGCAAAACAGGGTGAAAGCCCACAACTTTTGCTGCTCAAGTATCGAGTGCTCGTCTCGCGGCAATTCGAGGAAGAACAGACGCAGGCCGGCGAAACGCTCCGGGTCATGAAGGGCGGCAAAGCTCAGTCGATCGAGGCCCAGCTGAAAGAGCAGCTGCCGGCTCAGAATGATCGCGCGCTGGAACTCTTGCTGCAGATCACCACACGCTGGCCTAAATTCGCCCCCGGATATTTGGCGCTGTCGTTCGATCTTCTCTACTACGGCAATGACGACGCCATGGTGAATTCGATCAGCAAAGATGCGGAACGCGCGATTGCGCCTCTCCGGAATTATATCGAACTGGTTCCTTATGATCCGCGGCCGTGGCGCGACCTGGCCCATGCCTATATGTTGCTCGAGAGGAACAGCGAAGCTGAGAGCGCATTTCGCTCGGCCATCGAGCGTGATCCAACTTACCTCGATCATTACGCCAGTCTGGTCAGCTTTCTTTTATTGTCAGACCAGCCGGAGAAAGCGAAGGTGAGTTTCGGGCAGATGCTGAAGGTTGCGCCCAGTCCTGATGAGGCATTTGAGGGCTTTTATGATGACGAAGGCTTCGACCCGGACTATGCCAAAGCGCTTGAAAATCTGCTGCTCTCCTATGCTAAAGAGTTAGGGGCGAGCAAGTCAGGCCTGGTTTTGCTGGCCAACGCCCAAGAGGCGCAGAACAAGATGGCAGATGCGGCCAAGACTATGCAACGCGCGGTCGCGATCAAGGCGGAGCCCGACGACTACGAATATCTTTCGCAACTTTACCGCCAACAACAGCGGTTTACAGAAGCCTTAAACGCCACCAATCAGGCGCTCAAACTCGACAGTAAATTTGCGATGGCATATTTCGAGCGAGCCTGTTCACTGGCGCAACTCGGACGTAAGCGCGAAGCGATGGCGGCATTAAAACAGGTGATGGCATTGAATCCGGAGGCATTATTTGATCCTGACGAGCCGGATTTACAGCCGCTCGCGAATTTACCCGAATTCAAAGCGTTGAGAGAAAAGATGAGCGCCACCTTTACATCGGCGGAAGAAAAAAAGGCCGAAGAGGAGCGAAAGGAAAAGGCCAAGCGGATCCGAAGCGGCAAACCATAGCTGGAGGTAGAGATCGGCCGGAGAAGGGACCTTCACGCCGGCTTTGCAGCCGGGTGGTTGTCTAAAGCGCAAAATCTGCTAGCATCTTTGAGTGGAGAGGTGAAAGTCGCCTCACTTTGACAATTGTGTTGATGCTATGCCGAATTACGACCCTGAGTTTGACGACGCAGTAGCAACTGAACAGAAGCAGAAGCTAAAAAAGCCTCCGCTCTATAAAGTACTGCTGCATAATGACAACTATACGACAATGGATTTTGTCGTCTATATCCTGATTAGCGTCTTTCACCATTCGGATAGCGATGCATTACGCATCATGCTCCAGGTTCACAACCAAGGTGTCGGGATTGCAGGCGTCTATACTTACGAAATCGCGGAGACAAAAGTGGCACGCGTGACAACGCTCGCGCGGGACCGCGAGTTTCCCTTACTTTGCACGATGGAAGAGGAATGAAAAATAGTTGAGAGCTTGATTGCGAAATCGATGGCTGCTCGTCGGCCGGTCAGCGCGATCAATTGCGATCAATCATCGATGATCAACCAAATATGATTACCAGAGAGTTAAAAGCGGCATTAGACCTTGCTGCTAAGGAAGCGATTAAACGCCGGCACGAATTTCTAACGCTCGAACATCTCTTGTTCGCCTTGTTGCATGATGAAAAGGGCAGCGATGTCATCCGGCATTGCGGCGGTGATCTGGACCTTCTGCGACAGGACCTCGAAGATTTTTTTAAAGAAAGAATGGACCCGCTGCCGCTGGGATTGGATCGTTATCCGGAAGGGACTGCCGCCTTTGAAAGGGTGATCGAGCGTGCAATCTATCAGGCTCAGGCCTCGTCGCAGGATAAAGTGGACGCCGGAAATATCCTCGCCTCGCTTTTTGAAGAGCCGCATTCGCACGCCCGCTACCTGCTTGAAAAACAGAATATTACCAGGCTGGACATCCTCAATTATGTCTCGCACGGAATCTCTAAAATCGACTCCAGTTCATCGCCGACTCCAGCCGGCGATGAGGAAGAAGATGACGAGAAGGAAGTCCAATTAGTTCGCGATCCGTTGAGAGCTTTCACCGTCAATCTGGTCCAACGCGCGGCCGAGGGAAAGATCGACAATTTGATTGGCCGTCAGAACGAACTCGAACGCACGGTTCAGGTCTTGTGCCGACGACGCAAGAATAACCCGCTTTACGTGGGAGATCCGGGCGTGGGAAAGACGGCGATTGCCGAGGGGCTCGCACTCAAGATTCACCGGGAGGAAGTGCCGGATGTTTTGAAGGGCAAAGAGGTCTATGCGCTGGATATGGGCGCTCTGTTGGCGGGCACCAAGTATCGCGGTGAATTCGAGCAAAGATTGAAAGCCGTGATCAGCTCTCTCAAGAAGAAACCCGGAGTGATTCTGTTCATCGACGAGATTCACACAATTGTCGGCGCGGGTGCGGTGAGCGGCGGTTCGATGGATGCTTCGAACATCTTGAAACCCGCCCTCGCTTCGGGCGAGATGCGCTGCATCGGCTCGACGACTTACAACGAATATAAAGCTTCATTTGAACGCGACCGCGCGCTGGCGCGGCGATTCCAGATCATCGAGATCTCGCAACCGAGCGTCAGTGATACCATCCAGATCCTGCAGGGATTGAAGGGGTATTATGAAGAGCATCACGGAGTGAAATACAACGATGAAGCGATTCGCGCGGCGGCTGAGCTTTCGGCCAAACATATCAATGACCGTTTCTTGCCCGACAAAGCGATTGACGTGATCGATGAGGTCGGCGCGGCAGTGAAATTGAGGCCGGCCGAAGAGCGTCCCGAGATCATTACCGAACACGAGGTCGAGCTGGTCGTGGCAAAGATGGCGAAGATTCCGCCAAAGACCGTGTCGGTCTCGGACAAAGAACGGTTGCAAAATCTCGAATCTGATCTGAATGGTGTGATCTATGGGCAAGGCCATGCGATCGCGCAACTGATCAATGCCATCAAACTTTCACGGTCCGGCCTGGGACATCCGGACAAACCGATCGGATCTTTCCTCTTCTCCGGTCCGACCGGAGTCGGCAAGACCGAGTTGGCCAAACAACTCGCGCGAGCCCTGGGTGTCGAGTTCATCCGGTTCGATATGAGCGAGTATATGGAGAAACATACCGTCTCTCGTTTGATCGGAGCGCCTCCCGGCTATGTCGGATTTGACCAGGGAGGGTTGCTGACCGATGCGATCCGCAAGACTCCCTATGCTGTGCTGGTCCTGGATGAGATTGAAAAGGCCCACCCGGACCTCTTCAACATCCTTCTGCAAGTCATGGATCACGCGACGCTCACGGACAATAACGGCAAAAAAGCCGATTTTCGCAACGTAATCTTGATCATGACTACCAATGCGGGGGCGCGTGAATTGAGCGGTTCCCGCGTCGGATTTAAACATATCGAATCCGGAGGAATCGGCGGCACCGGGAGCAAGGGCAAGGGCGCCATCGAACGCGCCTTCAGCCCGGAATTTCGCAACCGCCTGGATGCCTGGATCGCATTCGAATCCTTGAGTTTTGCGACGATCGAGCGCGTCGTGGACAAATTCATCGGCGAATTGCGCGCCCAACTGGTTGAAAAGAAGGTCGAGGTCGAACTGACCGAGCCGGCGCGCGCCTGGCTGGCCAATAAAGGTTTTGACAAACTCTTTGGCGCGAGGCCGATGGCCCGGCTGATTCAATCGAAGATCAAGGAGCCTCTGGCCAATGAAATCCTTTTCGGCAGTCTGCAAAATGGTGGAAAGGTGATTGTGGACGAGAAGGATGGAGAATTGAAACTCGATTATGTGAGCGATTAAGAGTTTGACCGATTAAGATAGAGAATGAAGGTGCTTCGCTCTTGCGGCCGGGGCACCTTCTTCATTTTAAGACGCATTTTTAGCTCGGCCTCGGTTCTGTTTTATTAGCCCTCCTTGATTAATTGGCAGTTAAATCGGTCAAATTCTCGGAACCTTCGATTGATCTGAGCGTTTGATGCTTGTCAGGTTAGTCACAGCTCTCCAAATGCCCATTGAAATCCCTGATTTATATTTCTTCGTTCTTAGTGAATCTTTGAATTCAGAACGAAGTTGAAAAGCTCTTTTGTCGGAAATTTACATTGCTTTGTCGAGAATACGGCCACCATCAATTGTGGTCATTCCCAGGTTTTGACCATCATTGACCGGGGCAGAACGCCGACAGTCCGGGCACAATCGATCGCCTGCCGATCGACCCGCTGGAATCCGTCACGTCAATTTAGCCCTCATTCGACTGAGCTATCGAGATTTTGCCTCTGAGAGGTGAGATCAGTGTACCCGTGTCGCGTGCTTTAATGTAAGCACGTTAGGATGTGCCCACGAGAGCGCACGAGGACTTTCATTAAGAAGAGCCGCTGGTCCTCGTGCGCTTACTCGCGAAATCGATCTATTTTGATCTGCGCGGCTGCACGATTAACCCTATTCTCGCACAGAGTCTCGATCGATTTCTACACCTAAACTTGGATCATCAGGGATTTCGGGCTCGCCGTGATTGGCGAATCCCTCCATTCTTTCAGCCAGGCCTTTCAGTAAGCGTAACTCATCCATCACCGCCGCCGTAATCCGATAGCTTGCATCATCGGCAATGAAAGCTTAATCTGAGGAATACAGCAGTTTCAGCACTTGCCTGTGAATAATCAAAGGGAGAGCACAACCAGCTTCGGAAATAATGAAAAGGATCAAAGTTTGCTATCACGGAAATTGTTTTGATGGGGTTTCGTCGGCCGCCGTCTTTTCGCGGTTTTATCGCGAATCCATTAATTCGGATTGGAGCATTTCATATCAGCCGATGATGCATCGCGCCGGAGCGCTGTTTGATGAAGAGGCGTTCGATGGCGATGAGAATGCAATCGTGGATTTCAAGTATAGCAGTTCGCCGAAACTGACCTGGTGGTTTGATCATCACAAGAGCGCTTTTCTGACGCCGGAAGACGAGGCGCATTTCAATCGGGACACGAGCGGCAAAAAGTTTCTGGATTCGACCTACCGGTCATGTACCAAGTTCATCGCTGATGTCGCACAAGAGAGATTTGAGTTCAATGCCGAGCCGATGAGCGAATTGATCCATTGGGCAAACATCATCGACGGGGCGATGTATACGGGGCCGGCCGAGCCGGTCGAGATGAAAGCCGACGCCTTGAAACTGGCGCTCGTCATTGAATCAGACCGTGATCGCGAAGTGATCGAGCGCATCATCAACGACCTGCAGGCGAAGACTCTGAGCGAGGTGGCCCTCTCTTCTTATGTCGCGGAACGCATTAGTCCATTGTATCAACGTCATCTGCGCGCGATTGAGATCATCAGACAAAACTCGCGGATGATCGGGCCTGTGGTCTTCTTCGATGTTGCGGGCTTCGACATGGAAGGCTACAGCAAGTTCATTCCGTATTATCTCTATCCCGAAGTCACTTATAGCGTGAGCGTCAGCCAGTCGTCATTCCGCTCGAAGATCTCTGTGGGGTCAAATCCCTGGTCCCCGCGGCCGCGGACACATGACCTGGCAAAGATCTGCGAACGATATGGCGGCGGTGGGCATGCGGTCGTCGCCGCGATTTCGCTGGCGCCGGCGGAGTTGGAAAACGCGAAAAAAATTGCCTGGGAGATTGTTGAGGAATTGCAACGCAGCCCTCAAGAACAATCTCGCTAAATTGAAGAGGTGAGAAGGCGAAAGACGCAGGAGGTATTGAATCGGGAGTTTCATCAACCTTGCTCGTTTGCGCCTCCTCTTCGCTCGCTGAGGATCTTTTCTTTGGAGTAATTGAAGTGTCTGCCAAGAGAACAAAATCGAAAGTCATCCGATCAAGACCGGTCACCGCTGATAAAAAGCTTCCGCCCTTGCGCGAGGTAACGCCGGAGACCATGCTTGAGATTCGCTCGACGCCGAGAGCAGAGATGAATCTCTCTCCGCTCGACACCTTTGCCTATGAATATCCGGGGCGCCGGATCGAGATCAACTTCACTTCATCGGAATTCACGGCGATCTGCCCGTTCTCGGATTTTCCTGATTTTGCGACGATCCATATCAGTTATGTGCCGAACCGCCGTTGTATTGAGCTGAAGTCGCTCAAACTCTATATTAATTCGTTTCGCGAAGTGAAAATCTTCCACGAGCACGTGATCAATCAGATTACCGAGGATTTCGTTGACGCGTGCGATCCGCTGGAATTTCAAATCGAGGGCGATTTCAATCTACGAGGCAACATCAAGACGGTTATTCGGGCGAGCTATAAAAAAAGGGAGTCGAAAAAGCTCGTTTCGCGCAAAGCCAGGAACTAAAGCGCCGGATCTAACGTAGTCTGAGGAAATATTGCCGAAAGGAGGCTGAGGATGTTCTGTCCTAAATGCGCTAGTCCAATTGTTGCGGGGCAGCGTTTCTGCCGCAGTTGCGGGCTCAAACTCGACGTTATTGTCGATGCGATTGAAGGAAAAGCGCGCGGGCCACTGGATTTTGAAACGCTCAAACGCGACTTGCGCGACCTCGGGTCGAGTCTGCGCACCGGCTTCGAAGAGGCGGGGATTGCAATCAAAAGGACGCAAAAGTTGGGCCGAGCTCAAGGCGCTCAGAACAATAAAGCGCAGAACTGGCCAGCACCGGGTTGGCATGTGTGGAATCCCCCCCGTGAGTTGAAGAAAATTATCAATAAGGTCAAACTTGCGCATAGCCGCAGATACAGTTTACAGCAAGCGACGATTTCGCTTCTGGGCGGGGGAGCATTTATCGCTGTGTGGCATCATCTGCTCAATGTCGCCGCCGATTCAGGATTGCTGAGAAGCATTGAACTGATCATCCTTCAACATACCGGGACAATGGTGGTTGGATTGGCGCCGCTGATTCAGATGCTTTGGGTGTTGGGCTTGATTCCAGTTGCAAAAGGCGTCGCGCATCTCTTCAACGGCATCTTCCTGGCGCCCAAGAAGCTGGAAGAGGTAGAAGAACAGATCGATCCGATGCCGGGTTATGGAAACTATTCAGCAGCTCCTGCTCCGGCCGTCGGCAACGTTTCGACTAACGATTTGGATCATGAGCCAAACGCGAAACCGCAGCCAAGCGTGACTGAGGACGAGACCTTACGGTTCGAGCCGCGGTGACAATTTCAAAGAGAGCAATTGGAAGTTTTCGGGTTTCAGTCTTCAGATCCAGAGCTGGAGACCGAAACCCGAAATCTATTTTGTGAGCGGGATATGATCGACTATCTCGAGATCGAATCCTTCCAATGCGTGTAGTCTCGGCGGATGATTTGAGAGCAGGCGGAATTTTCGCACACCGAGTTCGTGGAGTATTTGTGCGCCGGTGCCATAATCGCGGACATCGCGCATTTTATCGCGGTCCTCTTTAACTTTTATTCGTGACTCTTCTCGCTCTGTTGTCAGCCCATCCTTTTTTTGATAACTCCGCAATTGATCGGCCAGGCCTACGCCGCGCATCTCCTGTTTAAGATAAAGGACGATTCCACGTCCTTCGGCCTTGATGTGCTGTAAGGCGATCTGAAGTTGTTGCCCGTGATCGTCGCGTAAACTACCAAAGACATCGCTCAAAACGGATTGGGTATGAACGCGCACCAGAATCGGTTCGTGAGGGTCGATCTCACCCATGATCATCGCCAAATGTACTTCGCCATTGAGGATGTTTTCGAAAGCGACAGTCCGGAATTTCCCATGAGGCGTGGGGACCATGGCTTCGGCGACGCGGTGAACGAGGACTTCATTCTGAATCCGGTAGCGGATAAGATCAGCGACCGAGATGATGTTGAGCCCATATTTTTCTGCAAAGACTTCAAGCTCAAGCAGGCGTGCCATCGTCCCGTCCTCATTCATGATCTCGCAGATGACGGCGGCTGGGATCAATCTCGAGATCCGTGCCAGATCGACGCTCGCTTCGGTTTGACCCGGTCGCATCAAGACTCCGCCGTTGCGCGCGCGGAGCGGAAAGATGTGGCCCGGGCGAACCAGATCCGTGGCTTTCGATGTGGGGTTGACGGCCGTCAGAATGGTCGTTGCCCGGTCGGCTGCTGAGATGCCGGTCGTCACTCCGTGCCGCGCTTCAATTGAGATCGTAAAAGCGGTGCCAAAGCCTGAGTTGTTTTCACGTTCAGAGACTTGTAACGGCAGGTTCAGTTCATCGCACCGCTCTTCGGTCATCGGCAGACAGATCAAACCGCGACCTTCGCGCGCCATGAAATTGATGATTTCAGGTGTGATCTTTTCCGCGGCGCAAGCCAGATCCCCTTCGTTCTCGCGGTCTTCGTCGTCAACGATGATGATCAGGCGGCCGGCGCGAAAATCTTCGATAGCTTGTTCAATAGTTGCGAATGGCATAATCAAAGGCGGTTAATAGCCCATCTCCGCCAGCTTTTCCAGCGTCAGATAGTCCTGTGGCTGATTCGATTTCACTTGCATCATGCGCTCGACATATTTAGCGATCAAATCGACCTCGAGGTTGACAATGGCGCCGCGGTCGAGAGTACTCAGATTGGTGACTTGCCAGGTGTGCGGAATGATTGCCACCTCAAACCGGTTCTGACTGAGCGCGGCAATGGTTAGACTGATGCCGTCAACCGTGATCGAGCCCTTCTCGACAAGATAATGAGCGATCTCTGCAGGAAAGCCGATGGAGACCACCCATCCCTCGCCAACCGGACGAGCCTCAATCAATTGACCCGTACCGTCAACGTGCCCTTGAACGATATGACCGCCGAGTCGGGACGAGAGCGTGAGCGGACGTTCGAGATTGACGCGCGTGCCCACACACGCCTGTTTTAAGCTGGTGCGCTGCAGCGTTTCGGCAGAGATGTCAGCCGCAAACCAGTCCGGGCCTTGATTCACAGCGGTCAGGCAAACGCCGTTGACCGCAATGCTATCGCCGGACTTCAGATCTTCAAGCACATTGCGTGCTGAAACTTCAAGTCGCGCGCCATCGCGCACCGTTGTCACTTGACGAATAGAACCGAGTTCTTCAATGATTCCAGTAAACATAACCTTCTTCGCTCCTTCATCTATTTCGTCGCCTGGGCGTTCTTTCTCTCGACCAACCCGATGATTCTTTCAACAACTTCATTAATGGTCATGGCCGACGAATCGATGTAGACAGCATCCGGGGCCTGTACGAGCGGAGAATCGGCGCGCGTCCGATCACGGTGATCCCGCTCTTCGATCTCCTTCTGCATTTGCTCAAGCGAGCTCATCCCATGAGCGTTCTCTTCGGCGAACCGGCGGCTGCTGCGCGCCAACGTGGACGCATCCAGATATATTTTGACTTGAGCGTTTGGAAAAACCTGTGTGCCGATGTCGCGGCCTTCGATTACGACGCCCCCCGCCCGTCCCATCTCTTGTTGGCGCGCCACGAGGGCGCGCCGGACGGCAGAGATGGCGGAAACGCGCGATGCCGCCTGACTCACCTGCGGCGTCGAGATCTCTTCGGTCACATCGCGTCCGTCGATCAATACCCGCATGGAATCGACATCGCCCGTCAATACGATCAAAGATTGAGAGGCCAGTTGTCCGATCCGGTCGAGATCATCGAGGGGGATGTTCTTTTGCAGCGTTTTCCAGGCGACCGCGCGGTACATGGCGCCCGTGTTGATGAAAAGATATCCGAGTTTGCGTGCGACTTGCCGCGCGACCGTACTTTTACCGGCGCCGGCAGGGCCGTCGATCGCAATGATCAAATTTCGATTATCAGGTTGCATTTAATCCAGGGAGTGATTAATCAAGAGATCGCCGATAACTTTCAGCGTTCGCTCAATATCTTCGCGTTTTACCTCATAATGCGTGACCATCCGCATTTCGCGCGTGTTGATCGGGTTCGCCAGTACACCATTATATTTCAAATCGGATGAGAACTGGGCTGTGGTCATACCCGTTGCAGAGATGTCGAAAATTACAATGTTCGTTCGTACCCGCTCCAGATCAATTTTAATTCCGCGCAGCTCGGCCAGGCCTTCGGCCAACCTCTTCGCATTGGCATGATCTTCAGGCAGGATTTTCGGTGATTCTTCAAGCGCGACCAGCCCGGCCGCTGCGATGATGCCGACCTGCCGCATCCCTCCACCAAGCAATTTGCGCCAGTTTCGCGCCTCATTGATAAAATCCCGTTTGCCGACGATCAGCGAGCCGATCGGAGCCCCGAGCCCCTTCGATAAGCAGAACATGACCGAATCGAACGGCCTTGCAATTTCGGCGACGTCCGCATCGAGCGCAATGGCGGCATTGAAGACACGGGCGCCGTCGAGGTGCACCGGCAAGCCAAGCTCATGTGCGCGATCACAGATCTCCTGAGCGACCTTGAGCGGCATGACCGATCCGCCCGCCATATTGTGACTATTTTCAATCGTGATGAGCGAGGTCGGGGTGACGTAATATGGGGCGCCGCGATGGATTGAGCCGCTGATCAAATCCCAATTGAGCAATCCATCCTCGCCACGGACCGAGCGAAACGTGACGCCGGACAGGACGGCCGATGCTCCCATCTCGTAATTGAAAATATGGCTGCGTTCTTCCAGGATGACCTCGGTGCCTGGGCGCGTCTGCAGTTTGACGCAAATCTGATTTCCCATCGTGCCCGACGGCACGAAGAGAGCCGCTTCCTTATTAAACAACTCAGCAACTCGTTCTTCCAGTCGATTGACCGTCGGGTCCTCGAGGTAGACATCATCGCCGACTTCGGCATCAGCCATGGCGCGTCGCATGGCCGGGGTAGGTTTGGTTACTGTATCGCTTCGCAGATCGATCATTTTCTTTTCCGATCATCCTTTCAGACGAAAGCGGCGAATACTTCGTTTGCCAATATTTTGCCCTTGCGAGAGATGACCAGCCGTTCATCTTCGAACTCGATGAGGCCTACTTGCTTCAAACGCTCCAGTTCATTCCGGTAGCGATCGAGCACGTTGACGCTAAACTGTCGCTGGTGTTCGCGCAAATCAACTCCATCTTTCAATCTCAATCGCAGAAATAGATTCTCGCTCTGTCGGTCTTCATCGTCGAGTTCAACTCGTTCGGCCGTCGGCGGTTCTCCGGATTCGATCTTTTTGAGGTATTCATGAATATTGCGTGTATTCGACCAGCGCGAACGGCCGTCGAACCCGGCCGCCGAAACTCCAAAGGCCCAGTATGGCGCACCCGTCCAATATTTCAGATTGTGCCGCGATTCCTTGCCCGGGCGTGCCCAGTTCGAAATCTCATAGTGATCGAAGCCGTATTTTTCCGCCTCGTCCATCAGCTGAAAATACATGGCGACGGTCAACTCTTCGTCGATTGCGCGCAATTCGCCACGCTCAATGCGATGAAGAAGAGGCGCATCCTGGTAGAGTTCCAACAAGTAAACCGACAGATGATTTGGCGCGAGCGAGAAGGCTTCGTCGAGGTTGCGTTGCCAGGTCTCGATCTTTTGTTCGGGCAATCCGGCGATCAGATCAATGCTGACATTGGCGAACCCGGCGGCGCGCGCTGTTTTTACTGCCTGACGAGCGTCTTCTGCCGTGTGCGTGCGCCCGATCATTTGCAACTCATGATCATCAAATGATTGTACCCCGAAGCTCAACCGGTTGAATCCGATGGCCGAAAGAGTTTCAAGATAAGCAGGAGAGACCGAGCCGGGATTGGCTTCCGTCGTGATTTCGACATTAGCCGCGAGATCGAAAGTTTGTCGGCAGAGCTCGATCAGACTTGAGAGCTGTTCGGTTGAGAGCGTGGTCGGCGTGCCTCCACCGAAATAGATGGTATCCACCGGCTTCATCGCGGCGAACGAAGGATCCTGCTCCATCGCTTGGCCGGTGCTTGTGATCTCAGCCGCCAGCGCCGCGACGTAACGCCGCGCCAACTCCGATTCATAGCCCCCGGTCGCAAAATTGCAGTAATGGCAACGCGTGGCGCAGAACGGAATGTGCAGATATATACCTGCTAAATCGCTCATAAACACGACAGTATATCATGCGGCTTCGTCAGGATTTGAACATAACCCGGATGAGATCAGAGAACACGAAGCCCACAAAATGAACAATCTTTGCGACCATCACCCACTGCGCCACTCCTCTTCGCCTATTTTTGAGAATCAAATGACCAGCTCCCATTCAAAGAAAGCCATCAACAGAGTGATGTTGATCAGGAGAAGTAGGGTGAGAAACAAGGGGAAGACCAAACGGTTCTTGAGCAAGAAACCCCAACCGGCAAACGCCGGAAAAACTGCAAGCACATAGCGATTGGTGCTTTGTAAAATAGGATTGGTCTTCTTCACGAAGAAGAGTGCGAGGGTGGCGAATGAAAAGATCAGATACTCGAAGCGGAGTTTCTTGAGGACCGTCGGAATAAAAATTAAAAGAATTATTACCAGGTTGATGATCAACAAGATCCGCCCTTCGCGGCTCACCCCGCGCCCGGTCCAGGATTGCTGCAGACTTGTTCCCAGAGTATTCCATGGAAAGGCGACTTCGGTCCTCCAATAACGAGGGTAAATTTGAGAGAGTGGGGGAAAATCGGCGAGGTTGATGAACGTCATATAGGCGATGGGCGCTACCAAAGATATAAGAGCGGGCCAGGCGCGCCAATTACGTTCGCGCCAGGCAATCAAAATCAATGGGATGATCACAACATTGCCGGCGGCTTTGGACAAACCGGCGAAGAAGCCGAGAATACCTGCCGTCCACCAGCGGTCATGTCTTGCCGCGTAGATCGACCACAGGATTAAGGCGATCATCATCGAGTCCGGATAGCCTGCGAAAAGAGTAAAGCTTGCCGGCCAAACCGCATAGAGCAACATCGCGCGTTGGACCGCCTCCTCCGGCAGATCAAGTGCGAGCAGTTTTTGGAATCCCCAAAACATGAAGAACGATGCGACTGTCGAGATCAGCAGCGCTGCGGCGAGCGGCTGACGAAGCGGAATCGATAAGATCCGAATCAGGAGCGGGTAAAGTGGGTAGAAGACAATCGCCTCGGCCCGGTCATAACCGTGCTCTGCAATGTTGACATACCAGAGAGTATCGAACCGCTCCCAGACACCGAAAAGGCGGTACAACCACCCGGCATCTCGGCTCATGAGGTTGTCAGTAAAATCATTGCTCTTGACGACAACCGGATTGAGTTTCAGATAGGGGGTACAAGCCGCTCCCATCGCTGAATAGAAGACGCGCAGGATCAGAGTATAAGCAAGAGGGGCGGTTAAGGATGATGACTGTTTTTGCGCTTTAATGTTGTTCATCGTTATTTAGATCATCTGTGAAGATATGGCTGCTATGTTAGGGAAAAAAGAGAGACTAAACCAATAAAAAATGAAATTAAAGAGTCCGGGCGAGACCGGATATTTCTTGACGAATGATCCAGGCGATAAAGAGCAGCCAGGCAACAAGAGAGAGCCGGCGGGCGATTCTCTCGCCGAGATTGGTGATCTCGAAGTCGAGGGAGAGCCGATGAGTGCCCGGAGGGAGCTCGAGAGAGATGAGCCCCTGACGAGAAGGATCGTCGTTGAGAGGAGTGATGGGGATGGGGCGATCGTCGAGGCGAGCGATCCAGTGAGGATAGTGATAGGTCGAGATGAGGGCACGAGCAGGTTGCGATATTTCGAGGGTGAAATCGCGGTGGGCGATGGCGAGTTGTTGAGAGATCAGACGGCCTTGGCCTGATAAGAAGGAGAGGCCGCCGGGTTGATCGGTCGGCGGATACAGATTGGCATCAGCTCCTCGCGGTCGAAAATAGGCCTGGTTAGCGGCGTCGAGCACAACTTTTATCCCGGCCCGATTTTGAATCCGCCAGCTCTCGTCGATCGGCGTCTGATTTGAAGCTAGCGGATCGAGCAAGCTTATCACTTGTGCGTGGTTGATATTACTTCGATTCAAGCGCAAAAGCATGAAAGAGAGAGTGGCGTTGGCGATGATGAGCCAGGTCAGTGCGGCGACGATCAGCGTGCGTTCGCCGCGACGGAGTAAACTCCAGGCGCCGGCGGCGGCGGCGGCGAGCAGCGCACAGGCGAGTGAGACGAAGGGCTGAAAGCGCCAGGGGAACTGAATGAACTTCAAGCCTGGCAGATAACGCCAGAGGGGATCGGAGAAAGGAAGCGAGATGAAGAGCCCCGCCGCGGTCAAAGCGAGTGCGAACCAGAGGATGCTGGCGAGCGAGTCGGGAGCCGTGTGGGATTTGAGCAAGCGGCGGCAAAGCAGGCCCAGGAGCCCTGCCATCAGCGTCTGCGCAATCGTGATCAGGCTAAACAGGTAATTGAGGTCGGCCCAGACTTGATGAATCGAACTCTCGTCCGCCGCTTTGGCAAAAAGGAAGTAATGGTGATAGTCGTGTTGAGCGGCGATTCGCTCGACCTGGACCCAATCGATTTCGGCTCGTTGAGGCCAGAGGAAGAAAGCGGTCAAAGCCAGGACGATGATTCCGGAGGCGAGCAGGCGCCAGATGCCGCGCCGCGCGACCTCTGCCCGGTCCGCGCGCCAGAGATAGACGATGGTCATGATGGCGATGGCGAGACCGGAGAGGTAAGTCGTGATGGCGTGTGTCAGGATGACGGCGCTGAAGCTGAAGGCGAAGATCGCCAGACCGCGTGCCTGGCGCTTGCCGGTCAGCAGCAGATGTGCGCCGAGCAGGCACATCGGCATCAGCGCCAGCGCCAGCGCGTTGGCGAAGAAAGCGCGCTGGAAGGCGATCAAGGGATAGGCGGGCAGCAAGACATAGACCAGTGAGACGATGAGGCTGCGGCGGAAAGAGAAGAACTCTCTCGCCAGGAGATAGGCGCAGGCCTGGGCGATCAACAGCGAGAGCAGACAGACCAGCTTGAGCGAGGTCAGAATCTCGACCTTGAAGAGTTTGATGAACAACGTGCTGAGCAGATAAGGAGCCGGAGGATAGAAGGTGAAAAGGGCATCGCCCCGTCCACCGTCGAGCAGCCCCGCCCAGCGCGGCCACCAATCCCCTTCGTCGAAACTCTGCAGATATGAGCGCGCGAAATGGTAATGGAGAGGGAGGTCGCCCTGGATGCCGAAGGCCGGATGAGTGAGCCGGCTGAAACCGGCCACTGAACTTGTCAGTAACCAGAGCCCGCACAGCACAGCCGACCGCTTGAGTGAAAATCTATTAAATGACTTTTCAGAAGCTGCCACTTGTCGATTGAGATCGGAATGAGCCATTCGTTTGTGAGTAGATGTTTCTCTGCCATTTGATTGAGTGTTCGGCTCGGCGATCATGATGACAGATCTCATATTTGAAGACCATCAACAATTTCCCGAGAGTGTCGGATGTCGTAAAAATACAGTATGGGCAAGCTCCGGGGAACATCGAGAAGGTGACAACTCATTCAATCATGGCAGGATATCGCTCAATCCGAGCTGCCGTGAGCGACCAATTTGCGGCTCGTTATCGCAGGTGAAATTGATCCTGAGCCATTTTTCTAAGGAACGAATTTTTGCTTGATCAATACCCGGATTGCGGTTAGAATGCGCTCCGCTTTCTGCTCATAGACGTAGATCGCGCTGATAAATCAACAATAAAATCAGCACCGGATCGGTCTTTACAGCATCAACAAATAAGTCCCCCAAAACCCACTATGTCCACCTGCTGAATCGCTTGTCAGGGGACAGGCATTTTCAGGGCGAGGTGATCACACTCACTCTACGCCTTGACGCTGCCGCTTTTGTTGAGAGTCGAGACTTATCAGGGATCTCTGTCAAATGAACAGAAAACATTGCAACCATCTTCACCGTAGTCACTGGTTGTTTCATCGGATTCAACTAAATTCCCCCGGTTACATCCGCGCAACCAAACAATCTGTATCTTCGAACAACAAACAGTCAATTAGGAGGAATCTATGATCAAAGAGTTTTTGAAGGATGAGCAAGGGCAGGATATCGTTGAATATTCGCTGTTGTTGGTGCTAATCGGCGCTGCGGCGGTCTTTGTCCTCACGGCGATGGGAAAAAGCATCGGCGAAATTTTCAGCAGGATCAATACCAAGCTGTCAACTGCTAACAGCAGCCTTGGTGGCGTATCCTAATGACGGTTATGAAACATTTAGTCTGACATACGCTCAATTTGACTTGGTTGCCACCTCGCTCTCCAAAAGTAAAGATAGGAGAGTAATGCGACGAAGATCGCAAGTTTAAAATAAACTCTCTTTCACTCAGTTGCCCGCGTCGTTGCCCTTTAGTCCCAATGGAGCGACTGAGGAAATAAAATAAAGAGGTTCAATCCCGTAACATATACCTCAACGAGTGGCTTTCCAGCGTCTTATAGCGGGCCGTGTTCGCTCTCTCGACTGGCTCGGCTTTATTTGTTCAGCTATTTTACTTAGGCTGTTTATTTGCTGCGTGAAACATCCTTTTGACACGCAGTGCCAATCCCCGCGAAAACAAGCATAGACACTCAATTTATAGATGCTGGAAGTGTATCTTCCGGCATGAGGGGATTGGATTGAATGAAACAAAGTCAGGGGATCATCGTTAAGGGGTGCCCGATGATCCTTTTGACTTTTTTTACCTGATCATCCGGCTCAGGGCTGTTGGTTCAGCTTTGCAGTTGGTTAACCAGAACGCTTTTCAGATCCATAATGGATTGGCAATTTTACGCGTATGCTGCTGTGTTGACATCTTTTGTCGTGGCGGTCTCGATTTTTGATATTCACCAACGGCGCATACCAAATTTTTTAGTCTTCCCGGCGGCTTTGATTGGGCTGATCCTCAATTTTCTCGTTCGCGGCTGGGATGGGCTTTTTTTCGGCTTGAAGGGGTTGGGATTCGGGTTTCTGCTGCTCTTTATCCCGTATCTGGTAGGCGGTATGAAGGCAGGAGATGTGAAATTCCTGATGGCGATTGGGGCGTTCATGGGGACGGCTGACGTCCTTCGTGCTTCGCTGGCGACGGTCTTGTGTTATCCAATATTTGCGGCATTCGCCGTCATCAAAGAGAGAAAGATGGGGATCACTTGGCTGCGGTTTCGCCGTGTGTTGTGGAACTTTCTCGGGTTTTTTGCGCCGGGCTTGAAATTATATGCCATTTGTCTTGACGGCCAGGATGACAAGAGTATAAGTTCCGTCAAAACACCCTTTGGTGTCGCAATTGCTCTTGGGACTTTGATCGCAATCTATACCAATTTCTTGACCAATTTTTCGCGTTGAAGAGCGCCGTGGTTTATCAGGGTCATGACATTTGGCAGTTTGCCGGCAAGCGAGCAAGTTTAAATACCAACAACTTCAGCCCAGTGATGATGACTTTTGCTTCGCTTCCATTCCCCCCCATCGTCCGGGTTTGGATAGGGAGATTAAGGTAGAGGGAGAAGATAGCCTGACGCAGTTGACACTGCTTCTCAAGCGAGGTACGCAATGAAAGAGCTTTCACGTCATCCTGATTGTCGAGGGGGGCGTCATCGCCGGATTGGACAGAGCGGTGAGCAGGGGCAAGCACTGGTCGAGTTCGCTTTGATTGTGCCGATGCTTTTTCTTATCTTGGTCGGGGTTGCCTTTATCTCTCAAGGCATCAACCTGCAAATGGTGCTTTATGGTGCGGCATACGAAGGCGCCAGGGTCTGGGCGAAAAATCCCGTGATCGGCGACGACAATCACTGTAATCTGCCGGCTTGTGATCCGACTCGAGACAATGCCATAAATTTTGAGAAATACATTATCCCGGCCGTGAAAAATTACCTGACCAAAAATGGGTTTGATGGCAATACCGTCCGTTTCTTCAGTATTGATGAGACCAAGTTTAGGGACAATTTGCAGTTTGTGAATAATCAGAGGCAGTTGGTCAGAGTTGATCTATTCTATCCGGTCACTTTGCCGGTTGGCACCTTTGCCCAGAACTTCCAGCTGGTCTGGGTCTATGCTTCTTGCACGATGAAACGCGGCAGTTAGCCATTGTTATTTGGTTATTTGTCGGCTCGAGCAGGTTTCGGCAAAGGAGAGACACTGCAATGAAAGAAAGTTGTGATCGAAATAGTCGCCGCCAACCCAAAGCGCAGAGGTTGGCAGAAGCAGGCCAGTCGATGGTCGAAGTGGCTCTGCTCCTTCCGATCTTCCTCGGATTGGTCTTTGCCATCATCGAAATCGGCCGCGCCTGGGGAGTCAGACACTCCCTCTCCAATGCCGCGCGTGAAGGCGCCCGCATCCTGGTGCTGCCGTATGGAGCGGGGCTGACCTATAGTTCGAAAGATGCTGTCCAACAGGCTGCCAAAGAGGCGGTCACTTCATATTTGACCAGTTCCGGAGTCCCGGTCGGAACCAACACCGAGATTGTGCTGGTTCGAGTTAAACCGGGCAATGATGAGATTTACGACACCGCTGATGATCAGTACGAACCGTTAAACACCGCTGAGGAGATGGTCCGCGGTCAAAGATTCGGTATTCAGGTCAACCATAATTTCGAGACGCCGCTGCCGCTGATTCTGGCTATGTTCAATAATGCCAATTCGCCGACCGGAATCAAGATGGGCATCTCGTGTTATATGGAACATGAGTGATGAGCTCAGATTGAGCTGGGCTCAATCCAGACATTGATCAGAGAGCTCTTATAATTAAGTACGTTCGAGTTTGAAAATTTGAAGAGGGTATAGAAGAGAGAACGGAAGAGACGGAGCGCACTTGAGGTGAGTTTCCGTCATTCCGTTATTTCTATCTGGTTTGAGTGGTCTGCTCTTCTCATTCCTCAACCGCTGAAAGTTTGCCGAAAGTTTGTAAAGATAAGGAGTCACCAAGATGAACAGACGCTTCCTGCTCGCCCTTGCCGGCGCAGTCTTTTTCGGGTTGCTCTCGATTTATGCCGCCAAGGTCTATTTGCAAAATCGAGTAACTCAGGAGATCTCCCAGCAAGAGACCAACGTCATAATCGCAACCACCGACATTCCGATCGGCACACAGATCGGTGAGCAGCAAATCGCCGTCGTCAAGTACCCGAAGAAGCTTTTGCCGGAGAAAGCGATGGTCAAGATTGAAGAGGTTCGGGGTCGTGTGACGGTCAGCAGTATAGCGGCAAAGACTCCGGTGCTGGACACCCAGTTGGCCGGAATCGGTTCGCAGCCGGGGTTGCCGGGCGTGACGCCCGCCGGAATGCGCGCGGTCTCGGTGCGGGTGGATGAAGCGAGCAGCGTCGGCGGATTCGTGGCTCCGGGGAGTTATGTCGATGTGATTGCGATCATGCAGCCGCAACAGGATGGCGCGAAGCAGGTGTCGAAAGTGATCCTGCAAAAGGTGCGCGTGCTGGCCGGCGGACAACAGATGCAGACCAAAGCAGATGGCAAACCGGCGCTGGTCAACACCGTGACGATGGAAGTGACACCCAATCAAGCCGAGAAATTGAAACTTGCCGAAACAGAAGGCCGACTACAGCTTTCGATCCGGAACGCGACGGACCAAATTATCGAAACTACCCGAGGCGCAACCAGACGTGATGTGATCAATGATCTGGCGCTCGAGCGGCGCGCGATGGAGGGCACGAATTATAGCAATAACGGCGGTGGCGCCAAGCCGGGACCGACCCCGCCCACCTGGAACATCAACTTAAATGGGGTCAATCAACCTGCTCAGACAACGCCTAAAGTGAGGGTCGGTCCAATTGGCCCGTCCATCGAGTTGATTGAAGGCGCGAAACGAACTCGGGTCGAAATGGTTCCATAGAGATTTGTCCATGCTCGGTTGTCGGTTGTGCCTCCTCGTGCTGTGACCACTGCTACTCTAGAGACTACTCGACAGTCGCTGACAACCGGTAAGATTTTCCGCCGTCCCCCAGGCTGATCAGGCATAAGTGCTGAAATATTTGCAGCCGAATTATCAGGAGACGTTATGAATCACCAAACTCGCCGATGCTCCTCTTGTGTTCACCCAGCTCAGCGGATAGTTTCCGGGTCAGCCGTCGTGCTGGCTCTGCTATTTGCCTTGAGCCTATGCGCGAGCGCACAAGAGAAAGCCACCATTCAAGCATCATTTTCCAATAACGGACAACCGATTAAGATCGACGTGCTGGTCGGCCAGTCCCGATTGATCGAACTCGATGAAGACTACAAGCGCGTCTCGATCTCTGATCCGAAGATTGCCGAAGTCGTTCCGATTTCGCGCCGTCAGGTGATCATCAATGGGTTGACCTTCGGTCAAGTCAACCTGGTCGCCTGGGATGACCGTAAAAACATGTCTGAGCGGACTCTGGTCTTCGACATCTTCGTGCAGGTCAACCTGTCGTTGATCGATAACCAGATGAAGCTTCTTTTCCCGAAAGAGAATATCCAGCTCAGTCAGGCCAACAACTCGGTCGTCATCTCGGGCACTGTGACCAGGCCCGAACTGGCCGATCAGGCCCAGAAGATTATCGAGGCAGCCGGATTGAAGGTCACCAACCTGCTCAAGGTTCCGGTCATGGACGCCGCGCAGGTGCAGCTTCAGATCCGCGTGGCCGAGGTCAATCGGCAAGTGCTGCGTGAATTGAGTTCGGCTTATGGAGTTTTGAACTCGGCCCTGCCGACTTTCATCAGCGCCGCGGGACCCGCGCAATTCGGAGGCTATAGCGTCGCGGATGAGTTTATTGATAACTTTGGCCGGGTCAGACGGCAGAACTTGAACGTTTCGCCGAGTTCAGCCGTCAATCTCTTCTTCGGCAACAGCAATAATAGCGCCGTCACTCAAACCTTCATTCGGGCGCTCAATTCGCGAGGCGCCCTGCGCGATCTGGCCGAGCCGAATCTGATTGCGATGCACGGTCAAAAGGCGAACTTCCTGGCCGGCGGCGAATTCCCAATCCCCATCATCCAGTCGGGGTCTCAGAACGGCCAGGCGGCAATTACTATTACTTATAAAGAGTTTGGTGTGAAGCTGGAGTTCATTCCGACGATTATCGATGAAAACCACATTCGCCTCGAACTCGCTCCAGAGGTCTCGAGTCTGGACTTTTCATCGGGCGTGACGATTCAGGGATTGGTCGTTCCGGGCTTGAGAGTGCGCCGCGCCAAGACAACCTTGGAACTGCGCGATGGCCAGAGCTTTGCGCTCGCCGGGCTGATCGATAATACCGAGAGGGTCAATCTCTCGAAAATTCCGTTGCTTGGCGATATTCCGGTTCTAGGTGAACTATTCAAGAGCCGCAGCTTCCAACGCAATGAGGCCGAATTGCTCTTCCTGGCGACGGTCAAGATCGTTGAGCCCCTCAATCCGGATCAGTTGCCGCGATTGCCCGGTGTCAGCGAGTTGAAACCGGTCGGTTCAACAAGCGCTGCCGGCAGCGCTTCGCCTTCAAGCTCGATCGAAGGACAATCAGGCCACTCCGTCGCACCGGCCGGTGCGCCTGTTCCGCAAAAGAGCGGAGAGAAAGCTCCTGAAGGGGATAATAAAAATCCCGCTGAACAGTCCAACAAGATAGATCGTGGTGCTACATCGAACATCACTTCAGCGGTGGTTGGTCCGATCGGTTCAGAGATCGTCGGACCGAAAATCATTGTTCCGCCTTCGCCCAGACCGGAGACCAAACCGGAAGTGAAAGAACAAAAATCGCCTCCGCAGGGCGGCGACAAACAGGAAAAACCGTAGAAATCGGTCGGTAGAAAACGCCAAACACGCGAAATCAGCGAAGATCACGAAAGTCTCAAGAGACATCTTTGATCGCAGGATTCGCTGATTTAGCGTGTTTCGCATTCTCCGGTTTTACATCTTCGAGTGGCGATTCGAGACGCGCGCCCGGCTGATCATTCGAAAGCTGATATTTATCTAATTGATGAGAACTTAAAGCCATGAAACGCATCTTCAAGTTTGGGGTTCAAAGTGCCACGCCGGAAAGATCTGCCGCGAGGTCGATGAAGGAAGCAGTAAGGAAATTGGGGGAGCACCGCCGGCAGCGTGGGACGATCATGTTGCTGACGACCGTGATGTTGACGGTCCTAATTGGAATGCTTGCATTGGCCATCGACATCGGCGTTCTGTTCAGTTCGCGCGGCCAGTTTCAGAACGGAATAGACTCGGCAACGCTCGCTGCCGCGACCGGCTTGCGCGTTACTATTGAAGATGAATCGATGGCACAGCAAGAGGCAATCGTGAAGCAGTTTGCCGTCGATTTTGCGAAGCAGAATCAGGTCCGACGCTTTGCCGATCCTCCTAAGGATAGCGAAGAGGAGAATAAGAATAATATCGTAATCAAGTCGGAGGATGTGGCGATCACTACGGAGATCAATGGCATTCCACAAGTAAATGTCAACTCCACCATGGATATCCCTCTCTATTTCGCCAGTGTTTTGAGCCTGCCCGGATTGGATCTGAGTAAGATGAACATCAAAGCGGGCTCAAAGGCATCACTCTTCCCGGTGGACGGCGGAATGGGAGCGGTCAGTGGATGCTGGCGGCCGTTATTTCTGCCGGACTCGTTCGCCAATGCGAACGATGTGACGAACACTGTGTTCTACATTGGGGATCCAATTCGTGGTGAGAAGGGGAAGCCCATGGATGTGCCGGGAGATTACTATCGCTCGCGATTCGCCGTCTCAAGCGGACCGCGCGCCACTTTACCCTTCGTGGACGGAGCAGGTCTCTCCGTCACTGGATTGCGCGACACTCGTCTGGTGACAGAGAGCGGTGTGCAAACCATGATGGGAAGAGTCATCACTATCAAGAAGGATTTTTACCATATTCCCAAGTTTTCTACTCTGCCCCAGGCCACCGCCATCAGTTATGATCCTAAAGACTATGCGCAGTTTGGGCATTGCGGCCAGATCAGAGTCGGAACTGAGATCGAAACCTATCCGTTGGGTGATACCACCACCTACAACAATGTGCGAGATGGATTGAGGGCGTTGAAGAATGCCGCTGATATGGCGGTCCCCCAATACGGTTACGTCAAGAGCAACAACTTTCCAACTCCGAACACGAGCCCGGCAATTATCCCGGTGCTCTTATACGACCCGTTTCAATTCAACAATTCCGGTAAGTTCACTGTAACTAATATCGGGCTCTTTTATTTGATCTCGATCGCGGATGATGCCGCAATTACGGGAGTGTTTGTCCGTGAAATTATTGTTGGCGGTACTCCGATCGCCCAGGAGAACTTCCAGGTGGACAGTAATGATCCCCTAGGCTTTCAGCAGAGGCATCTGCCGATGTCAGTCCGGCTGCTGAGATGATGGCGGCAATAATTGGCTTATTATCGGTTTAATTAGCAGAAATTGATAGAAATTTGATGAAAAATTGATAAGATAGCAAGAACAGAGCGGTCTTCAAATATTATCAATGATCAAAGGCATCAGAATCCGAAGAGCGGCGCGGGGAATCGCGACAAAACCGGACACCGGGTCGGTTTCAAAAAATTAATTGAGTAAAATGTCCGCGTCGTTGCTATATGTAGGCTGATCAGAGTAAGTTACGGGGAATTTTAAACTGGGAATTTTCGATGGAGTTTCGCCATTACCAAGCATATAATCGAGTCTTCAACAGCCTTGCGGGGCTGACACATTCAAGTCCGATTCGCGACGAGCTCAGGTCGAATTCATTCGGACGAATCAGAATTTAAGGGACTATAAGTTAAGGAAACGAAGTCAGTGTCTAAAGCGATCTCTGTCGTTGTCATAGGAAGAAGTCTGAACCAGCAGGAGCGTGCCCGTCTCCGTAGTTCGAGTCATACTCCACTTGCGATCGTCGCGGAGTTGCCGAATGCGCCGCAGGTGCTCGATGAGCTCAACCGTTTGCGCCCACAGGCGGCGCTGGTTTTGTTAAACGGAGAGCTCAATCATTCGTTTCAGTTGGTTGAACGAATTCATCAAGAGCTGCCTGAGACGGCCGTCATCTGTTCGAGTGAGGACAATTCGCCGGATGTGATTTTGCAGTCATTTCGGTCCGGCGCGATGGAGTTTTTGCGCCAACCGTTGGTCGAATCTGAGATTACCTCGGTCTTTGCCAAGATCGAACAGACGACGACCCGGCCTGAAGAATCTCATCATGGTCGCGTGATTGCCGTCTATGCGAGCAAAGGAGGGTGTGGCACGACCTTTGTGACCGCGAATTTGGCGGCGAGTCTCACCAGGCTGACGCGCAAACGGGCCTCGATTATCGACCTCAATCTGCAGGCGGGCGATCAACCGCTTTATCTGGGGTTGGAGCCACATTATTCGATCCATGATGTGGTGAAAAATTTCGACCGGCTTGATGATCAGTTGCTGGCGAGTTATTTGACGCAGCGTTCGAAGTACCTGACGCTGCTTGCGGCGCCGACGGAGATCGGCAAGGACGAAGATGTGAGGGTTGAACACGTGACTCGAGCGATCGCTCTCATGAGGTCGCAATGCGAATATGTGGTGATCGATCCCCCGCGGATGCTCAACGAGCTGACGATTGCGGCGCTCGACGCAGCGGATGATTTGATTCTCCTGTTGACGCTCGATATCCCGGCGATCCGCAGCGCCAAACGAGCATTGGATATCTTTACCCGGCTCGGTTATGACCGCAATCGAATCAAGGTCGTCATCAACCGTTATACGAAGACGCCGGAATTTGATCTCAAACAGGTTGAAAAGGTCCTGGAGACTCAGGTCTTCGCGACGATCAATAATGACTATCAGGCGGCAATCTCTTCAATTAATGTCGGCGAACCGCTGGTGCTATCCAAGAACCAATCGCGAGTTGTTCAAGATTTTGGCCACCTGGCCAGCAAACTGACCGGGGTTCGTCAGCAGAGCGAACCGCCGTCGTCATCGCGGCCGCAGCGCAGCGGTTGGTCTCTCTTCGGCGGTAAACGCTAGCGATTATTCGACAGTTTGGTTAGCGAGGCATTGCGTTAACAAGAAATATCGCTCTATTATCTTTGTCAACGAGTCTTTGCAGAAGTCTGTGTGCGGGAGTTGTTAGTTCTCAATTATCTCTTATATCTAATCTTTGCCGGGATGAATAATTCCCCTGACCCGGCGTGCTACCGCCCCGCTGGAAATGGCTATGTCACTTAAAACCCGACTACAAGAACAGCAGAATGGGACTGCAGCGCGCTCAGGGATGTCGAATGAACTCCAGGGCATTAAAGCGCGGGTCCATCGTAAACTGATCAGCAAACTAGACCTCACCAAACTTGAAAATGCTGAACGGGCAGACGTTCAGAACGATGTCAAGAAGGTCATCGGCGTCATTTTGGATGAGGAGAATGTCCCGCTCAGCGGAATTGAGCGGGAGAATGTCCAGACGGACGTGCTCAACGAATTGTTCGGGCTGGGGCCGCTTGAGCCGCTGCTCGCGGACAAGTTGATCTCGGATATCCTGGTCAACGGTTGGAACAATGTTTACGTCGAGCGACACGGCAAGCTCGAACGGGCAGATGTCACCTTCCGCGATGATGCGCATCTCATGCAGATCATCGATCGAATCGTGTCCAGAATCGGGCGCCGGGTCGATGAGTCGTCGCCGATGGTCGATGCGCGTCTCGCAGACGGATCGCGTGTCAACGCGATCATTCCGCCTCTGGCGCTCGATGGTCCAGTCCTCTCGATTCGCCGATTTGGAGCCGAGCCGCTGACGGTCAAGAATCTGATCGAGTTCAAGGCTCTCACACCACAGCTGGTGCAAGTGCTCGAAGCATGCGTCAAAGCGCGGCTCAACGTCCTGATTTCGGGAGGAACCGGCGCGGGTAAGACCACTCTGCTCAATTGTCTCTCCTGCTTTATTCCGCATGACGAGCGGTTGGTCACGATCGAGGACTCGGCGGAACTACTGCTACAACAGCCGCACGTCGTACGGCTCGAGACTCGTCCGCCAAATATCGAGAGCAGAGGCGAAGTGACCCAGCGCAACCTGCTCCGCAATGCGCTTCGTATGCGTCCCGACCGAATCATTGTCGGTGAGGTTCGCGGCGAGGAAGCGATCGATATGTTGCAGGCCATGAATACCGGCCACGACGGTGGGATGACAACGATCCACGCCAATGCGCCGCGTGACGCGTTGTCACGTCTCGAAACGATGATCGCCATGGCGAATCTGCGAATTTCAGATAAGGCGATGCGCCAACAGGTGAGTTCTGCCATCAACCTGATCATCCAGGTCTCGCGTCTGAGCGACGGCTCACGCAAGGTCGTCAGCGTCACTGAGATCATCGGGATGGAAGGCGAGATCATCACCATGCAGGAGATATACCGGTTTGTCAGGTCGGGAGTCGGTCCACGCGGTGAAGTCCTGGGTCAATTCCGTCCGACCGGAATTCGCCCTCGTTTCTCCGAACGACTCGAGCAGTACGGATTTAAACTTCCACCTAATATCTTCGAACCAGGGTTTTAATGATCGCGGATCGATAGCTGACAGACCGTCCGCCGTCAGAGGTTGTTATGGGTTATCTGATCATCCCAATCCTTTTTGCCTTTATCTTCCTGACAGTCGCTATCTATTTCTTCGTCAGCCGTGATACGGATCAATATCGGCGTCGCATTGACGAGCGAATGAAGCAGCTGGTGCAGGAACGCGGGGGCGCCAGCCAACGCGAAATGCAGCTGATCAAGGACGAACTGCTCAGCACCGTTCCGGTCTTTCATCGAACCCTCATCCGGTTCGAGATCTTCAATCGACTGCAATATCTGCTGCAGCAGGCTGATCTCAAAATCACAGTCTACCGGTTTGTCATCTACAGTTTGATCGGGGGCTTTGTCGTTGGCTTGCTGACGTTCTTCTTCTCCGGAGCGCTCATGGCGATGTTTATCAGCACGATCGTCGCGATGCTGGCGCCCTTGTTTTATGTCCTCAACCGGCGCCAGCGACGTTTTAACTCTTTTTTAGAGCAATTGCCCGACGCGCTTGAATTGATCGTTCGTTCATTACAGGCCGGACACAGTTTCAGCTCGGCTTTGCAGATGGTCGCGACTGAGATGCCGGAACCGATCGCGCGCGAGTTCGGCAAAACGTACGAAGAGCAGAACCTCGGATTGAATATCAAGGCGGCGCTGGAGAATCTGGTGGAGCGAGTGCCGATCCTGGATCTGAAACTTTGTGTGACGGCAGTCCTCATTCAACGCGAGATCGGCGGAAATCTTTCGGAGGTCCTGAAGAACATCAGTCATACTGTGCGCGAGCGGTTCCGGATCCAGGGTGAGATCCGCGTCAAATCGGCTCAGGCGCGGTTGTCGGGCTATATTGTCAGTGCGCTGCCTTTCCTTCTCTTCTTCTGGATCAATCTGGTCAATCCGGACTATATGAAGACCCTCTATGACCATCCGAACGGAGTCTACATTCTTTCGGCGGGAGTGCTTATGCAAATTATCGGGTGGTTGATCATCAGAAAGATCGTCAATATCAAAATATAGATCTGGCGATGGCGATTGATGGTGCGAGAATTGAAAATCGATTAAGGAATAATTATGGAATCTTCCGGCCTTCTACTTTATATAGGCGTGGCATTCACCGTCGGGAGCTTAGTGATGGCGGCCTATTGGCTCCTGGCCCATCCGGCTGATCCGGTCCAGACGCGCCTGAAAGAGATCAATCCGCGATTTGTCGATGAATCGACGCCGCAACCCGTCTCAACCGTGATTGTCGAGCGTGTTGCCAAGCCGATTGTCGGGTTGATTCCGCCGTCACCGCGCAATGTGCGCCGGCTGCGGCGGCGTCTGATGCAGGCCGGCTACGTCGGTGAAAATGCATCGACGATCTATCGCGCGATCAGGTTGATTTTAGCTCTCTTTTTTCCGGCCATCACTTTCTTCACGCTGACGATTGTTCTGCGTAAACCGGCCGATATTTCGACGCTCGGGCTGACGATGGTCGCCTTTTGTTACGGACTGTTCCTGCCTTCGTTTTTGCTTTCGCGCCGAATCTCGAACCGCCAAAATCGGATCACACGCGCGCTGCCCGATGCGTTGGATTTGATGGTCGTCTGCGTCGAGGCAGGGTTGGGATTGAATGCGGCGCTCCATCGGGTCGGACGCGAGATGGAGATGGTAGAGCCGGCATTGGCGGAGGAATTAGCCATTACGAATCGTGAGATTCGGGCGGGCAAGCCTCGCGACGAGGCGCTTCGCAATCTCGGTGACCGAACCGGTGTGGACGATGTCAAGTCCCTGGTGGCGATGCTGGTTCAAACCGACCGCTTCGGTACTTCGATCGCCGACAGTTTGCGCGTCTTCGCCGACTCGATGCGGACCAAGCGTCGTCAACGCGTGGAAGAGTTGGTGGCCAAAGCGGCCATCAAGTTGATTTTTCCCCTACTGTTATTTATCTTCCCCGCACTGTTGATCGTCCTGATGGGGCCCGCTCTGATCAGAATTTATGAACTCTTTGGCTTTATGAGCCAGCCATAGGCGCTTGAGATCGATTTTTTTTCGTTGTTTTACATTCTAGTAAGGAGACCCCCGAAAATGCAGATCTTGGCTGCTTTGCTTTGGCAAGCAGAGGAGAGACCGGACCTGACGCTCAATTACATCATCATCGTTGTTCTTCTAATCCTGGCGGCAATCCTCAGTGTGATTGTGGTGCGTCGTCGCATGCGAGAGCGCGATGACGATTGGGAGAATTGAAAAAGTAAGAGGATGTGTTAGTCCGAGGCGAGGAGGATTTTAACTTAAAGTTCGAGCGGTGAAGTTGGTAAGGACGGCAATTGCCCCGCTGATTAAATGAAGATCTATCATCGAGCGACAGGCGAGTGTCTCGCAGAACAGGTTGAACTCGCCAATACTTTTTTCAAGCGCTTGCGCGGATTGATGTTCCGCCGCCGTCTCGCCCCCATTGAAGCGCTCTGGTTGCGCCCCTGCAACGGTGTCCATACTTTCTGGATGCTCTTTGCGATCGATGTGATCTTTTTAGATCGGGAACTGCGGATCGTTAAACTTGTGGAGAACATGCGCCCTTTTCGTGTTACTAAACCTCACCTGGCGGCGAGGAGTGTTTTGGAAATGCCCGCGCATACGATTTCGAGGATTGACCTCAAGGTCGGCGATCATCTTGAAATCGTGCGCACTACGCTCACGGCTCAGTAGGATGCAGCAGTTGCGACTGGAACGGTGAATAATGACGGAGATGAGAGGGAAGAAACGCCGGTCGCAGAATAAACAGGTTGGCGCTGTCGCGCAGTGGCTCATGCCTTCGATCGGCAGCTTCTGTCTGTTGCTGATCCTTCAACTGCTGGTCACTAACGCCGAGCGGTTCTTGCATGACAGCGACACCGGGTGGCACATTCGCACCGGCGAGTTGATTCTGCGGACGCGAGCGGTGCCGCGCAGTGATTCTTTCTCTTCCACGATGAGTGGATCCGAATGGTTCGCCTGGGAATGGCTGACGGATCTGTTGATGGCACTGGCCCATCATTGGAGAGGCCTCGCGGGAATAGTAGGCGGAGCGATCCTGGTTCTTTTGGCGGCTTATGCCGTTCTCTATCGAGTCATGATTCGGCGGAGTTCGGACCCGATCATCGCCCTCACTTTCACGGTCTTTGCATCGATCTGCTGTGTTGTCCATTGGTTGGCGCGTCCGCATCTGATCTCGATCATCATGATGATCATTTGGTGCGAGATGCTTGAAGGGTTTCGACGGCACCGTTGGCGATGGATTTTCCTAGCGCCATTGCTCATTGTATTGTGGGCGAATTTGCACGGCGCGTTCGTCGCAGCATTTGTCGTCCTTGGGATTTACGGGGCCGCTGAGTGGCTTGAATTTGCGGCGCGCGGCGAATGGTGGAGCGAAAAACTCCGGCGGGTTCTGAAAACGTACGTCATCGTCGGCGCGCTTTCAGTGATCGCGGCCATGGCGACTCCTTACGGCTTCAAGCTCTATGGACACCTGTGGCGATATTTGACAGATAAACGGCTGCTCTCTTCGATTCAAGAGTTTCAGTCGCCGGACTTTCATTCGACCGATGGAAAACTGATCGAACTACTGTTGTTGTTCGGCGGTATCGCCGCGGTCAACGCGATCAGGCAAAAACGATATGTTGAGACCGGTCTGTTGTTATTGTGGGGGCATCTGACTCTGCAATCGGAACGCCACGTCACTTTGGCGGCCGTGACGTTATGCCCGATCATCGCCGAACAATTGAGCCGGTTGGCCGTGGCAGCCGTGCAGTGGGTGTCGCAGGACAATGTGACGCGAGAGCGGGTTTTCCGCGCCATGGGTGATTGGTATCGCGGGGTCATGGAGATCGACCGGCAATTGAACGGAGGCGCGGTCTATCTGGCGGTTTTGATCTTTATCGTGGCGTTGCCCGGCACCAGATGGGCCAATAAACTGTTGGCGCCGCGCTTCGACCCGCGGCAATTTCCGGTTGCCGCCGCCGATTTCATCCAGCAGACAAGACCAGAGGGCCGGATGTTCGCGCATGACCAGTTCGGCGGTTATTTCATTTATCGGCTCTATCCGGAGTTCAAGGTTTTTGTTGATGGGCGGAGTGACTTCTATCGACAAGGCCCCGTGCTCGACGATGTCGACAAGATTTTGCTCATCAAGCCTCAGTGGTCAGAGTTGCTTGACAAGTACAATGTGCAGTGGATGGTATTGCGACGCAACGAGCCGCTCGCCTTGATCGCTTTAATGAGCGGTCAGTGGATGAGCGCTCACGAAGACCCGGTAGCTCAGGTGTTAATCAGGAAGACCACGCCCCACAATCAAACGGTTACCGGCCAATTGAAAAGTGATGAATGATTCCCCGCGTTCATCGTTCACCCAAAGATAGAAAGGTGATTTTATGGCTTCTCAAAAAATCTTGCGCGTTCTGCGCCAGCCCGTGATGACAGCGATCGTTGCCGTTGCCCTCGCATTAGTGGCGATGCTCGCTTTGCCAAGTGTGCGTTCGCGCCTTACTTCAAATTTAAATTCAGGAGCAAACCTCTTCCTCTTTGACGATGAGCCGGATCAAAGCGCGCAGCCCGATGGACAACAGGACGACAAAAAGTCAGGCGCCGTCAAACGAGTCGTGACCGCCCCGGTCCGGCTGCTCTCGCGGATCTTCGGAAAGAAAGACAATAGTCTGGCCATCAAGAGCGCGACCCCGAAAGACATCGACAAGATGAAAATTGTCCCGATGACTCGCTCGCTGAATGGGACGCCGGATCAAATCGCCGATGCGAACAGCACGACGACAGAGGCGACCACGGCCGAGATCGCCGCGCAGAACCTTTTTAAGGACGCTGTCGATCTCCACGACAAAGGTCGCGCGGATGGAGCCATCGAGAAACTCGTCGCCGCGACGGTGGTTCAACCCAATTTCGCCGAAGCCTATAACCTGCTCGCGGTCTGCTATGACGAGAAGGGGCAGTATCGCACCGCTCAAGAAGAGTATAAGAAAGCTCTCAAGGTCGAACCCAATAATGCCCGTTTTCTCAACAATCTCGGTTATTCGTACTATCTCACGGGCGATTACGGCAATGCGATCAAATGGTACGGCAAAGGTTTGAAGATCACGCCGAACGATCGCCGAATGCACAATAACATCGGTCTCGCATACGGCCGCAAAGGCGAATACGACAAAGCCAGAGATCATTTCATCGTGGCGGTCGGCGAGACGGGGGCAAATCTCAATCTGGGGTATGTCTACAGCCAGCAGGGCAAATTTGACGAGGCGATCAAGTATTATGAGATGGCCCTGAAGGAGCAACCGCAGTCACTGCCGGCTCTGAGCAATCTGGCGCAGCTCTATGAGCGCACCGGCCGCATCCGGGAAGCCGCACTGCTCGGCGAACAGTACAAGAGGCTGTCGGTGACTACCCAACAGAAGGATCAGACCGTTAATCAAGAAGAAGAATAGGCAAGAAGCAGCAGCAAGAAGAGGCGCCAAATGCCAATGCTCAATGCCGGTCTTGTTCGGCCGTCTTCAGGCGGCGGCGCACGGCCGGCATGAGTATCTAATTCCCAATATCTGACCCCAGGTTTTATTATGGAAGCAGTTAAACAAATCCCTGGATCCAAGCCGTTTGCGCCACCCATTCCCGAATCGATCGAACAGACTGGACTGTCGTTCCAGTTTCTGGCCGATCTTGCGTTGAAGACGGCGGCCACCGAAAGCACGCTGACGACTGCGACGATCTCAGAGCGAATGTGTCTGCCTTCGTCACTCGTCGAGCAATTGATGCAGCATCTCTACCGTGAGAAGCTGGTTGAGATTCGGGGCAGCGTTGGCTTTAACAACAATCGGTACGCTCTGCTCGATCGCGGGTGGGAACAGCTCAAACGGCTGCTCGAAATTTCGGGATATACCGGACCGGCGCCGGTCTCGCTGATTGCTTACAGCGCCATGATGCGCTCGCAGGCGCAGCCCGAAGAGATGGTGGGGGCTGAGCAAGTCGCCACCGCCTTCTCCGATCTGGTGCTCCCCGAGAGCCTGCTGCAAACGCTTGGATTTGCCATTAATTCGCGTCGCAGTCTGTTCATCTCCGGGATCCCCGGAACAGGCAAGACTTCAGTCGCCGAGCGGATCAACAACGCGCTCCAAACACCGATCTGGGTTCCTTATGCCATCGCGGTCGATGAACACGTCGTCAATATCTATGACGCCCACAATCACGAGCGGACATTCGATGAGGATAATTTTGAGGAATTTGATCGCCGTTGGTTACGAATTTTGCGTCCGCTGATCATCGTCGGCGGCGAAATGACGCTCGAAAGCACGGATTTGATCTATAATCGTGCGGCGCGCTATTACGAAGCGCCGTTTCAAATCAAGGCGAATTGTGGGACTTTGGTGATTGATGATTTTGGCCGCCAGCGGATGGAACCGGAAGACCTCCTTAACCGTTGGATTGTGCCGCTTGAACGAAAGGTCGATTTCCTGACTCTGCATACCGGCAAGAAGATTAATGTGCCATTCGAAGAACTGGTCGTCTTTTCGACCAACCTCGAACTCAGCCGCCTGGTCGATGAGGCTTTCTTACGGCGCATGGGCTATCGCGTTCGCATCGAACCGCCGAGCGTCGAAACATACCGGCGAATCTTTGAGCGATATGCCGAAACGGTCGGCGTTTCATATGAACCATCGGTACTCGATTTCCTGATCACCAAGTATCACGATGAGAAACGGGTCATGAAGGCTTGCGAGCCGCGTGACCTGCTCAATCGTTTTCTGGACATTTGCCAGTTCAAAAGTTTGCAGCCGGTCTTGACAAAAGAATACCTCGATCTGGCCTGGAATAATTATTTCGGCATCGCGCATGTTTAAGCAGAAAAAAGAGATTGCGGAACCGGGGGAGATCACGAGAGAGACGGAGAGCGCACGTGTTGAGCGCTCTCTTTGGCGTCCGTTTCGTGATCTCCCTTTGTTCTGCGATCTCTTTAATTTTTTCAGACATTCAGCTCTATTTTTGATCGCGGGCCTGGTTCTCTGCCTGGTTGTGGCGCGGGCGGACGAGTTGCTTCTAAAAGATGGGCGTGTCATCGAGGTTGAGGAGATTTGGCAGATTGGAGACACCCTCTGGTATCGACAGGGGAAGATCATCGCCTCCGTGCCGAAGGCCGACGTCGTGCGCATCACCAAACCGAAACCTCCTGCCGGCGCCGCTGCGACAGCACCGGTGACAGCGCCAGTGACAAATGGATCGGCAATTCCGCCTTCAACGAGCCCTGAGAAGGCGAAGCCGAAAGTGGTCTCGACGGCCGAGGCTCCACGTGAATCGCCAAAGGATGAGGCCGGAAGCAGTGAGACGGTAGTCCGAAAGATTTCGCGCGTCGTTCTTAAAGACGGCACCCAGATTGACGTCGATGCGGTATGGGAGGATTCAGATCGAGTCGGCTATCGGCTCGGCAAGATGCAAGCATTTATCGATCGCGCGGAGGTCAAAAACATCGTGCGCGATCTCCCAGTGAGCGAAGACAAGCTCCCATCCAGTTTGAAATTACACTTCTCGACGGGCCATCGCGGACTTGACCAATTGATTGTTTACAGCGCCGACAAGTACCGCATCGATCCACTGTTGATCTATCTGGTCATGCGGGAGGAATCGGGTTTCAATCATCGAGCCGTTTCACGGACAGGCGCCAGAGGATTAATGCAGCTGATGCCCGGCACGGCTCAACGTCTTGGCGTGCGGAACATTCACGACCCGGTGGAAAATGTAGACGCTGGAATAAGATACCTCAGAAGTCTACTTGAGATGTTTAATGGGGATGTCAATCTCGCTCTGGCGGCGTATAATGCAGGGGAGGATGCGGTCTTGCGATACGGGCGCCGTATCCCACCATATCGTGAAACGATGAATTACGTCTGGCGCATTAATACGGCTTACCGCCGTGCTGTTGCCGCCGGCTCGCAGTAAGGAGATGCCGGACTTTAGATGCTGGATGCAAGTCACGTCATGATCGTCTATCCAGCGCCAGCATCCGGCGCCTCAGAATCCGGCGTCTAGAATTTATATGGCAGAGCCTGCCGAGATGCCTGCCGAGATGCCTGCCAAGATGGAGGATAGTTTAATGAAATATCTCACCCCTCTTTTTCTCGTAATGGTCATCATCCTCGCCTCCGGAATCGTCGCCATTGCGCAAGGTGTGCCAACCAACGGCCCACGCGAGGTCTTGACCAACGAATCAATCGTCAGTCTCACCAAGGCCAATTTCAAAGAACGGACGATCATCACCTTGATTCGTTCTTCGGAGACGCAGTTTGATATCTCGACTCCCAAACTGGTTGAATTGAAGAGACGCGGAGTCAGCGAGCGAATCATCAGCGAGATGATCGAGCGAGCAAATAGCGGCGAAGCGATCCGGCGCTTGACGACCCTGCGTGATGATGAATTTTTCTCGAAGGACGACGATGCTTTCTTCAATGGCTCTCAGATCTTCAAAGAGTTGCCGAGCGAAAAAGAGGCGCGGAAAAGAGAGGAAGAGGCGCGGAAAAGAGAGCAAGATACGATGATCTTCGGCTCGAAATCCGGCTCACGCAGCAAAACGCGTTCAGGTGGTTACGGACCGAATGGTGATCGTGAAAATCAGAGTGAAGTGATGGGATCGGCGACGGTCAAGATCGTTCGTCCTCCGGGCGAATCATCCGCCGCGCCGAAACTCGAGCACGCCCAGAAATTGGACAATCAGGGCGTCCTGGAGATGATTCAAGCCGGATTCTCCGAAGGCACAATTGTTCGCAAGATCGAATCCTCACAGGTTGAGTTCGACCTTTCAGCGAAGGCCCTAAGCTCGCTTCGTCAGAACCGCGTGAGCGAGCGAATTATCAAAGCCATGACCACGGCGATGGACGATTCGAAATAACCGGACCCCTAGACTTTAGCCGTTCAGAATGCGTAGTCAGTATTTAATCGCGAGTTTAGTCTTGCTTGCGTTCTGTAGCGCGGGCGCGGTTCTGTCTGCGCAGACGCCAAAGGCCGAGCAGGATCGCCAGAAACGGCCCAATTCTGACGCGACCATCGCGATTGAAACCTCCGAAGTCCTCTTACCCGTCACTGTGCGCGATTCTTCCGGGCAGTTCGTTCAGAACCTGAAAGCCGAAGATTTCTCCGTCTACGAGGATGGCGTGCCCCAACCGATCGCTTCATTCGCGCTCAAACGAATGCCGGTTCATGTCGTCTTACTGATCGATACCAGCAGCAGCGTGGCGCGGGAGCTCGATGACTTCAAAAATGCCGCCACCCAATTCATCAACCGGCTCGATCCGGAAGATAGCGTCTCGCTGATCCGTTTCGATGATAAAGTCGAACTGGTGCAGGATTGGACGACCAGTCGCAATGCGCTCAAAAGAGCGCTCAATCGTTTGCCGACCGGCATGTTCACAAAATTCAACGATGCCCTCTATCTTGCGGCTCACGAGCAACTCGGCAAAGTCCGCGGCCGCAAAGCGATCATCGTCTTGACCGATGGCATCGATAGTAGGCGCGGCGCGGTTTCGCCGGAACGCGCATTCCGGACCCTGGTAGAAGAGGAAGTCCCGGTCTATGTCGTCAGCAAAACGCGCATTCAAGGGCAGGCCGAGCGAGCGGACCTGGAGTATTATCAAAAATCCTCATCGAGTTCGGTCAATCAGATTCGAATTGATGGGATTAAAATGACTCTCACCGAACTTGACGCCAGTGAACGTAATCTGACCCGTATTGCTGAAGAGACGGGCGGGCGAATCTTCTTGCCGGAGAGCTTCGATGATCTGGACGAAGCTTACCAGCAGGTCGCAGAGGAGCTGCGCAGTCAATATGTCATCTTTTATACCCCGACCAATCCCGCGCGCGATGGCAGTTATCGCGCGGTTCGCGTCAAGGTCAAACAACCCAGTTGCCACGTGACAACTCGCTTTGGTTATTACTCGAAATAAGAGCGGTTTTCGGTGGCGCCGGATGCGGGCTCTTTCGCGGATTTTGCTTATTTCGCACTCTCCTTTTGAACATTTGCCGGGCTCTGGCCGAGGCTGTCATTGAAAGCGCCGGCCCTGGCAGGATGACAGAGTCCTTCTTTGATTTAACAGGTGCTAACTGCTCACCGTCTGGCAACCTCGTGCTCCGACAAGAAAGCAATCAATATGGCTTCTCCAAGTTCCGCAGGTGAAAGTGTCGGCGCTCCGCACAATCGGATCAAAGCCTACAAGCTTTTGATCGTCGCCGTTTTTGTGGTAATCGCCGTCGTCGGCGGATTTCTGGCCTATCATCGGTACGGCGCGAAAAGCGCCGCGCTTACAACCGGGGAGATCACGGAGCTCGCGAAAACCACGCCTCTCGAAGATCGTCAGGCGTGGTTGCGATTGGCCCGCGGTGTCCTGGCGGCTGAGGCTGTGCAACCGATCTCTGCGCCGCAACAACCCCTTAACAATCGCGGTGAGGCCTCTCGGATTGAATTGGGCTATTTACTCTTCTTCGACCCGATCCTTTCGGGTAATGAAACGACCGCCTGCGCCTCGTGTCATCACCCCAATTACGGAATGGCCGACGGCTTGCGTAAAGGCGTCGGAATGGGAGGGCATGGTTATGGCCCGGAGCGCGCCGGCACCGGCCGCGAATTGCAGCGAAATACTCCCAGCCTCTTCAATGTCGCCTATCACCACGTTCTGTTTTGGGATGGACGTGTCGGATCCCTGGAAGAGCAGGTGATCTCGCCGATCTTCTCTGAGGAAGAGATGAATCAACAGAGTGCCGCTGAGCTGTTAAAGCGGTTGCGCGCGATTCAGCAATACCGCCAAATGTTCGCTAAATCTTTCGGATTTAACTCGAAAGAGGACGGCAGTGAAATCACTCTGTCGAATATCGCGCGCGCCATCGCTGCTTTCGAGCGCCAGCTCAATATTACCGAAACGGCGTATGACTTCTTTGTTAAAGGCGAGGATGACAGATTGACGACGGAACAATTGCGCGGAATGATTACATTCTTTGGACAGGGACAGTGCGCTGTTTGCCATACACCTCCACTGTTCCACGATGATGTCTTGTCCTCGATCGGAGTTCCAGCCACGGCTGAGAAGAATTCGCCGCTCGATACCGATCCGGGTTTCGGCGCGGTGATCAGAAAGCGAGATGGGTTCGGAATGTTCAAGACCCCGGGCTTACGAAATATCTCGCGGACTGCCCCTTACATGCACAATGGCGTCTTCAAAACTCTGGAGGAGGTCGTCGACTTTTACAATGACGGCGGCGGGCGCGGACGGGGGCTTGATGTCTATAGCCAAGACACCAAAGTCTCTAAACTCGATTTGACCGAGCAACAGAAGAAAGATATCGTTAGTTTTTTGAAAGCGCTCGATAGCCTCACACCACCGCCGATCGTGCCCGCGCGCGTCCCGAGCGGACTGCCGGTCGGAGGCAAGTGAGCAAGAGGTCAAAGGCAAATTAGGAAAGATCAAGAGGCGGTCTTTTGCCTTTTGGTTTTCCGAGGGCTAGAATACTTTTAAGTCGGTCGATCAACGCTGTAAATAATTGTCGAGAATTGGATATGGAAGAGATGTCAAAAGAGAAAGAGATATTCTTCGATCACTTGCGTCGGGCAGGTTTTAAAAGAACTGCCCAGCGCGAGCTGATCCTCGAAGTCTTTCTGAAGACCGAAGGACATCTGAGCGCTGAAGATCTATACCACCTTGTTAAAGCTGAAGACCCGAGTGTCGGCTTCACCACTGTTTATCGAACGCTCAAATTGCTGCAGGAATGCGGACTTGCCAGAGAAGAGAGATTGGGCGATGGCCGCAAGCGATATGAGCATGAATATAACCATCAGCACCACGATCATTTAATCTGCACCGAATGCGGCGAGCTGATCGAATTTTACAGCGAAATCATCGAGAAGAAGCAAGATGAAATAGCCGCCCAATTCAACTTTCAGCCGACGCGCCACAGCTTGCGTATCTTCGGGATCTGTTCTAACTGCCAAGCCAAACGTAAAATCGCCGGCCGTTAAGAGCGGGAGTTCGGGCTAATGAAAGAGCTCCTCTCAGCATAAGTGTCTCGTGAGGAAGATCAAATATTGGCAAAAATTGTCGCTTCTGATCGCCGGCGCCTGTCTTCTCGCCGCCTGTCGCAATGAATCGACGACAACAGTCCAATCCAATTCGCGGGAGGGCGTGACCAGCATTGAGATTTATATGCCTGAGCGAGTGCGTCTTATCTTCAAGCGCAGTTGCGAATCATGTCACGGCCTTGATGGAGCCGGAATCGTCGGCGTCGCCCCAAATTTAAGGCAGGCCAATCATCGGAGCCAGGATGAATGGGAAACCTACCTACGCGGTCCGCATCCGGCGCATCCGGTCTCTCTGACGCCGCCCGTCTGGCTCAACGGAGATGAGATCAAGATCATGGCTGAATATTTGGACGGTTTAACCCAAACCGCTCCCCCAATTGGTTCGCCACCCGATCATTAAAGGGCTGGGGGCCGACTCTTCCACTCAGCGAATCTCAGTTACACTCTGGCCGAAGATCTTCGAAGTGTGTTAGCCTGAGCATCAAACTTATGGAAGTTCATTCGCACAATTACTTGCACAAGAAATACGAGGCAGATTGCTCCAGCGCGAACCCCTCGAGTTTCAGCGTGAAGATTGGTCTTAGGGTCCGACGCGTTTGGTACATCCTGCGCGCTGTTTTACGCGGTTATTGCGCCGGACAACCGATCGATGATCCAAAACCACGCAAGAGTTGCTGCTGATCTCGCCCAAAGCATATGAACGCAGACCTGGAAAAACTCGTTGAACAGATCACAGATCAGATCGTTGCGCGACTCAACGCTGAGCGGACAGCTGATGAATCCAATTCAGCCAATTCGGCCAATTCGGATGATTGCGCGCAGTGCAGTCCATATCATATCGCCTGTGCATTGCAGGCCGGCGCGTCGCGAATAGGTTTGGGATGGGGGCAAACGGCGGCGGCCACGGCCGATGTCGCCGGCTATATCGACCATACCTTGCTCAAACCCGAAGCGACTCGCGCCGAGATCGAAAAGCTCTGTCAGGAAGCGCGCGCATATAATTTCGCTTCGGTCTGTATTAATCCGACCTGGGTCAAAGACGCTGCCTTTGCGCTCTACGGGTCGCCGGTCAAAGTTTGCACCGTCATCGGGTTTCCGCTGGGCGCCACTCTCTCTGACGTGAAGGCTTTTGAGACCAGGCGCGCGATCTTTGACGGCGCCACAGAGATCGATATGGTGATCAACATCGGTGCGCTCAAATCAGGAGATGATGAGCGGGCGAAACGCGATATCTCCGCGGTGGTCGAGGCCGCTCATGACGCTTGCGCCATCGTCAAAGTAATTATCGAAACCGCGCTCCTCAGTGATGAAGAGAAAGTGCGCGCATGTCTGTTGGCGAAGGATGCCGGAGCCGACTTCGTCAAAACTTCGACCGGTTTCAGCAAAGGCGGCGCGACTGTTGCCGATATTGAATTGATGCGGCGGACAGTCGGAGCCGGCGTCGGAGTGAAAGCCGCGGGTGGAGTGAAGGATTTGGCGTCGGCGCGCGAGATGATTGCCGCAGGAGCGACGAGGATCGGCGCCAGCGCAGGAATCAGAATCCTTCAAGAGTCGCAAGGAGTCAAAGCTGCCGGCGGAGTTCCAGGTAACTACTGAGGTTACACCTAATGGATTGTTGACGCTCTGACGGCAATTTTGCTAGTATCTGCGTCGCTTTTGCAGGATTGAAAATATGGGCACATAACTCAGCGGTAGAGTGCTGTCTTCACACGGCAGAAGTCACAGGTTCGAATCCTGTTGTGCCCATCAATTTAAATTTTAAGGGCCGTCGGAGAATTACAACTTCGACGGCTTTTTCGTGGCTGAGCGCATCATTTTTCGCTGATTGACCGATGAGCGATCTCGAAATCATCGCCGATTTTCGTCCTTCACCAATGCTTGACACCGACTTCGATGATCAATCGTGGCGAAGCACGCAACCATTGATCATCGATCGGTGCTGGAACGGCCAACCCTCGCCACCGGAACTGCGCACTATCGCTCGCGTCTTATGGAGCAAAGAGGAACTGCTCTTCGGTTTTGAATGCGGCTACACTGAATTGGATCTTGATCAAGAATTTGACCTGAACGAGGAACGCTATGCATTATGGGATCGCGATGTCTGTGAAGCCTTCGTTCGCTCTCCACTCGATCCGCATGAAAAATATTATCGGGAATTCGAAGTTGCGCCGACCGGCCAGTGGTGTGATTTAATCATCGATCGCTCCCAAATGTCGCATGATTGGCGGTGGCGAAGCGGGATGCGAACGGCCAGCCGGATCGATGAGGACGAGAAGATCTGGAAAGCGGTCATGGCGATCCCTTTCGCGGCTTTCGGCTGCCGGCCCCAAGCGAATGAAATCTGGCAGGCCAATCTTTTTCGCATCAGTCGCTTCGCGGGTGAACGACAATACCTCTCTCTGTCGCCGACATTTACCGAAATTCCCAACTTTCACCTGCCGGAACGATTTGTGAACCTTCGTTTTCTTGGGTGACCCGGAAAGGGAACTTACATTATTGTCAGCTCACGATGGATAACTGACAAAAATGTGAGAGCGGAGAGAGAGACGAAAATGAGGCAACGGAAGAAGGATGAAAAAATTTCTTCCGTTGCCTCATTTTCGTCTCTCTCTCCATTCTCACCGATTTAATTGTGGAGTGATCTATGATCTAAAGCGCTCACAGTCGATCCCGTATTTCTTGACTTTGTAATTGATGATGCGTTCGCTGACCTGGAGCAGTTTGGCGGCGCGAGTTTGATTGCCGCGCGTGGTCTTGAGCGCATCAATGATCATCTCGCGTTCGAGAGCCGCCACGGCAGAGATAAGGGAAGTCGTCGAGATGGTGCCCGAACCCTCCGCCGTCTGCAGCGTCGGAGGGAGGTGGTGACCATGAATTACCGCGTCGTCACAAACGACCACCGCCCGCTCAATGCAATTTTCCAGCTCACGGACATTGCCCGGCCAGTGATAGCTCATCAACATATCGATGGCCGGCGTTGAGATCCGTTTGACTGTCTTGTTATGCTCGATGGCGTACTTTTCGGCAAAATGATCGGCGAGCAATAAGATATCCGGCTTGCGTTCGCGCAGTGGCGGGACAAAGACGGTAAAGACGTTGAGCCGGTAATATAAATCTTCGCGAAATGTGCCGGCCGCAATGGCATGTTCCAGATCCTTGTTGGTCGCCGCAATCAACCTCACATCGACGCGCAGCGTCTCCATGCCGCCGACTCTTTCGAATTCGCGTTCTTGCAGGACGCGGAGCAGTTTCGTTTGAGTCGCTAATGAAATCTCGCCGATTTCGTCGAGGAAGATCGTCCCGCCGTTTGCCATTTCGAACCGGCCTTTGCGTTGCGCATGGGCGCCGGTGAATGCGCCGCGTTCATGTCCGAAGAGCTCGGCCTCGATCAGACTCTCCGGCAAAGCCGCGCAATTGACCTTGATGAATGGGCCGTTGATGCGTGTTGAATTACGATGAATCAATTCGGCGATCAGCTCTTTACCAGTGCCCGATTCGCCGCGAATGAGGACCGTCGTTTTGGTCGGCGCCACCTGCAACGCTTGTTCGAGGACGTTCATCATCGCGCTGCTTGTGCCGACCAGAGACCCGAGATCGGATTTACTCGGAATATTCACTGAGCGGGCGAGGGGAGGAGCCTCAACCTCCTCGGTCCGCCGCGGCGTTTGATCCCACCGCAGAGATTGCCCAATCAATGAAGCAATGACTGAAAGAAAGTCGGCGGTCAGGTTCAGATCTATCTCGTCCTGTTGGCGGACCAGCGCTCCCAACGCACCGATCGTGCGGCCGCCGGCGTTGAGCGGAACGCAGATAAATCCTCGTTCATCTCGCTCGCCCCCCACCGCCCCCGTCCGGTTGAGATAGAGTGGTTCGTCATTGACCTGAGGGACAATGACCGGACGTCCAGATGAAACAACGCGACCGGTGATCCCTTCACCCAATCGGTAACGACCCTGTGCGCGGCCTCGCCCGCTGACTCCCACTGCCACCGCCACCCGTACTTCCCGCGTTTGTTCGTCGAGAAGCGAAAGCATGCATGATTGCAGCTTGTGTCGCTCGTCGAGCAGCATAAAGACTCGCGTAATAGCATCTTCCAGATTTAACGCTTGATCGAGTAGGCGGTATGCTTCCTGCAACGTCTTGAACCTAGCTGACTCAAGCTCTAAAGAGCCATTCATCTCTTCACGAATACCTGCTTTTTCTGCGACCGAATTCATTAAATAAAGCCTTCTTATTCCCACGTTATGCCTTTTCCCCGGTCCTCCCTGCCAATAGGTACACGACTCCCGGGGCTCTTGAAGCACTGGGCAAGGCCTGTGCCAGCGGCCATTAATCCTTGCCTCCCATACCTTTAGCTCTATTCCTTCAGCTTTAATGTCAGTGACGATTAAGACGCAATTGTATGATTTGAGAGTAGAGCCTACAAAAATGTACGTTAGTTTAGAGGGGTCCATTCAAGGGGGAGACAGCAATTTTGTGGTTCAATGTTCTCACCGCTACGTTCTTGTCACTCTTCGTGCGTGAAATCGATCGTGAAGCCGCCGCGAAGCGGCGCGGGCGCAGAGAGAAAATCTTTTCTTCAATAATACTTACGGGTTGCGATGGCGGTCCCGGCCGCCATCGGCATATTCCTTGCATTGTTTTGGGCGAAACAATCTATCGAGTCATTATCGAGTTAAATGACAATCAACATGGTAGTCCGAAATCATCGTTCAATTGATAATCAGGAGAGGGAATGAAAACGAAGACAGTAAGAAGTCCCAAAAGCTCATCCGTAGAAGAAATGATTGAAACCGCATTACCTCCTTCCGAAACAGAATTGCGAGCACTGATTGCGACGCGCGCTTATGAAATCTATCAGATGCGCCTCGGTCTCGGAGACGAGCTGAGCGATTGGCTGGCAGCGGAACACGAGGTCTTGGCCTTATACTCGGCTCGGACTGTGACCGCCAACAATGTTGTGCCGCTGGCAACAGTCAAAGAGAAACGCACTCGCACGGCAAAACTCGCAGTCGTCAGCAAACCACGCAAACAGACTACTAAAAAGACGAGTTCGCAAAAGTCCGGTGAGAAGACTGAATAGCCCTTCGGCTCTCATCCTCTCAACGCCGGTCAACGCGGGGTCAACGCCGGTCAACGCCGGCTGAACGCCAATTGACGCTCGAACTCCGACGTTGAGCTGTCAATGTGGCGGCACGGGCTTCGTGTCTCTTTTCTTACAGATCGATTCATATCTCTGAAAAAACTGACGGCGATTTTAAGCTCGTTTGAAGTGAAGCTAATAAGAGGTCTGTATCCTCAATCGGACCTGGTCAATGGCTGGGAAAGGCTCCGGTCATAGGCAAGGTGCGGACGTTCAGTCCACAGATAGTAAACGGAATCAACAGGAGAAGGAAAATTAATGAAAGGCTTAATGATCCGGGCAGGGATCCTGAGAATTCTCTGCCTCGGAACGCTGGGATGTCTGATTTTACTGATGCAAAATTCGCTGGCTGCGGCTGGGACGCCATCCGGCACGGGCATCTGGTGCAGCGGCGAAAATAACTACAAACTTTCTTCGGCCCATAAAAAACAGCTGGTGAACAGTCTCCGCCGGATCACGGGCTTGCCGCAACTGAATTTCGCTGAAGACGGGTCGCTCAAGTTCGGCGATGGCGCCGCCGCGAATGCGGGATCGTCTTTGGCCATCGAAATTTTGCTTCGTTCCCTCGGCTCGGGAAAGGCTTTCATCATCGAGGACCATTCAGGATCGCCCGAAATAAACTTCGGGCAGCTGGATGAAGGTACAGATTATGAAGATGTCTTATCACAGCGGCAGTTCGAGATTTGGCGGGTACGGCTCGACTTTCAAGATTTCAGCGAAATGGATGCGCCGACCGAAGTCCGCGCCTCTTTTGATGTCGGATTTACGATGCTCCACGAGTTGCTGCATGGACTCGGTTATAAAGACGCCGAGAATGAAGTAGAGATCGGTGAATGTGAGGACATGATAAATCGGGCGCGGGCAGAGTTGGGGTTGCCACTTCGCGATCAGTATTTTGGTGAGCCGCTGCAACT